>Ga0302314_10008584_pt1 | contig 18166 bp, 19 predicted proteins | sample III_Palsa_N2_3_FD_200533 | JGI IMG/M metagenome (GOLD analysis project Ga0302314, IMG submission 200533) | Peat permafrost microbial communities from Stordalen Mire near Abisko, Sweden - III_Palsa_N2_3 | ecosystem: Environmental > Terrestrial > Soil > Palsa > Peat permafrost | place: Sweden...
TGAAAGCTAAAGGTCTTCCAGGCGCAGTTCGGTTTCTACGACACCGTCGTGGCGGCTCCAAGCCAAGCCGCGGCCCTGCGCGCCTGGGGCACGCACCAAAATCTCTTCGCCAGTGGCGAGGCGAAGGTCGCCACGGATGAGGCGGCGGTCGCCGCCGCGACCGCGCACCCGGAAACGCCTTTGCGGCGTGCGGTCGGCTCAAGCGATCCGTTTGCGCTCGAGCCGACCAGCCTTCCGAAAGTCCCGGACGCTCCGAAGAAGGCGCCGGCCAAACGACCTGAAAAGCCCAAGGCTTCAGCCTCGCCCAAGCCGGCGGCGGACCGATCCAAACTCGACGCCGCCGAAAAGGCCCTGCGTGCGCTGGACGAGCAGCGAAAAGGCGAAGAGGCGGACCTTCGGCGTGAGCAGGAGGCCTTCGAAGCGCGCCGGGAGGCGGCTCAAAGCGCCTATGTCGACGCACGCAAGGCCGCGACCGCGAAGGTGGTCGATGCGCGGACGGCCTATCGGAAGGCCGGCGGTGAAGACTGAGGTCAGCCCGCTTTGCGAGCCTTGGCTTTCACCGGAGCCTTTGCCTTACCCTTCGCCGCAGGCTTTGCGCCGCCCTTGTTCTTGTCGGCGAGGCTGGCGCGCAACGCGTCCATCAGGTTGACGACATTGGTGTCGTCAGGCTCGGCGACCTTGGCGGGCTTGTGGCCCTTCTTCTTGTCCTCGATCAGCGCCTTCAGCGCTTCTTCGTAGCGGTCGACAAACTGGCTAGGGTCGAACGGACCCTCCTGCTGTTCGATGATCTTTTCGGCGATAGAGATCATGGCGGCGTCCGGCTTGGCGTCGCTGATGCCGCTGAAGATCTCGTCCGGTTGGCGTACCTCGGCGTCGGACCGGATGGTGTAGGCCAGAATGCCCTTGCCGCGCGGCTCCAGCGCCAGGATGCGCTCACGGGTGGCCATGACGATCCGGCCGAGCGCGATCTGGCCGGACTTCTCAAGCGCTGTACGGATCACCCCAAAGGCTTCCTGCGCCAGCTTGCCGTCCGGCGCGAGGTAGTAGGGGTTGTCCCAGTAGATGCGGTCGATCTCGTCGCCTGGGACGAACCGCTCGATGTCGATCGTCTTGGTGCTCTCCAGCTTGACCGATTTGATCTCGTCGTCGGTGAGCAGGATGTATTCGCCCTTGGAGACCTCATAGCCCTTCGCCAGGTCCGCCCGGTCGACCGGCCCAGTGTCCGGATCGGTCGTGATCATCTTGATCCGGTTATTGGTCTTCGGATTGATCAGGTTGAAGTGGACGTCCCCGCCGGAATTCGTCGCGGTGTAGAGCGCCACCGGGCAGGTGACGAGCGACAGCTTCAAGTGACCTTGCCAGCTCGGACGGTACGCCATGTCGAGTTCCTCGGAGGGCGCCGGCGGGCGCTCAGATCGACTCAACGACCAGCGGGGTGATTCGTTCTGTCAGCCGCAGGGCGCGGCGTCGCCCGTGCCCACATCGATGCGGAAGCAGTGCTCATGTCCGCTGGCGACGTCGCGGACGATCACGCTGATCTCGTCCTCCTCGCCGAGGGCGTGAAGGTCTTCGACGTAGGCGACAGCGGCCGCCTCGAAGGTGCGTTCCGATACGGTGCGCGCATGGTGGCTGTCGAGATGTCGTGCTTGGACGCTGAACAGGCGATCGTTTGCGGCTTCGGGCATGGGGCTCTCCTTGGAATGGAAACGCGCGTCAGGCGAAAAGGATTCCCTGGCGCCTACCCCCCAAGAGGTGGGGACGGAACGAACGACCCGACGGGGGTTTCCATCTCTAACCCCTGGAGATTCGAGACATGTCCACCGCCGAAAAACCTGACGCCATCGCCCTTCTGAAGGCCGACCATCGTAAGGTCGAGCACCTGTTCGCCCAGTTCGAAGCGGCCAAGGGCGACGGCAAAAAGAAGTCGATCGCCGAACAAATCTGCCTTGAACTGACGGTTCACACCAAAATCGAGGAAGACGTCTTCTATCCAGCCTGCGAAGGCGCGGTGGAAGAAGACCTGCTGAAGGAAGCCTATGTCGAACACGACGGCGCCAAGGTGCTGATCGCCGAGATCGAGGCCGGTGGTCCCGACGACGAATTCTACGACGCCAAGGTCAAGGTGCTGTCCGAACAGATCGCCCACCACGTCGAGGAAGAAGAGCAACGAGTCGAGGGCATGTTCAGCCAAGCCCGCAAGGCCGGCGTGGATATGGATGCGCTCGGCGAGAAGATGGCCGCTGAAAAGGCCGAGCTGACCAAGGCCTATAAGGCCGGCGGACTTCCCACGCCGGACACGAAAACCCTCGACGCCACGACTATCGCCTGATGGCCCGCTCGCGCAATCCCTGGCTCAGGCTGGGATTCGACGCCTGGTCGCTGGGCGTGGAGTCCTCGGCGGTGATCGGTCTGCGGACGCTGAAGTTGGCCGGCGGTGGCCCGGCCGCCGATGCCGAGAGTCGGCGCATGATCGAGGAAAAGGTCAGGGCCGGACTTGAGTGGCAGACGATGGCCCTGACGGGCGGCCTCGGTCTGACGCCACAACACGCAGCGGCCCGGTCCTTAACCCATTATCGCCGCAAGGTGCGGGCGAACCAGCGGCGGCTGTTGAAATCCTAGCGGCCGGGACCCCTGGATCAAGACGCGGGTTCGCTCGTTAGTCCCTCGCGACCGGAGGGTGTTCATCATGGCGACCACGAAACTGGCCCGCTATCAGGAGATGCGGGACTTCGAGCAGACGGGCGAGCCGTCGGGCGAGAACGCCAAGGTCGTTCCGTCCAAGGCCTTGCGTTTCGTCATCCAGAAACACGCCGCCAGCCACCTGCATTTCGACCTGCGGCTGGAGTTCGAAGGCACGTTCCGGTCCTGGGCCGTGCCCAAGGCGCCTTCACTTGATCCGAAGGACAAGCGGATGGCGATTGAGGTGGAAGACCACCCCCTCGACTATGGCGATTTCGAGGGGACCATCCCGAAGGGCCAGTACGGCGGCGGCACGGTGATGCTGTGGGACCGGGGCTATTGGGCGCCGGAAAAGGGATTTGAAAACATTGGCCAAGCGCTGGCCAAGGGCGAGCTGAAGTTCGTCATGGAAGGCGAGCGGATGCACGGCTCCTGGGTGATCGTGCGCCTGAAGGGCGACGGCAAGGGCAGGCCGAAGAACGCCTGGCTGCTGATCAAGCATCGCGATGAGGGCGCGGTGGAGGGCAATACGTCCGGTCCCACGGACGACGACAAATCCGTCGCCTCCGGCCGCACCATGACCGAAATCACCAATGGCAAGGGTAGGGCGGCCAAGCCCTTCATGACGGCCAGGGGCGCCGACGCCGGCGCGATCTGGCAGAGCAATCGCGACGACAGCGCCACGCCTGGACTGATCCAGCCGACTAAGCCGAAAAAGGCGCCGGCCAAGTCTAAGACGGTGGCGAGCCTGCCTGATTTCATCGAGCCGCAGCTGTGCAAGTCGCTGGAGAAGCCGCCGTCCGGACAGGGCTGGGCCCATGAGATCAAGTTCGACGGCTACCGGATGCAGCTACGGATCGTCGGCGGTAGGGCCGCCCTGCTCAGCCGCAAGGGCCTTGACTGGTCCCACAAGTTTCCGGAGATCGTAGCCGCCGGGGCGGGCCTCACGGACGGCATCATCGACGGCGAGGTGGTGGCCCTGGATCACACTGGCGCGCCGGATTTCGCGGCGCTACAGGCGGCCATCTCCGACGGCAGGACCAAAAACCTCGTCTTCTTCGTCTTCGACCAGCTGTTCGACGGCAAGGAGGACCTGCGTCCGCTTCCGCTCTCGGAGCGCAAGTCCCGGCTGCAAGTCAACTTCGACAACGCCCCGAGCAACATCCGCTACGTTGACCACTTCATCACCGCGGGCGATGCCGTCCTGCTGTCCGCCTGCCGGATGGACCTGGAAGGCATCATCTCCAAGCGGCTGGACGCGCCCTACCAGTCCGGCCGCAGCGAGAGCTGGGGCAAGTCCAAATGCCGCCAGGGCCATGAAGTGGTGATCGGCGGCTGGACCACGACAGGCGACGCCTTTCGCTCGCTGATCGCAGGCGTCAATCGGGATGGGGAACTGGTGCATGTGGGCCGGATCGGCACAGGCTTTGGCCGAGACGTCGTCAACCGGATCATGCCGCGATTGAAAGCCCTTGAGACCAACGAGAACCCCTTCAAGGGCAAGGGGGCGCCGAAGAAGTCCGCTGGGGTCCACTGGGTGCGGCCGGAACTCGTCGCCGAGATCCAATACGCCGGGTTTACCGGCGACGGCTCCATCCGCCAAGCCTCCTTCAAGGGACTACGGGAGGACAAGCCGGCGACAGAGGTCGAGGCTGAGACGCCGGCGCCGGCGGCGACCGAGGTCGCGGAACCCGCGCCGACGACGATCCGGACCAAGACGGTTATGGCCCGGGGGTCGGTCCCGGTGATGGGGATCACCATCAGCCATGCCGACAAGCCGCTCTGGCCCGACGCCGGCGATGGCAAACCGGTCACCAAGCTGGAGCTGGCGCAATACTATGAGGTCGTCGGCCCCTGGATGCTGCCGCACGTGAAGGGCCGGCCGTGCTCGATGATCCGCATGCCGGACGGCATCAACGGGACACAGAATTTCTTCCAGCGGCACAGTTCAAAGGGCCAATCGTCGCTGATCACCGAGGTCGAGGTCTGGGGGGATCGCAAGCCCTATATTGCGTTCAATCGCGTCGAGGCGCTGATTGCAGCGGCCCAAACCGGTGCGCTGGAGCTGCATCCCTGGAACAGCGAGCCGGATCAGCCCGAGCAGCCCGGTCGGCTGGTGTTCGACCTCGACCCCGCGCCCGATGTCGCCTTCGAAGTAGTCATCGAAAGCGCCCGTGAGATCCGTGACCGCCTCGAAGAGCTCGGCCTGGTCAGCTTTTGCAAGACCACGGGCGGAAAGGGCCTGCACGTGGTGACGCCCCTCAAGGCCAAGGGTATCGACTGGTCCATCGCCAAGGCCTTCGCCCGCGACGTCTGCAAGGTGATGGCGGCCGAGGCGCCGGATCGATACCTGATCAACATGGCCAAGAAGGAGCGCACCGGCCGCATCTTCCTGGACTATCTCCGCAACGATCGGATGGCGACGGCGGCGGCGCCCTTGTCGCCCCGCGGACGGCCGGGCGCGCCGGTCTCGATGCCCCTGACGTGGAGCCAGGTGAAGAAGGGTCTCGACCCCAAGGGTTACACCGTACGCACCGTGCCTGCCCTGGTCAGGAAACTGAAGGCCTGGGAAGACTACTGCGACGGCGAGCGATCCCTGGCCAACGCGATCAAGCGGCTCGGCAAGGTCTGATGCTCGCGGGATGGCTGTGACCAGCGCGGGTCTTCTGGTCTACCGCAGGGTGGGAGCCCGAACAGAGTTCCTGCTCGGCCACCCGGGCGGTCCGCTGTGGGCCCGCAAGGACTCCGGAGCCTGGATGGTCCCCAAGGGCCTGATCGAACCGGGCGAGGCGCCCCTGGATGCGGCGCTGCGCGAATTCGAGGAGGAGACTGGGCTAAGACCTCCGGCGCCCTCGTGGGCTCTGGCCCCATTGCGTCAGGCCGGCGGCAAGCAAGTCTTATGCTGGGCGGCTGAGGCGGACCTGGACCTTTCGGCCTTCAGTCCTGGCGATTTCGAGATGGAGTGGCCGCCGCGGTCCGGCGAGCGCGCCAAATTCCCAGAGCTGGATCGGGTGGCCTATTTCGACGGGCCAGAGGCGCTTCAGCGGGTTCTTCCCTCGCAAGCGCCGCTCATAAGCGAGACCATTTACCTCATCTGGGAGCACGCCTAGGCGATGCGGATCGCCACCTTCAACATCAACAACGTCAACCGGCGGCTGCCCAACCTGCTGGCGTGGCTGGAGGCGGAGCAGCCCGATGTGGTCTGCCTGCAGGAACTGAAGGCTGAGGATCGGGCCTTTCCCATCGCGGCGATCGAGGCCGCTGGCTACGGTGCGGTATGGCGCGGCCAGCGAACCTGGAATGGAGTGGCGATCCTGGCCCGCGGCGCCACGCCGGTGATTACCCGTCGCGCCCTACCCGGCGATCCGAGCGACCCCCAGGCGCGCTACATCGAGGCTGCGGTGAACGGCGTCCTGATCGCCTCGATCTACCTGCCCAACGGCAATCCGCAGCCAGGACCGAAGTTCGACTATAAGCTGGCCTGGTTCGAGCGACTGATTTCCCATGCTGGCGAGATGATGGCGGCGGGCGTTCCGGTGGTGCTGGCCGGCGACTATAATGTCGTGCCGACCGAGGCCGATATCTGGCCAGGTCACCACGAGCAGGACAACGCCCTGCTGCAGCCACAGAGCCGGGCTGCGTTCCAAACCGTGTTGGACCAGGGTTGGACCGACGCCCTGCGGCGTCTCCAGCCGGAAGGGCCGCTCTGGACATTCTGGGGTTACCTGCGCAATCGGTGGCCCAACGATAAGGGCATGCGATTGGACCACTTTCTGCTCAGCCCTGACCTGGCCGGCCGCCTCAAGGGGTTTGAGGTCAGCCGACCAGCGCGGGGCGCGGAAGGCGCGAGCGACCACGCCCCGGTCTGGATCGAGATTGGCGATCCGCCCAAGCGACGGTCCGGCAGGACACCGGCGCCCAAGGCGGCTGACGCGAGGCAGGTGTGAAGGCCCCGACCTCCGCCAGCCTGAAGAAGGTCAATGTCGAGAACCTCGTCAACCTCGGCGCCGAGCGGCTGGCGCAGATCCTGACGGACGTCGCGGCGGCGCGCCCGGACCTGAAGCGGCGCCTGCGCATGGAACTCGCCGCCGAGCAGGGTCCGGAGCATCTGGCCGCCGAAATCGACAAGCGGCTGGGCTCGCTCGAGACCAGCCGGGGAAAGATCGGCTGGCGGCAGCGGCCCGCCTTTGTCCGAGACCTCGACGCCCTGCGCGGATTGATCACCGAGCGGCTAGCCGAACTTGACCGCGCCGCGGCCCTGGCCCGGCTGTGGCAGTTCTTGGATACGGCCCGGCAAGTGGGGCCGCGCTCACGAGACCGGGAGGGCGCCGTCGACGCCGTGTTCGCGCGGGCGGCGGTCGACGCTGGCCGCCTGATCGATGGGTTGGACCTGCAGATGGCCGCCGTCGCCCTGGTGGACGCCATGGTCAGGAACCCAACAGCCTGGGTCCACTGGCTTGGGGAGCTTCTCTCAAGGGCGCCGGTGGCGACGTCGAAGGCCGCCCTGCGCCTGATTAGTGAGCGAAGCGGGGCGACGCCAGGCTGGTTTCCGCTTGTCCGCCAGTTAGCGGACGCGGCAGGCGAGGTCGACGCCTATCGCGCGACCTATAAGCCGGAGGCGCTGGCGACACCGTCGATCGCCGCCGAGGTGGCCGGGCGGTATCTCGCCGCCGACCGGATCGAGGAAGCCGGTGAGATCCTGAAACGCGCGGGGCCCAAATCCGGCGGGCGAGCCGGGCGGGAGCCGGAGCCCGATTACGCCTGGGAGACGGCCTGGATCGCCTATCTCGAGCGCGCGGGCCGGACAGACGAGGCGCAGGCCGTCCTATGGGCCTCGTTCGAACGCACACTTTCTGCCGATCGCGCGCGAGCCTTTATTGGGCGGCTGGACGACTTCGACGATGTCGAGGCCGAGGCCCGCGCCCTGGACTATGCGCGAGCCCACCCCGATTTTGACGCCGCGCTGCGTTTCCTGATGGCTTGGCCGGCGTTGGCCGACGCCGCGCGCCTTATCCAGGCTCGCCCCGACGACATCAAGGCGAGCCCGGAGGAGGCCGAAGCCTGGGCCGCCAAGCTTAGGTTGCGCCAGCCGCTCGCGGCTCACACCCTCTTGCGAAGGGCGGCCGCCGCTGCATTTCGTCGGCGCGAGTTCAAGGTCTGCGACCGGCTCACGACGGAAGCCGATTCGATCGAAGTCTGATCAGGTTCCGAACCCCGCCTTGATCTTGGCGGCCGCATAGTCTTCTGCGGCCTTGGCGTTGGCGACGACCGATCCCATGCCGAAGAACTCGTGGGTGACCCCCGGGAATTCCTTGACCTCGACGGTGTCGCCGGCCGCCTGCATCTTCGTCCCGAGGTTGGCGCCGTCATCGTGTAGTGGGTCGATCTCAGCCAGGATGATGGTGGTGGGCGGCAGGCCCTTAAGGTCGGCCGCCACGAGGTTGAGGCGCTTATCCAAGGCCTGGCCCGGATTGCTCAGCGTCTGCACAAAGAACCAGGCGAGCATCTTGGTGTTGAGCGGTTTGGTGGTCGTGAATTTAAGCTTGGTGGCGGTCGCCATATTGCTGTCGGCGACGGGATAGACGGCGACGACACTCGACGGCGCCTGCCAGTGATTGTCGCGGGCGGCGATAGCGATATTCACCACCATATTGCCGCCGGCGCTCTCGCCGAGCAGGCCGACCTTGCTTGGATCCCCGCCGAACTGGCTGGCGGACTTCAGCACCCACTGATAGGCGGCGTTCGCCTCGTTGTGGGCGGCCGGGAATTTATGCTCAGGCGCGAGGTCGTATTCCATGGAGACGACCACGACATTGGCCGCCTTGGCGATGGCCCGGGGCGTCGCGTCATAGACATCGATGTTGGCGATAGCCCAGCCGCCGCCATGGATGTAGAGGACGACCGGCAAAGGCCCGGAGGCGCCGGCCGGCGTATAGATGCGGGCTTTCTGGAAGCCGCCATTTCCGGTGGGATAGGTCACGTCCTTGGTGGTCACGGACGTGTCCATGGCCACGCCCTTGTCCTTCATGACCGCCTTGACCGCGTCGGCGGGGGTCGGCTGCAGGCGAGCGTCCGTTGGGCTCAGGGTCTCTATGGGCTTGCCGCCCAGGCTGGCGAGCTTGTCCAGCACCACCTTCATGTCGGCGGCGGGCTGTCCGGGCTGCGGCTGGGCCGCGTCCGCGGAAATGTTGGTGGAGGCTGGCGCCTTGTCGGCGGGTTTCGGGGAACAGGCGGTCAAGGCCAAGGCTGAAGCGGCGCCCAGAAGCGCGAAGGTCCTGAAGTTCATGTGGGCCTCCCAGCCATTTAAGCATCTGCGTTCGCGCCCCGGACCTGAGCACGAAGCCGGGGTCTAAACGGACCACAGTCTGTCGAGCGCCTGGTCGAGCATGTCCTCGTCGCGGAGGAAAAGAGCCGCGAACGGCACGGATTCGGAGCGGTAGGTCCCGTAGCCGTCCTTGCTCAAGATCAGGTCAAAGCCGGACACCGTGACCTTCAGGCCTTCGAGCCGAGTGGCCGCGGCGGCCAGCGTCTTGCTTGCTCAAGGAACTACTCCTGGTCAGCGGCGCCCTGCGGAGACAACGTCTCATCCTGCCGGCCGTTCACGGGCGTCAGGCTATCTGGTTCATGCCGCATTGCCACGGCGCCTTGTCTGGGCGGAAGCGGAGCAGGCGTGTCCCGTGCCGGAACCGGCCGCCGGAGACGTGATCGAAGGACACCTCGACAACCATTTCGGGACGCAGCGGCGTCCATTCAGCCGATCGCGCGGTCGCCCAGCGGCTTGGGCCGCCCGGCTTGTCGCCGGTGAAGCCGGGTTCGCCAGCCAGGCCTTCGAGCCGCTTGGTCAGGGCCGGCTTGTCCGCCGCCGCCAGGCCGGAAGTGAAGCCGACGTGATCGAGCAAGCCCTTGTCATTGTAGAGGCCCAACAGCAGCGAGCCGACCACCTTACCGCCGGTCTGATAGCGGAAGCCGCCGACCACGCAGTCGGCGGTGCGGGTTCGCTTGACCTTGACCATGGCCCGCTCGCCTTCGAGGTAGGGACCATCCCACCGCTTGGCGACCACACCCTCCAGCTTGCCCTCGTCCAGCCAGGTTTGCGCCAGCGCGCGATCCGCAGTTCCCAGCGTGACGGAAAGCGCGGCGACATCGCCCTGGGAGGCGACGAAGGCCTCGAGCGCCTGGCGTCGTTCGGCCAGGGGCCGCAGGCGCAGATCCTTGCCCGACGGCGCCTGCAGCATGTCGAACAGGGTGAGCACCGCCGGCGTCTCGACGGCCAGGCGGCGGATGCGCGTTTCCGAAGGATGCAGTCGCATCTGCAGCGCCTCAAACGAGAACCGGCCGCCAGCCTGCACCAGCAGTTCGCCATCGATGACGAACGGATCGGGCTTGAGGTCGCGCAACAGGCCCACGACCTCGGGGAAGTATCGCCCCAGCGGCTTGCCGGACTTGGCCTGCAGCTTGACCTGATCAGCGCGCCGGCTGGCGATGCAGCGGAAACCATCCCACTTAGGCTCGTACCACCAGCCTTCGCCTTCCGGCAACTGGCCGGCCGACCGGGCCTCCATCGGCGCCGTGACGCCGAATGCGGTGGGTGAAGGTCTGGAAGCCATCCGCCATCAACGCGCCTCTGGCGTTCTAGCTGCGCGCGCGCCTACCCGGGAATGGCCAGGGTACGGAAGGTGATGGAGTAGCGCAGGGCGTCACCAGGCGGGATGCTGTGCTCCCAAAGATGCCGGGATGCGCCGGACAGCAGATAGGCGGAGCGCGGCGCCACGGCCAGCGATTGGCGCTCCCAGGCGTCGCCATCCTTCAGCCGGAAGCGAAAGGTACAGGGCGACAGTAGCGAGACGCCGACCACCTGCTCGAAATGCGGCTTGTCCCTGTGCCAGCCTATGCCGGCGCCCGGCCGATACTGATTGATCAGCACCTGGACGAAGGCGTCCGCCGACCGGCCCGCAAAGGCGCCGACCTTGTCGCGCAGCGGCATAAGCCAATCGGCGATCGCCGGCGCAGAGCGAACCTGGCGGCTGGCGTAGTCGTAGCGTAGGCCAAACCCCACCACATGGCGATGGGCCAGATGGCCATGGAAGTCGAAGGGCTCGAACGGCAGTTTGCCGAGGCGCCGCGCGAGGTCGGCTTCCGCCACAGGATCGATCAGATCGGCCTGGTAGCGAAACCCCGGGGGTGTCACCTCGGGCGCGCCGAACAGGTCCGTCTGCCGAGGCGCCTTAAAGGAGGATCGAGCGTTCATGGAGGAGTGTAGATAGGCGCTCAGCCGTTTCCCGCAAATCCGCCGCTCCACAAAAATTCGCTGACAGCGCAGCGAGTTCTGTAACCAAGATCGGGCCGGCGCCTCTAATGCCATACTTCGGTCTTTACGACATCGATATGGGGGACGGCGTGAGCATCAGGGCCGCGAGCGGGGGTAAGCCGGTAAGCGCGCGAAGAGGTCTCGCGCGTCCAGCGGCGCGGCGCCTTCAATATCGTTGTCGAAATAGGCGTAGACGTCGCGCCCGCCCACGAGCCAACCGTCGATCGCCCGCGCCCATTGATCCAGCTCACGGTCGGGATACCGGCCAACGTAATGGCCCCCAGGGCCATGGCCGCGCACGTAGGCAAAGCTGGCGGTGGCCTCCCAGGGCGCGGGCGCATCGTGGTGGTCGGACACGCACAGCGCCACGTCATGATCGGTCAACAGCTTCAGGACTTCCGGCGTGTACCAGCTCGGATGCCGAAACTCGATCACCGCGCGCGGCGCCTTTGGCAGCAGGATTAGGAAGGTGGCGAGCCGATCGTGGTTCAGTCGCAACTGCGGCGGCAGCTGGAACAGGGCCGGACCCAAGGCCTCGCCCAGCGGCGCCATCCGGCCGAACACCAGCTTCACCGGGTCTTCGACGTCCTTCAGCTTCTTGGCCTGGGTGACGAAGCGCGAGGCCTTCCAGGCGAACACAAAATCCGGCGGCGCCTGCTCAGCCCATGCCTGCACCGCGTTTTCACTGGGCAGCCGATAGAAGGAGCCGTTGATCTCGACGGTGTCAAACTGGGAGGCGTAGTAGGCGAAGCGATCCTTGATCCGAAGACCCTGCGGATAGAACCGGTCCTTCCAATGGGGATAGGCCCAGCCGGAAGTCCCGACCCGGAGGCGGCCCCGCCCATCAGTCATTCCGTTTCCGGGCATGAGGACGTCCGTTCGCTTAGGACCCCAAAGGATGAACTCATTCCCAAGCGGCGAGTTGCCGCTGAAGGTTATTGGATGATCGGGAGTGAACGGCGCGCGGGCTTCTGCGTTTTGAGGAGAGCCAAGCAGTGGAGGCTCAGATGTCCGATCTCAGCTCGAAAGCCAGGGACAAGCTCCCGGCCAAGGATTTCGCCGAACCCAAAAAGCGCGCCTATCCGATCGAAGATAAGCCGCATGCGCGCAATGCGAAGGCCAGGGCCAGTCAGGCGGTGAAGGCCGGCCGGATGTCTAAGGCTGAAGCCACGAAGATCGGCAAGAAGGCGGACGCCGTCCTGAAGGGCGGCTGATGACGCTGGCGATCCTCGAGGCGTCGGAGACTGGGCGCGCTGATCTGTCTCCCGCCCTGGTCATCAAGCGACTACGGGCCGGACTACCCGCGATGCAGATGCGTGCACGCGAGTTGGACCAGCAGGGCGGCTTTCCGGTGGAAGACATGGCCTTTCTGCATGGCTGCGGCGCCTTGCGGGTGTTCGGCGGCCAGGATGTGGCGCCCCGGGAGCTCTTCGAATCCCTGCGTCTGGTAGGACGCGGCAATCTCAGCGTCGGTCGGGTCTTCGAGGGGCATGTCAACGGTGCGCGGCTGGTCTCCTGGTATGGCGACGCCGGTCAAAGGCGCCGGTTGTCAAAGCAGCTTGAGGCGGGCGAGGTCTATGGCGTCTGGAACACCGAAAGGACCCCCGGCGTCCGGCTCGCGGAATCGAGCGCTCAAACCACTCTGGTCGGCGCGAAATGCTTCGCCACCGGCGCGGGCTATATCGACCATGTTATCGTCACTGCGGCGACCCGGGACGGGAGCAAGCAGATGGTCATCGCCGACGCGCACGACCTGGCCCGCGCGGATGCGTCCGGCTGGTGCGTACGGGGAATGAAGGCGACGCTCAGCGGCGTCTACGATCTCACCGGCCTGCCGGTGAACGCCGAGACCCGACTGGGCGCTCCCGCCGACTATGAGCGGGAGCCACGCTTTTCCGCGGGCGCCTGGCGCTTTACGGCCGTCCAGTTGGGCGGCGTCGAACGGATCCTGTCGCTCCTGCGCGACCATCTCACCACGTCTCCAGCCGGCGGCGATCCCATTCACCGCGCAAGGTTCGGCCTCGCGCTAGCGTCGGCCCGGTCAGCCTACCTTTGGGTGCGGGAAGCGGCTCAGCGCGCCGAGACGCCCGCGGCCGGCCCCGCCGAGATCGCTTTTGTGCTCATGACCCGCGGGGTCGTCGAACGGGCGGGCCTGGAGGCGATCAGCGCTGCGGAGCGATCGGTGGGCACCCGCGCCTTCTTTGAAGACAACCCCCTCGATCAGGCTTGCCGCGACCTATCCCTCTATCTGCGCCAGCCGGCGCCCGACCAGGCGCTCGACCGCGCGGCGGCGGCCTTTCTCTCCGAGGACTGCTGGCGGGACGATCCCTTGTGGTGAAGGCCTTGGGCCACGCTGCGTGGCTAAGGCTGCGTGACCGCGCCCTCCCGCTGGACGACGTTCGGCTGACGGCGCTCTCACCGATGCTTATCCTCGCGCCGCATCAGGACGACGAAACCCTGGGATGCGGCGGATTGTTGGCGACAGCCAGCCGGCTGGGGCTGGCGCCCCGCGTCGCCTATCTCACCGATGGCTCGGCCTCGCATCTGGGGTCGCCGACCTGGCCGTCCGAGCGACTGGCACGGGCGAGGAAGGCCGAGGCCCTGGCCGCCCTTGCCGAACTGGGCGTGTCCGAAACACAGGTCTGCTTTCTGGGCTGGCTCGATTCCCGGCCTTTCGCTGCTGGAGCGCCGGACTATCAAGACTCAGTCGTCCAAATCACGCGCTGGATCATGGATTTTCGGCCGCGAAGCATCTGGGCGCCTTGGCGGGAGGAAAAGCATTGCGACCACGTCGCCACCGCTGACCTTGCCGATGATCTGGCCAGCCGGCTGACCTCCTCACCTGCGCGCATGGACTATCTCGTCTGGGGCTGGTCGACGCCGCGACTGGCGACGCGGGTGCGAACGCCCGCCTGGGCGCTCGATTGTCCGGACACGGTCGATATTCGCCGTTCTGCGCTCGCCTGCCATCAGACGCAGTTGGGCGGCGTCATCGTGGACGCCGAGACAAGCTTCCACATTCCGCCCAAGCTGGCCGCGCTGACCGCGCGTCCGACGGAAATCTATCTGGAGGGCGCATGAGGAAGACTCGATCCCTCGACGCTGCTTATTTCGAAAGCCTCTATCGGGCGGACCCGGATCCCTGGCGATTTCAGACCAGCGATTACGAGGCAGCCAAATATGCCCACACCCTGGAAGCCGTCGGCGAAGCGCGGGTAGGAAGAACTCTCGAACTCGGCTGTTCGATCGGCGTGCTCACGTGCCAGCTGGCGCCCAAGTGCGAGCAGCTGGTGGCGACCGAACTTTCCCAGACGGCGCTCGATCAGGCCAAGGCGCGCTGCGCGGACCAGGTCAATATCGACTTCGTCCTGGCCCGGACAATGACCGATGGCTTCGACGGGGCGTTCGATCTGATGGTGCTGTCGGAGGTGGTCTATTACTGGGACGACGCCGATTTAGCCGCCGTCGCCCGCGCGATAAAGGATCATCTGGCGACCGGCGGCCGGCTAGTCTTGGTCCACTGGCTCGGAGAAACCGACTACCCCCGGTCGGCCGACGATGCGGTGGCCTCGCTGTGTGATCAGACAGGCGACCTGTTCGAAACCGTGATCGAGACGCGCCACGAAGCCTTTCGGCTGGACGTCTGGCGCCGCCGCTCTTAGCCCACCTTCGCCAGGTCCGGCGACTGGCGGACGGCGTGCACCAACTGTCGCGCACGCTCGACCTCGGCCGGCAGGCTGGCGAAGGTCAGGCCGTGAAATCCCGAGGTCTTCAGGTCGAGGCTTTCGGCGATGCTCTTCACCCCATCGATGATCGCCGTCTCATCCAACCGGCTCCAGGCGCAGAGGGTGTCAGACGTTCCGCCGAGCGCCCTGCCGGACAGGCGAGACGAGGTCAGCACCCGCACATCCAGCGGATGGCGCACCCGGCCACCGATGGATCGAACCGCCTCGAACAGGGCCTTGTCCTCGCCCACCGGCGGCGTCGGCGCGCCGCCGACTGCGCGATAGGCGGACAGGGTCAGCGCCATGCTGGCGCCACCCTCGTAGAAATGCCGCGGCCAGGACTCAGCTTTATCCCGGCTCGCGCGGAGGTAGGTGATGGCCTGGTCATAGCGGCGCAGAGTCGCGAAGCGGCGGCGAAGGTTGCGGGGCAGGCCCCGAAGCTCGCTCGGCTTCAGCCGCGCCAAGCCGGCGACGGCGTCGAAGCCCTGATCGAAATAGGCTCTGGTGCGTGTGAGCCAGTCCTCGGCGACCACCGTGTCCGCGTCCGTGGACAGCAACAGATCGCCCGGCTCCCTCAGCAGGTCGGCCGCCGCGTCCAGCACCAAGCGGCGCGCAAAACCCGCGTGGGCCATGTCGGCAGAAAGTTGGCGCTCGACGAGGCTCAGTTGCAGGCGGCCGCCGTGATCGGCTTCAGCGACCACAGCGGCGGTGTCGTCGTCGCAATTGTTGGCAAGGACAAGGACGTAAATGTCTTGCGCCAAGGCGTCCGCGGCCTTTCGCAGGGCCGCCAGGCATGACGGCAGATTTGCCGCCTCGTTTCGCGCCGGAATGGCGACAGCAATCCGACGATACATTGCCCCTCACCTCGAAAACGGACGTTCCGGTAGGAGCTAAATGTCTTTTCGATCAACGCGTTCCGCGCTGGTGTCGAAAACCGACGCAACCCATGTAAATGAGGGCCTGACCGCCGCTGAAATGAGACGGGTCACACAATATGGCCGATCGTCAGCGTTGCCGGCTCCGACGTCAACAAGGCGGTCACCAGGTTAACGCGCCATGCCCCCGGGATTTCCACGTCCAGCTTTCACCATCGACGGTGCGGCGGTCAGGGCCGCCGTTCAACTAGGTTCCTTTGTGCCGAGGTACCGAAGCTTCAACCCTAAGACCCGACAGCATCAAGCTGATCAGGTTCGAGCGAATCAGCGGCCAACTTTTCAGCAGGGTCCCATACGTGGTCCAGAGCATAAAGCCCGTGACCGTGACAATATACATGCGCGCCGAAACCGAGCCGGGTCCTTCTCGCGGATGATCTTCATGGCTTGCGGCAAGAAGCTGATCATCGAAAGGATGGCGGTGGCGAGTCTGATGGCGTTGACGAACAGCACGCTATTCATCGCCTTGAATCCTTCATCTGCTCCACGGGGCAGGTGTCGGCGCCGTGGGGGCCGCAGTCCGAGCTATCCAGCCCGCTGCGCATGAGGTGTCGTGCTGGATATGACCGGTCAATCGGTTCGACCGGCCCAATCCTCGTAGTGGTCGAGAAGGTCTTTCACGTCACGGTACACCGCGCGGCATCCCGCAGACCTGAGTTCATCTTCAGCGAATCCGCCGCCCAGGACGCCGACGGTGGGAACGCTGGCGCGTATGGCCGCTTCGGCGTCGTAGGGGGTGTCGCCGATGAAGACGCACCGCCCCCCCGGCGTTGGAGCAATACGCTTCAGCGCGGCGTGGACGATATCCGGCGCCGGCTTGGAGCGATCGACATCCTCAGAGGTCGCGACCGCGTCCACCAGTCCCTCGACCCCGGCGATCCGCTGATTGATCGAAACGTCCTTGGCCTTGCCGGAGGAGGCGAGGACGCGGGTCACGCCGTCGCGCTTCAGGCGTTCGAAAAGCTCGCGCACGCCGGGGAAGGGCTGAATGGTCGCCAGGTAGTGTTGTTTGAAAACTTCGCCTTGTGTCGCGTCGACAACCGGTCCGAAGGCGTCGAGGTCGTCTGGGCCGAGGAAGACCGGCAGGAGCTGGTCGGAACCCTTGCCGATCTGGCGACGGACCGGCTCATAATCGACCGCGAAGCCATGGCGTTTGAAGCCTTCCACCCAGGCCTCGGCGTGGGCGTCGACGCTGTCGATCAGCGTCCCATCGATGTCGAAGATCGCCGCCTCGATCATGTCGTTCTCCTAACGAAAGGGCCGCGACCGGCGCACCGACCTAGGCCCGGTCACAGGGGAGCCTCCTGGGTTCTAAAAGACCAAACCGGCCTCCTCGAAATTAACGCATCGAGGAGGCCGGCTCCCGCTCACCGCGGGGGCGGCGGCGGGATGATGTCGACCGGCAGCGGTCGCACCATGGGTTCGCGGGACCAGATTCTGCCGGTCGAGGCGGCGGCGACGAAATCTTTCACCGCGGCGCTCGGGAAGGCGATCAGGCCGGGATCGGTGTCCGGGGCGGCGTCATTGACGCCGCCTTTGACGAACAGGGCGGCGGCGGCAGGCAGGTAGCCGATCACCTTGAGATGGCCGAAGGCGTCGCGCAGGAAGTTGACCGCCGCGGCTTCTAAGGCCAGCTTTGCGCCGCCCATGTCCGAGGGCAGGATCGCCACCGCGTCGAACAGCACCGAGGGGCCGCCGTCGATCTCATGGTCGGCGACAAGCCGGTCGCCGGCGGCGGTGATCACCCCATAGATGGTGGGGGCGATGATCTCCATCTTACCGCCGGCCGCTTCAACCGTGGCCTTCAGTTCGGCGACGAGATCGCCGTCGCAGCCGTCGGTCAACAGGCAGCCGACCTTGCGACCTTCGAAGGTCGGCTTGGCCTTGGCCAGCAGGCTGAGGGCCGGGGAGGGCGCCATCTCCTTAGCTTCCACGGTGACCGGCGCTGGGACGATCGCCGTGGGCAGGCCCAGCCCGGCGGCGACCTTTGCCGCCAGGGTCTTGTCGATATTGATCAGGCGCGAAAGCACCGCCTCGCGGACCCGAGGGACCACGCATTTGCTCAGCTCGAACACCAGGGCCGAGACGATATGGTTCTGCTCGGGCTCGGTCTGGCTGGCGAAGAACATCCGCGCCTGGGTGTAGTGGTCGGCGAAGCTTTCAGGGCGAATGCGAAGCTGCTGGCCCGCCTCCTCCGCTTGGAAGGTTTGATAGCCGGTCTCGAGGGACTCCCGGGCGATGTCGGGACCCAGGCTGGAGGGCTCATAATTCACCTGGCCCTTGGGCACGCCCATCTGCATGTGGCCGTCCCGCTGGAGATTGTGGAATGGGCATTTGGGCTGGTTGATCGGGATCTGGTGGAAGTTGGGGCCGCCAAGGCGCTTGAGCTGGGTGTCCTGGTAGGAGAAGAGCCGGCCCTGCAGCAGCGGGTCGTTGGTGAAGTCGATCCCCGGCACCACATTGGCTGTGCAGTAGGCCACCTGTTCGGTCTCGGCAAAGAAGTTGTCCGGGTTACGGTCGAG
>Ga0302314_10008585_pt1 | contig 18166 bp, 17 predicted proteins | sample III_Palsa_N2_3_FD_200533 | JGI IMG/M metagenome (GOLD analysis project Ga0302314, IMG submission 200533) | Peat permafrost microbial communities from Stordalen Mire near Abisko, Sweden - III_Palsa_N2_3 | ecosystem: Environmental > Terrestrial > Soil > Palsa > Peat permafrost | place: Sweden...
GGCCGCCGAGCCCGCGAGCACCGGCACCGCGAGCAGGCCGGTGCCGATGATGCCCAGCGCGAAGATCGCGAACGCGAACTCGCCGGCCACCGGACGCAGCGCCTCGGCCGCCTGCGACGAGGTCTGGATGTTGGTGACGCCGTGCATGTTGAGCGTGACGGCCGTCGCGATCACGATGCACAGCGCGATCACGTTGGAGAAGATCATGCCGAACGAGGTGTCCTGCTTGATGCGCGACAAGTGCTCGGCCGCGTATTCCGGGTTGTCGCGCAGCTTGGCCGCCTCGGGCCGGCGCGCGTTGTCCTCGACTTCCTGCGACGCCTGCCAGAAGAACAGGTACGGGCTGATCGTCGTTCCCAGCACCGCCACCACCATGGACGCGTAGTCGTTCATCGACGTGCCCTTCGGAATGAAGCGCCACGGCGTGAAGCCCTCGATCGCCACCTGCCGCCACGGCACCGACACCGACAGGATCACCGCGACATACGCGAACAGCCCGAACGTGAGCCACTTGAGCACGCGGACGGTGTGCTCGTACGAGAACGTCACCTGGCAGACGATGGACAGCACCCCGAAGCCGACCACGTAGAGCGCCGCATGGCCGCCCGCGAGCAGTCGCACGGCCTCGCCCATCGCGCCGATGTCGGCCGCGATGTTGATGGTGTTGGCCACCACCAGCAGGCCCACCAGCACCAGCGTGAGCCAGCGCGGGCAGATCTTGGCGATGTTGGCGCCAAGCCCCTGGCCGGTGACCCAGCCGATGCGCGCCGACAGCATCTGGATGCCGATCATCAGCGGCGTGGTCAGCAGCAGCGTCCAGACGAGGCCGAAGCGGAACTGCGAGCCGATCTGCGAATAGGTGGCGATGCCGCTCGGATCGTCGTCGGCGGCGCCGGTGATCAGGCCCGGGCCCAGCCGCTTGGCAAAGCCGTTGATCTGGCTGTTGATCTGGTCGTTGAACTTGACGTTCATGTCAGCTCTCCCCGTGGAGACGAAGGGCATGGAACGAGGCAGGGCCGCGATCCACGTTGCAGCCCGGATTGACGAGGCGCTGGACGTCGGCGGTCAGCGTGAAGCCGGCGCCGAGCCGCTTCTGCTGCGCGGACGCGGACACAGGCGGCGGCGCTGCTGCGAGGAGCGAGAAGGGAAATTGCATGCGGAACCCCTCCGCGCGCCCGATGGGACGCTGGCGGATGGACGCTCGAGGCGTCGGAAAGGAGAACCGGAAAGAAGCGCTGAGGCGCGTTGCGCCGCGTGGACGGGCTTGCTTGCCGGGCGTGGAGAAGAAGGTGCCTTCTCCGCCCGATACAAGCCCGGGGTATCAGGCCTGCGATGTGGACGACGAAGGCACGCAACTAGGATGGGAGTCCATGGCCTTGTGCTTGTCGTGATCGAAGTGCGGATTATCGGCAGCGCCACGGCGCCGGGTCAAGCGACTTTGTCCACTCGCGATCGGCCGCGCGGCGAGCCGATCACTTCGTGAGGATCAACTTGCCCAGCGAGGTGCGGCGCAGCCGGTAGATCGCGTCGCCGTGCTGGATCTCGATTTCGGTCAGGCCGTCGAACAGCTGTTCGCTGGTCAACTGGCGCCGGACGACCTCGCGGCGCACGGGGGCCGCGACCAGCGGCGCGAGAACGGGCAGGACGGCGGCGGGATTCGATGGCGTCCTGTCGAGGGAGGTCCGCATGTCGGGTCTTTCTGCAGTCGGGTCTTTCTGCATCGGGTCGGAAGATGGCCTGGCGGCGCTTGATTAAACTGTACTACGAATCATTCTTATTAGCAAGTAATCGTTGGCGGCACGCCGCGTGCTCTGCGGCTGGATGCGCCTGCTGCCCCGTTCCGCCTCGAGCTCGCCCGCCGCGCCACGCCGCTTCCGCGCGCTGCGCGTCGGGCTGGTCGTCGTGCTGGCGCTGGTCGCGCTGTGCTGGGCCTTCGACTGGAACTGGTGCCGGCCGCTGATCCAGCACTACGTGATGTCGCGCTCGCAGCGCCGCGTCGACTTCGACGACCTGCGCGTGCACTTCCGCCACGGCCTCGATCCGACGATCGAGTTGCGCGGACTCACGATCCAGAACGCGCCGTGGGCAGCGACCCAGGCGCCGTTCATCCACGCGGGACGCATCGCGCTGACCGTGTCGTGGCGCACGCTCGGCTCGGACATGACCGTCATCAGCCTGATCGAACTGGACGACGCCCAGGTCGACATGGAACGCCGCGCCGACGGCATCCGCAACTGGCGCATCACGCGTCCCGACGACCGCGGGCCGCCGCGCGTGCGCGTGCTGGCGCTGGACGCGCGCAACAGCAGCCTCCACATCATCCATCGCGGGATCGATCTCGAACTCGATGCGGGCACCACGCCGCTCGCCGCCCCGCGCACGCTCGCGCAACACGCCGACCTGCCGCTGACGAAGCGCCTGGTCTTCAAGGGCACGTACAAGGACAAGGCCTTCGAGGGCGACGCCGCCGTGAGCGACGTGCTGACCTTCGGCGCCACGCCGCGCTTGTTCGCGCTGCAGGGCACGGCCCGCATCGGCGCGCTGCGGCTGGACGCGGCGGGTGTCTCGGACGACGTGCACGCGCTCGGCGACGTCGACCTCGACGCGAGGCTGTCGACCGATGGCGACGGCACGATCTGGCCGCTGCCCGAGGCGCTCGCGCGCGTGCGCCCGCTCGTCGCGCAAGGCCACGTCGCCAAGGCCGGCGAGCGCTGGACGGGCTCCGGCGTGCGCGTGCGCGCGGGCCGGCAGACAGCGACCGTCGTCGACGCCACCTTCACCGGCAGCTTCAAGAGCGAGACGCCGCGCCGCACGCTGAAGCTCACGCTGCGCGACGCCGTGATCGATGTCGACGACCTGCGGCTGTTGCGCGGCAAGTCCGACCCGCAAGCCGACGCCGGCCCCGCGCTGTCGACGCAGGCGCTGCCGCTGGCCCGGCTGCGCGAGCTCGACGCCGATGTCGACCTGCTCCCGGCGCGCATCGTCGGTACCGAGCGCGCCGGCGTGCAAGGCGTGCGCGGGCATGCGACGCTGGCCGCCGGGGTGTTGCGGCTGCAGGCGCTGGATGCCGCGCTCGCCGACGGCCACGTCACCGGCTCGCTGCAGGTCGATGCGTCGCACGCGCCGGCGGACGTGGCGCTCGACCTGGTCGCGCGCGGCCTGCACGTCGATCAGCTGTCGCCCAAGCTCGCGGCCAACGGCGCGCTGGACGGCGCGGTCGAGGGTCGTGCCGCGGTGAAGATGCGTGGCGAGTCGATGCACGCGCTGGTGGCGGCCGCCAGCGGCAGCGTCACGTTGTCGCTGGCCGACGGCGCGAGCGTGTCGAAGCGGCTCGACGCCAAGCTCGGCCTGAACGGCGGCGAGTGGCTGCGCACGCTGTTGGACAAGTCGGCGCGCGTGCCGGTGCAGTGCGCCTCGGTGACGCTGGCACTGGAACATGGCGTCGCGACGGCGCGCCACCTCGTGTTCGAGACGCCCGACACCGCGCTGGCCGCGCGCGGCTCGGCCAACCTCGCCGACGAGACGCTGGACGCGACGCTGACGCCCGCGCACAAGAAGCTCGCGCTGCTGGCCCTCGACAAGTCCATCCATGCCGAGGGCTCGTGGCACGACGTCAAGGTCGCGCTGAAGCCCGCGAACGGCGACGCGCCGGAGCGCTGCGCGCATTGAGCTCCGGCCGTGCGCCCTCGCCCAGCAAGGGCACCAGCGCCACGATGGCCGCCACCAGCAGCACCAGCAGCCCGAGCGCCCACGTGAGCGTGGTGGCCTGCGCGAGCCAGCCGATCAGCGGCGGGCCGAGCAGCAGGCCGGTGTAGCCGAAGCCGGACAACAGCGCGACCGCGCGCGCCGCGGAGACCTCGCCGGCTGCACCGCCGGCCAAGGCATCGGCACGCCGGCCCGCGGCGGCGAACGCGGTCGGCACGACCGTGGCCATGCCAAGCCCCAGCAGCACGAACGCGATCATCGCGGTGTCGACGCGTGCCAGCAGCAGCGCGCCGGCGAGCGCGGCCGCGCCGAGGGCCGTCAGCAGGCGCAGCACGCGCACGCTGCCGAAGGCCTCGAGCACGCGGTCGCCGACCATGCGCATCGTCGTCATCGCGCCGGCGAACACGGCATAGCCGAGCGCGGCGCGCGACTCGCTGGCCGAGGCCTTGTCGTGCAGCCAGACGGCGCTCCAGTCGGCCAGCGCGCCTTCGGCGAGGAAGGCGCAGAAGCAGATCGCGCCCAGGCCCAGCAGCACGCGGTCGGCGCGCGCGCCGCTGCGCGGGAAGCTCATCGACAGTTGCGGCGGCGCGCCGGCCGTCCGCGCCGGCAGCCGCGCGCCCAGGAGCAGCAGCAAGGCCAGCAGCAGCCCGCCTCCAAGCGCCACGGCGACGCCGGCGAGGTGCAACAACGGCGACAGGCCGGCGTGCGCGGCCAGGCTGCCGACGCCCGCGCCGACCAGTCCGCCGGCACTCCACGCGCCATGCAGCGACGACATGATCGGCCGCGGCACGCGCGCCTGCACGTCGACGGCGAGCACGTTCATCGCGACCTGCATCGTGCCCAGCGCCGCGCCCACCTCGAGCATCACGAGCACCAGCGACGGCAGGATGCCGATCAGGAACGGCATCGGCAGCATCAACAGCAGCGCGACCCCCGCCAGCAGCGCCAGCTGGCGCGCGCCGAGCAGTTGCGCGCCCTTGCCGGCCAGCGGGAACGACAGCAGCACGCCGCACGACATCGCGAACAGCACGCTGCCCAGCGCGCCGTCGCTGAGCGCCATGCCGGCGCGCAGCGCGGGGATGCGCGACACCCACGACGCGAAGGTCGCCCCGTTGACGAAGAAGACCAGGCCGACGCCCCAGCGCGCGCGCGTGAGCGCCGCCGGCGAAGGGGATGTCGGAGGCGCGGTCGGATCGTCCATGGCTCGAATCCTAGCGCTCATTCGCGCGAAGTCAATCAATATCGAGCATTTTCGAGCATTGATGAGGATTCCTGACTACAATGCAGGCGTCGCGCCACCGTCCGCGTCAGGAAAGCCCGTGACCCTCGACAGCCAATCGCCCCGCTTCACCGCCGAACGCCAGCGCCGCATCGCGCAGATGCTGCGCGAGCAGGGGCGCGTGGAGGTGCTCGAACTTGCTCGACTCCTGCAGGTCTCCGAGCACACGGTGCGGCGCGACCTGCTCGCGCTGCAGGGCCAGGGCCTGCTGCAGCGCACGCACGGCGGCGCCGTGACGCTCGACACCCAGCGCCTGGGCCTGGGCGACCGCGCCGCGGTGCTGGCCGATGCGAAGGCCGCGGTCGGGCGCGCGGCGGCGGCGCTCGTCGAGCCGGGGCAGACCGTGGTGCTCGACGCCGGCTCGACGCCGCTCGCGATGGCGCGCGCGCTGACGGTGCGGCCGCTGACTGTGATCACCAGCTCGCTGGACGTCGCGGCCCTCTTCGCCGGCGACCCGCAGGTGCAGATCGCGCTGACCGGCGGCACGTGGCAGCACGCGAACCGCGCGCTGTGGGGCCCCGCCGCCGTCGCGATGCTGGCCAACTGCCGCGCCGACTGGGCCGTGCCCGGCGCCTGCGCGATCGACGCGCAACTGGGCGTCAGCGCGCCGGACGAGGCCGATGCCGCGCTCAAGCGCGCGATGATCGGCTGCGCGCGCCGCACGCTGATCCTGGCCGACCATTCCAAGCTGGGCAGCACCGCGCCGTTCCACGTGGCGCCGTGGGCCAAGGTGCACGCGCTGCTGATCGACGAACCCTGGGCCGAGGGCGAAGCCGCGGGGCTGCCGATCGTCGTCGCCGGATAGTTCGCGGGCGCCGCGCCGGGCCCCCCGCCCCCCCCGGGCACGCCCGTGGCCCCCTTGGGAGCCGTCCGCCATGCTCGGCGGTCAGTAGAACTTCGGTATCGGGCCGTTCTGCGGCGTGGTGTCGGGCAGCTCGAGCATCAGCTTGTCGACGAAGCACCAGCCCCAGCCTTCGGGCGGGTCGTAGCCTTCGATGACCGGATGCTGGGTCGCGTGGAAGTGCTTGGTGGCGTGGCGGTTGGGCGAATCGTCGCAGCAGCCGACGTGGCCGCAGATGCGGCAAAGCCGCAGGTGCACCCATTCGTCGCCGGTCTTCAGGCACTCCTCGCAACCCAGCGCGCTCGGCGTGACGGTGGCGACCAGGTGAAGGTGCGTGCAGTGCTTCATGGACTGTTCCCGGAAATCGCAGCGGCGGTGCGGCCCATTCTGCATGCGTCGCGCGCGCCGCGCCACGACGCGGGCTTGTCACCGACGATTCACGCAACTGTCTTACGCTGCTCAGGTCGCTTCGGGAGACTGCCCGCATGAAGATCCTCATCGTCACGGACGCCTGGACGCCGCAGATCAACGGCGTCGTGCGCACGATCCAGATGACGGTGCGCGAGCTGGCGGCCCTGGGACACGAGGTCGAGATCCTGTCGCCCGACCTGTTCCGCTCGATCGCCTGTCCCGGCTACGCCGAGATCCGTCTCGCGCTGGTGAGCCGCCGCACGATCCGGCGCCGCATGCGCGAGATCGCGCCCGATGCGCTGCATCTGGCGACCGAAGGCCCGCTGGGGCTGCACGCGCGCTCGATCGCCCTCGAACACGGCTGGCCGTTCACGACGGCGTATCACACCCGCTTCCCCGAGTACCTGCGGGCGCGGCTGCCGATCCCGCTGTCGGTCACCTACGCGTTCCTGCGTCGCTTCCACGATTCGGGCAGCGCCACGCTGGCCGCGACGCCGGCGATCGTCGACGACCTGCTGGCGCACGGCTTCGCGGCGCCGCGCGTGTGGTCGCGCGGCGTCGACACGACGCTGTTCAATCCGGACGGCCCGCGCGAGCCGCGCGGCGACGCGCCGGTGTTCCTGCACGTGGGCCGCATCGCGGTCGAGAAGCAGGTCGAGAAGTTCCTCGAGCTGGATCTGCCCGGCGAGAAATGGGTCGTCGGAGATGGCCCCGAACGCGCGCGGCTGCAGGCCTCGTACCCGCAGGCGCGCTGGTTCGGCGCGCTGCAGGGCGAGGCGCTGGCGCGCGTGTTCCGCAGCGCCGACGTCAAGGTGTTCACCAGCGTCACGGACACCTTCGGCCTGGTGCTGGTCGAGGCGATGGCCAGCGGCACGCCGGTGGCGGCGTTTCCGGTCGCGGGGCCGATCGACGTCGTCGGAACGTCCGCGGGCGGCGTGCTCGACGCCGACCTGCGCCGCGCCTGCCTGGCCGCGCTCGCGCTGCCGCGCGAAGGCGCGCGTGCGCACGCGATGACGTTCAGCTGGGCCGCCGCCACGCGGCAGTTCGTCGACGCGTTGCCTCTGATCGAGCACGCGTCGACGGCAGGCACGCTGCAGCACGCGGCGCCCTGACACGGGCGGGCCAGCCGGCTCAGCGGCCCGACATCACCTGGGACAGCACCGCCAGCTCGGGCTCGCGCACGCCGGGCTTGACGACGTCGTCGACGTCGGGCCGCACCGGCTTTCCGTGCTCGTGGCGCGTCGACCAGTCGAGGATCTCGAGCTTGCCGTCCGGATGCTCGACCAGCGCGGTCAGGCTCTCCACCCAGTCGCCGTCGTTGCAATAGAGGATGCCGTCGATGTCGCGCATCTCGGCGTGGTGGATGTGGCCGCAGACGACGCCGTCGGCGCCGCGCTTGCGCGCCTCCTTCGCCACCGCCACCTCGAACTCGCCGATGTAGCTGACCGCGCGCTTGACCTTGTGCTTCAGGTACTTCGACAGGCTCCAGTACGGCAGCCCCATGCGCGCGCGCATCGAGTTGAAGTGCTTGTTGAGCTTGAGGATGAACGTGTAGAGCGAGTCGCCGACATACGCCAGCCACTTGGCGCACTGGATCACGCCGTCGAACAGGTCGCCGTGGGTGATCCACAGCCGGCGGCCGTCGGCCGTCGTGTGCATCCATTCGCTGACCACCTCGACGCCGCCGAACTCGTGCTCGACGTACTTGCGCGCGAACTCGTCGTGGTTGCCCGGGACGAAGATCACACGCGTGCCCTTGCGCGCCTTGCGCAGCAGCTTCTGGATCACGTCGTTGTGCGCCTGCGGCCAGTACCACGAGCGGCGCAGCTGCCAGCCGTCGATGATGTCGCCGACCAGGAACAGCTCGTCGCAGTCGACCTGCTTCAGGAAGTCGAGCAGCGCGACGGCCTGGCAGCCGGGCGTGCCCAGGTGGAGGTCGGAGATCCAGACCGTGCGGACACGCACCGACGCGCCATCGCGCGGCCGGTAGTCTTCGGGCGGCGGGGCGAGGGGGTGGGCATGGCGATCCATGGCTCATCATCATGAGTCCGCCTCATGATGCTGGCGCGACAGCCCCGTGACGATTGCATGACTCTGCCCCGCTTTTCCCGGGTTCCTGGCTCGGCCCTTGCATCTGGTACAACTCGGCCAACCCGGAGACCGATCATGAAGCACAAGCCCGTCCTGACCCGCGACGACGTCGCCCGCATCCTCGAGCACGCGCGCGCCGAGGCGCTGGCCAACCAGTGGGCCGTGGCGATCGCCGTCGTCGACGACGGCGGCCACCCGCTCGCGCTCGAGCGCCTCGACGGCGCGGCGCCGGTGTCGGCCTACATCGCCACCGAGAAGGCGCGCACGTCGGCGCTGGGCCGCCGGGCGTCGGCCGACTACGAGGAGATGATCAAGGCCGGCCGCAACGCCTTCCTCTCCGCGCCGCTGACCGCGATGCTCGAAGGCGGCGTGCCCATCGTCGTCGAGGGCCAGGTGGTGGGCGCGGTGGGCGTGTCCGGCGTCAAGTCCAGCCAGGACGCGCAGGTCGCCAGCGTCGGCATCGCGAGCCTCGCGTCAACGTCGCCGTCCAACCTCGGCGAGCGGCCGTCGTTCCCGGACGGCGGCGCCAAGGCCTGAGAACCCGTGAACGAACCCGCCACGCCCGCTCGTCCCGTCAAAACACGCCCGCTCTGCGTTGCAAATGCTCGCCGTAGCCCGAGCTACGTCTGCGCTTTGCGCCTTGATCGGACGCGTTTTGACGGCCTGCTCGGTCGCGTCGGATTCATTCACAGGTTCTGAGCGTGCGGCATGCACCGCGATGAGGCGGCTGTCAGCGACGACTGACGCCTCTTCGCGACCGATGCCGACTGACACGCAGTCGCATAACGGCGACCATGCATGAAACCGGCCGCTCGCATCGACTGCCGTGAACCCTCAACGGCAGGACCCATGCTCATCAAGATCGGCTTCGACATCGAACTCACCATCAGCAGCCCGATGGCGCTGATCTACCTGCTGCACGTGCACCCGTCGCGCCAGGACGACCTGCAGACGCCGGAGAACTTCCACGTGTCGCCGCCGGTGGAGGTCGACAACTTCATCGACTACTTCGGGAACCACTGCGGGCGCATCAACGTCCCGGCGGGCGCCGAATCGGTGCGCTTCACCAACGACGCGGTCGTCGCCGACTCCGGCCTGCCCGATCCCGTCGCCTGGGACGCCTGGCAGCACGATCCGTGCGAGCTGCCGGTCAGCACGCTGCAGTTCCTGCTCGCCAGCCGCTACTGCGAGGTCGACAGCGAGCTGATGCAGTTCGCGTGGAACACGTTCGGCAACTCGCCGATGGGCTGGGGACGCGTGCAGGCGATCTGCGACTTCGTGCACAACCACCTCCGGTTCGACTACCAGGCCGCGCGCCCCACCCGCACCGCGCTCGACGGCTTCCGCGAGAAGACCGGCGTGTGCCGCGACTTCACGCACCTGGCGATCACGCTGTGCCGCTGCATGAACATCCCCGCGCGCTACTGCACGGGCTATCTCGGCGACATCGGCATCCCGCCGGTGCCGTATCCGATGGACTTCAGCGCGTGGTTCGAGGTCTTCCTCGGCGACCGCTGGCACACGTTCGACGCGCGCCACAACACGCCGCGCATCGGCCGCATCGTGATGGCGCGCGGCCGCGACGCCAGCGACGTGTCGATCACCATGGCCTTCGGACAGAACACGCTCAAGCGCTTCGAGGTGACCACGTTCGAGCTCGCGCCGGCCTGAGCTTCGCGCCGCGAGATGGCGGCATGCCGCAAGCGCGAAGCCCCTTGGGCGCGCTGCGGTTGTCGCCCGGGCGGCATGCGGCGTGCGTACACTGGGCCGAACCCACCCGATGCCACGCTCGCGCGCGGCCACCCGCACCGTGAGCAACACCGACTCGTTCGAATCCGTTCCCGTCCTCACGCAAGCCGTCCACGTCGCCGCGGCGCCCGAATTCGCGGGATCGAAGATCCACCTGATCGGCGGCGAGAAGGGCGGCGTCGGCAAGTCCGTCGTCGCGCGCCTGCTGGCGCAGCACTTCATCGACCACAACCTGGCGTTCACCGGCTTCGACACCGACCGCTCGCACGGCGCGCTGATGCGCTTCTACAAGGACTATGCGTCGCCGGTGCTGGTCGATCGCTTCGAGGCGCTCGACGCCATCGTCGAGAGCGCGATCGAGCATCCCGGCCAGCGGGTGCTGGTCGACCTCGCCGCGCAGACTCACGATCCGCTGGTGCGCTGGATGGACGAATCGGGCGTGCTGGAGCTGTCCGCCGAGTCCGGCGTGCAGATCCACTACTGGCACGTGATGGACGCCGGCCGCGACTCCGTCGACCTGCTCGAGCGCCTGATCGACCGCTTCGAGAACCGGCTGCAATACGTGCTCGTGCTCAACGAGCTGCGCGGCGACGACTTCGGCAACCTCGAGCGCTCCGGGCAGTTCGAGCGCGCGAAGGCACTGGGCGCGCGCGTGGTGCGCCTGAAGCACCTGCAGGACGCGGTGCTGCGCAAGATCGACGCGACCGACACCAGCTTCTGGGCCGCACGCACGATGGCCAGCAACGAGGGCCCGAAGCTGGGCCTGCTCGAGCGCCAGCGCCTGAAGATGTGGCTGGCGCACGCGGCCTCGGAGATCGCGGCCGCCGGCGTCTGACGGACGCGCCATGAAAAAACCCGCCGCGGACCAGGCCGTGGCGGGTGAATGCTCTCGACGGCCGGCTTGCGCAGGCCGCTCTTTCTTCTTGCTTAGAACGAGTGGCGGATGCCCAGGACGAACTCGCTGACCGAGCGGTCGGTCGCGGTCGTCAGGCCGGCAGGCACCGCGGCGCCGATGCGGCCCACGAACGCGCCGTTGGGGCTGGAGCCGTTCTCGAAGCGCGTGAACGACGTGTACAGGTTGGTGCGCTTGGAGAAGTCGAACTCGTAGCCCACGCCGAAGGCGTTGGTCTTGCCGAGCGCGACGTTGTTCTTGTTCGGGTCGTTGTTGACCCACTGGGCGCGAACCACGTTCTGGCCGAACTTGTAGTCGCCGCCGAGCCAGAAGCCCTTGCCGTCCTGGTCCGCCGGACGCTTGTCGTTGACCGACAGGTAGCCGCCTTCGATCTTAACCGCGTCGAACGTGTAGGCCGCGCTGACGGTGATGATGCCGACGTTGGTCTTCGAGTTCAGCACCGCGGTGCCGTTGTCGGCCTTGTCGGTGACGTAGGACACATAGGCGTCCAGGCCGTAGTTCGTGTAGCGGCCCGAGAAGTCGAACAGGCGCGTGCCGGTGGTATCGCCGGTGACTTCGCCGGCGCCAGCCAGGAAGCTGGCCTTGAAGCCTTCGAACGTCGGCGTGGTGTAGCGGACCGAGTTGTTCACGCGGGCCGGGCTGCCGTTCAGTTCCGAACCGGTGGGCGTCGAGGTGGTCGCGTTGTTGGCGCTGCCGCGGATCGGCTCGTAGCCGCCGGCGAAGCCGCCGATGACGGCGGTCGTCGCGCCCAGGCTCACGTTCGAGAATTCGCTGAAGTCGCCGGTCTGGTAGTAGATGCTGCTGTACTGGCGGCCGGCGCTGGCGGTACCGAACGGCGTGCGCAGGGCACCGAAGGCCTGGCGGCCGAACAGTTGACCGCCTTGGCCGGAACCGCCGGTATCGACGTTCAGGCCGCCTTCGAGCACGAAGTCGGTGTACCAGCCGGAACCGAGGTCTTCGGTGCCCTTGAAGCCGATGCGGCTGCCCGACTGGCCGCCGGAGGTGACCAGCACCTGCTTTTCGTGACCGGACAGGTACTGACCGGACAGGTCGACGATGCCGTAGATGGTGACGCTGGATTGAGCGAACGCGGCCGGAGCGGCCAGGGCGAGGGCGATTGCGCCAAGGGTGAATTTCATGGGGTGTTCTTTCGGAAAAAGCAGAAGAAGAGAAAGGGAGGGAGCCCGGCCTCTGCCGGCATTTGAACTTGTTCTTGCGAGCCGACTGCGACGTCGACTGAGGTGAATTCTCGAATCGTCGAGCAGTTTCAGCCAGCGCTCAGGCTCGCCAATGCATCGCTAAGCTTATGAATTTATTGAGCTTTGCGCCGTTTGCACCGGCTTTTGCATGGTGCGACCTCCGCGTGACACCCAATTGACAGATGAGTTTTTTTGGCACCGGAATGTGGCTCATCCGCAACGAAACAGTGCCTCCCACACGAAATGAAGGGTCAAGTTGGTGCATCGAACCGGGTGAAAACCCGCGTGTCGACACCCTTGCCAGCGTGTCCCGAGTCGATTTAAAGTCCGCGCAATCGTTTGCGCAAACGTTTGCGCGAGCGAGATTCCGTGGCTTCATCCGGCCCGACAGCACGGCTGCAACGACGCCGGCGCGGCCTCAAAACTCAGGAGACAACCCCATGATCCGCACGACCCGCCGCCTGGCTCTTCATGCCCTCGCCGGCGCCGCCGCCCTCGCGCTGCTGCCGCAATTGGCCTCCGCCGCCGACGCCAAGCCGCGCGTCGCGCTGGTGATGAAGTCGCTCGCCAACGAGTTCTTCCAGACGATGCAGGACGGCGCGAAGGCCGACCAGAAGGCGCGCTCCGGCGAGTACACGCTGATCTCGAACGGCATCAAGGACGAGACCGACACCGCCGCGCAGATCAAGATCGTGCAGCAGATGCTGGTCGAGCACGTCGACGCGATCGTCATCGCGCCGGCCGACTCCAAGGCGCTGGTGCCGGTGCTGGCCGAGGCCGCCGCCAAGGGCGTGATCGTCGTCAACATCGACAACAAGCTCGACGCCGATGCGCTGAAGGAGAAGAACCTGGTCGTGCCGTTCGTCGGCCCGGACAACCGCAAGGGCGCCAAGCTCGCCGGCGACTACCTCGGCAAGCAGCTGAAGTCAGGCGACAAGGTGGGCATCCTCGAAGGCGTGTCCACCACCTTCAACGCGCAGCAGCGCACCGCCGGCTTCACCGACGCGATGAAGGCCGTCGGCGCCAACGTCGTCAGCGTGCAGTCCGGCCAGTGGGAGATGGACAAGGCCAACGCGGTCGCGGCCGCCATGCTGCGCGAGCACCCCGACCTGCGCGCGCTGCTGGCCGGCAACGACAACATGGCGCTCGGCGCCGTGGCCGCGATCAAGAGCGCGGGCAAGACCGGCAAGGTGCTGGTCGTCGGCTACGACAACATCTCCGCGATCAAGCCGATGCTGGCCGACGGCCGCGTGCTCGCGACGGTCGACCAGTTCGGCGCCAAGCAGGCCGTGTTCGGCATCGACACGGCGTTGAAGGCGATCAAGGAACACAAGGCGCAGAAGGACCTGGCCCCGGTCGTCGAGACGCAGGTCACGCTGATCACGAAGTGATCGCCGCGATGTCGACGGTCCCGCGCGCCACGGGAGCCGCGCCGCTGCCCGTGCTGCTGCAGGGCCGCGGCATCGGCAAGACCTACGCCACGCCGGTGCTCGCCGGCGTGGATTTCGAGCTGCATGCCGGCGAAGTGCTCGCGCTGACCGGCGAGAACGGCGCGGGCAAGAGCACGCTGTCGAAGATCGTCGCCGGTCTCGTGCAGCCCACCGGCGGCACGCTGACGCTCGCAGGCGTGCCGTACGCGCCCGCGTCGCGCAAGGACGCCGAGAAGCTGGGCGTGCGCATGGTGATGCAGGAGCTGAGCCTCGTGCCCACGCTGAGCGTCGCCGAGAACCTGCTGCTCGGTCGGCTTCCGCAGCGCTTCGGCTTCATCCGCGGCGACGCGCTGAACGAGGCGGCCGCGCGGCAGATGGCGCTGATCGGGCTGCAGGACATCGATCCGCGCCTGCCCGTCAGCGCGCTGGGCGTCGGCTACCAGCAGATGGTGGAGATCGCGCGCAGCCTGGTCGGCGAGTGCCGGCTGCTGATCCTCGACGAACCCACCGCCACCCTCACCTCGCGCGAGACCGCGCACCTGTTCCAGCAGATCGAGCTGCTGAAGGCGCGCGGCGTGGCCATCGTCTACATCTCGCACCGGCTCGACGAACTGCAGCAGGTGGCCGACCGCGTGATGGTGCTGCGCGACGGCCGCCGCATCGACACGCGCGCGATGCGCGACCTGACGCAGGCCGACATCGTGCGCAGCATGGTGGGCCGCGACGTGCACGAAGGCCTGGACCGCGAGCGCCGGCCCGCAGGCCCCGTGGCGCTGCGCGTCAGGAACATGACGCGCGGAACCAGCGTGCGCGACGTCGGCTTCGACCTGCATCGCGGCGAGGTGATGGGCCTGGCCGGCCTGGTGGGGTCGGGCCGCACCGAACTGTTGCGCCTGATCTACGGCGCCGACCGCCAGGACTCGGGCTTCCTGCAAGGCAACGAACCGAAGCTCGCGCTGGACGTGAACTCCCCCGTGCAGGCCGTGCGCGCGGGCATCGGCCTGGTGACCGAGGATCGCAAGTCGCAAGGCTTGCTGCTGCCGCAATCGATCCGCGTCAACGCGACGCTGGCCAACCTCGGCGCGGTGTCGCGCGGCGGCTGGCTGAGGCGCGACGTCGAACGTGACGAGGTCGAGCGCCTGCGCGAGCTGCTGCGCGTGCGCAGCGACTCGATCGAGCAGCCGGTCGACCAGCTGTCCGGCGGCAACCAGCAGAAGGTCGTCTTCGCGCGCTGGCTGCATCGCGACTGCGACATCCTGCTGCTCGACGAGCCCACGCGCGGCGTCGACATCGGCGCGCGCGCCGACATCTACGCGCAGATGGACAAGCTCGCCGCCGCCGGCAAGGCGCTGCTGATGGTGTCGTCGGATCTGCGCGAGCTGATGTCCGTCTGCGACCGCATCGGCGTGATGAGCGTCGGCCGCCTCGTGCGCATCTTCGAGCGCGGGCAATGGACCGAACAACTGCTGCTGGAGGCCGCGTTCAGCGCCTACGCGGCCGCCGAGAAACCCGCCCGGGAAGAACAGACCGCATGAGCTCGCCCCAACCCGTCACCACCCGCGCCGCGTTGACCAGCGCGCTCGGCACCGTCGCCGGCCTGATGGTGGCGCTCGCGCTGATGATCGGCTTCTTCAGCTGGCAGAGCGAGTACTTCTTCACCGCCGACACCTTCATCACGATCGCCAACGACATCCCGGCCGTGGCCGTCACCGCCGTCGGCATGACCTTCGTGCTGATCATCGCGGGCATCGACCTGTCGGTGGGCTCGACGATGGCGCTGGCCGCCGCCGTGGCCGGCATCGCGATGCTGCAGTGGCACTGGCCGCTGCTGCCGGCCACGTTCCTGGCGATGGCGGTCGGCGTGGGGGTCGGCGCGATCAACGGCGCGGTGACGGTGGCCTGGCGGCTGCCGTCGTTCATCGTCACGCTGGGCATGCTGGAGATGGCGCGCGGCGCGGCCTACCTCGCCACCGACTCGCGCACGCAGTACATCGGCGGCAAGATCGACTGGCTCGGCAAGCCCATCGTGCTGGGACTGTCGCCGCAGTTCTTCATCGCGATCGCGATCGTCGCGGTGGCGCAGGTGGTGCTCACGCGCACCGTGTTCGGACGCAGCCTGATCGGCATCGGCACCAACGAGGAGGCGATGCGGCTGGCGGGCGTCGATCCGCGGCCGCTGAAGGTCATCGTGTTTGCGCTCGCCGGCCTGCTGGCCGGCCTCGGCGGCGTGTTCCTGTCGTCGCGCCTGGAGGCCGCCGACCCGAACGCGGGCACCGGCGCCGAGCTGGTGGTGATCGCGTCGGTGGTCATCGGCGGCACCAGCCTGATGGGCGGCCGCGGCTCGGTGGCCAGCACCTTCTTCGGCGTGCTGGTGATCTCGGTGCTGGAGGCCGGCCTCGCGCAGATCGGCGCGAGCGAGCCGACGAAGCGCATCATCACGGGCTTCGTCATCATCATCGCCGTCGTGCTCGACACGCTGCGCGAACGCCGGAAGAAGCGCGCATGACCACGACTCCGCGCGGGCATGCTGCCCTGCCCACCGGCCGCGCCAGCATCCGCGACGTGGCGGCGCGCGCCGGCGTGTCGGTCACGACCGTCTCGCACACGCTCAACGGCACGCGCTTCGTCAGCGACGCGGCCAAGGCCAAGGTACACGAGGCGGCGCACGCGCTCGGCTACGTGCCCAGCGAGGTCGCGCGCGGCCTCAAGCACAACACCACGCGCACGCTGGGCATGCTGGTGCCCAACAACTCGAACCCGTACTTCGCCGAGATCATCCGCGGCGTCGAGCACCACTGCTACGGCGCCGGCTACAGCCTGCTGCTGTGCAACTCCAACGACGATCCGCAGCAGCAGGCCGACCACCTGCGCGTGCTCGCCGAGCGCCGCGTCGACGCCATCGTGCTGGTGGCCTCGGGCGACGACGACGCGATCGTCGACGCCTGCAAGGACCTGCGGCTGCCGCTGGTGCTGGTCGACCGCGAGATCGACACCATCGCCGTCGACCTGATCGAGGTCGACCACGCCGCCGGCGGCGAGCTGGCCACGACTCACCTGCTGGGGCAGGGCCACGCGCGCGTCGCGTGCATCGTCGGCCCCGCCGACCTGCGGCCCAGCCAGCAGCGCGAGGCCGGCTGGCGGCGCGCACTCGAGCGCGCGGGCGTCACGCCGCGCGCGGACGAGATCGTGCGCGGCGACTTCGGTCCGGAAAGCGGCGCCGCCGCGATGCGCCGGCTGCTGCAGTCGGCACATCCGCCCACGGCCGTGTTCGTCTGCAACGACATGATGGCCATCGGCGCGCTGCACGCGGCGCACGAGGCCGGCATCGACGTGCCGCGGCAGCTGTCGGTCGTCGGCTTCGACGACATCGAGCTGGCCGCCTACACCTCGCCGCCGCTGACCACCGTGGCCCAGCCCAAGGAGGCCATCGGCACCGGCGCCGCCGGCCTGCTGCTGGAGCGGCTGCGCGACGGCCGCGTCGCGCCGAAGCGCGCCATCCTGCAACCCGAACTGCACCTGCGCGCGTCCACCGCCCGCCCGCAAGGCTGACGTGACATGATTCGAATCCTTCCCGACCTCACCGCGAGGGCCCGTCCATGACCTCCTCCATCGTCGTTGTCGGCAGCCTCAACATGGACCTGGTGATGCGCATGTCGCGCGCGCCCATCGGCGGCGAGACCGTGCCGGGCCTCGACTTCGCGATGCTGCCCGGCGGCAAGGGCGCCAACCAGGCCGTCGCGTGCGCACGCATGGGCGCCAACGTCATCATGGTCGGACGCGTCGGCATCGATCCGAACGGCGACGTGCTCAAGGCCGGGCTGGCCGCCGACGGCGTCGACGCGCGCGAGGTCAAGGGCCTCGCGTCGACGCACACCGGCGTCGCGTCGATCTGGGTCGAGGACGACGGCCAGAACCGCATCGTGCTGGCGCCGGGCGCCAACGGGCTGCTCGATCCGGCGAGCGTGGCGCGCGCCAACACGATGATCGACATGGCCGGCATGCTGATCGTGCAGCTCGAGGTGCCGATGCCCGCGGTGCAGGCCGCCATCGACCGCGCGTTCGCCGCGCACGTGCCGGTGCTGCTGAACCCCGCGCCCGCCGCGCCGCTGCCCGACGCGATGTGGGCCAAGATCGACATCCTCGTCCTCAACGAGAGCGAGGCGACGGCCTATGCCGGCACGGACGTCGTCGACCCGAACTCCGCGGCCGAGGCCGGCGCCCTGCTGCGCGCGCGCGGCCCCGACCGCGTGCTGGTGACGCTCGGCGCGCAGGGCGTGGTCGTCGTCGACGGCGCGGGCGCGCGCCACACGCCGGCGAAGAAGGTCAAGGCCGTCGACACCACCGCCGCCGGCGACACCTTCATCGGCGCCCTCGCGGTCGCGCTGTGCGAGGGCCAGTCGCTGGACGACGCCGTCGCGCTGGGCCAGGCGGCCAGCGCGCTGTGCGTCACGCGCCGCGGCGCGCAGACCTCGATCCCCTATCGCCGCCAGCTCGGCCCCACGCCGGCCCCTTGATTCGCACGCCCATGAAACGCACGACGCTGCTGCA
>Ga0302314_10008586_pt1 | contig 18166 bp, 12 predicted proteins | sample III_Palsa_N2_3_FD_200533 | JGI IMG/M metagenome (GOLD analysis project Ga0302314, IMG submission 200533) | Peat permafrost microbial communities from Stordalen Mire near Abisko, Sweden - III_Palsa_N2_3 | ecosystem: Environmental > Terrestrial > Soil > Palsa > Peat permafrost | place: Sweden...
ATTCGGACAAGATTCAGATCGTATTCGGCGTTCATGACGCGGCCGACCCGGCCATCGCCGTCGTGCGCGGGCTTCAAAGCGCCTACCCCGGCCTAGATATCGATCTGCAGATCGATCCCACCATTCACGGCGCCAATCTGAAGGCGTCCAATCTGATCAACATCGCCGCCGCGGCCAAGCACGAAGTTCTGGTCCTCAGCGATTCCGACATCGTCGTCGATCGCAGCTACGTGCGGACGGTGGTCTCGGCCCTGGCCGAGCCCGGCGTCGGACTGGTGAGCTGCCTTTACGTGGGCACGGAGCGCGCAGGCCTGTGGTCGCGTCTTTCGGCCATGGCCATCAACTATCAGTTCATTCCGGGCGCCATCCTCGGGAAGGCCCTGGGATTGGCCCAGCCTTGCTTTGGCTCAACAATCGCCCTTCGCGCCGACGTGCTCGCCCAAGTCGGAGGCTTCGCGGCCTTCGCCGACCACCTTGCCGATGACTACGAAGTCGGCCGCGCCGTGCGCAAGCTTGGCCTGAAGATTGTCATGCCGCCGATGATCGTCTCCCACATCTGCGACGCGACCGGCGCCGGCGATTTCATCGGTCGCGAGCTGCGCTGGGGTCGTACGGTCCGCCAGATCAACCCGTTCGGCTATGCCGGCAGCGTGATCACCTATCCGCTGGCCCTGACCGTCATCGCTGCCGCCCTGCTCGGTCCCTCGCCGCTGATGCTGGGCCTGATCGGCTCGGTCCTGGTCATGCGCATCGCCTTCAAGGTCTGTGTTGACGCCGCAACGGGCGCCCGCGCGGGACGTTGGTGGCTGGTTCCTTTCAGCGACCTCTTGGCTTTTGGCCTTTTCATCGCCAGCTTTGGGGTCAATAGCGTGGGATGGCACGGATCGAAGTTCCGTGTGAGCCGTGAGGGCGCCCTGCTCCACTCCTGAGGGTACGTATGCGTCGCACGCTTTTTCTACAGGCCCCGTCGTTCGAAGGCTTCGACGGGGGCGCCGGGTCGCGATACCAGGCCAAACGTGAAATCAAGTCGTTCTGGTATCCCACCTGGCTCGCGCAACCCGCAGCCATGGTTGAGGGCAGCCGTCTGATCGACGCGCCGCCGCATCGCCAGTCCCTGGCCGAAATTGCGCCCCTGGCCAAGGATTACGACCTCGTTGTTCTGCACACTTCCACGCCTTCGTTCGCTTCGGACGTGAAGACGGTGGAAGCGCTCAAGGCGGTCAATCCCAACCTGAAGGCGGGGCTGATCGGAGCCAAAGTCGCCGTTGACGCTGACGGCAGCCTGCGCTCGGCGCCGTCCATCGACTTTGTGGCGCGCAACGAATTCGACTTCACCATCAAGGAAGTCGCGGACGACCGGCTGTTCGCCGACATTGAGGGCCTGAGCTATCGCAACGACTCCGGCGTCATTGTTCACAACACCGATCGGGCGATCCTGGAAAACATGGATAGCCTGCCGTTCGTGACCCCGGTCTACAAACGCGACCTGAAGATCGAGAACTATTTCATTGGCTACCTGAAGCACCCGTACATCTCGATCTACACCGGTCGGGGCTGCAAATCGCGCTGCACCTTCTGCTTATGGCCCCAAACGGTGGGCGGCCACCGGTATCGGACACGGAGCGTTGGCCATGTAATCGAGGAGATCGCCTGGGCGAAGAAGGCCTTCCCGGAGGTCAAGGAATTCTTCTTCGATGACGACACCTTCACCGACGACTTGCCCCGTGCGGAGGCGATCGCCAAGGAGTTGGGGAAACTTGGCGTCACCTGGTCCTGCAACGCCAAGGCAAATGTTCCCTACAAGAGTCTGAAAATTCTGAAAGAAGGCGGTCTGCGGCTGCTCCTGGTCGGCTACGAAAGCGGCAACCAGCAGATCCTCCACAACATCAAGAAGGGTATGCGCGTCGAAGTGGCCGAGCAGTTCACCAAGGACTGCCACGAGCTCGGGATCGCCATCCACGGAACGTTCATCGTCGGCCTGCCTGGCGAGACCCGCCAGACCATGGAAGAGACTCGGCGCTGGGCTGCGAAGATTAACCCGCACACCATCCAGGTCTCGCTCGCCGCGCCCTACCCCGGCACCTTCCTGTACGATCAGGCGCTGAAGAACGGCTGGCTCGATGCCGCCAATGCTGAGCTTGTCGATGAGCACGGCGTTCAGATCGCGCCGCTCCACTACCCTCACCTCAGCCACGCCGAGATCTTTGAGAGCGTCGAAACTTTCTACAAGAGCTTCTATTTCCGCCCGCGGAAAATCGGTGACATCGTCGGTGAGATGGTCCGCAGCCCGGACATGATGAAACGAAGGCTGCGTGAAGGCGTCGAGTTCTTCGAGTTCCTCAAGGAGCGTCGGGCCGCGGCGGCCTGAAGACGCCCCCGCCGGGCCTGAGGCCATGAGCCGGCGACAACTCGTCATCACTGCCGATGATTTCGGCCTGGACCCAGCCGTCAACGAGGCTGTGGAAGCCGCGTACCGAGACGGCGTACTGACGGCGGCCAGCCTCATGGTTGGCGGTCCGGCGGCGGGCGACGCCGTCGAACGCGCGCGTCTGAACCCCAGGCTGAAGGTTGGCTTGCACCTGGTGTTGGTGGAAGGACGCCCGTTACTTCCGCCGGGTGAGGTTCGCCACTTGATCAACGCAGCGGGAGAATTTCGCTCCGACATGGCGGCGACCGGCGCGACGATGTTTTTCCACCCCGCGGCCAGGCGCGAGCTGGCCGCGGAAATCGAAGCCCAGTTCGCCGCCTTCGGGGCCACCGGCCTCGCCCTCGACCATGTGAACGCCCACAAACATTTTCACCTTCATCCGACCATCGCCGGCCTAATCCTTGAGGTTGGCGCCCGCTATGGTCTGGCCGCCGTGCGCGTTCCTATCGAGCCTCTCGCACCGCTGATGGCCGCGGAGCCTGGCGCGCGGCCTCACCGTGATGCGGTCGTGGACGTCTGGGCGGCCTTGGCCCGCGCCCGGATCCGCCGGGCCGGGATGACGGTCCCCGATCAGGTGTTCGGCCTGCGCTGGAGCGGGGCGATGACGGAAGCGCGCCTGGCGGGCCTGATTCGGGCCCTCCCCGACGGCCTCAGCGAGATCTATCTCCATCCCGCCACGCGCGGTGGTTTCGAGGGGTCCGCGCCCGGCTATCGCTATGCCGACGAATTGGCCGCGCTCACGTCGCCCACGGTGGCCTTGGCGACCGTGCAAAGCGAAGTCCGGCGGGGCGGATTTGCCGATTTCATTTCATGAACGCGCGAGCGCTCAGACTTGGGGCGGTGCTCGCTCTGGGTGTCGGTCTTGTCGCCGCTACCGTCGTCGTCGGTTACTTCGGCTTTGGCCAGGTGTTCCAGGCCCTCGCGCGGATCGGCTGGCGCGGATTGACGGTCCTCGTCGGCTACTCAGCCCTCCCGTATGCGCTTCTGGGGACCGCTTGGTTCTGCCTTGAAAAGCCGTGGCGCGCCGGGCGATGGCGGATCTTTGCATGGGCGCGGATGGTGCGCGACGCGAGCGGCGAATTGCTGCCGTTCTCCCACGTCGGCGGCCTGGTCGTTGGCGCGCGGGTGGCGACGCTTCAGGGAATTCCTGCCGCCTGGGCGTTCGCCACAACCACCGTCGACGTGACTGCGGAGCTGATCGCCCAGATAGCCTTTACCGGACTTGGCCTCGTCCTGCTGTTCACCCGCCAGGACCCTCCCTCGGGCCTCGCCGGCAGCGCGGTGGCGGGCCTCGCCATCACCATTGCGGGCGTTGGCGCCTTCATCGCCGTACAGCGACGTGGAATGGACTTCATCACGGGAATCGTTGAGCGGATATTGCCCGCGGCCGCCCCCGCAGCCGCCGAAACGGGCGATATGATCGCCGAACTCCACCGCCGCGGCGGCCGCTTTTCACTCGCGGTCTTGATCCATCTGGCTGCCTGGGTCGCCAGCGGTTTGGGCGCCTGGCTCGCTCTGGCGCTGGCCGGGATCAAGATTGGGCCGCTCGACATATTGGGCCTCGAGGCTTTGGTAATGGCCGTTCGCAGCGCTGTCTTCGTCGCCCCCATGGGGGTCGGCGTGCAGGAAGCCAGCTACGCCGTCCTGGGTCCCTTGTTCGGCCTGGGGCCGGACATCGCCATCGCGCTCTCGCTCATCAAACGCGCGCGGGAATTGATCGTGGGCCTGCCAGTCCTGGCGATCTGGCAGGCTACGGAGGGCCGTCGGTTGGTCAGCCGCGCCCCCGAAGGATCCTTCTAGGGTCGCCGATGGTGAGGGGCTAGACGGACTCGCTGGCGTGTCGGGCGTGTCCAGATCCGGCAGCGCGGCCGGCGTGGAGGTCAGCCCCTCCACCTCGGCCTCGCGGTGCTGAAGATAAGTCGAGCGCAGCGTCGCGTAGGGGTCCGTCGCGTCGCCCAAGAGCGCGCGCAAGTCGCCCTCGGAATGCGTCCATTGATCGAGGCCGCCGACCACGGCCACGCCAACGCTCACCTGACTGCGGGCGGGGTAACTTGCGAAGTGAAGCGGATCGACAGCGGCGTCGACGACATTTCCGAACAGGTCCCTCACCGTGGAGGGTCCAACCATGGGAATGAAGAGATAGGGACCAGGGCCGACGCCATAGCGCCCAAGCGTATCTCCGAACGAACTTAGATGGTGGGGAAGGCCGGTCTTGCCAGCCACGTCGATCATGCCCGCCAGGCCCAAGGTTGAGTTGACAGCGAAACGCACGCTGGCCGCGCCGGCCCGCGCCGGCCGCATCTGGAGCACATCGTTGATTACAACGGTGGGCTCGGAGAGATTGACCAGAATGTTGTGGATCGCCTTACCGATCGGCCCAGGGGTGAGCTTGCCAAAGACGTAACCTAAGGGGCCTACCAGATAGCGATCCAGCGCCTTTTGTATAGCGAAGCCCTTGCGGTTGACGTGTTCGAAGGGATCTTCGCGCGGCGCCGCAACCGCCCAGTCGCCACTGGCGGCGCCGACGAGAACCGTCGCCAGACCCACGGCGAATAGCCTTGCCCGCACGGCCCGCTCCACATTGCGATGGGGTTCAGAATCGATGGCGAAACGCTCCGCAAACCAATCGAAACAATCGCCAGCTACGATCCATTGTTCCGACATTGCATACTGTGCATTGGGGCCGTGTATCAATCGAGTCTGGCGGTTGGCCGCGCCGCCACAACGCGCGCAGCAACACGCTGGAGTCCTGCTTGAGACCAACCACCACCACCGGCCTCGTCGAACGATGGGTGACTTTATGCTGCGACCGGGCTTGGCCCGTCGTGCTGGGCACAGCCGTGCTGGCGGCCGCGGCCATCGTTTACGTGGCGACCCATTTCTCCCTGACAAGCGACACAGATGGATTGTTGTCCACCAAACTCCCCTACCGCGAGCGGGCTGCGGCGTTCGACGCGCTGTTCCAGTCCCAGGGTGACCAGATCGTTGTTGTCGTGGATGGCCAGACCCCCGAGTTGGCCGAGGCCGGCGCTGCGGCGCTCGCCCAAAAGTTGAGCGCGCGGCCCGACCTCTTCCCCCAGGTGGAGCGACCGGACAGCGGGTTCTTCGCGCGCGAAGGCCTGCTCTATCAGTCCACCCCTCAAGTTCAGACCCAGATGAATCAGCTGGTCGCCGCCCAGCCGTTCCTGGGCCCCCTGGCGGCGGACCCCAGTCTGCGCGGCCTGATGGGCGCACTGTTGACGGCGCTTAAGGGCGTCGCCGGCGGGCAGGCCAAGCTCGACGACCTGAACCGGCCGATCACCTCATTGACGGAAACGCTGGATAACTTGCGCGGCGGTCGGCCAGCGTTTTTCTCGTGGAGCGCACTCATCTCAGGCGGCTCACCTGACCCCTCGGCGCTCCGACGTCTGATTCTGGTGACGCCGGTTCTCGATTTCAGTCATTTGGAATCGGGCGCAGGAGCAAGCGATGTCGTGCGCGCCAGCGCGCGATCTCTGGGGCTTGACGCCGCGCACGGCGTGAGCATTCGGCTCACCGGCGCCATTCCGCTCCAGGACGAGCAATTCGGCTCCATCGCGCGCGGCGTGGGGTTGATCGCCTGCATGGCTCTGGCCGCCATTCTGTTGATGCTGTGGATGGCGGTTCGATCTCCACGCCTGATCGCGTCCATCCTGGTCACCATGCTCATCGGGCTGGTCGCCGCCATGGCGTGCGGCCTGATCATCTTCCAGCGCTTCAACGTGATCTCGGTGGCGTTCATCCCACTCTTCGTCGGGCTGGGGATCGACTTCGGCATCCAGTTCACCGTGCGCTTCCGATCGGAACATCGCCCGGGCGTGGACACGCGCCCCGCTCTCGCGGCGACCGCCGCGGGCATGGGCCGCTCGCTCATTCTGGCTGCGACGGCCATAGCCGTAGGCTTCCTCGCCTTCGCGCCGACCGCCTATCTGGGCGTCTCTCAACTGGGTGTGATCGCCGGGGTCGGCATGTTCATGGCCGTCGCTCTGAACCTAACTTTCCTGCCCGCTTTGATTTTCCTGCTGCGGCCGCCGGCGGCGGACGTCTCCGCCGGAGATGCGATGCTGGGGCGCCTGGACGGCGTCATCATTTCCCACCGAGGGATAGTGCTCGGCGTGGCCGTCGCCGCCGCGGCCGCTTCGGCCGCGCTGCTGCCGCTCCTGCATTTCGACTTCAATCCATTCCACCTGGAGGACACCCACTCGGAAGCGGTGGCGGCGACCCTTGATCTCATGCGCGACCCGGACCAGTCGCCCAACACCTTGGAGGTCGTTTCTCCCTCACTAGGCGCGGCGGACGCCTTGGCGGCGAAAGCACGCCAACTCCCGGAGGTCGCGGACGCCCGAACCCTGTCGAGCTTTGTCCCAGACAATCAGGGTCCGAAGCTGTCCGCCATCGCGGACGCGTCGAATCTGCTCGGCATCAGCCTGGACCCGATCCTGGTCGCGCCGCCGCCATCCGATGCAGAGGTGGTGGCGAGCCTCAAGCAGACGGCGGCTGACCTGACCACGGCGGCGAGCGGCGATTCGAGCCGAACAGCCGCGGTGGCGCGCCATCTGGCGGACGACCTGACCTGGCTCGCGCAGTCGCCGCCGGCGATCCGTGAACGGGCCGACCAAGCCCTGATCCCGGGCCTCAGCACCGTGCTGAGCGAAACCGACGAGGCGCTTCAGGCGCAACCCGTGACCCTTCAGACCCTGCCGCCGGAGCTGGCGCGCAGGTGGCGTTCGCCGGCCGGGCTCGCCCGCCTGTCGCTCACGCCGAAGGGGGACTCAAACAACAATTCGGTGCTCAAGCGTTTCATCGCGGCCGTACGGAGGATCGCGCCAGAGGTCACCGGCGAGCCCATCGGCATCTATGAAGGTGGCAGGACCATCGCGGGAGCATTCGTCGAGGCCGGCGTGCTGTCGTTCATCGCCATCACCCTTTTGCTCTTCGCGGTGCTACGGCGGGCGCGCTACGTGGCCATCACCATGGCGCCTATCGTGCTCACGGGCTTGCTGACCCTTGGCAGCTGCGTGTTGATCGGCCAACCGCTCAACTACGCCAATATCATCGCCCTGCCCCTGCTGTTCGGGATCGGCGTGGCCTTTCACATCTACTTCGTCATGGCGTGGCGATCCGGGAATGCGCACCTGCTGCAGTCGAGCCTGACGCGAGCCATCTTCTTCAGCGCCCTGGCCACAGCCACGGGGTTCGGCAGCCTGTGGGCGTCACACCATCCGGGGACGGCCAGTATGGGCGAACTGCTGATGATCTCGTTGATCTGGACCCTGGTGTCGGCGCTCTTGTTCCAGCCGGCGTTGATGGGGCAGCCGCCGGGCCCAAAGGCAGCGTGAGGCCCTACTGCAGGAGCTTGGCGCTCGCCTCGTCCAGATGGGTCAGGAGCCCCTTCTCACCGCCCTTGGCCAGCGGGCCGGCGAAGTCAGAGTGCCGCGTGGTGAGCTGGCTGATCGCGTCATAGTAGACATCGACGATCTTCCACTGACCGTCCGCCAGGCGCATTCGGTAAGTAAGATTGACCGGTGCCCTTCCGGCGGGAATGAGCCGCGACTGAACAATCTTGTCCAGCCCTCGCGTCTGCACTTGAGGACTGACCTCGAACCTCTCGCCGTCAAAGCGGTCGAAGTTGTGAGCGTAGTTCGCGGCCGTCAGCCGGCTGAAGCCGTGGACCAGGGCTTGGCGCTCGGCTTCGGACATGCCGGCCCATGGGGCGCCCACGGCGAATCTCGTCATCAGCGGCAGGTCGAAGGCGTCCTCGACCACGGACTCCAGTCTGTGGAATCGCCCTTTGGCGCCCAGAGCAGGGCCTTGTTTCATGGTCGCGACGAGCGCCGCGTCAAAGGCTTCGATCCGCGCGGCGGCCGGATCGCTGGGCGCGGCCCCAGCGGCGGAGGAGACTAATCCGACCGCGATGGCGGCCACCAAACAGAATTTCATTTCGTCATCCTTGGGCGTCATTCCGGGCCGACCCTTGTCAGGTCAGCATGGCCAACTTAAGCCCAGGCGGCAACTTCGGGGCGCTGGAGCCATAAGCGATGCGCGTGAATGATGCGCGACTGGCCGAGGTCTGGGACCGCGGCTTCACGGTCGTCGAGGGATTCCTGGACGCCGAAACACTGGCCGCTGCCCGCGAGGCGCTGTGGTCGGTCTATCCGACGCCGGAAGCCTATTTCGCCGATCCCTCAGCGCATCCCCGCTTCGCCAGCAGCCAGTTCGCAGGCCTGCGCTTCTTTCCCTATGACACCTGGGCGCTCAATCGCGTCGCGGTGTATCCTGACCTCGTGGACGCCGCCGAGCGGTTCCTGGGCTCCGACGACATCGAAATCTACAAGGTGGAGCTGTGGGCCAAATACGCCGGCGCCATCGACTACGACCAGATGCACCATCGGGACTATGGCAACCACACCCTCGTGGTTCCACGCGCCGACGGGCGTCACGTTCAGATGACGACATTCATCCTGCTGTCCGACGTCACGGAACTGGACGGACCGACCAAAGTCGTGCCGCAGGAGGTCGGGCGCGACATTCCTATCGTCCCCCCACAGCAGGCCCCCGGAGCGCTGGTTGACCAGGAGGTCAGCATCGAGGGTCCGGCGGGCAGCCTTCTCATCTACAAGACCGACGTGTTGCACCGCGGGTCAAACTTCACTGCCGAGGGGCGATCGAGGTTTGTCATGTTGGTCGATTTCCAGCAACGCGGATGGCGCTGGAACGGCAAGATGAGCTGGCCGGACCATGCGGGACGAACCGGCATGGTCGACGCCATGGTGCGCATGACCCCGCGCGAACGTGACCTGTTCGGCTGGCCGCCGATCGGCTCGGACTATTGGAACGCTCAAACCCTGTGCGACGTGGCGCTGCGCTACCCAGCGATCGATCTCGCATCCTATGCTGCGGCGCCGACCGCCCGGTCTGAAACCGAGGGCCAAGGCGAGGAGCCGTGATGGACCAGCCGATCATCCTTCACCACTACGACACATCGCCGTTTTCGGAGAAGCCGCGCGTCCTGTTCGGACTCCATGACCTGGCATGGCGTTCGGTCATCCAGCCCACGATCATGCCCAAGCCCGACCTGACACCGCTCACAGGAGGGTACCGAAGGGCGCCGGTCATGCAGATCGGCGCCGATATCTATTGCGACAGCCAGGTGATCATGGCCGAGATCAATCGCCGCGCAGGGGCGAGCGGGGCCAACGACGGCCTCGGCTGGGCGGTCAATCTGTGGGCCGACCGCGTATTCTTTCAAGCTTCGGTCGCCGTGATCTTTGGCGAACTGGGCGAGACGGTCCCACGCGCCTTCATTGAAGACCGCGAAAAGCTCATGGGACGATCGTTCGACGTGGCTGCCATGAAGGCTGTGGCGGCGCCAATGCGCGCCCAGTGGCGCACTGAGGCTGGCTGGATCGACACCGCCCTTTCCACCGGCGCGCCCTATCTGCAGGGCGACAGGCCGGGAATCGCAGACGTGGCGGCCTATATGAACGTCTGGTTCCTGGCCAGCTTTGCGCCGCACCTGGCGGATCCGTTGCTACGTGGGTTCAATCACCTGGATGCCTGGCGCGACCGCGTGAAGGCCATCGGCCACGGCCGCCGGAGCGAAATGACGCCCGCCGAAGCCCTCGACCTAGCCCGCACATCAGAACCTGAAGAGAGCGTTGCTCATGACCCCTTGGACCCCCTCGGTCTCACTCCGGGGGCCGAAGTGTACGTCAGCGCCGACGATTATGGGCGAGACCCGGTGGCCGGCCGACTGGTGGCCTCCAATCGCGAACGCCTAGTGATCGCGCGCGAAGACCCGAGCCTCGGACGCCTGCACGTCCATTTCCCCAGGGCCGGCTACATCGTCAGTGCGGTGTGAGGCGTTTCTTGACCCAGGTCGCCATTTGATGCGCCTGCCGACGGGTGTTAGGTGCGCTGAACAGTGGGTTCGCATGTGGCCGGAAAATGAGCAGATTTCGAGTGGGACTTCTCGCGGGCGCGGCGATGGCCGTCTCCTGGACCAGCGGCGCGACGGGCGAGCCGGCGGTCCTCTTGGGTTTCTCCCCTAAGGCCGCGGCCGACGAACGAGCCCTGGAGGCGCGGTTCGACGCAAATCTTTCCGCCGATGCCATCCGTGGCCGGATGAAATTCATGGCGGCAGAGCCCAATCAGGTCGGCTCGCCGCACGACAGAGCCAACGCCGAATTTACGCTGGCCCAATTCAAGGCCTGGGGATGGGACGCTCACATCGAGACGTTCAGCGTGCTCTATCCGACGCCCAAGGTCGAACTGTTGGAGTTGTTGGGGGCCGCTCCGTACACCGCCAACCTTACAGAGCCACCGATTCCGGGGGACGCGACCAGCTATCGGCAGGCAGGCGGGCTTCCTGCGTGGAACGCCTATGGCGGGGACGGCGATGTCACCGCATCCCTCATCTACGTCAACTACGGTATGCCGGCGGACTATGAGGCCCTTCAACGCATGGGGCTCTCCGTCAAGGGAAAGATCGTCATCACCCGCTACGGCGCGGGATGGCGCGGGCTCAAGCCGAAGCTCGCCTATGAGCATGGCGCGGTGGGCTGCATCATCTATTCCGACCCAGCCGACGACGGTTACGGAGCCGCCGACCCCTATCCCAAAGGTCCTGGCCGGCCGGCCACCGGGATTCAGCGCGGATCGGTGCAGGATGTGCCGGTGGAAACGGGCGACCCGCTGACGCCCGGCTATGGCGCGGTCGATGGCGCCCCCCGAATCCCCATCTCCGAAGCCAAGACCATCCTCCACATTCCGGTGATCCCGATCTCCTACGGAGAGGCCGCTCACTTTCTGGCCTCGCTTGGGGGGCCGGTGGCGCCCAAGGGTTGGCGTGGCGCTCTGCCGCTTACCTATCATGTCGGCGGAGATGGACCCGCCGCCCATCTGGTGATCCAGGCCAACTGGGACCAGAAGCCGCTGTATGACGTCATTGCGACCATGCGGGGCGCCGTCCAGCCGGACGAGTGGGTGATCCGTGGCAATCACCGTGATGGCTGGGTTTTCGGGGCGCAGGACCCGCTTTCTGGCCAGACGGCGCTAATGGAGGAAGCCAAGTCCATCGGCGAATTGGCCAAGCACGGCTGGCGTCCGGCAAGAACCATCGTCTACGCCAGCTGGGATGGCGAAGAACCCGGCTTGCTGGGATCCACCGAATGGGCGGAAACCCACGCCAAGGAATTACAGGCCAAGGCCGTGGTCTACATCAACTCCGACACCAATGACCGCGGCTTCCTGACGGCGGAGGCGAGCTACACGCTACGGGGGCTTGTCGACCAGGCGGCGCGGGACGTCGTCGACCCCGAAACGTCAGTGAGCGTGCGCGATCGGGCGCTGGCAAGGTTGGGCGTGGACGCGATCGCCCCTGGCGTCAGCCCGGAACAGAAGGCTCGCGCGGCCGAGGCCGAACACGCCGGCGAATTGCCGATTGGCGACCTTGGATCCGGCTCGGACTACACGCCGTTCGTACAGCACCTAGGGATCGCCTCGATCAACCTCGGCTTTGGCGGCGAGGGGCAATCGGGCGGGGTCTACCATTCGGCGTACGACACGTTCGAACACTACGATCGCTTTGGCGACCCGGGCTTCCTCTATGAGGTGGCTCTGGCCGAGACCACCGGTCGCATGGTGTTGCGTACGGCCGACGCGGATGTTCTTCCCTTCCGGTTCGACAATCTCGCCACGACACTCGGCGGCGAGGTCGAGGACCTGAAGCGGCTGGTGGTCAGCCGAAGAGAGCATGCGCGCGCCGTCGACCGCCTGCTGGATCAGAAGAGTTTCGCCCTGGCCGCCGACCCGACCCTGACTTCTGGGCCACCAGACCGCGAGGACGTGGCGCCCGAGATCGATTTCTCATCCCTGGAGGCGGCGGTAGAGCGGCTGCGCGCCAGCGCAAGGGCCTATGACGCCGCGGCGGCCCAGCCAGCCAGCGCGGCGCAGGCGGCCAACGCCGACAAGGTCCTGCAGAGCGTGGAACAGTCGCTGACCAGCGAGGAGGGCCTGCCCGGACGGCCCTGGTATCGTCACCTCCTGTATGCGCCGGGCCTGCTCACCGGTTACGGGTCCAAGACCTTGCCGGGCGTGCGGGAAGCGATTGAAAGCGGCGATTGGGAGGTCGCCCGTGAATTCATTGACAAGACTGCCGCCGCTCTGGACGCCGCCGACGCGAAGATCGAGCAAGCCACTAAAGCCCTTTCGGCGTAGTGTGAGCCTCTAGCGGGCGGCGGAAAAACGAATGGATCGCACTGAACGGCACAAGCCCGCGCCCGTGCTTGGCAGGTTCGTTCGCGACGGCGTGTTTCAACTTCGGGTCGAGGGTCTCACCGAGCAACTTGCGCTCGGAACCGGCATGATCGCCGCCGTCACGCTCGTCGGATGGGCGATCCGCCTGGCCGCGCCGGGCGCCACTCCCGCGGCGTTGCTCTTCCCCGCAATCCTGGTCGCCAGCCTTATCGGTGGACGGGTGTCAGGAGGGGCTGCGGGCGCGCTGGCCCTGGCCGCGAGAACCTTTACGCTGCGCCCGCACGTCGGCCTCGCCATGAAGATGACCAGCGCCGGCGCGATTGACCTCGCGCTCTTCGCGTTGGCCGCATCGGCTCTGGTGGTGATCGGTGCGTACGCGCGGTTCGTGCTCAGGCGTCTCGCACGAAGCCGTGACGCGCTCAGCGAGCGCAACCTGTACTACGCCACGCTGTTCGACATCATCCCCGAGGGCTTCGCCGTCTGCGAGGCCATCCGCAACCGCGACGGACGGCTCGTCGATTACACGATTGTGGAGATCAACCCGGCTCTGAGGCGGCTCCTGGGGGTGGGTCCGGAGGTTGTTGGCTCGCGTCTGACCGATTCGCCGGCCGACTGGACGCGCTGGCTGGAGGTGTGCGACCGCGTGCTCACTACAGGCGACCCCGTAAGTTTCGAGCGATTCAATCGCGAGAGGAAGCTGTGGCACGAAGTTCATCTGAGCCGCCTCACCCCCACGCGGATGGCGCAGTTCTTCTTCGACATCACCGAACGCAAGGCCAGTGAGGCGAGGCAGGCCGAACTGTTCGATGAGCTCAATCACAGAGTGAAGAACAACCTGGCTATGGTCGCCAGCTTGCTCCAGTTGCAGGCCCGCGGATCACGCGACGAGGTCCGTAGCGAGCTCACCAAGGCGGCCGCCCGCGTGCAGAGCATCGCCGAGGTCCACAGCGCCCTGACGCGCGACGCCGGCGCCGACACCGTCGATTTCGGGACCTATCTCAAGGACTTGTGCGAGAGCCTGAGGAGCACTCTGGTGATCGAGGACGGCGTTGCGCTGGGCGTCGAGGCGGAGCCCGCGACCCTTCAGGTGGATGCCGCCATCCCGCTTGGCATGGTGGTCAACGAGCTGGTGACCAATGCGGTCAAATACGCCTATCCGAATGGCGAGAGGGGGCCGATCGATGTCGGCTTCAAACGGGACGGTGCGCAGTTGGTGCTCACTGTCCGCGACCAAGGTCAGGGGCTGCCGGGCGAGGCGGAACGCCGGGAGGGCGGACTTGGGATGCGCTTGGTGCGCTCCCTTGTCGAACAGGTGGGCGGTGAACTCATCATTCGCGACGGTCCGGGCGCGGCCTTCGAAATCAGAATGAATGGGCAAAGCGCGCGGCCACCGCGCGCGAGCCCGTAGCCGCGCGCGGCCCTATCGGGCTATTGAAGCCTGATGATCCGTCAGCGCCGCACCCGCATCGTCGCCACGCTCGGACCGGCCAGTCGTTCTCCGGAGATGGTCATCGAACTGGCCAGGGCCGGCGTCGACGTCTTCCGTCTCAATTTCAGCCATGGTCAGCACGCTGACCACGCCGCCGCGCTTGCCGCCGTGCGCTCGGCGGAGGCGGAAGTCGACCGGCCCTTGGCGGTTCTGGCCGATCTGCAGGGGCCGAAGTTCCGCCTGGGCGCCTTCGCCAGCGGCAAGATCGCCATCCGGCCCGGCCAGAGCCTGCGCCTCGATCTCGACCCCGTACTGGGCGACCGCCGACGGGCGCCTTTTCCCCACCCGGAGATGCTCAGGGCCCTCAAACCAGGCGCCATACTGCTTGTCGATGACGGCAAGGTGCGCCTTCGCGTGACTGAAGCCGGGACGGATTTCGCGCTCGTGGAGGTGACAGCGGGCGAGTGGCTCTCCGATCGGAAGGGCGTAGCCGCGCCGGGACTGACGATCCCCACACCCGCATTGACCACGAAAGACCGCGTCGATCTGGACTTTGCCCTCCGCCTGGGAGTGGATTGGATCGCCTTGTCGTTCGTTCAGCGCGCGGCGGATATGGCGGACTTGCGCAAGCTCGTGGCTGGTAAGGCCGCGATCCTGGCCAAGATTGAAAAGCCCGCAGCTCTCGGTGACCTCGAGGCGATCCTGGACGCCAGCGACGGCTTGATGGTAGCGCGCGGCGACCTGGGCGTGGAACTGGCGCCCGAAGAAGTGCCGGTGGCGCAAAAAATCATTGTACGCGCGGCCCGCCGGCGAGGGGCGCCGGTGATCATCGCCACTCAGATGCTAGACTCGATGACCGTCAATCCCCAACCCACCCGGGCCGAGGCGTCGGATGTCGCCAACGGAGTCTATGAAGGCGCCGACGCGCTCATGTTGTCTGGAGAGAGCGCCGCTGGCGCCTATCCGGTGGAATCAGTCCGCATGATGGACGCCATCATACGGCGGGTTGAGGCCGACCCGCTTTGGGGCAGCCTGATGCGCGCCGAACACGGCGAAGATGCGGACGAAGACGTGGACGCCTTGATCGCCGCGGCCACACGCGCGGCCGAGGCCCGATCCACCGCCTGCCTGGTGGCCTATACGACCACCGGCTCGACCGCGCGGCGTCTGGCGCGTGAACGCCCGGCTCACCCCATTCTCGCCATTGCGCCGAACCCCGCCGTGGCGCGGCGCCTGGGCTTGGTCTGGGGGCTTGAGCCACGCGTCGCCTCCCAGCCGCGCGGCGTCGCCGCCATGACCGACGAAGCGGCCCATTTGGCTGCCGACCTGGGCCTCGCCGCCAGCGGCGCGCGGGTATTGATTATCGCCGGTCCGCCCCTCGGCGCGCCCGGCGCGGCCAACCTGTTGCGCATCACTCACGCGCCACGTGCGAGAAGCGGTGCAGCTTAACTTAGCCGAGAGTCGTTGTGGATGTGGCGTTGCCTCGGTGGGGGCCTTAGCTTAACCGATCTTACACTGTCGCGTTCCCGAGAGGACCCCAGGAGCGATGGACGAATCTGCCGACTTTCGCCTCGAGGAGAGAGGGCACGGCACGGTCGCCGTGCTGACCGGCGATTGGACGGCCGTGGAGATGCGCCTGGCCGCTGAACGGCTGGGCGAGGCCCTGAAAGGCAAGGCCGGAGTCGACATCGACCTTACCGACGTTGGGCGTTGCGACACCTCGGGCGCCTGGGGCGTTCTTCGCGCCTCGGAGCTGGCCGGTCAGCCGGGCCGAATCATCGCCCCACCGGCGGTCAGCCGACTCATCGACTTGGTTCGAGGCGCCCTCGCCGCCGATCCCACGCCCAAGCCCCGCAACAGATCGCTGTACGACCTGTTCGACCGGCTGGGACATGGCGTGGTCGACCTCGGCGTCAATGTGTACGACAGCCTTATCTTCAATGGCCACCTGCTCGTCGCCGTGGCCAGAGCGGTCCGGGCGCCTCAAAAAATACGCTGGGCGGCGGTCACGTCTCTCGCCGAGCGCGCCGGCCTGGACGCCATGCCGATCGTGGCTGTCACGACCTTCTTCATCGGCGCCGTGGTCGGCCTTCTGGGCGCCAATATGCTTTCCAAGTTCGGCGCGCAGGTGTTCGCCGTGGAACTGGTCGGCTTCTCTGTTTTGCGCGAGTTCAACATCCTGATCACCGCCCTGCTCCTGGCGGGCCGGTCGGCCTCGTCGTTCGCCGCCGAGATTGGCTCGATGAAGATGAATCAGGAGATCGACGCCATGCAGGTGCTGGGCGTCGATCCATTCGACGCCCTGGTCTTTCCGAGGTTCCTGGCCCTGTTTCTCACCATTCCCCTGCTGACCTTCGTCGCCACCTTAGCCGGCCTCGCGGGCGGCATTGCGGTTACCTGGTCAGTGCTCGGCGTGGCGCCGGTCACCTTCTTCCAGCGCCTGGTCGACAATGTCGGTCCAACTTCGTTCTGGGTGGGCATGTCAAAGGCGCCCGTGATGGCGGTGGTGATTGCGGGAATCGGATGCCGGCAAGGCCTTGAGGTGGGCGGCGACGTGGAGTCGCTGGGCCGGCGTGTCACCAGCGCTGTCGTCCAGGCCATCTTCGCCGCCATCCTGATCGACGCCGTTTTCGCCCTCGTCTACATGGAGCTCAACGTGTGAGCGACGACGCCGAACCAGAAGAGTTGCTGGATCTCGAGGCGCCGCCGATCAAGGTGCGCGACCTCGTCACGCGCTTTGGCGACAACGTAATCCACGACCACCTCAATCTCACGATCCCCCGCGGACAGGTGATCGGCGTGGTGGGAGGCTCCGGCGCCGGCAAGACGGTCCTCCTCAACACCATCATTGGCCTGAGGGCCGCAGACGAAGGCTCGGTGCGCATTTTCGGTCAGGACATCCGCTGCGCGCGGCGGCGGGTGTGGACGGCGATCGAGCGCCGCTGGGGGGTCTTGTTTCAGCAGGGGGCGCTCTGGTCGAACCTTACCGTCAAGGAAAACGTCGCCGCCCCGCTCTTCGAGCATACCGACCTGCCCAAATCCGAGATTGATCAATTGGCCGACCTGAAAATCGCCCTGGCCGGCCTCCCGCCTGGCGCGGGTGCGCTCAAGCCGTCGGAGCTTTCGGGTGGCATGATCAAGCGCGCAGCGCTGGCCAGAGCCCTGGCGCTCGATCCGGAACTGTTGTTCCTGGATGAGCCCACGTCAGGCCTTGATCCGATCAGCGCGGCCGCGTTCGATACCCTGATCGGTGATCTATCCGAAAGTCTCAGGCTGACCGTGTTCATGATCACCCACGACCTCGACAGTCTGTACAAAATCACTGACCAGGTGGCGGTAATCGCCGACAAGAAGATCGTCGCCATGGCGCCCGTGCGCGAATTGGAAAAATCCGATCATCCGTGGATCAAGGCCTACTTCCAGGGCGAACGGGGACGATTGGCGGCGGCAAGCGAGAGAGCAGCCTGATGGAGCGCAACGCCAACTATGCCCTGGTGGGCCTGATCTCCGCCATCGTGTTCGCGGGTCTGGTCGTGTTTGTCGTGTGGCTGGCCGGAAGCGGCTTTTCCAGGAGCATCGACACCTACGAGATCTTGTTCAAAGGGCCGGTGCGCGGTCTTTCCCAAGGGGCCGAGGTGCATTTCAACGGCATAAAGGTCGGCGACGTCAGCCGCATCTATCTGGACCCCAAGGACTCGGCGATGGTTATCGCCGACGCCCGCGTGACTTCGGACGTCCCAATCCGGTCGGACAGCTTCGCGACGCTGGAGCCGCAGGGCATCACAGGGGTGAACTACATCCAGATCAGCGCCGGCACGCCCACCAAGCCGCTGCTCAAGAGTGTGACGCCGGAAGGCGAGGTGCCGATCATCCACACCAAGGTCGACGCGCTCTCGGACCTGCTCGCGGGCGGGGGTTACATCATCCAGCGAGGGGTTGAGACCCTTGATCGCGTCAATCGAGTGCTCGGCGATGAGAACATCAAGTCGTTTGGGACGACATTGACCAACTTGCGTGACGTGACCACCGAGCTC
>Ga0302314_10008587_pt1 | contig 18163 bp, 12 predicted proteins | sample III_Palsa_N2_3_FD_200533 | JGI IMG/M metagenome (GOLD analysis project Ga0302314, IMG submission 200533) | Peat permafrost microbial communities from Stordalen Mire near Abisko, Sweden - III_Palsa_N2_3 | ecosystem: Environmental > Terrestrial > Soil > Palsa > Peat permafrost | place: Sweden...
CGCTCATCCGGCTGAACAGGGAGTACCGGATGGAGGCCGACGTCCTGGAGCGGATCGGCAGCCGGGTCAGGCGGCCCGAGCCGCCGACCTACGCGCGCCGCACGGTCTACGTCTTCGTGGACGACTGCGACCTCGCCACCTTCGCCGCGCTGCGGTACGCGCGCAGCCTGCGGCCGACCACGCTGCGCGCCGTGCATTTCGTCATCGACAGCGCGCAGGCCGACACGCTGCGCCAGACCTGGGTACGCGCGAACACCGGCGTCGTGCTCGACTTCATCGACTGCCCGGACCGGCGGCTTGCCCGGGCCGCGGCGGAACTCGTCGATGCCGAGGCGGAGCTGCCCGGCGTGGGGGTCACCGCGATCCTGCCCCGGCGAAGCTACTCACCGCTGCTGGGCCGGCTGCTGCACGACCGGACCGCGGACAAGATCGCAGGAGTGGTCAGCCGGATTCCGCACGCGGCGGCTACCATCGTGCCGTTCGACGTCCGCAGCAGGCTGGAGACGCTGCACGAGCGCCAGGCCAAGGCAGCCGCCGAGCAGAAGCCTGGCACCGAGGCCGGGCGGCAGGCGGCCGGAAGCGAGCCCCCATCCGCTGACCAGCCGACCTCCCCCGCGAGACCGGGAGACGCCGCGAAGCCGGGGGACGCCGGGAAGCCGGGAGACGCCGCGAAGCCGGGGGACGCCGGGAAGCCGGAGCGGCCCGCCCGGCAGCCGGGGCACGCCGCCGGGCTGGGACACCCCGCCAGGCAGCCGGGGCACGCCGCGGAGCCGGCCCACCCCGCCCGACAGCCAGGGCACGCCGCAGAACCCGGGTCGGCCGAGCAGCCGGGCCGGGCCGCGGAACCCGGGCGCGCCCAGCAGCCAGGGCGCGCCACCGAACCCGGGTCGGCCGAACAGCCGGCCACCGCACTCGCGGGTGATGCCATCGCCGCGGCGGCCGACCATGCGGCAGCCACGGCCGACGCGTACGACCGGCCTGTCCCGTCGCCAGGCGTCAACCCGATCAGCTCCCTGACCAGGCCAGGAAGGGCCACGGTGGAGGGGCGCATCTACGCTGTCGAGATCCGCCCGGTGGAGCGCAACACCGTGCTCGCCGCCGAGATCGCGGACTCGACCGGCCAGCTGACAGCGCTGTTCTACGGGCGCTCGCACATCCCAGGGCTCGACTGCGGGGCCCGGATCAGGTTCCGCGGCCCGGTCGGAATTCAAGACGGCGTGCCCGTCATGATCAACCCTGCCTACGAGCTTCTCGCGCATGGCTCCGCCAACCCGCCCGGCGCGACCGGGCAGGAGGGCAAGCCGCGGCGCGACCGCCGGAGTCCCGGCAAGGACCGCCGGAACCCCGGCAACCAGACATGACATCGCAGGGCACCCAGGGACGCGGCCCGGCCGGGCACGGGCACTCGCACTCCCGCGGGGTCACCGCGACCGGACAACACCGGCGCGCGCTGACCGCTGTCCTTGCCCTGACCACGATGATCGCCATCGCCGAGGTAACCGGCGCCCTGCTCACCGGCTCGCTCGTGCTGCTCGCCGACGCGGCGCACATGGCCGCTGACGCGGCGGGCGTCGGACTGTCTCTGCTCGCCGCCTACTTCGCCGCCAGGCCGGCCACCACCCGGCGCACCTTCGGCTACGCGCGTGCCGAGATCCTGGCCGCGATGCTGAACGCCGTGCTGCTCTTCGCCATGGCGGCGTTCATCTTCACCTCGGCGATCCGGCGGCTGATGTCGCCTTCGGCCGTCAACAGCGGTCTGCTCGTGGTGTTCGGCGTGATCGCCCTCACCGCCAACGGCACCTCGCTGCTGCTGCTCCGCCGGGGCCAGGCAGAGAGCCTCAACGTGCGCGGCGCCTTCCTCGAGGTGGGCTCGGACGCGCTGGGCGCCGCCGCCGTCATCGTCACCGGAATCGTGATCGCCGCCACCGGCTTCACCCGGGCCGACCCGATCGCCTCGCTGGCGGTGGGCTTGCTGATCCTGCCCAGGACCTGGCGGCTGCTGCGGGAGGCGGTCGACGTCCTGCTCGAGGCGAGCCCGCGGGGCATCGACCTCACCGAGGTCCGCCGCCACATGACCCAGCTCGGCGGCGTCCGCGAGGTGCACGAGCTGCATGCCTGGACGATCACCTCCGGCCTGCCCGTCCTGTCGGCGCACATCGTGGTCGACCCGGACGTCATGGCTGACGGCCACAGCGGCATCATGCTCGACCGGCTGCAAGACTGCCTGCGCGGGCATTTCGACGTGGCGCACTCCACCTTCCAGCTCGAGCTCGCAGGTCATGCCGACCACGAGCGCCCGATGCACCAGTAGGCCGGCCGCCGCTGTCCTGGAACAACCCCGTACTGGCGGGTAATGTCGGATTTACCGTCTGCCGAGGAGGCTGTCGTGGGTACCTACGATCACTACACCACCCCGGTCCAGCCAGGTACGTGGGATGTGCCCGCCGCTGGTGCCAGCCGGTTCAGCTGGGAGTACGACGACGGCCGGAGCCGACTGCTCGACCTGTACCAGCGCGGCAAGGACAGGCAGTGGGACGCAGCCAAGCGGATCGACTGGGACGTCCCGGTGGATCCCACCCGCGCTATGGAGGTGGGCGACGAATTCTGCCCGATCTACGGGTCGCGGCAGTGGGACAAGCTGTCCGAGCCGGAGCGGGCGGAGCTCAACCATCACTTGTCCGCCTGGCTGTTCAGCCAGTTCCTGCACGGCGAGCAGGGCGCGCTCACCGTGGCGGCACGGATCGTGCAGTCCGTGCCGGACATGGACTCGAAGTTCTACGCCGCCACCCAGGCCATGGACGAGGCGCGGCACGTCGAGCTGTTCGCGCGGTTCATGCGGGAGAAGATCGGCCTGTACTACCCGGTGAACCCCGACCTGGCGAAGCTGCTCGCGGACGCGCTCAGCGATTCCCGCTGGGACATGCCCTATCTCGGGATGCAGGTGCTGATCGAGGGCCTGGCCCTGGCCGCGTTCGGCGTGCACCGGGACATAGCGAACAACGCGCTGGTCAAGCAGCTGCTCGCGTACGTCATGCAGGACGAGGCGCGGCACGTGGCCTTCGGGCGCCTGGCGCTGCGCGACTACTATGCCGAGCTCACCGAAGCCGAGCGCGCCGACCGGGAGGAGTTCGTCGTCGAGGGCTGTTACCTGATGCGCAACCGGTTCCGGGCCCAAGAAGTCTGGGAGCGGCTGGGCTTCGACGTGGCGGAGTGCATGGAGTTCACCGAGCACGCGCCGATCCAGCAGGCATTCCGGACGCTGCTGTTCTCACGGATCGTGCCGTGCGTCAAGGACATCGGGCTGTGGGGGCCGAAGGTTCAGCACGCCTACGCCGACCTCGGCGTGATCGATGCCGCCAAGACAGACCTCGAGGCGCTGATGCGGGCCGACGAGGAGATCGCCGATCGGGTCGACGAGCAGAAGTACGCAGCCGAACTGGTGGTCCGCCGCGCCGAGGTCGACGCCGCGATGGCCGACGGCGCCAGCACAGTCTGACGCCCTTCTGCCGCCGCGGTCAGGCGGCGCGGGCTGGGGGGCTGTGGCTGTGCAGGGTACGCTGCCCGTCGGGGCTGATCGCGGTCACGGTGCCGTCGGCATTGAGGGTGACCGCCCAGCCCCAGCGGTGCACGGCGATCAGATGGTGGAAGGCGCAGAGCAAGATCAGATTTTTAAGGCTGGTGGAGCCACCGTCCTTGCGCCGCCTGATGTGGTGGACCTGGCAGGCGGCCGGCCGCTGCCGGCAGCCGGGGAACGCGCAATGGCGGTCCCGTGCGATCACCAAACGGCGCAGGTGGGCCGGGATCTGCTCGGTGGGCTTGCCGGTGTCCAGCGGCAGGCTGATGCTGGCAGCCCCGCCGTCCAGCAGCCCGGTGCGCAAGAACGCGGCCAGCCCCGCGGGGCCGGACAGCACCTCCGCGGCGTGCCGCAGCAGCAGCCGCCGGACCCGGGCAGCCATCGGCGACCGCGGCCCGCACGGCGACCGCTGCGCGTCGCCGGAGCCGAGCAGCGCCGCGGCGAGCCTGTCCAGGGCAGCGGGATCAACATGGCCGGAGACCACCGGGACGACGCTGGCATCACACTCACTGCCCGGCCCGGCCGCGGGACCGCGGGCAGCCCACGCCGCTTCCGCATTACCGGCGCCGTCCAGGCCGCGCAGCTGATCCAGCGTCATGTGCAACTGGATCTGCATCGACTGCCCGGCCCGGTCCGGCAGGCACCCCGCCCCCGCCAGCCGCCGGCACGCTTCCTCCAGCGCATCATGATCACGCTGGCCCTTGGTCCGGACGTCCTCCGGCCCTGCTTTCTTGCCCAGCGCCTCCAGCACCGCCCGCAACGCCGCCGCGCACTGCGGCGTCAGGTCGCCGTCCACCCGGCCCGCGCCGTGCAACGTCAGGTCCAGCCGCAGCCACCGGTCAGCGAACCCGTCATCACCGCCATCGGAGTCCGGCTGGGCGCAGCGGCGCTGCATCTCCTCGGCCAGCCCTGCCAGATCCGCCAGGTCCGCGCCCCCGGCCGCCGCCGCCAGCAAGATCGCGTCAGCGTCCGCGCGCTTATCCGCAGGGAGCCTGCCGGTCCAGCCGCAGATCTCCCGCGCCCACGACGGCGAGATGTCCCCCGCCGCCAGCGCGTCGCCGACCGCCGGGTGGGCGGCCAGGCGCCGGACCCAGCCCACCGCCCCGGCCGCCGCCCCGTTCGTGACCCGGGTCTGCCACCGCAGCCACGCCCGCGCCGAACCCTGACCGTCATCCTCGCACCCGCCGCCGGCCATGAACGCCGCCAGCACCCCAGCCCGCGCCGCCGTCTGCAACGACTCCAGCCGCCCCAGCCCCCGCAGGCAATCCGCCTGCACCGCGGACGGCAGCGACGCTATATCGGCTTTCGCGAGGAACGCCAGCGAGGCCTGTGCCATCGCCACCGCGTCTGCGGCCGTGGCCGGTGCGGCGGGCGGCTGACCAGGCAGGCACATGCTGGCACCTCCTTATTCGAATCTATGTTCCCACGATACAGGCCGCCTCTGACAAAACGGGCCGGATAGCTATCGCTGAATCAAATTCCGCACAGGCGTATTCGCTCCTGCTCGGCAGCCGGTCGATCCCGGCCAGGCTACGGGCCGCGGCACCGCACACCTAACGAGGTCGCGCTTCCTGCCCTGGCGCTGCGCCATTTGTCCCATGATCCCGAAGGATCCGGTGCCACCAGCGGCGCGGATCCTTCAGGATCATGGAAAACCACCGGGGAGCAGGCCCGAGCGGGCCGAGCCCGAAGCACGCGGGCCGAGCCCGAAGCCCGAGCGGGCTGGGCCCCGGGGCACCGAAGCCGCGTGCGGCCGTCAGGCGGCGGTCGTCTTGGCCAGGTAAGCGGCCCACTGCGGGTCACCGTCGTGCGCGGCGCCGATCAGCCGCCAGTGCGCGCCGTGCGGCACGGCGGGCACGCAGCGCAGGCTCCAGCCGATCTCCTCGATCAGCCGGTCCGCCTTGCCGTGGTTGCACTTGGTGCAGGACGCGACGCAGTTCTCCCAGGTGTGCGTGCCGCCCCGGCTGCGGGGCACGACGTGGTCGATGGTTTCCGCCTTGGTACCGCAGTAGGCGCACAGGTAGTTGTCCCGGCGCATCAGCGCGGCCCGGGTCAGCGGGACGCGGCTGCGGTACGGCACCCGCACGTAGCGGCGCAGCTTGATCACCGAAGGGGCGGCCAGCCTGACCCTCGCGGAATGCAGCACGCTGCCTGCCGCGTCCTCGTGCACCACCTCGGCCTTCTCGCCGAGCACCAGGCACACGGCCCGGTGCAGGCCGACAGTGGTCAGCGGCTCATACGTGACGTTGAGCAGCAGTACCCGACGCACTCGCACCTCCCGCCGGATGCGCCGCTCCCGGAGCCAGGGCATCCGTGACCAGTGTGGTTGCCAGACGGCCCGTCCGACAACTCCCCTAGCCTAGCGGCGCGGGCCGGCGGTGGCACGCACCCGGCACCAACCGCCGCTACCGCCGGTAGCCCTAGAGTGCAAACCATGATTGCTGCGTATCCAACTGCACTTCGATGGGATCTCCAGGAGAGCATTAACGGATTCACCGTGGCTGATCCCTACCGCTGGCTTGAAGATCCCGGCAGCGACCAGACCCGTGCCTGGCTGGCCGCCCAGGACGCGCTCTACGCCGAGCGGGTCGCTGCGCTGCCGGGGCGGCAGGCGCTGGCCGCCCGGCTGGCCGAGCTGCTCGGGGCGGGGACCGTCGGCGGGCCGGCCTGGCGCGGCGAGCGCCGGTTCTTCGTGCGGCGGATGCCGGGCCAGGAGCACGCGGTGCTGTACACGGCGACGGCCGCCGGCGGCGAGCGGGCGCTGGTCGACCCGATGCAGCTTGATCCGTCCGGTAGCACGACGCTGGACGCGTGGCAGCCCGACAAGGAAGGCAGGCTGCTCGCCTACCAGCTGTCCGAGGGCGGCGCGGAGGAGTCGGTGCTGCGCGTGATGGACGTGCAGACCGGGCAGGACGTCGACGGTCCGATCGACCGCTGCCGGTACAGCGGGGTGGCCTGGCTGCCGGGCGGCAAGGCGTTCTACTACACCCGCAGGCTCGCCCCCGACGCGGTGCCCGCCGGCCAGCAGCAGTATCACCGGCGGGTCTACCTGCACCGGGTCGGCACGCCTCCCGACGACGACGCGATGATCTTCGGCGAGGGGCGGGAGAAGACGGACTACTACATGGCGTCGGTGAGCCTGGACGGCCGCTGGCTGATCGTCGGCGCGGCGGCGGGCACGGCACCCCGCAACGACCTGTGGCTCGCCGACCTGGCCGCCTCCGGGGAGTCCGCGCCCGACCTGCGCGTCGTCCAGCAGGGGGTGGATGCGCAGACCAGCGCGCGGGTCGGCAGGGACGGCCTGCTGTACATCTTCACCGACGCCGGCGCGCCGCGCGGGCGGCTGCTGGTGACCGACCCGGCGGAGCCAGAGTACGGCAACTGGCGCGAGCGGCTACCGCAAGACGCCGAGGCCGTGCTGACCGGCTACGCGATCCTGGACGGCGCGGAGCTGGACAGGCCGGTGCTGCTGGCGTCCTGGACCCGGCACGCCATCGGCGAGATCAGCGTGCACGACCTGGCCACCGGCGACCGGCTGGGTGCCATCTCGCTGCCCGGCCTCGGCACCGTCGGCGGGCTGAGCGAGCGGCCGGAGGGCGGGCACGAGGCATGGTTCGCCTACACCGACGCCGCGACGCCGGTGACGATCTTCCGTTACGACGCTCGCAGCGGGGAGGTAGGGCTGTGGGAGCGGGCGCCCGGGTCGGTGGACGTTCCCGAGGTGACGACGCGGCAGGTCGCGTTCTCGTCCGCGGACGGGACCACGGTGCGGATGCTGGTCATCTCCGGGCGCCCCGACCGTCGCGAGCCGAGGCCGGCCATCCTGACCGGGTACGGCGGCTTCGGGATCGCCGTCACGCCGGGCTACGCGGCGACCGTGCTGGCCTGGGTGGAGGCCGGCGGCGTCTACGCGATCGCCGGGCTGCGCGGCGGCGGCGAGGAGGGCGAGGACTGGCACCGCGCCGGGATGCGGGACCGCAAGCAATGCGTCTTCGACGACTTCTACGCCGCGGCGCAGACGCTCGTCGCCGAGGGGTGGACGACGCCGGCCCAGCTGTCGATCTTCGGCGGCTCGAACGGCGGGCTGCTCGTCGGCGCGGCGCTGACCCAGCGGCCAGACCTCTTCGCCGCCGTGGTGTGCTCGGCGCCGCTGCTCGACATGGTGCGCTACGAGCGGTTCGGGCTCGGCGAGACCTGGAACGACGAGTACGGCACCGCCGCCGACCCGGTGGAGCTCGGCTGGCTGCTCTCCTACTCGCCCTACCACCACGTCCGCTCGGGGACGCAGTACCCGGCGGTGCTGTTCACGGTGTTCGACGGCGACACCCGGGTCGATCCGCTGCACGCACGCAAGATGTGCGCCGCGCTGCAGCACGCCGCCCCCGGCTCGCTGGCCAGCAGGCCCGTCCTGCTGCGGCGGGAGTCAGACGTCGGGCACGGCGCGCGGGCGGTCAGCCGTTCGGTGTCGTTGTCGTCGGAGACGCTGGCGTTCGCGGCCTTCCACTCCGGGCTCAGGCTGTGACGGGCACGTCACTGCATAAGTCGCCGTGCAGCGCGTCCGAGTCGCCGTGCAGCGCGTCCGAGTCGCCGTGCAGCGCGTCCGAGTCGCCGTGCAGCGCGTCGTAGCCGTGCAGCGCGTCCGAGTAGTCGCGTAGCGCCGGCAGGCCGGGATGCCGCGCCGCGACCGACTCCCCCAGGCCGCGGGCGGCGCGGGCCACGATCTCGGTGCGCTGCTGGCGAGGCAGGCCGAGCAAGGTGCCGCGGCCCAGCCGCAGCGCGTGCTCGGGCTGGCCGGCCTCGGCCAGGCAGCGTGCCTCCCCGAAGACGACCAGGGCGCGGTCGAGGAACTCGGCGCGTGGATACATCCGCAATGCCTGCGCGAACGCCCGCGTGCCGCCCTGGTAGTCGCCCAGGGCCAGCAGGGCATCTCCCTGGTGGAAGAACATCTGCCGCTCGGTGTAGCCGAACACCGTGTCGTCACGGTCCGCCGCGGGCAGCTCGCTGAGCGCGTCCTGGGCGCGATCGAAGGCGGCCCTGGCCCGGTCCACCGCGTCCCGCCGGCCCCGTCCCGCCATCCGGGCCTGCGCCCGCGCCTCGACGACCGTCGACATGACGCCGGCCGCGCACGGCCTGCGGCCCGCCAGGTCAGTCCCGGCCCTGGCCAGCGCCGCGGCGTCGCGCGGATCACCGTAGTAGAGCGGCACCAGCGCCTCGCGGACGGCCACCCAGGCGCGCAGCCGCCGGTCGCCGGTCTCGTCCGCCGCCGTCCGCGCGGTCCGGAAAAAAGACCGGGCCAGCCGGTGGTCGCCCAGGTCGATGAGGGCCATGCCGGTCAGGCCTGCCAACCGGGCAGCTAGCCTGCAGAGCCGTTCCGCGCACTCGATCGGCTGGCGCTGCCCGCACATCCGGCGGACGTCGCCGAAGTCAAGGAGGACGTCACAGAGCAGCCGCAGCGGCGGCACCGTCACGTACTGCGTGCCGTATCCGGCCGTGGTCTCCTCCCACCGGTCGAGCATCGTCACCGAGACCGTCCGGCCGAGCAGCGCGGCGTCCATCTGGCGCCGAAGACAGTCCGCGGCGGCGAAGAACCGGCTGTCCGCGGCCGCCCCGGCGTCCGTGATCAGCGTGAGCAGCATCCCGCGGAGCGCCTCGTCGTGGTGGCGGCCGGCCCCAGCCTCACCACCGGGAGCCCCGCGAGCTCCCGCCTCACCGCGAGCGGTCCGGCCGGCCCCGGCCTCAGCACGGGAGGTCCGGCCGGCCCCAGCCTCACCACGCCCTGTGTCGCTCCGCTGACGCGGTACCGGAGTTGCAGGTGCGGACGGGGCGGGTGCGGAGGTGGCGGGTACCGTCGAGAACGCGGCCAGCGGCTTCATCGCCGGCGCCGGCACCGACCGGCCGCTGAGCACAGACCGCTCGCCCCGAGGTGCCGGCGCGGCCACCACCGGGACGCTGGACACCGCGACGACGCGCGCTTCAGAGGTATGCGCCCGGCCGCAGAAGCATCGGCCCTCGTAGCCAAGCTCCGGTGGATCTGCGCGATAGACCGCGCACAGGTAGTGCAGGTACTCCGGCCCCGGACGCTTCTGCCCGCTCTCATAAGCGGAGAGCAACGTCTCGCTGAACCTCGGAGCGTTCCGTCCTTCGGCTTCGTAGCAGGCCCTGACCTGCGCGACCACGTCGGCCAGCGCGATCCCGAGAGCGAGCCTGTAGGCACGGATCCAGGTCGTGCCGAAAGCCGACTCGCATTCCCGGCGGATGATGGCGGCGATCGCGGCCGGGCTCCTCCCGGCGACCACCTCACGCGCCCTGATCACGCGGGCGAGTGCTGGCTCGTTGCGCGGATCGCGGGCCGGCCGGACGGCACCCGGCCCGGCCGCGGCGACGATGTTCCGCAGGCCTGCCGGCCGCGTCTCCCGGCCGGCGGAAGACGCGGAAGTTAACTGGCGGCCATCTCCGGGCATCCCGGCCGTTCCCCTCCGGGTATCTCCCCCTCCAGGCATCCCGGCCCCTCCCCGCTCAGGAAATGGCCCATCCCCCGTACCACGTCTACTTACTCATTGTAATGTACACGTCGCTCTCTGCTGATAAACTTGGGTTGAAATTGGCTGAAAGTACCTTTTGCTGTCGCGGCGTTCGGGCCCAGGCGTGAAAATTTGCCGCACGGCCAGAACCAGCGGGCGTGAGCACGGGCAGCGGGCGTGAGCACGGGCAGCGGCCGCAAGCACGGGCAGCGGGCGTGAGCACGGGCAGCGGGCGCGGCAGCGGGCGCCTGCACAAGTTAGGCCGCCGGCCACGGTCTACGCCGGCGAATATGGGGAAATCCTGGCCGCCGAAAGGATCCCGCCGTGCATTCCGCCGTGCTCCACGCCGTGCTCACCCCCACGCCCGGAGGTTCCGCTACCCGGGTGACACCCTTTACCGCAGCTTGCGGGACCAACCCCGGCATAGCATGCCGATTCGTCTGGGACATCTCGCACAGCACGAGCTTGGCGGACCTGACGAAGGTCTACCTCGCCGGACCTGCCCCCGTGGTCGCCAGGATCGCCTTTGTGCTTCTGATCGCGGTGATCGCCAGGACCGCCGCGCACCGCGTCATCGGCAGGGTCACGACGCGGGCCAACGAGAACGCGTCTGGGCGCGCCAGCTCGGTCTCCCGCGAGCGCCGCAACCCCCGCGCCAACGCCCTCGGGTCCGTCCTGCGAAACGCCGCGTCCGTCACCATCTTCAGCATCGCAGCCGCGATAATCCTGGGCGACATGGGCGTGAACCTGGCACCGGTGCTGGCCAGCGCCGGAGTGCTCGGCATTGCCATCGGATTTGGCGCACAGAACCTCGTCCAGGACTTCCTGGCTGGCATCTTCATGCTGCTCGAGGATCAGTACGGCGTGGGAGACGTCGTCGAAGTCGGCGATGTCACCGGAACGGTAGAAGCGGTCAGCCTTCGGATCACCCGGCTGCGGGACGTGAACGGCGTGGCCTGGTACATCCGCAACGGCACCATCAGCCAGGCGGGCAACGAGTCCCAGGGCTGGGCCCGCGCCATTGTCGACTTTCCTGTGGCCTACGACCGGGATATCCCCCGCGTACGCCAGCTCATGAGGCACGCGGCAACGGGCATGTGGCAGGAGCCGGACTGGCACGGCGTCATTCTCGAGGAACCCGAGGTCTGGGGTGTGCAGGCGGTGTCCACCGACGAGGTCGTCGTCCGGCTGGCCGCCAGGACTGCGCCGCTGCGGCAGTGGGAGGTGGCAAGGGAACTGCGCGAACGGCTGAAGACCGCGCTGGACGCGGCAGGCGGCGACGAGCAGGTAGCTTCGGCCGGAGGCGATGACACCGCAGCCGCGGCGGGAGGCGATGACCAGGGCGGCCAAGCCGACGACCCGGCCGTGCCGTGACTGCCGGCACTGCTGGCGCTGCCGGCACTGCTGGCGCTGCCGGCACTGCGGGCACTGCTGGCGCTACCCGGATCAGGTAATACGCTGGAGCACAGCCATGAACGAGACGACAGAGCCGAGCCTCTACCACGCAGTGGGCGGTGAAGAGACGTTCCGCCGCCTGGTGAGCAGGTTCTACCAGGAAGTCGCGAGCGATCCGGAACTCCGCCCGGTATACCCGAGCCGCGACCTTGGTCCGGCCGAGGAGCATCTGCGGCTCTTCCTCATCCAGTACTGGGGCGGCCCGGCTACCTATAACGAGCAGCGCGGGCACCCCCGGCTCAGGATGCGGCACGCTCATTTCGCGATCGGAGAAGCAGAACGAGACGCCTGGCTCCGTCACATGCGGACGGCGCTGGACGAGCTAGCGCTGACTCCGGCCCATGACGCGCAGCTGTGGGATTACCTGGTGATGGCCGCCCACAGCCTGGTCAACCAGCCATCGGCGGCCGGGCGCGGCCCTGATCTCGGCCTCACCCCGGCGTGATCGCCGCTCAGCCCCTGGTGAGCTTCCGGTAGGTGACCCGGTGCGGCCTGGCCGCTTCGGCGCCCAGCCGGTCGATCTTGTTCTTCTCGTACGCCTCGAAGTTTCCCTCGAACCAGAACCAGCTGGCCGCGCCTTCCCATGCCAGGATGTGGGTCGCGATCCTGTCCAGGAACCAGCGGTCGTGGCTGGTGATGACGGCGCAGCCGGGAAAATCAAGCAGCGCGTTCTCCAGTGACGAGAGAGTCTCCACGTCGAGGTCATTGGTCGGCTCGTCCAGCAGCAGGAGATTGCCGCCCTTCTTGAGCGTGAGCGCCAGATTCACCCTGTTACGCTCCCCGCCGGACAGGATGCCTGCTGGTTTCTGCTGGTCGGTGCCCTTGAAGCCGAACGCGGCGACATACGCGCGGCTCGGGATCTCAGTGCGGCCAGCCTTGATGGAACTCTCTCCGTCGGAGATTACCTGCCAGACGTTCTTGTCCGGGTCGATCCGCTCCCGAGACTGGTCGACATAGGCGATCTGAACAGTCTCGCCGATCCTGATCCAGCCGGCATCGGGCTGTTCCTCCCCGACGATCATCTTGAACAGCGTGGTCTTGCCTACCCCGTTGGGCCCGATCACGCCGACGATGCCGTTGGGTGGCAGCTTGAAGCTCAGGTTCTCGATCAGCATCCGGTCGTCGAAGCCCTTGGCGAGGCCGATCACCTCGACGACCAGGCTTCCCAGCCTCGGACCCGGCGGGATCTGGATCTCCTCGAAGTCCAGTTTCCTGGTCTGGTCGGCTGCGGCCGCCATCTCCTCGTACCGATCCAGTCTTGACCGGCTCTTCGCCTGCCGTGCCCGGGGGCTGGATCGCACCCATTCGAGTTCGTCTTCCAGCCGCTTACGGCGCTTGACGTCCTTCTGGCCCTCCACCTTGAGCCGCGATGCCTTGGTCTCCAGGTACGTCGAGTAGTTGCCCTCGTAGGGATAGGCATGCCCGCGGTCGAGCTCGAGAATCCAGCCGGCCACGTTGTCGAGGAAGTAGCGGTCGTGGGTGACCGCGACCACCGTGCCCTGGTACTTCTCCAGGTGCTGCTCGAGCCAGAGCACGCTCTCCGCGTCCAGGTGGTTTGTCGGCTCGTCCAGCAGCAACAGGTCGGGCTGCTGCAACAGCAGCTTGCAGAGCGCGACCCGTCTGCGCTCCCCGCCGGATAGCGTGCTCACCTTCGTGTCAGGCGGCGGGCAGCGCAGCGCGTCCATGGCTTGCTCGAGCTGGCTATCGAGATCCCAGGCGCCTCGGTAGTCCAGCTGCTCCTGCAACCTGCCCATCTCCTGGAGCAGCTCAGCGTAGTAGTCGGTGGCCATCTTCTCGGCGACCTCGTTGTACTGCTCGAGTAGCGCCTTCGTATCAGCGACGCCATCCTCGACGTTTCCAAGGACCGTCTTGCTGTCATCCAGCACGGGCTCCTGGTCAAGGATGCCGACCGTGAAACCCGGCATCAGCTGGGCTTCGCCGTTCGACGCCTGTTCGGCGCCTGCCATCATCCGCAGCAGCGTGGACTTGCCGGCGCCGTTGGGACCGACGACGCCGATCTTCGCTCCTGGCAGGAACGCGAGAGTCACGTCATCGAGGATGACCTTGTCGCCGTGCGCCTTCCGGACAGCGCGCATCTGGTAGATGTACTCGGGCATGCCTTCAAGGGTAGGGGCTGCGAGTGCCCGGTTCGAACGGCCAGTGCCTCCGGGGCCGCCCGGCGGCTGATCCTCCGGGGCGCCCGGCGGCTGATCCTCCGGGGCGCCCGGCGGCTGATCCGCCAGCCAGGGCAGGCGGATCAGCCGGAATCAGGCCGGCCTGCTCAGAAAGGAACCGAAACCGGACCCTGCTCCGCCGCGAGCGCCGCGATCGCGCTGTCGTCGAAGATGTCCGCGCCGGGCTGCCCGGCCGTTCCGTCGGCGCCGCCGGAACCCGCGGACCTGCCGCCACCGCCGACCATCACGGCCTCGTCGGCACTCCTGCCAGGGCTGGCGTCCGGCATGATGTCGCCGCGCTGCATGCCCTCGTCACCCGGCAGGTCGCCCACGGCGAACCCGGTCGCCATCTGATCGGCCGCGGTCTCCCCAGGCGCCCGCTTGGTCCGCAGGAAGTGAGCCGCGCCGCGGGACAGGTCATGCCCGACGGAGCTGGCGTCCACCACGACCTCGATCCTCGGCATGCCGTCCTTCTCGTAGTCCCGCACGGACAGTCGGCCCTTCACCACCACGGGATCGCCCTTGCGGAGGCACAGGGCCACGTTGTCGGCCAGCTTGCGCCAGCAGCTCACCGTGAGGTAGGAGGTGTTGCCATCGACCCACTCACCTGTTCCGCGGTCGATGTGGCGGGGGGTCCACGCCACCCGCATCGAGACCACCGACGCGCCATTGCCTACCTTCCGGTAAAGGGGCTGAGTGGCCACGTAGCCGGTCATGCTCACCTGTGCCTCGTTGGACATCGCTATCCTCCTGTAATCCGCCGGCCCGGGACCGCCGTCCGTGCCCGCGCCCTAGCGCCGGCGGCACGGCGCCGCCTGGCTGCTCACCAAGCTCGCTGACCGGGCCCGATCCTGCAGGAGCCGGCCGCTTGCTGTGGACGAGAACGAGGCAGGCCCGGACCTGTGGATAACGGATTCCCTCAGAGCCGGTGACATGAGACACTGCGCGGCGCGCCGGGACACGGGCCAGGAAGCGCTCAGATCAGGCAGCGACGAGTTCCGAGGGTTCGGCGATGACGTCCACCAGCGCGCCGTTGCGCATCACGGTGATGGACATCGGCCGGCCGATCGCCTCGCCGAACATCAGCCGCTGCAGGTCCTGCGCGGCGCTCACCGGCTTGTCGGCCGCGGCGAGAAGCAGGTCGCCGGCCCGTACGCCCGCCACGGCGGCCGGGCCGCCCGGAACCACCTCCGCGACCCGCAGCGCGCTCGTGCGACCGAAGCGCTCCTGCAACTGCGTGCCGAGTGGCGCGGGCATGGTGACTAGTCCCAGGTAGGCGCGCCTGACCCGGCCGTCCCGCATGAGCGCGCTGATGATCCGCCTGGTCGTTGCGTTGACCGGCACGGCCAGGCCGAGCCCGACTCCGGCCACTGCCGTGTTGATCCCGACCACATGGGAATGTGCGTCCGCCAGCGCTCCGCCGGAATTTCCCGGGTTGAGCGCAGCATCGGTCTGGATCACGTCTTCGACCAGCCGAGCTGCGGCGCCGCTGCGGGTCGGTAGCGAGCGCCCCAGTGCGCTGACCACGCCCGCGGTGACCGAGCCCGCCAGCCCGAGCGGGCTCCCGACGGCCACCACCAGCTGGCCGACGACGAGCTGATCAGCCTCGCCGAGCTCAGCGGGCGGTGGCACCGGCCCGGCGGCGCGGACCACGGCAAGGTCGGAAAGCGCGTCGGCGCCCACGACCGTGAACGAGGCGCTCGTTCCGTCGGAAAACATCGCCGTCCCGCCGTGCGCCCGTCCTACGACGTGCGCGTTGGTCAGCAAGAACCCGTCACCGGTGTAGACGACGGCCGATCCCAGGCTGTCGGCGCTGCCGCCTCCGCCGCCGCGCGTCCCTGCCCTCGGCACCCGCAGGCTGGCGACCTTCGGCGTCAGCGCGGCTGCCACCGCTGTAACGATCTGTGAATAGCCGTCGAGTGGCGAGTCAGCTGCCATGCCGTCCTCCAGTGTCCCTGGATTACAACATTACAACTGAATCCGCAGGACCGCACAGGGTCAGGAGCGGCCGGCCGCGACGCGCAACTCGGCCAGGAACCGGTCGTATTCGTGAAGTTCCTGGTTGATGGGCGTCACGACCATCTCGCTGACCACCTTGGCCAGCCGGGAGCGTGTCGCCGCCTCGACGCGCTGGATTTCTCTTTCGGCAGCCACCCGCACCAGGTTCATGCAACCCGACGCGGTCAGCCAGCCCAGCAGGAGAATCGCCGCGATCATGAGGCCGATCCAGGGCATCAGGGAGACGTCGTCGAACAACCGGGACGGAACGTGCCGGGCGCCGTGGAACACGCCGAAAACCACGATCACCCCGAGCCAGGCCACGCCGACGATGACGCAGCCGAGCAGCAGGCCCTGCCATGCGCCGACGATCCGCCACCAGCCAGTGACCTCGTTCTCGGCCGGAAGCGACTCCCCCATCGCCGTGCCAAGCGCCGCGGGAATCTCCTTCGCCGCCGAACGCGCCGCGGACCGGACTGTCCGCGACCAGGGTCTCGGGAGCGGCGCGGCGACCTGGTCTGCCACCGCGGTGAGGGCGTTGTCGATCTCTGCCTGCTGCGCGCCGGACGGCCCGTCGGTCACGCTCCGCAGCTCCTCCCAGAGCTTGCCAAGCCGTACCTTACGTGCGGGGTCGTGGCCGGTGACGCGCTCGGCCAGCCAGCCGATCGGCCAGCCGACGTAGTCGAGCGCCCGGAGCTCGCGCGCACTCTGCAGTGACTCGCCCACCGCGGACACGCCTGCCGCCTGGGAGAACGCCTCTACCAGGCGATTCACCGCGTCCTGCGGGACCACGCGGGCAGCGCCGGCCTGCTGGCTGCCAGCGGACTCAGCCGGATCCGCTGCGTAGTGGCTGAACCTGCCGACGATGGCGTCGGCGTCGGCGGAAAGCCGGGCGCCCGCGGCTCGTCGCGCCGACACCGTCTGGATGAGCAGCTTGCGGAGATCATCGATGCCGCCGCCGGTGAGGGCGGACGTCGAGAGCACCCGGACATCGTTCAGGTCTTCGGAGTCGAGCAGCCGGCGAAGGTCGGTGACGCAGTCCTCGGCCTGTCCAGACGTCAGTCGATCGGCCTGGTTCAGTACCACTGCGATGACCTCGGAGTGACCAGCCAGCGGCACCAGGTACCGCCGGTGCACGGCGGCGTCAGCGTATTTCTGCGGATCGAGTACCCACACCATCAGATCCGCGAGCCCCACCAGCCGGTCGACCTGGCCCGAGTCACCGGATACCACCGAATCGTGGTCTGGCAGGTCCAGCAGGATCAGGCCGGACATTGCATCCTCGCCCCGGTCCAGCGCGCTGGACCGGGCATAACGATGCCTGCGCTGGACGCCCAGCCAGTCAAGCAGCGGTCCCGAGCCCGCCACTCCCCACACGCAGGCGTGCGGATCTCTGGTGACCGGGCGGGTGACGCCGACGGCAGAGAAATCCGCCCCCGCTAGCCGGTTGAAAAGCGAGGACTTGCCGCTGCCGGTACCGCCGGCCAGCGCCACGACGGTATGTGCTGAGGACATCCGGAGCCGCTGGCCTGCTTGAGCGAGCAACTGCTCTGCGTCGTTCAGCAGCTTCTCGCTGAACCCGTCGGGACCGGTCCTGGCGAGGCCGATCTGGACCAGCCGTTCCATCGCGGTCAGCCGACCCGACAGGCCCGGTTCCGGTGGCTCAGCGGGAGCCTTGTCCGCCGTCAGCGCGGCTCCAAGCTGGCTTGTCATCGTGCCTTCTCGAGCGTGAGCGCGGCCTGGCGGAGCTGCGCTGCCGAGGTGTCGCCGGGAACACCGGCTGATTCGATAGCCAGGGTGAAGCGGAGCATCTCCTCGTCGAAAAGGAGCCTGATTCTGTCGTGCAGGTCGGCCCGGGCCTTAGCCGCTATCTCGCGCAGCGGTCCCGCGCCGAAGAGGGAGGTCAGCAGGTGCTGCGGGACCACGCTATTGCCCTCGTTGACCGCGTCGCCGCCGGCGTCGTAGCCCAGCAGGCCGATCGTCAGCACCAGCGCGAGTGACTCCTCGTCGAACGACACGACACGTGCGGCCGAGCGCTTGGTCACGTTCTCCGCCTTGACCAGGTGCATGACGTGATCTTGCCACGCGCTGATGGCCTGGGCCGTCCGCATGGCCAGGTCAGGCGCTGATCGGCCGAGGGCAGCCGCGCCCTCCAGCCTGATCGCGTCAATGCCGGTAAGGCTCGTCCCGGATGCGCCGCCATGTCCGTCGTCGAGCGCCGCAGCCTCGCCGAAGGTCAGCTCGGCTTCGGCGGCGAAGTCCGAGCTATAGCTACGATCCTCGGTCTTGGCGGACAGCCCGGTGACCAGCGGGTCGCCTGCCGGGTGCTGCCGCCAGCGGGTGATCGAAGCCTCAGCGGCCCGATTAGCGACCGAGGCGACGAGCGACTCAAGTCCCGCTCGCAATGCCGTCTTCAGCGCGCTGGCGCGGGCCGGGATGCG
>Ga0302314_10008589_pt1 | contig 18160 bp, 17 predicted proteins | sample III_Palsa_N2_3_FD_200533 | JGI IMG/M metagenome (GOLD analysis project Ga0302314, IMG submission 200533) | Peat permafrost microbial communities from Stordalen Mire near Abisko, Sweden - III_Palsa_N2_3 | ecosystem: Environmental > Terrestrial > Soil > Palsa > Peat permafrost | place: Sweden...
GCCCCATGTAGTTGAGGATGCAGGCGGGGAAGACCAGGAACAGCCACGCCCGGGTGATCGGGCCGCGGCCGAAGTGGCCCATGTCGGCGTAGAGCGCCTCGGCCCCGGTCACCGCGAGCACCACCGCCGCCAGCGAGAAGAACGACGTGCTGAAGTGCCCGAACAGGAAGGAGAGGGCGTAGGTGGGGGACAGCGCCTTGAGGATCGACGGGTTGCTGATCACGCCGCGCAGGCCGCAGGCGGCGATGGTGGCGAACCAGAGGGCCATCACCGGCCCGAACAGCCGCCCGACCGCGTCCGTGCCGAGCCGCTCGAACATGAACAGGCCGATGAGGATCACCGCGGTGACGGGGAGCACGATGGCGCCGACCGACGGCGCCGCGACCTGCACGCCCTCGATCGCCGAGAGCACCGAGATGGCCGGGGTGATCATGCTGTCGCCGAAGAACAGCGACGCGCCGAACACCCCGAGCACGGCCAGCACCATCGCGACCCGCCGCCTGCTGGGCGCGCCGCGCCGGCGGATCAGCGTGATCAGCGCCATGATCCCGCCCTCGCCGTCGTTGTCGGCGCGCATCACCAGCAGGATGTAGGTGACCATGACCACGGCCACCACCGCCCAGAAGATCAGCGAGACGACTCCGTACACGTGCTCGGTGCTCACCTGGACGTGGTGCGGGTCGGTCGGGTCGAAAACCGTCTGCACGGTGTAGAGCGGGCTGGTGCCGATGTCGCCGAACACAACTCCCAGCGCACCAAGCTCCAGTGCCCCCCGCGCGGTCCGGCGGTTCATGTGCCTCCTCATTCGCCCTTCACAGCATGCCAAACCCTAGCTGGCGCGACCAGGAGCGTCACGCTCGCATCCTGGGGAAAGGCCGGCCCGCGGTCTTCTCGGCCGGCGGCGGCTGAAATAGGGTGGGGCGATGCGCCTGATCAGGTTCCTGGCCGGCGACGGCGAGCCCCGCGTCGGGATCCTCGGCGGCGGCGGCGCGGCGACCGTGCTCGGCCCGTCGGCGGGCTCGCTGGCCGAGCTGCTGGCGCTGCCGGTGGCCGAGATCCGCCGGATCTGCGAGGCCCCGGCGGGCGAGACGGTGCCGGCGGCCGAGATCAGGCTGCTCGCGCCGGCCGACGGGCGGATGGAGGTGTGGGCGGCGGGCGTCACCTACGAGCGGTCAAGGACCGCGCGGATGGCGGAGAGCGAGCAGTCGGCCGACGTCTACGACCGGGTGTACGCGGCCGAGCGGCCCGAGCTGTTCTTCAAGTCGGCCGCCTGGCGGGTCAGCGGCCCGGGCGCTGCGGTCTCGGTGCGCGCGGACTCCACCATCGACGTTCCCGAGCCCGAGCTGGCGGTGGTGCTCAACGCCGCGGGCGCGGTCGCGGGCTACACCATCGGCAACGACATGAGCTCGCGGTCCATCGAGGGCCAGAACCCGCTGTACCTGCCGCAGGCCAAGACCTACCTGGGCGGCTGCGCGGTCGGCCCCTGGATCGTCCCCGCCTGGGAGATCCCCGACCCCTACGCGCTGACCATCGAGCTGTCGATCGCCCGCGACGGCGGGGTGGCCTGGGCGGGCAGCGCGAGCACGGCGGGGCTGCACCGGAAGATCGACGAGCTGGCCGCCTGGCTGTTCCGCGAGGACGAGTTCCCGTCCGGGGTGATCTTGTCCACCGGCACCAGCCTGGTTCCCGACCTGCCCTTCACCCTCCAGGCGGGGGATGAGGTCCGCATCGCCATCTCGGGGATCGGCGAGCTAGTCAACCCGGTCGTGCGCGGCAAGGCCGGGCTTTCATCCCGCTAGTTCCAGGACGGCCGCGGCCGCGTTCTGGCCGCCTAGCCCGGACACCGCGCCGCCGCGGCGGGCGCCCGAGCCGCACAGCAGGATGCTCCCCCGGCTGGTCCCGACGCCCCAGCGCCCGGCGGCGGTGCTCAGGTCGGCCAGGTCCGCCGCCCAGGGCCAGGCCAGGTCGCCGTGGAAGATGTGGCCGCCGGGCATGCCCAGGTCGGCCTCGACGTCTTGCGGGATCTTCGCCTCGATGCAGGGCCGGCCGGCCGCGTCGCGGGCGACGACCGATTCGATCGGGTCGAGCAGATGCTCGTCGAGCGAGGCGATCGCGCGCGCGACGGCGAGTTCCTTGCGCTCCGCGCGCGTCGCCTGCTCGTCGAAGAGGGCCGCGGGCAGGTGCAAGCCGAAGTACGTCAGCGTCTGGGTCCCCGCCGGAACCTGGCCGAGGATCGACGGGTCGGTCAGCGAGTGGCAGTAGACCTCGCCCGGCAGGCGGGACGGAACTCGCCCGGCGGCGGCCTCGGCGTAGGCCCGCTCGAGCGCGGCGTAGTCCTCCCCGAGGTGCAAGGTCCCGGCGAACGCGCTGCGCGGGTCGGCCCCCGAGGCCAGCCGGGGGAGCCGGCTGAGCAGGAAGTTGATCTTCAGCTGGGCGCCGGCCGGCTGGCCGGCCGGGTCCCGCTGCTCGCCGAGCAGACCGTCGAGGACCCAGGGGGCGACGTTCGCCAGCACGAAGCGGGCCCGCACCGTCCGCGTCCCGGTGTCCCCGGCCACGTCGACCTCGGCCTCACCGTGACCGCCCCGTACGGCGGTGACCTCGGCGTTCACCACCAGCTCGGCGCCCGCCTTGTTCGCCGCGGCGGCGAGCGCGTCGGTGACAGCGCCCATCCCGCCGATCGGCACCCGCCATTCACCGGTGCCGTTGCCGATCAGGTGGTAGAGGAAGCAGCGATTCTGGATCAGCGACGGGTCGTTCATGCACGCGAACGTGCCGATGAGCGCGTCGGTCGCGACCACGCCGCGCACGGTGTCATCGGTGAAGCGGCGTTCGACCGCCTCGCCCAGCGGCCGCTCGACGAGGTCACGCCAGATGACCGGGTCTAGCTGCCGCCGCAGCTCCGATTCGAGCGGAAGCGGGCGGGTGAGCGTCGGCGCCACCGCGGCGGCGACCCCGCTGACCTGCTGATAGAAGTCGCGCCAGGCTGCGTACTCGGCGTCGGAACCGGTCAGGTCACGGAAGCTGGCCCTGGTCGCCGCCCCCTCCGGCCGCTCGACCAGCAGCCCCCGGGCGACGCCGGCCCGCAGCACCGGGGTGTAGGACGCGGTCGAGCGCGAGGCCAGCCGCAGATCAAGGTCAAGGTCCCTGATGATCGACTCGGGCAACAGCGAAACGAGGTAGGAGTACCTCGACAAGCGGGTCGGGAACCCAGGGAACGCCTGCGCGGAGACCGCGGCGCCGCCGGTGCGGCCGAGGCGCTCGAGCACCGCCACCGACATTCCGGCCGCGGCCAGGTAGGACGCGGCGGTCAGGCCGTTGTGCCCGCCGCCGACGACCACCACGTCGTACGCGTCGCGACGCGTCAGGGATTCGCTCACGCGCTCGATGCTAACCCGGCCGCGGTATTACCCATCGCCGATGTCGGCCAGCATCTCGCGCAGTTCGGTGATCAGCGGATCGTTGGGGGGCAGGATGCGCTGCAAGCGGTCGACCGTGTCGCGCAGCAGCGCGCGGGCGTCGCCGTACCGTCCGAGCTGGCGGTACACCCGGGCCAGCTCCGCCCGGCTGCGCAGCGTATCGGGGTGACGGGGGCCGAGCACCTTTTCGAAGCCGACCCGGGCCTGCTCGTAAACCCGCTCGGCCGCCACCGCCTTGCCCGTCCGCTGGTAGGCGGAGCCCAGGCTGGACCAGGCGCGGATGGTGTCCAGGTGGTCAGGCCCGAGGACGCGCTCCCGGTCGGCGACCACCCGCTTGTAGACCGCGACCGCGTCTTTGGCCTGGCCGCCGGCCAGGTAGCAATCGGCCAGGCACTGGCGCGTGGTCATCGTCTCCAGGTGGCGAGGCCCCTGGACGCGCTCGCGGTCGGCCAGCGTGCGCCGGTACAAGGTGACGGCGTCGGAATGCCGGCCCGCGGCCACGTAGGCGGCGGCGAGCTCGTCGCGCGCGCCGAGCGTGTCCTCGTGCTCGGGTCCGTGGACCCGCTCGCAATCGGAGAGCACGGCCTCCAAGCCGGAGACCGCGCGCTTGAGCTGGCGCGCCGCCACCAGCGCATGGCCGAGGCGGATCCGCGTTCCGATCAGGTCCTGGTGATCCGGCCCGAGCTTCACCGCCTGGGTGTCGAGCAGCCGTTGAAACCAGGTGACGGCGTCGTCACCGCGGCTGGCCGTCAGGCAGGCCTCGGCCAGCCGCTGCCCGGGCAGTACCGTGTGCGGGTGCCCGGCGCCGAGCAGCTGGTCGCTGGTGGTGACCAGGTCGCGCCAGTGGTCCACGGCCGGACCAGTCAGGCGGGCCTGGTCCAGGCTGTCCCCGGCCCGGAACAGCACCGGGTGGCAGCCGCCGGCCCACAGCCGGGTTCCGGCGACCGGCCGCAGGGCCGCCGTGCAGGATCGCAGGCCGGTAGCGGGCCAGCCGGGCGACTCCGGTATCGGCCAGGCCTGCAGCAGCGCGTCGGCGGCGACCTGGGCCGCCTGATCCAGCATGCCGTCCGGCATCGCCGCTCGCAGCGCCACTTGCAGCACCGGGCTGATCCGGACGGTCGGGGGTGACGTCACCGGCTCGACGGTCAGCAGCCCGACGCGTTCCAGCGCCGTCAGCGCCGCGCGCGCGGTCTCGCTGCTGGCCGGGGCGTCGCCGCCGGCCGCGAGGTAGCCGACCGCGGCCGGGGCGGTGAAGACGGTTGCGGGAATGCCGTGCCCGTCAAGCAGGGAGGCCAGGGCCAGCACCGACTGGGCCGGCCCGCCGGGGGCAAGCTGGGTGGCGCGTTCGAACGAGCGCGGCCACGTGATCGCGCTCGCCGGCGGCGGTGCGCCCGACGGATCGGTCAGCTGCTCCCGCCAGCTGGCGAAATAGTCACGGTAGTTGAGGCACGACATCGTCGAGCTGGCGATCACCGCGCTGGCCTGAGTCAGCGCCACCGGCTCCGAGCCCATCGTGTTGACCAGGTCAATCGCGCCGAGGCGCTGGCCCCGGTTGGACGACAGCCGCTCCGTCAGGTAGCTGAGGGCCTCGCGCGAGCTGAACAGCCCGACCGGCCTGACCTGCAGGCCGCGGGGGACGGCGGCGGCATCGGCGCAGGTGACCAGCAGCCGGCCGGCCGGGCCGGTCGGCCAGAGGCCGTCCAGGTCGGCCGCACTGGCCACGTCGTCGAGCACGACGAGCCATGAACGCCTGGTCTCGCCCAGATAGCTGAGAAACTGGACGGCGACCGACTCGCAACTGCTCGCCTGGTCCCGGCCGGTCACGGCGGCGGTTGCCGCGGCGTAACCGGACAGCACCGAGGCCCGGCTCGTCGCATCGATCCAGACCAGCAGGTCCAGCCGGCGCGACTGCCACAGCAACTCGGCAAAGGCCGCGGCGAGCTGGGTCTTGCCCGACGACCTCAGCCAGTCCGGCGCGGCGGGGTCGGCCGGCGGACCGGAGCCCGCCGCGCGGCCCGTGACCAACGCCAGCGCGGCCCCGGGCGGCAGCGCCGCCGCCAGGTCGGGCGCCGTCTCCAACCGGTCGGTGTAACCGTCGGTCACCGCCGGGACCGTCCCCGATCGGACCGGCCAGGACGGCCCGCCCGGCACCACGGCCGTCGGCCCGCCAAGCGGCGGCGCGCTGGTCATGGTGACCTGCTCACTGTCCGCTGCCCGGCTCACAGTTCCATTTCAGGAATCCGCACGGGACTGTCCCTGGTGAGGGTCTGCCTGCGGAAGAAGGCGGGGGCGGTGACCCGCATGTAGACGAAGCTGCCCAGTCCGGCCAGCGCGGCCAGCGCGGCGATGATGAAGATCCCGCCGATGTGCCAATCCAGGCCGGGCACCGTCCAGCTGGTATAGCTGTTGGACGCCACCCAGTCGCTTTGCAGGCTGTAGGCGCCGGCCGCGAACATGATCACGCCGCCGGCCGCCGGCAGGATGCCGCGCATCCACAGGTCGCGGGCGCTGCCGCGCAGCGCGGACCGGTAGTACCAGGTGCAGGAGAAGGCGGTCAGCCCGTAGTAGAAGGCGATGTAGAGCCCGATCGCCGTCACCGCGTCGCCGATCGGGTTGCCGCCGGCGATGAAGTTCAGCGGGATGTACAGCGCGACGGAAACGACCCCGACCACGACCGTGGACACTGTGGGGGTCAGGTACCGGGGATTGATCTTGGCGAACTGCTGTGGCAGCGCCCGGTAGGCGGCCATGGACAGTGTGGTGCGGGCGGCCGGCAGGATCGTCGTCTGGGTGGACGCGGCGGCCGAGCTGAGCACCATCAGGATCAGCAGCCGGGACAAGACCGTGCCGAACCCGGAGGTGCCGAAGATCGCGCTCCCGGTCACCGACAGCACGTCGAACTGGTGGTCCGGGTTTGACAGCCCGACCCCGGTGCCGCCGACCCCGGCGAACGACATCACGGCGACGATGACGATCGCGTAGGTGATCAGCAGCAGGACGGTCGAGATGATCCCGGCCCGGCCCGGCGTCCTTGACTTGTCCGCCGTCTCCTCGTTCACCGACAGCGCGGTGTCCCAGCCCCAGTAGATGAACAGCATCAAGATGATCCCGGAGACGAACGCCGAGAGGGGCAGGTGCGATGGCGACAGCCAGCTGAGGCTCGGGTGCACCGACCCGGCCGGGTTGCTCACGAATACCCGGACCAAGGCCGTCACCGACAGCACCATCAGCATGACGACTTCGATGGTCAGCAGCACCCGCTGGAACCTGGCCGAGAGCTCGATGCCGCGGTAGCAGATGTAGGTCATGGCGCAGATCCACAAGACGCCTACCAGCAGCACCCAGCCGCCGGAGGCGTTCGCTCCGATCGAGCTGTTCGGCCCCTGGAATAGGAAAAACCCGTACTGCCCGGCGACCTGGGCCAGGCTGGCCATGACCAGGATGTCGGCCGCCACGGTGGCCCAGCCGCCCGCCCAGCCGGTCGACGGCCCGAACGCCCGGGTCCCCCAGATGAACGTGGTCCCGCAGTCAGGGTCGGCCTTGTTCAGCTCGCTGAAGCCGATCGAGCACAGCAGCATCGGGACGAACGCCAGCACGGCGATCAGCGGGGCCTTCAGCCCGACGGCGGCCACCACGAAGAACAGCGTCGCGGCCAGGCTGTAGGCGGGCGCGGTCGACGCGACCCCGATGACGATGCTTGACGCCAGGCCCAGGGCGCCGGTCTTAAGACCCTTGTCTCTCGATTCCTCGACTGGCTGCCTGCCAGGAGCAAATGTGGCCATGGTCTCCCCTCCGAGATCAGCGCCATCGCGGCAGGAGCACGCTGAGCCGGAATCGCCCCCCGCCGATAAAGCTGCAGCGTAACCGATGTTCACGGGGCAAACCTGCATAATGTGACAATTGGCTTACGTCTTCCGCACAAAGTTCATGATCGGGACGCCGAGATCGCCGAGGAGATCGCAGCAATGACCCATGCGGCGTCGCGCATCGACGCGCACCATCACTTCTGGGATCCGGCCCGCCGCTCCTACCCCTGGCTGGACGGCGAGGCCATGGCTCCGGTCCGCCGCGCCTTCACTCCCGATGATCTGCGCGGCCCGCTCGGCCAGGAGCAGATCGACGGCACCGTGCTCGTGCAGACGCTGTCAAGCCCGCAGGAGACGCGCGAGTTCCTCGAGCTGGCGGCGGCGACCGGCTTCGTCCGCGGCGTCGTCGGCTGGGCCGACCTGACCTCGCCCAGCGTCGCCGACGACCTTGACGCGCTCGTCAACGGGCCGGCCGGCCGCTGGCTGGTCGGCCTCCGGCACCAGGTCCACGACGAGCCTGACCCGGACTGGCTCGCGCGCGCCGACGTGCGCCGCGGCCTGGCCGCCGTACAGCAGCGCGGCCTCAGCTACGACCTGCTGGTCCGCGCCCGCGAGCTACCCGCCGCCGTCGACACGGTGCGGGAATTCCCCGGCCTGCAATTCGTCCTCGACCACATCGCCAAGCCGCGCATCGCCGACGGCCGCGACGATCGGTGGAGCGAGCGCCTGCCCGCGCTGGCCGCGCAGCCGAACGTCGCGGTCAAGCTCTCCGGCCTGGTGACCGAGGCCGACTGGGCCACCTGGTCTCCGCGCGACCTCCGCCCGTTCGTCAGCCAGGTCGCCGCGTGGTTCGGCGTAGAGCGGCTTATGTTCGGTTCTGACTGGCCCGTCTGCCTGCTCGCGGGCTCGTATCACGCCGTCCTCGGCGGCCTCGCCGAGGCGTTGCCCGCCCTGTCCCCGGCCGAGCTCGACCAGGTATTCGGCCTCAACGCACTGCGCGTCTACCAGCTCGACGAGCGCTGAGCCGCGTCCTGGCGCGCTACGCCTTGCGGGCGACGCCGGGGGCACGTCGGCGTCGAGTTGAGCAGCGCTCGCGCGTGCGTGAGCACCAGCGGGTCGTTGTCCACGTAGACCACGCGGCACGTCGGGTCGACCGCCTGCGCGACCTCGTGCACGTTGCCGGTGGTTGGCCTGCAGGATCTGGTTCAGCATTCCCCGGTCAGGCAGCGGCGAACCGGAGCCGCAGTCCGAGCCGGCGCAGCACCCACAGGAACCACAGCGTGGACGCCCCGGCCCCGGCGACGACCAGCGCGATCGTGGCGACGGTCGAGAGCATCAGGAACACACTGGCCGGCTCGGTCACCATCAGCAGCGCCAGGCCGCCGGTGAGCAGCAGGAAGATGCCCGCCCAGAGCCAGGTCGCGCGCTGGAAGAAGCGATGCAGACCCGGGTGACGGGCGCCCGGCTGCCGCAGCGCGACCACCTCGGCCGCCAGCCGGGCGATGAGCGGATCGGGGCCGCCCGCCGTCCGCGCGAACAGCACGCACATGGCGAGGTTCGCCAGCGGGACCTGCAGCAGGAAGAGCCAGAGCTCGCCGCTGGCGAGCACCACGGCGGTCTGCAGGGTGAGCACGATCGCCGATATCGTCAGCAGGCCCGGCACCGATCCGGTCGCGATCTTGCGGAAGAGCGCGGTCAGCCAGATGGCCGCCAGCCCGGCCACCAGCCCCGCGTCGCGGCCGTAGAACCAGGCGGCGATCGCGTAGGCGGCCAGCGGCAGCCCGATCGACTCGGTCAGGTTCCAGCCCGCGGTCAGCAGCAGCCGCAGCGGCCGGGGGAGTTCCAGGTCTTCGGCCCCGCAGTCGCCGACTGCGGGGCCGGAGGAGACGACCGCGTCTGCCGTCACGGTCAGAAGTAGTGGCGACGGCCGCCGACCGCGTGGCCGACCATGCCGAGGATCATCAGGGCCAGCCCGATGAGGAGGACGACGATGCCGATCGTCCAGAGGATCGCGATTTTCGCCACGAACCCGATAATGAGAAGAATGATGCCGAGAATAATCATGGAAAGCTCCTGACGGCCTGCGGCCGGATAACGGGAAGAAGCGGGGTGGCTTCGTGTTGCACTAACTGAGCCGCACTAACGGGCGGTTCGGATTACGGGAAATCTGGTTACTTCTTGGCGGCGCGCTTGGCCTTCTCGCCCTTGCCCTTGAGCTTGCCGGTGAGCTCCTCGGCCTTGCCCTTGACCTTCAGGCGATTGTTACCGGTGGCCTTGCCGGTGTCCTTCTTGACCTTGCCCTTGATCTCTTTGGCCTTGTCCTTAGCCTGCTTGCCGAGGCCCATAACCGGCTCCTTCGCTTGCTGCGCGGCAAGGCCGCGCGTTCGCCTGCTGCGAGGTGCCCAGGCGACAGCCAGCTGCCCTGGCGGATGCGGCTCAAACTCTTCCCGGCTAAATCTCGCCCGGCCGCGCAGGTGAAGACCTTTTCTTCCGAACGCACGCGTGGTTCCCCGTCTACCGCCCGGTGTCGCCCACCTGCACGACGACCTTCCCGGCGGATGTTCCGGTCTCCACCGCGCGGTGCGCGTCGGCGACCGTCTCCAGCGAGAACCGGGTCGGGTCCACCATCGGCGTGAGCAGCCCGGCGTCGGCCAGCGCGGCGGCCTGAGCGAGGATGTCGCCGTGGTGCGCGCGGCCCCGGCCCGTCAGCAGCGGCAGCAGCGTGAACACGCCCGAGTAGGTCGCGCCGCGGAAGCTCAGCGGCGCCAGGCTGTGGCTGCCCCAGCCGAGGATCGAGACCACGTGCCCGGTGTAGGCGCGCACGGCCGCGAACGAGTCGTCCAGCGTCTTGCCGCCGACGGTGTCGAAGATGACGTCGAACCCCTCGCCGCCGGTCGCCGACGCGACATACTCCGGCGCCGTCGTGGCCCGGTAGTCGATCGGCTCGGCGCCCAGCCGTCGGATCGCGTCCAGGCTCGCCCCGCTGCCGGTCGCGAACACCGTCGCGCCCCGGGCCAGCGCCAGCTGCACCGCCACGTGACCGACGCCGCCGGCCCCGCCGTGCACCAGCACCAGATCACCGGCGCCGGTGCCCGCCCGGTCGACCAGGCCCTCCCACGCGGTGATCAGCGCCAGCGGCAGCGCCGCGGCCGCGCTCATCGACAGCCGGGCGGGCTTGCGCGCCAGCAGGTCGGCGTCGACCGCCGCGTACTCGGCCAGGCTGCCGGGGCGGTCGCCGACCCCGCCGGTCATCCCGTAGACCTCGTCGCCGACGGCGAACCCGGTGACCCCCGGGCCGACCTCCGCCACGATCCCCGCCAGGTCGATGCCCAAGATCATCGGCGGGGTGACCCGCGCGTGGGCGGCGGCGCCCGCCCTGATCTTGGTGTCCAGCGGGTTGACGCCGCTGGCCGCCACCCGCACCAGGACCTCGCCCGCCGCCGGCACCGGGCGCGGAACATCACGCAGCGCCAGGTCGGCGCCGAACTCCTCAAGCACGACCGCTTTCATGCCGGCCAGCCTAGGCCCAGCGCCCGCTGGCGGGATCGGTCAATTGACTGCGGGCGGATGACCGATCAGCAGACGCGATCGGATCCGATTCGACATCGTTGTTGGACCGTGGAGATAAATTCCTACTAATTTAGTAGAGATAATAGGGAAATGATGTAACGGGCAGCGGCCCCGGAACAGGCAGCGCCAACGGCGACGGAGAAAAGATGAGCGACCACGCACAGACGCGACGCGAGGGACAGCTCCGGCTGGGGTTCCTCACGAACGTTCCCTTCACCTCGGAACCGGGCGGCGCCCGCCGGGGCCTGGCCGAGGCGATCGCGACCTTCGAGTACGCCGAGTCGATCGGCTTCGACACCGGCTGGGTCAGGCAGCGCCACTTCGACAACTACCTGGCCTCTCCGATCACGCTGCTGGCCGCCGTCTCGCAGCGGACCGAGCGCATCCGGCTGGGGACCGGGATCGTCTCGATCCGCTACGAGGACCCGATCCGGTTCGCCGAGGATGCCTCGACCGCGGACCTGCTGTCCGGCGGGCGGCTCGAGCTCGGCCTGGCGGGCGGGATGCCCGGCTTCGAGGCCGTGTTCGGGAAGCTCGACCGCGAGTACCGCGATGAGACGCAGCACCGCATCCAGGTCTTCCGCGAGGCCATCGCGGGCAAGCCGGTCCAGTTCCGCTCGCCCGAGCTGCTCAACGGCGACCCGCCGGAGTTCTTCGTCCGGCCGCGCGCACCCGAGCTCGGCGACCGGCTCTGGTACGGCGCCGGGTCGATCCCGAGCGCCCTCACGACCGCGAAGATCGGTCTCGACCTGCTGCAGTCGACCCTGAACATCAACCCGACGGCGGACACCTTCGAGAAGACGCAGCGCAACACGATCGAGGCGTACCTGGAGGCGTGGGAGCTACCGCGCCGACCGCGGGTCTGCGTCAGCCGGCTGTTCATGCCCGCGGTCAACCAGCGCCAGCGCGACCTCTACGCCGCGTTCGACGCCATCCGCCAGGCCGAAGGCCCCGCCGGTCCCCGTCCCCAGGGCGCCCAGGAGCCGGGCACGTTCCAGCGGGCGCTGCGGAGCGAAGCCGACCAGCTCCGCAACGTGCAGCTCTGCCCCATCTACCATGGTGACCCGGACTACGTGCTCGAGCGGGCCAAAGCCGACGACGGCGTCCAGCTCGCCGACGAGCTGATGATCTGGCTGCCGCCCAACTTCACCCTGGCCGAGAACAAGGAGCTGCTCGACAACATCGTCGAGTTCATCGCCCCCGAGCTCGGCTGGCAGCCCGCCAACGCAGCCGCCAGCGCCGCCTGAGCAAACGCCAGCCGGTGCGGCGGCAAGTCACCGCAGCCGCGCCACCACGTCATCCGCCTGCGCCAGCGTGACCGGCAGCTTGAGCTCGCTGACGGGCACGGTCTTATACCCGCCGTCGAGGAAGATGACCTGGTCCTTCAGGCACCCGCGGAGCTCGGGATACCGCGCCGCGATCGCGTCCTGCTCGGCTTTCGACTGCTCGAACTGCTGCTGCGCCTGCGCCTGCCTGGCCTCCATGGCCGGCAGCACCTTCTCCTCGAAGGCCTTCTTCATCCGCTTGCCGATGGCCCGCCCGGCGAACCCGAGCGCCGCCCCGAATACGGCCCCGCCGATATCGTCGGCCACGTCTGCGATCCCGCCGTCGAAGCCAAAGTCCGGCCGCGACCGGTTGCGCCCGAAATTGGGGCCGGAGCCGGAGCCCTCGACGTTGTAGTGGTCGTAGTCGTCGTCATCGCCGTTGTTCCCGTACTGCCCCTGCCCCTGGCCGGGTCGCTGGAACTGGCTCAAACGCTGGAACGCCTGCTCGCGCGCCCCGTTCATGGTGTCGAAAAGCTCGCGCGCGGTCTGCACCTGATCGCCGCTGCCGCACGTCGGGCAGATGGCCGCCCCCGCCTGATAGTCCACGATCCCATCATGCCCTCATCTAGATCTTTTCTGAAGGTTTACTGCACAGCCCGTTGCCGTTCGAGGTGCCTCGCCGGCTACCTGGGGCCGAGCGCATTCGGGCTGTGCGCGGCGAAGCTCATCGAGACCGGGCGCGTCGTCACCGTGCTGTGGGTCGCGACCATCCTCCTCATGCTGCTCCTCTTGCTCGTCCGCAAGTCCTTCGGCATTGGCTGTCCGGCACCCGCACCGCGATGGTCCACGGCGCGGCCGCCGGCGACGCCTACACGCTCGCCGCGATCACCCGCCTGCTGCGCCGCCTCTGGGCGGTGCTCTGGATCGCGAGCACGCTCCTGGCCGTTATCGTCGGCGGCAAATGGCTGGTCCTGCGGTCCTGGGCCACCCGCCCCCGTCAGCCAAGCCTCCACCGCGCCGAGGGCGTCCCCCGACAACGAGCCCCGCGCTTCCGTCAGCCAGGCCCCCCCATCGCCGAGGACGCGCCCCCCGAGAAACCGCGCCGTCCCCCCGATCCGCCCCGTCAGGGCTCGGCCGACTAGTTAGGGCGTTAGTTGTACGCAGGTAACTATGACAAATGGTGCATTGCGGACGAGAAACCGTGCAACTAGCGCCCTAAGCATGATCATCGGCCGTCTCTCGGGGGCCTCGGCGGCATGATCCAGCGAGATAACAGCAAGAAGCGCGGGGCGCGGGGCGCGGGGCGCGGGGCGCGGGGCGCGGGGCGCGGGCCTGTTCATCCGGTGCCCAGAAGGGGAAGAACCTCCACCGCGTCGAGCGCGCCTATCGGGGACAACGAGCGCGCCTATCGGGGACACGATGTAATCGACGCTCAGCTGTAAGGTAGCTGGGCTCCCGTCGGGAGCCCAGCTGCTGCCGCTGTGCGGCCGCGTTGAGTCCGCACTGAGTTCAGGAAGGCGAGCGCGCCATAGCTACCGCAGAATCAGTCACGGTCATCGGAGCAGGACTGGCCGGCCTGCGCACCGTCGAGCGGCTGCGCCGCCGGGGCTACCAGGGCCGCCTCGTCCTGCTCGGCGCCGAACCCCACCCGCCCTACGACCGCCCGCCGCTGTCCAAGCACGTGCTGCGGGGCGAGCGCGACGATCCCTGGCTCCGGGCGGCCGACGACTACGCCGGCCTCGACGTCGAGCTCAGGCTGGGGGAGCGGGTCCTCGGGCTGGACGCCGAACAGCGCGCGCTCCGCACCCAGGACGCAGCGCTGCCCTACGACGTGCTCGTGATCGCCACCGGCGCGAGCCCCCGCCGGGTCCCCGGCATCAACGGGCGGGTGCTGCGGACCCTCGACGATTCGGTCGGCCTGCGCGGCGCGCTCCGCCCGGGCGCGCGGCTGGCCATCATCGGCGCCGGGCTCATCGGCTGCGAGGTCGCCGCCAGCGCCCGGTCCCTGGGGGTTGAGGTGGACCTCATCGACGTGCTGCCCGGCCCGCTCATCCGGGTCGTCGGCGCTCACGTCTGCGACCGCGTCGCCGACCTGCACCGCGCGCACGGCGTGCGGCTGCACATGAGCACCGCCGCCACGCGCGTGGGGACCGCCGCCACCGGTGCCGAGACAGCGGCCGCCGGCGCCGACGCCGCTGAGCTAGCGCTGGCCGACGGCACGGTGCTCGCAGCCGACGTCGTGCTCGAGGCGATCGGGGCGGTGCCGGAGACCGGCTGGCTCGAGGGCAGCCAGCTCCGCCTGGCCGACGGCGTGGTCTGCGACGCCGACGGCCGGGCGGCCGAGGATGTGTACGCGGTCGGCGACGTGGCGCGCTGGGACGGACGGCGCAGCGAGCACTGGACCAACGCCGGCTGGCAGGCCGACCGGGTGGCCGCGGCCATCCTCGGGCAGGAGCCGCCGCCGGCCGAGCTCGCGTACTGGTGGAGCGATCAGTACGACATCAAGCTGCAGGGCATCGGCGCCCCCGGCCCCGACGATGACGTGCACCTGATCACCTGGGGTGCTAAGGCCAGGACGGTCGCGCTCTACGCGCGGGACGGCCACCTGACCGGGGTCGTCGGCTTCTCCGCCGCCGCGGCGGTCATGCGGCTGCGGGCCGACATCGCCGCCGGCGGCGCGATCGACGACGCGCTCGCGCGCCTCGCGCCATAAGCCGGAACTAACCCCCGACGGCTGGAAGATCAGCGACCGCCTCCCACCGTCGACCTGCCCGGCACCGAGAGTAGGGGCTGGCCGGCGTCACGCTCATCCGGCCGGCCTCCGGCGCCGCCCCTCAGAGACGGCCGGTGGCGCTGAGCAGGGCGCGGGCGAACCTGCTCAGTTCGAGTCCGGGCAATTCCCCGGGCTCGAACCAGGCCAGCTCGCTGAGCTCGCCATCACTGACGACCGGGGAACCCCGGACGATCCGGGCCTCGTAAACAGCATCGACGTACGCGACGCGGTCCCCGTTGGGGTATCTGACCTCGTAGTCCGGCCCGCCGAGCACGTCCAGCAGGCGCACCAGCTCAACGTCGACCCCGATCTCCTCGCGGGCCTCCCGGACCGCCGCCGCGGCCGGCGACTCGCCCACGTCAACGGCGCCGCCGAGGACACCCCACCCGTCGTCATGACCGGCCTCACGGACCAGCAGCACCCGCCCCGCGCCGTCCACCGGCAAGACCGACACCGACGGCAGCAGCAGCAGCTCATGCCCGACAACTTCCCTCAGCCTCGCTATATGCGCAGCGATACCCACCCGCGTAACCCTACGGCCTGGCCCCGGCCAGCGGAATCGGCTCAGACCGCGCCTGCGTTGACGTAGCTGGCGTGGTTGTCGGGCGCGTACATGACCCAGACCTGGCCGGGAGCGAACAGCATCCGCTGGCCGTCGGGCAGCGTGAACGTGGTGCCCGCGTTGAGGTTCGGCCGTGACCAGCGCACGGTGAACGCGCGGCCGTTGCGGAGGATGACGGCCCGGCCCGAGCCGACGGAGATGGCGTACGGCGGTCGGCCGCCGTACTCCTCGAACCGCGAGGTGGCGATCCTGGTGTACTGGATGATGACCGTCGAGCCGCCGAGCTGGCCGCCCTCGGCGGCCATCCCCGGCGCGCCGTCCATCCACACCAGCCATCGCCGCGCTCGCGCTGACCAGCGGAAGGTAAACGTCGTGGCCGGGTAGCGGACGGTCATAGACGCGGTGACCCGGCCGCCGGCCGGCAGTGGCCCGAACCGGAACCCGATGTCGCGGGCCTTGCTCGCGTGCGGTGCCTCGCGCAGCAGCGTCCGCGGGTCGGCGTACAGGTTCTCCGGCGCGACCCGCGAGCTGATCCGGTAGTAGCCGCCGACCTTGAGCGCGTAGAGGTCGACCAGCGGTGCCCGCTCGACGAACGGCACCAGGTGCGGGGTGGCACCGGACCAGGCGAACGCGGGCCGTCCGAACTGCCGCAGGATGTCGAGGTCGCTCTGCCTGGCGCTGCGGACCGGGCCGATCACGGGCGGGATATGGGAGGAGTAGACGGCCATGAAGCGGCTCAGGCCGCCTTCGACCGGGATCACGTAGATGAGGTCAGCGGACTGCAGGCCGGTCTGCGGCCGGGCCGTGACGATGTTGTCGATCTTCACCGCGAGCACCCGGCCGAGCGCCTTGACCGGCTCGCCGGTGAACGGGTCGAGCAACTGGGTCGGGTGATGCACCGCCGGCGTCGCCGTCGCGGTCACTATCGGCGTCGGGGGGCGCGGCGGTCTCGTCAGCGCCTGCGGCTTGACCGGCGCGGCCGAGCCGCCGAGGGCGAGGATCAGCGAGACGGCGACGACCACGGCGGCGGCCCCGCCGCCGACGATCATCCGGGGATGCCCGCGCAGCACCGGGTGCGATGCGAGCCGTCGCACGCCCTGCCTGACCGCCTGGACCGCTTCGTGGCTGCTGGTCATGACCCGCCCTCCCGTCGATCCCGCTCGGCAGACACCAGAAAGGTTATGCGGCAAACAGTGCGGAATCAGGCGCTTCTGTGGTGTTGCCTGCTGGCGTGGCTGCGGGACCTGGGTCGGGAATGAAGCCGTAGCGGCCGCATGTTGACCATCGCCGACCGACCCCTCCTGCTCGCGGGAAGAAGGCATGCCCATGACGTCCTCGCCGGCCACCATGCGCGCCGTCCGGCTCTCTGCCCCCGGTCCCGTGCACAACCTGCGGCTGATCACGCTGCCGCTCCCGCCCGAGCGGGACGGCTGGGTGCGCATCCGCGTCGAGGCGTTCGGCCTCAACCGCTCGGAGCTGAAGCTTCGGCTGGGCCTGAGCGCGGGCGTGAGCTTTCCCCGGGTGCCGGGTATCGAGGCCGTCGGCACCGTCGACGCGGGCCCGGTCGGCAGCGGCCTGGCTCCCGGGCAGAAGGTCGTCGCGATGATGGGGGACATGGGGCGCACCTACGACGGCGGCTATGCCGAGTACACGTCGGTGCCGCTGTCCCAGGTCATCCCCGTCGACACCGACCTGCCCTGGGAGGTGCTCGGCGCCCTGCCGGAGATGGTGCAGACCGCCTACGGCTCGCTCACCATCGGCTTGGACGTGAAGCCCGGTCAGTCTGTGCTGATCCGCGGCGGCACCTCCTCGGTGGGCCTGGCCGCCGCCGCGCTGGCCACCTGGCGCGGCGCCACGGTGCTGTCCACCACCCGGCAGGCCGGCCGCCTCGCCTTGCTGAAGGAGCACGGCGTTGAGCACCCCCTGCTCGACACCGGCGAGGTCGCGCCTGCCGTGCGCGAGCTATACCCGGACGGCGTCGACGCCGCCCTTGACCTCGTCGGCACGCCGACCCTGCCCGACACTTTGCGCGCGGTGCGCGTGCACGGCACGGCCTGCTTCGGCGGCAGCCTCTCCAACCAGTGGACGGTACGGGACTTCTCCCCGAACGAGTACCTGCCGAAGGGCGTGCGCCTGGCGGGCTACTTCGGCGACGCCGCCGACCTGCCCAGGGAGGCCTTCCAGGAGATCCTCGACGCGGTCGCGGCCGGCCGGCTGGCTTTCCCCGTGGACCGCGTCTACGACGGCCTGGAGCAGGTGCCGCAGGCCCACGACGACATGGAGCATGATCGCGCCACCGGCAAGCTCGTCGTCCGCGTCCGGCACCTACACGCGAAGGCAGGGGGGCCTGCGTCGGTGCCCGGCGCCTAGTCGGCTGGCACCACACCGCCTGGCCGTATTACCGTGCCAGTCGTGCCCATCCACGATGACGAGATCCGAGCCACCGTCCAGCAGGTGCGCCGCCTGGTAGCGGCCCAGCGCCCGCAGTGGGCTGACCTTCCGGTGACACCCCTGCCCGACGAGGTGGAGGGGACCGACCACGTCCTGTTTCGGATCGGAGACGAACTCCTCGCCCGGATGCCCAAGATCGCCTGGGCCGTCGGCCAGGCCGATTCCGATGCACGGTGGCTGCCCGTGCTGGCGGCCCGCCTGCCGGCGCGGATTCCCGTTCCGCTGCATCTGGGCGAGCCGGGCGCGGGGTACCCGTGGCGGTGGACGGTGGTGCCGTGGATCGCGGGGAGCACGCCGCCCAGGCTCGGTTGCGATGA
>Ga0302314_10008593_pt1 | contig 18151 bp, 20 predicted proteins | sample III_Palsa_N2_3_FD_200533 | JGI IMG/M metagenome (GOLD analysis project Ga0302314, IMG submission 200533) | Peat permafrost microbial communities from Stordalen Mire near Abisko, Sweden - III_Palsa_N2_3 | ecosystem: Environmental > Terrestrial > Soil > Palsa > Peat permafrost | place: Sweden...
CTCCGCCTTCAACACCGCAAGGGACGCCCAGACACACCAGAACGACCCCCAACGTCCCTCTCAAAGCCGTCGCAAAAGCCCGCTAAGCCGGATGCGCGCCCAGATCGGCAGTTTTGCAGAGGTCTCCCTTGGGAGAAGGTTTAGCCGCCCCTACTGTGGCGGCGGTTGCTGCTGAGGCGCCGGCGGCGTCGATGATCTGACCGAGGTGTCCCCCGTCGCGTCGGGGTCGACGGTGGAGTCGGAGGCCGCGGCCGCTGTCGCGGCCGAGGCGCCGGCGGACGGCGGGGGCGGCGCGGCGGCGGCGATCTCCTGGCGGGCGAGGGTCTTCAGCACCGACAGCGCCGTGCTCATGGCCTTGGCTTGGATGGTCCCATCCATCGCATAAACCAGGGCGCGGTCATCGGCCTGCGGCTGAATGGTGTATTCGCCGCTGGCGGGCTGGAATTCCCAGGACTTGGCCGGATTGGCCCCCTTCAGCCGGTCCATTACGTCTGGCGGCCAGACGAAGCTGATCTTGGCCGTACAGGTCACCTTGCGGGTGGTCTTGTCGAAGCTGGACAGGATGGGCGTGTCCACCACCACATGGCCGCCGGTTCCCAGCTCGGTCCGGTCGGCCGGGTTGATCTGTGGGGTCGTCCTGGTGGTGTCGATGCTGTTCAGGACCATGGCCTTCAGCCCGTCCAGGGTCTCGTCCGAGGCGCAGACCTTGGCCACGTCGGCGTCGCCGCCGTCGATCAGCTGCTTGTTGGTGGCGCCGCTCGTATCGCTCTGTTGTTCGGACCGGCCGCACGCGGCGAGACCCGCCGTCATGACAAGCGCCAGAATAAGCCGTGGTGACCGCACGGGTCCCTCCTTCAGGCAAAGCGGTACTAGGATAGCCAACACGCCCTCCCGCCTCAATCTCGGCCGGCGCATTGACGAGCGCTGGCGCCAATGGTCAATCGGCCAACGGATGATGTCAGACAACAAACCCCCAGGATTAGGCGGCGTTGCGTTCCGCCTTGGCGATTGGCGCGAGCGCTACCGTGAGGTGGGCCTGAGCGTCATCCTGGCGCTGCAGGTGACCATCATCTTCGTGGTTTCGCCGTTGGCCGGGACCGGACGTTTCAGCGCCGAGATGATCGAGGCCCTCCGGTTCAGTCTCGCGGCCGTCGCCATCCTGGTCGTCAATCGCAACGGTTGGGTCGGCCCCATTGTCGGCGCAACCTTCATCATCTCCCTGGTCTGCACCCTGTCCCTGCGAGGCGGCGCGGCGAGCGAGGCGGTCTATGTCGCCAACATTCTCGTCACCATCGCCTTCGATCTCGCGGTGGCGTTCACCGTCGCCCACGCGGCTTTCGATTCGGGGCGGATCAGCATGCACCGGATCATGGGCGCGGTGATTCTCTACCTCTATATCGGCCTGATCTTTGCTGGCCTTTACCGGCTGGCGGCGCTCTATCTGCACCCCGCCTTCAACGGCCTGCCGGTCCAGCGGCGCGGCGCTCTGAGCGGCCTGCTCTATTTCAGCCTCAGCACCCTGACGACCTCAGGGTACGGCGACATCGTTCCGGTGCATCCGTTCCTGCGCAGTCTGGCCAACCTCGAGGCCGTGATCGGCCAGCTCTATCCGGCGACATTTCTCGCCAGGCTGGTCACCCTGCACGGCGCCGGCGTCGACTCACGGCCGGACCGGCAGGAGCCGGATTAGCTCATGTTCAGAACGCCGCCTGAACCCCGATTGGCCTCGGCCGTCAACGCCTTGTAGATGGCCGCCGGCGGCGTCAGCAGGATCGGCAGCAGGATGGCGGTGAGCAGGGAATTGACCACCAGCTGAATGACCACGGCGGGCGTCAGGAACGCCGCCAGCGCGTGCCAGTCCGGCATGCCGTTGGGCAGGAACACGCCCGGAGGCACGTCGTGGTTCATGGTGACGGTGTGACCGCCGCCCATGTGGAAGGTGCTCATGTGGAAGCTCGCCATGTGCACGGCGCCCATGTGGCCCACGCCCCCCATGCCCGCGGTAGCCATGCCCACCACCGCCAGGATGACGCCGACGATGATGGCGGCGACGATGTAGAGGATGATGGCCAGAAAGTAGGTCGCGACAATCGGCCAGAATTGGCCGCCGGTCAGGCCCCAGGTTCCGAACACGTTGATCTGCCGGGTGGCGAAGGTCTGGGCAGAGGCCAGCGACATCTTCACCTCGTACGCGATCAGGCCCGCCACGGACACCGCCACGCCGATGACGATGGGAATGTGAGCGTTCGCGGAGGGCGCCGCGGCGTGCATCACCGTCCTGGCCAGGAAGAAGGCCGCAATGCCGGCGACGACGAGCAGTATCTCGACGACGAACTGAACCACGATCAGGGCGATCAGCAGGACGAACTGACGGATCTCATCGAGCCCCAGGCGAAGGTATCCCAGTCCGGAGTCGCGCGGCCTCAGGACGGCGCGGTTCATGGCGCAGATGAAGATCGACAGCATCACCAGGGCGATGGGGATCATGTAGGCGTAGAGCGGAAGGATCTGATGAAAGATCGGCATCATCTGCTGAAAGCGGGCCTGCGCCGTGCCGGGGTCGGTATGGCCCTGCAGCTGTGGCGTCGCTTGAATCTTGATGGCGATGTCGTGGAACTTGACCACCATCAGCCAGGTGAAGAGCGCCATGCCGATCAGATGCAGGATCGCCCAGGCGATGACGGCCCCAGGGTTCCTGCGCACCACGCGCAATCCCGTAAACGCCGCGTCCACAACGGAGATACTGGCCATAAATTGCCCCCCTTTTCGAACGCGAACTCCAAGGCGCGCGTCCTCAAGTGGCAGTTAGACACCTTAAGCTGGCGCTTGAAAGCCAGCGAATTCACCTGACGCGCGCGTTGCGCGGGTCCCAGCGACCGCCGCAGGCGTAGCCGCATAGCGGCGAAACTTGACCCTAGAATACATCCGAGGCCGAGGCGCCGTCACCCACAACCGCCTTGTAGATGGTCGGAGCGGGCAGCATCAGAACCGGCCAGGTGATGGCCCCGAGGATCGCGCCCAGCACCAGTTGGATGATCTTGGGCGCGGTAAATATCGCGCCCATGGTCGGCGTCGCCGGCGTGAGCGCATTCATCATATTCCCCGCGCCGCCGGTGACCGCGGCCACGGCGAAGATGATGATGTAGCCCAGCAGCGTGACGATCAGGGCCAGAATCGTGGCCAGCAGGTAGGCGCCGAAGATCGGCCAGAACCTGCCCTTGGTCAGCGCCCAGGATCCGAAGATGTCGATCTTCCGCGTCGCGAAGGTCTGCGCGGAGGCCAATGAAAATCGCACGGCGAAGACGAGATATCCGAACATCGCAATTACAGGCACTGTTAAAATGGCGATGGCGGTCAAAGCTTGGCTTTGGCTGGCCGCCGTCACAGCGCCGACGATCAAGGTCAGGACGATGGCCACCATGAGGACTGCGATATAGGAGACAATCCCAAGCGCGATGAAGCTCAGCATCAATCCAAATTGGCGCAACTCATCGGGGCCAAGCCGGAAGAAGCCGAACGCGCTCTCCTTCGGCCGCAACACCGCCCGGTTCATCGCCGAGAAGACTATGGGATAGAAAACGATCGCGAACAGGAAGAGGTCGCCGTAGAGCGGCAGGACCTGGCGATAGATCGCCATGGCCTTGGTCGGATCCTGCATGGATTGCGGCGTCACGGTCGCCAACTGGCCGAGCACCGGCGCGAACCGGCTGGTGACCAGTACCGAGAAACCGGCCGAAATGACCAGCAGCACGATGGTCCAGATCAGCACCGCCTGCGGCTGGCGCCGCACGAACGCGAAGCCGGCGAAGGCCGCATCGGACGCCGAAAAGTTCGCCATCATTCCCTCCCCCATCGGCGCAGGCGGCGCGATGTCCCCGGCCGCTAATTAGACACGAACCCGGGTGCTGAGGAAGGCGGGCGTTGAAAGCTGGCCCGCGGTCGCTCATACCCCCGCCATGTCGCTGCTGTTCAACACCCGCAAGGAGCGGGTCACACAGGTCCGCGCGCGCGCCGCCGCGCGGCTGAACCTGCGCAAGACCCGCAGAACGGCGGTGATCGTAGGGGTGGCCGTGCTGGGCGGGGTGGTCGCGGCCCTGTTCGCCAAGCTTTGCGATGGGGCGATGATCCTCCATGCCCGGCTTCACGACCTGGCGCCTTGGGCGAGCCTGATTCTGCTGCCGCTGGGTTTCGCCGGCGCGACCTGGCTGACGCGCCGGTTCGCACCGGAGGCGGCTGGCAGCGGCATCCCCCAGGTGATCGCCGCCGCCGAGCACCGCTGGACCGGCCGCTGGGGCGGCCAGCGGGTGACCCTGCGCACCGCGGTCTGGAAGGTCGTCTTGTCCGCCGCCCTGCTGGTCTGCGGCGCCTCCATCGGCCGCGAGGGACCAACGGTGCAGGTGGTCGCCGGCGTCATGCGGACGCTTACGCGTGGGTTGAAGGGCGGTCCTGGCCGGCGGGCGATCATCATCGCCGGCGGCGCGGCGGGCGTGGCGGCGGCGTTCAACACCCCCATCGCCGGAGTGGTGTTCGCGGTGGAAGAATTGGCCAAGAGTTTCGAAAAGCGCACTCACACCACCGTCATCCTGGTGGTGGTGCTGGCCGGGATCGCCTCTTACGCCCTGCAGGGCGACTACGCCTATTTCGGCGCGCTGCACGGCGGCGCAGCGCTTGGACCGGCCTGGATCGCCTCGCCGATCATCGGCCTCGCGGGCGGCCTGTTTGGCGGCGTGTTCGCGCGCGCCCTGGCCGCGCTGATCGGTCCGGGGAACAATCCGGTCAATCGTTGGCGGAGGGCCCATCCCGTCGTCTTCGCGCTGCTCTGCGGACTGGTCGCGGCCGGTGCGGCGGTCGCTTCCGGCGGACTAACCTTCGGCGCCGGCTACAACGAGGCCAAGGCGCTGCTGCGGGATCATCCGGGTCAAGGCCTGTCGCTGGCGGGATGGAAGTTCGTCGCCAGTCTGGCCGCTTCGGCCTCCGGCGCGCCGGGCGGAATCTTCGCGCCGTCGCTGGCGATTGGCGCCGGCCTCGGCGCGGCCTTCGCTCACACGGGTCTGGCCGCCCTGCTTGGTCGCGATGCGGTGGTGCTGGGGATGACGAGCTATCTGTCCGGCGTGGTCCAGGCGCCGCTCACCAGCGCGGTGATCCTGATGGAGATGACCCGCGACCCAGGCCTGGTCGGCCCCCTGATGCTGGCGGCCCTGGTCGCGCGCTGGGCGTCAGGCCTGGTCATGCCCGAGCCGCTCTATCACGTGCTGTCGAGGACCTGGCGGCTGACGCCGCCAAAGCGATCTTAGTGACCGAAGCGGCTTGAGCTCGCGCTGACCGCCACGAAGGCGCCGCCAGGCAGCGGCTGGCAAACCGTGCCGCCAACCTGGCTATAGCCATGGGTTCCGGCGCCGACGCTGATCTCGCCATGCGGGGCGTTCTCAACCACGCCCTGATCATTCACGCGCTCGGGACCGCAGGGCGTCATCAGTACGTCGCCGCCGCCGCCGGAGGCGGCGCGCGCGTCGGCGGTTGTGGCCACGGGTCCAGGCGCGGGCGCACTTGCGCCGGGCGGGTGGGCGTCGGCGGGGGTCGCGGTCGCAATCGTGTCGTCGGCGAACGCCGGACTTCCGGCCAGCAAAGCCGCCACAGCGACCAACGCCAGTACGCGCGTCATGAGGCAGTCCTTCCGTGAACGAGGTCCCTGACCATAGCACTGAACCCGTCCGGCGGCCAAATTGAGGCTGGTTGGTCTCAGATTGTTGTCAACTCACGCTGACCTGCGATCCTTCGCCGCCTCGGGCGCCGGATAGCGCCATGGGTCGCCGCGGCCGGTGGCCGCCGTGAGTTGATACTCGGCGAACGCCCAGTGCGGCAGGTCGTCGAACCAGGTCTCGAGGAAACCCTTCCGGTCATTCTGATAGTCGAGGTAGTAGGCGTGCTCCCAGACATCGCAGACGATCAGCGGGGTTACATCTCCCCGGGTCAGGGTGTCGTCGGCGTCGTGGGTGGAGATCACCTTCAGCTCGCCCTGGCGATCGGCGATCAGCCAGACCCAGCCCGAGCCGAAATGGCCAGCGCCCTCGGTGACGAAGGCCTTCTTTAGTTCCTCCAGTCCGCCAAAGGCCTTGTCGATGGCGCTGGCCAGCTCGCCCTGGGGCCGTTCGAACTTCGGCGTCATCGCCGCCCAGAAGAAGGCGTGGTTCCACGCCTGGGCGGCGTTGTTGAACAGCTTGCGCTCGCTGGCCGCCGCCGCGTCGCGGATCACGTCCTCCAGACTGCGCGCCGCACGGCCGTCCTTCTCGAGCAACTCGTTGACCGTCTTCACATAGGTCGCCTGATGCTTGTCGTGATGGAGGTGCAAGGTTTGCTCGGACATCACCGGCTTGAGCGCGTCATAGGCGTAGGGCAGGTCGGGCAGCTTGAACATGTCGGGAACTCCTGTGATGCAGCCGATAACCCGCCAACCCCCGGGATGGTTCACGCCTGATGGGCGGCGGCGCGAGGATTCGGCGATGCGGCCCGACTAGGCCGCCGCTGAACCGCGACAAGCGCGGTCGGCTAGAGCGATTCAACCTGCGGCCTATTAACGATGTCTCGTTACAAGAGAATCCCGTTGCGCGATTACGGCAAAATAGACGTGCTGAGAAACGGGCGTTCGTGCGCCTAAGCACCATAGAGTCGCTTTAGTACATTGGTGTTGTTTGCGTGCCCGTAAGGCAATTCGCGCAGCCGTGCGACGTGTCCTGAATCGTATTCAAGTTGAAGCGGGCGGGAGAGCTAACCGGCCGACGTGACCAGGGGGACACGTCGGCCGGACAGGGGTGGGAGACCTCCAATGAAGCATCTGTTGTTGGGCGCCGCGGCGTCCGTGTTGGCGATTGGATTTGGCGGCCTCGCGCTCGCCCAGGACGCCGGCGGCGATCTGCCGCCCAACGCCACGCCGGGTCACTGCTATGGCAAGCTGCTGATCCCGGAGCAGACCGAGACCTATACCGACCAGGTCGTCGATCAGGCGTCGCGCACGGAGATCAAGGTGATCCCCGCCGTCTACGGAACCACCAGCCAGACGGTGGTCGCCAGCGAGGCGCACGTCGAATACGAAACCATTCCGGCCACCTACAAGACCTTCACCGAGGTGGTGACGATCAAGCCGGCGATCACCCGCAAGGTCACCGTCCCCGCCATCTACGGCGAGGAGACCGAGCAGATTGTGGTGCGCGAGGCGCACACCGAGTGGCGGCGCGGCACGCGGCGTCCGAGCGACGTGGTGGTTCCCGGCTCCGACAAGCTCCTGCCCACCGGGGAGGTGATCTGCCTGATCGCGGTGCCGGCGGAGTACAAGACCGTCACCCACACGGTGGTGAAGGTCCCCGAACAGGTTCGCGAAGTGGTCGAGCCGGCGGTGACCGAAACCGTCACCCGCAAGGTCGTCGACACGCCGGCCCGCGTGATCGAGCACCAGATTCCGGCCACGTACAAGACCGTCACGGTGACCACCATCCTCCAGCCAGAGCGGACCGAAACCATCACCATCCCGGCCACCTACCGGACCGTGACCAAGACTCGCGTCGTCACCACCAGCCACTTCGAATGGCGGGTGATCGACTGCAAGGCGGAAGTCGCCTCGGCCACGCCGCATCCCGAAGACGCGGTGACCGAGCACACCGTCACCTATCACCACTATGCCGCCGGCCTGGCGCACGGCGGCGATTCCGAAACCCTGGCCTTGCAGGAAGCCCTGCAAAAGCGCGGCTACTACGACGGCCTGGTGAACGGTCGCTTCACCGCCGCGACCCAGTGGGCGATGACCCGGTTCCAACGGGACAACCACCTGGCGCGGGGCTCGTTTGACGAAGCGACCGCCAACGCTCTCGGCATCCCGGCGCCGGAAGTGGGTAGCTGACAAGACGCTTCCGGGATCGACCGCACGGCGGCTGATCCCGGTCGAGTATCCATATAAATCAACAGGTTTCACGCCCTACGCGCATGCCGCTCCCTCAAGGGATGCGAGCGCTCGTGCGTGGCGCCCGGCTTGCCTAGAGAGGACCATGCAGTCCTCTTTTGGGAATTCCGTCATGGTTGACGCCAAGCTGGTGATGATCGCCACAGCCGTGGCTCTATACGCGGCCCCGGCGCTGGCCCAGGACGATCCACGGGGCGCGTGCGACCGCTGCGCGGCGCCGCAAGTCCAGTATTATCGCCAGACCTATTCGGCGCGGTCCGAGACCGTCAGCCGAGTCTCCTATTCGGAAGGCTATCTGACCTGGCCCGGCAAGGATGGCGGCGAGATGGCGGGCCCACAGGGCCCCGGACCCCAATATGGACCGGACGGCTATGGTCCTGGCGGCCCGCCGTGTCCGCCGGTCAGGCCCGGCGAGCGCGTGATCAGCTGCCGATACCTGCCCTTCGCCCAGCAGGCGGACATCGCGCCGTCGGGCGGCGTGCTCTACGCTGAGGGCGGCGTCGGCCCGGAGTATATCCCCGGCGGTGGCGGCGGCGGTACGACCATCATCGAGGGCGGCTCGAACGCCTCCAGCAACAGTTCTTCGTCCGCTTCCGCGAGCGCCAGCGCGTCGATCACCATCAATGAGAACAACAACCAGCGACCCTACAAGAAGGGCGGCGGCGGCTATTGGGGCGGTGGTTCCATGGGCGGGGGCGGTTCATGGCCCTCCGGCTCGATGAGCGGGGGCGGGGGCGGATCCTGGCCCTCCGGTTCGATGGGCGGAAGTGGAAGCGGCTCTTGGCCATCCGGCTCCATGTCGGGCGGCGGCGGCTCCTGGCCCAGCGGCTCTATGGGCTCGTCAGGCTCCGGCGGCGTCGGCGGCCACTCCGGCAGCCACGGCGGCTCGCACGGTCACGGCAAGAAATAGAACAGGTCCGTCTCCCGCGAGAGGACGTTGCATTACGAGCGCGCGTCCCGCCCGATGGCAGGCCCCGAGACGCCCCGTGGGGCGGCTCAGGATAACCAGGACTTTGGTCTGCAAAACAATTGGTCATGGTGAGGAGCGACGTCTTCGTCGCGCCTCGAACCCCGCACCGATTTTGCCACCAAGCCGAGCCGCGCTCTGACAATCACGCCGGCTCAGCTTCGAACAGCTCTACGGCTGCATCCCCAGGCGTTTCGGGTCGCACTTGACCTCGCGCCATTCCAGCCGGCCCGCCGAAGTCTGACGGCGCGCATCGCGGGTCCCGTAGACCGGCGGCGTGTCGATCCATTCCGTCCGCGCCTCGGTGACCAGGCGCCGGTATTTCTCGGTGCGATAGACCGCAGGCACGGGAATATCCTCGACCCGTTCGGGCCGATCGACCACTTGCCGGGCAACTTCGCGGGTGACCGCGGGCACGTGCACTTCCACGTCGCGGCCCGGTTCGCGCAGGACCCGCCTTTCAACCGTGGAATATTCCGCCGGAATCTCGATCAGGCAGATCATCTCGCCGGTGGGCTGAACCTCGGCGCCCTCGGGGATCGCCCCGTTCGGGCCGACGAAGGTGCGCCGCCATTCGGAATGGGCTGGCCGGCTGATCACGTGCTCGGTGACGGTCTCGTAGACCGCTTCGGTATGCTCGAGGCGCGTGGTGGCCGGCGCGATCACCACGGTCTCCGTCACGGAGCGCCAGGTGGCGGGAATGACGCGATGCTCCATGCGGGCCGGCGCGACCAGCACCTGGCGCTCGGCCCAATCGTAGATGGCGGGGACGGTCCGCTGCTCGCGATGGCCTGGCGTCACCACGACGCGTTCGGAATAGGTCTCGTAGGTCGGCGCGGTGCGGACCCGGGCGAAGCATTGGCCAGGGTGCGCGACCGGCGGAACGTCGACCGTGACGTTTTGTGGGACCGGGCAATGCAAAGTGTCCGGCGCCAGCGTCTCGCCGGTGACGGCGGCGGACTCCCGTGGCGACAGGTCCTGCGCCAAGGCGGGCGCGGCCGCGGCGACGGCGGCGAGGCTGACGGCGGCGAAGAAGAGATGGCGATGGGTCATGGGGGCTCCGACCCCGGAGTGTAGAGGTCAAAGCCGCGCGGGCTCCCGGGATTCACCCGGCGGGGGAGCGATTTCAGCCTCGGCGGGAGGCCCGCCCAGAACCCTGCATCCGGCGAGCGAAAATTAACCAAGCCATTGATACAGCAAAGGTTATCGCGTCAGGCGTTGCGCTTGGCCAGCAGGTCGCGGATCTCGCCGAGCAGGGCCTCGGTCGGCGTCGGGGCCGGCGCCGCGGCGGGTTCGGGCGCCGGCGCGCGTCTGAGGCTGTTGACCCCCTTCACCAGCAGGAAGACGGCCGCCGCGATGATCAGGAACTGCAACGTCGCGCTGGCGAAGCTGCCGTAGGCGATGGCGACCTCGGGCTTCTTCGCCGCCGCGTCCGCCACCTTCAGGACGATCTTGAGCTGCGAGAAATCGACCCCGCCGGTGACCAGACCGATCGGCGGCATAACGATATCGTTCACCAGGCTGGTGACGATCTTGCCGAACGCGCCGCCGATGATCACGCCGACCGCCAGATCGACCACGTTGCCGCGGGCGATGAACTCGCGAAACTCGCTGAAGATGGACATTGGCGCCCTCGCCGATGGATTGACCGGCTCCGTTGTCGGAAGGTTCGCGCCGGTGGTCAACTGGTCGACGCGGCGCTTCAGCTAGTGGGCGGCGATGTGCTCGGCCAGCTTGTCGATGCTCTGGTTCCAGCCCGCGTCCATGCCGGCCAGCATCTGCACCGCCTCCGGGACCACGCCATAAGCCTCCGAGACGATGATTAGCCGGGTCTTGCCGCCCTCGGCCTTCAGGGTGACGGTGGTGCGGCTCTTCAGCAGCGTCTCGCCGGTGAGGCTCACCGCGTCCATGGTCCAGACCAGCCGGTTCGGCGGGTCGATCTCCTGGAAGACCGCGTCGGCGGCGTGCTCGAAACCGTCAGGCGCGCGCATGATGATGTGCATCCGCCCGCCGACCCTTAAGTCCACCTCGCAGACGGGGTTGGTAAACACCGTCGGGCCCCACCAGGCCGCGAGGTGCTGCGGTTCGGTCCAGACCTTCCACATCAGCTCCACCGGCGCGTCCATCAGCCGGTTGATGGTGACCGACGCGCGGCCATGCACTTCGGGTTCAGCCTGCGTTGTCATCGGACGCCTCCTTCTGGATGTGCTGCAGATAGCCTTCGAGCCGGTCCAGGCGCTGGTCCCAGAACCGCTGGTACTGTTCGAGCCATTGAACCGCATCCTTCATCGGATCGGCCTTCAACCGGCACGGCCGCCACTGCGCCTCGCGTCCGCGGGTGATCAGGCCGGCGCGCTCCAGCACCTTCAGATGCTTGGACACCGCAGGCAGGCTCATAGCGAACGGCTGCGCCAGATCGCCCACCGAGGACTCGCCGAGGGTCAGCCGCGCCAGGATCGCCCGCCGCGTCGGGTCGGCCAGGGCGGAGAAGGTGGCGGAGAGGGCGTCGGGCATGTGCGGAACCGATCAGTTAAATAACCTTATGGTTTAATACGTAGGGCGAGATGGGCTGTCAAGCGGCGGCAGGGTGCTGCTGGTTCGGGTTTGCGTCCTTCGACGCGCCGGCTACGCCGTCGGCTCAGGATGACGTGGATTTGAGACGCCACCCCTCTACGTCATCCTGAGCCGGCCCGCAGGGCCGTGTCGAAGGACGCACGAGGCGTCAGCCTCACCCAAACTTTGCGAAATACCGCTCGATCAGCCGGCTGTAGATCGTCGTCAGCCGTTCGATCTGCTCCACCGGCACGCGCTCGTCGACCATGTGCATGGTGGCGCCGACCAGGCCCAGCTCCAGCACGGGGCAGAGGTAGCGGATGAAGCGGGCGTCGGAGGTGCCGCCGCTGGTGGACAAGGCCGGAACCAGGCCGGTCACCTCCGTCACCGCCTTTGAACAGACGTCGACGAAGTCGCCCGGCTCTGTGAGGAAGGCCTCGCCGCTGATCTTGGCGCGCAGGCTGACCTTGCCCCTGAACCCTTCCGCGGCCTTGTCGCACTCGGCCTGGAACCAGTCGGCCAGGGCTTGGCCGGCGTGGTTGGGATTGAAGCGGATGTTCAGTTTGGCTGTCGCGCGGGCCGGGATGACGTTGCCGGCCGGATTGCCCACATCAATGGTGGTGACTTCCAGGTTCGAGCGAGGAAACTCCGGATAGCCGTCGTCCAGCACCCGCGACTGCAGCCGGTCCAGCAGGCGGATCAGCAACGGCACGGGATTGGCGGCGCGCTCCGGATAGGCCACGTGGCCCTGGACGCCCTCCACCACGATGGTGGCGCTGACGCTGCCGCGCCGGCCGATCTTCATCTGGTCGCCCAGCATGGCCAAGGAACTCGGCTCGCCGACGACGCAGTGATCGATCCGCTCGCCCTCGGCGCGCAGGGCCTCGACCACCCGTACGGTGCCGTCCTCGGCGTCGCCTTCCTCATCGCCGGTGATCAGCAGCGACAGCGAACCGCGAACGCTCGCGGGATCGATCGCGGCGCAGGCGGCGACGAAGGCGGCGACGGCGCCCTTCATGTCCGCCGCGCCCCGGCCGAACAGCACGCCGTCCTTGATCTGCGCTTCGAACGGGCCTGCTTTCCAGGCGCCGGCGTCGCCTGCGGGGACCACGTCGGTATGGCCGGCGAAGCACAGGTTCGGGCCCTGCAGGCCGCGTCGGGCGTAGAGGTTTTCGATCTCGCCGAATTTCATCCGCCGGCAGGTAAAGCCGATGCCCTCCAGCGCCGACTGCAACACGTCCATCGCCCCGGCGTCGGCGGGGGTCACGGAGGGACGGCGGATCAGGTCCTGGGCGAGGGCGACGGGATCGAGGGTCATGGTCGCCGATTATCGCGGATGAGGGTCTTGGGCAATCAAGGCGACCGATGGGCTTGGCCGGTAAAGCCGCTTCACGCTTCGCGCCGCGAGCGCTATGCATTCGCAATGGCCGACCCTGTGCATGAACACGATCATCCGCCGCATGATCATCACGGCCACGATCATGCGCACGACGATCACGATCATGCCGCGCACGATCATTCGCAGCATGGACACGCCGGCCACGGCCACGGTCATCACCACCATATCCACGCTCAGCCTGGCGACTGGCGCTTCGGCGTCGCCATTGCGCTGAACCTGGCCATCGTCGCTATCGAGGTCGGCGGCGGCCTGATCGCCAACTCCACCGCCCTGATCGCCGATGCGGGCCACAATCTGTCGGACGTCCTGGGCCTGGTCCTGGCCGGCGGCGCGGCCTGGTTGGCCCGGCGGCCGGCGGCGGGACGGCGCACCTACGGCTTCGGCAAGGCCACCGTGCTGGCCGCCCTGACGAACGGCGTCGTGCTGATGTTCGTCTCGGGCGGCATCGTCATCGAGGCGGTGAACCGCCTGTTCAGCCCCGCACCCATGGCGACCAATCTGGTGATGATCGCCGCGGGGATAGGCGTCCTCGCCAACACCGGTTCGGCGCTGCTGTTCCTGCGCGGCCATGGCGACGTGAATGTGCGCGGCGCCTTTCTGCACATGGCCAGCGACGCTCTGGTGTCCGTCGGCGTGATCGTGGCGGCCGGCGCGATCGCCCTGACCGGCTGGGTCTGGATCGACCCGGTGGTGAGCGTGGTCATCGTCGCCATCATCGTCGCCGGGACGTGGGGGCTGCTGCGCGAGGCGATGGACATGGCCATGGACGCCGCCCCGCCCAGCGCTGACGTGCCTTCGATCCAGGCCTTTCTCGCCGAATGCGACGGCGTCACCGAGGTGCACGACCTGCACATCTGGGCCATGAGCACCACCGAGGTCGCCCTGACGGCGCACCTCGTCCGCCCGGAGCACGACGGCCAGGACGGCTTCCGTAGCCGGCTGACCCAGGCGCTGGAGCACCGGTTCGGCGTCCGCCACGCGACGCTGCAGATCGAGCAGGCCCGCGGAGAGCACTGCCCGGTGTGTTGAGGCGCGTTGCTTAGCTGCGCCCGAGCGTCATCGTCGTCTTTGGATACCGGCCCGCGATCAGGTCGGGCAACAGATCGGCGATCCGGCGCGGGTAGACCGTCTCGCTGGCGCCGCGCAGCTCGTCCGGCGTCCACCAGCGCATCTCGCGGATCACTTCGCGCTCAAGCTCGGTCCAGCCTTCACTCGACAAGTCTTCAGACGCACAACGGGCGACGAAATAGCTCTGCAGGATTTGGAACCGTTCGCCCAGATAGGTGACCACCGGCTCGTCATACCAGACGATCGGGCCGAGCTCGGCGTCCGCGACCCCAGTTTCCTCAAACAGCTCCCGCCGCGCGGCTTCAATCAGGGTCTCGCCCGGATCGACCCCGCCGCCGGGCGTCAGCCAGAAGATCGGCTCCTTCGCCGTGCGCTGGTCCTGGTATCGGATCATCAGCACTCGCCCGGCCGGCGAGATCAGGACGATCCTGACCGTCGGCCGCTGGCGCAGGGCTTCAGTCAAGGCGGCGCAGATCGTCCGGTCCGGTGATGTTCGACTCAAGAATCTTGATCAGACCGGTGGCGAGTTCGTAGACCCAGCCGTGAATGGCGACCTCCTGCCCGCTCGCCCAGGCTTCGGTGACGAATGCGTCGGCGGCGACGTTGCGCACCTGGCTGACGACGTTCATCTCCACCAGTCGCTCCATCCGGGTCTTCTGATCCTTGATCGCCTTGAGCTCGCGGCGGTTCTGGTCGTAAATCTTGCGGATCGGCTTGATCCATTTATCGACCAAACCGTGTTTGTGGCCGTCGGCCGAGGCCAGCACCCCGCCGCAACCATAATGGCCGACAACCAGAATGTGCTTCACCTTCAGCACCTGGATCGCATACTGCAGCACCGACCGGTAGTTCAGGTCCTTGGGCGGCGCCAGGTTGGCGACGTTGCGGTGAACGAAAATCTCTCCTGGCGCGAGCCCGACGATCTCGTTAGCCGGCACCCGGCTGTCGGAACAGCCGATCCAGAGATATTCGGGGGTCTGCTGGTCCACAAGGCGGCTGAAAAAGGCCGGATCTTTGTCCAGGTTCCCCGCCGCCCACGCGCGGTTATTGGCAATCAAATCGCTCAGCATGGTTCCGCCTTAGCCATGGATCGAGCGCGTGACAATCCGCCTCGCCTCGCGCCCGAACTCATTAGGCGGCGATCGTGACAAGCCCAACAAGCTTGACCTTCCATGCTGGCGCGATCAGCGGCCGGCTCGAAAATCAGGCCCCGAGATCCTTGAAGCGGTAAAAGCCGCCGCCGATCAAGGCGGCTACTCCTTCGCCTCGTCCTTCTTGCCCATCCCCATCATCTCCAGGAACTCCGGCCGGATATTCTCCGTGCCCTTCTCCATGGCGTGCTGGGCGATACGGGCGCCGACGGCGGCGAGCACCTGGGCGGTGAAGTTGGTCTTGTTCTCCTTCACCCAGGCCATCGACGCCTCGCGGTTGTCGTTCAGCTGCTGGAAGCGCGGCGCCACATAGCGGGCGAACAGTTCGTAGGACCGCTTGGTGTCCTCGAACCGGGCCCAGTTGTGGGCCATGAACAGAAAGGCGCCGAAGCCGCCCGACTGGTCGAGCAGGGCCTGGATTTTCTCGGCCGCGTCGTCCGGCGTGCCGATCACCGCCATGCCGGAATCGATCATCACCTGCACCGGATCGCCCGCACCGTCGGGCACGATCGGCAGGTTGGCGATCTCGCGGAAATAATAGACCCACTGGTCCAGCCCGAACCGCACCTGCTCGATCGCCTGCTCGCGGGTCTCGGCGATGTGCATCGGCCCGACCAGCCGCCAGGCCGAACGATCCATGGTCATGCCATGGTCCTTGGCCATGTCCTCGGCGATGGCCCAGTTGGACGCCAGGGCGTTGAACCCGCCGGCAGACGTCGCGCCGAGCGAGAGCAGCCCCAGACCATGCTTGCCGGCCGCCCGCGCGCCGGTGGGCGAGACCTGGCTGGCCACGGCCATCTCGATGTGCGGCCGCGAATAGGGCGTCATCTGCAGCCGCGCGCCGATCAGCTTGAACCAGTCGCACTCATAGGTGACCTCCTCACCGCGCAGCAGGCGGACGATGCAGCCCAGCGCCTCGTCCATCATGTCGCGCTGCTTGGTGGGCGCGATGCCCATCATGAAGGCGTCCGACGCCAGCGCGCCGGGGCCTGCCCCGAACATGGCTCGCCCTCGCGTCATATGGTCGAGCTGGTTGATCCGGTCGGCCAGGATCAACGGGTGGTGGTAGGGCAGGGACGAGACGCCGGTGCCCAGGCGGATGTGCCTGGTCCGCTGGGCGGCGGCGGCAATGAACACCTCGGGGCTGGCGATCAGCTCATAGGCGGCGGAATGGTGCTCGCCGATCCAGGCTTCCTCGTAGCCGAGCCGGTCCAGATGCTCGACCAGCTCCAGGTCCCGCTCGATCGCCAGCGTCGGGTTCTCGTCGATCGGATGGAACGGCGCGATGAAGGCGCCGAAGCGCAGGCGGGCGGGCAGCATGGGTGTTCCCCCTGATGGATTGGGTCCAGTTATGGCGGGGCGGTGTTGGAGCGGCAAGGTAGACGCGGCGTCAGGTTCGTCCACTGCAGGCGCGGCAGCTTACAGGTGCTTCAGCGGCTGGAATAATCGTCGCGCTGTCATCGCCGTTCCTACCGCTGGGGAGGGCAGCGGCGGAGTGTGAGTTTCCCGCTCCAGCTGTGCACCGTCAGCCGGTCGCCGTGGCGTTCGAATGTCTCTCTCCCAAAGAGCCATGTCGTCATTCGCGAGCGCTTTACGTCGATGGCTTCCACGTAGCTGTAGCCGTCCGCGTTGGGAAAGTAGCGAAAGGTCCAGACCTTTTGGCCGTCGTGCTGGGTCTCAGGCCGGATTGTAATATTCCACGCCTTCGTCCCGCCGCAGCGGCTCGGATCGCGCCGACCTTCGTATGCAAAAGAAGGATCAATCGGGTCGATTTTGACCAAGCCCCAATGGCCCTCGAAGCCGTGCAGGAATGCTGCCCCTTCCGGCGGAACTGGCGGCAGGGACGGTGGCGCCTCAGCGAACAAAAGCGATAGGGCGAAAATCGCAGTAGAAGCTGCACTCACTGTCATTGGCCAGTCCCCGAACGCCGCCTCCTAGAGTAACGTTAGTTCACTTTTCGTTCACGTCAAGCGACTATGCTTCCAGCCCCTTTTCTTGGGCCGGGACACGGGCAGTCTGCATGGCCCCTGCATCCACGATTCTTGGTGAACCGCGATGGACCTGACATCCCCGGAGATGAAGGAAATCGGCGAGGCCATCGTCGTGCTCCATCGGGACGGGACGACGCAGGGCAGGCCGCTGCTGCTTCGGCTCTGGGAAAAGCACGCCGTCGATGGCGCGCCGATCCAGATCAGCACCCTGGCCCACTACCTTGCGGACACCGAGGCGGAGGTCGGCGAGGAACTGGAATGGGACCTGAAATCCCTCCAAGCCGCCACCGGCAGCCGCGCGTCCGAGGACCACGACCCGGTGTCCGCAGATCTCGCGAGCTTCCTCCCCTCCCTCCACCTGAACGTCGGCGACTGCTATCGCCGCCTGGGCGATCTCGAGCGCGCACGGCGGCACGCCCGCTTTGCGGAAACCCGGATCGGCGTACTTGCCGACGATCCGTATGGAAAGCTGATCCGCGGCGGCCTGCGGCGGCTTCAGGCGCGCCTCTAGACGGCGAATTAATTCCTCCCACGAAGGGCTACCGGATTCACACAACGTAAAAAATATAGCTAAATCAGCGAGTAACCGTTCGGGATATTATCCGTTTACGGAACGAACCTCATCGAGATAGCTCAATAAAATCAATTGCCGATTTTTCGCATCCGACTCCTTGGGCCTGGCTCGGACAGAGATGTGTGAATGCCGTAGCCACGAAGGGGGAGGGGGACCACCCGCAGGGTGGTGGAGGGGGCTCACCGCTACGGCGGCGGCCCAGGCAGACCAGCAGCGCTCGCGGCGCAGCAGCCGCTGAGCCCCTTCGGCCGGCCCCCCCTTCGCAGGAGCGATCCAGAACCACACCACCCCCAAGCCGCCTGCCGAGCCTACTTTCGAGGGTCCGGCCGTCGTCAAGGACGGCGCCAAAGGCGCCGCCGCCAAGCGGCCACCCCCGGGCGTAGACCCGGGGGTGGTCCTTGACCACGACCGGGCCCTCGAAAAATCATTCCATCAGGCGGTTTGAGGCAGACCCGACCGCGCTTTCATCTGGCTTGTCCGTTGTTGTCCTCCGGCTC
>Ga0302314_10008594_pt1 | contig 18149 bp, 13 predicted proteins | sample III_Palsa_N2_3_FD_200533 | JGI IMG/M metagenome (GOLD analysis project Ga0302314, IMG submission 200533) | Peat permafrost microbial communities from Stordalen Mire near Abisko, Sweden - III_Palsa_N2_3 | ecosystem: Environmental > Terrestrial > Soil > Palsa > Peat permafrost | place: Sweden...
TGTGGTCTCGGGTTCCGGCGCGGTCTCGGGTGATGCTGCTTGCGGATAGGGCTCGGCCTGCTCATCGAACCAGGGGCCGAGGGTCGCCCCGGGCACCCGGCGCGGAGACGACGCGAACGGCGGCGGCGGGGTCGACGGCTCGGGTTCCGCGGCGGGGTCGGCGGCGGGGTCGGCGGCGGGGAACGGCGGCCAGGCGGCGCCCGCGTTCCTTGAGTGCCGCCCGGGCAGCGAGGGGCGTCCGCCGCCTTCTTGCCCGGACCAGTCTTGACCCGGCCGGTCTTGCGTGGTGTCCCGTGCGGGCGCGGACGTGCCCGCGTCGGGCTGCCAGCCGCTGACCGGGCCAGCCTGGCGGTCCCAGTCTGGCTGCCCGCCCCGTTCTCCGCCGGACACATCCCAGGGTGGCCGGCCCAGGTCGCCGGCCCGCGGCGTCGCTGGCGCCGACGGCTCCGCGCCGGACCAGCCCGAGGCGACGGCCGCGTCCGCGGTCGGCCACGGGTTGTCCGCGGTCGGCCACGGGTTCGTCGCCGGATTCTGCCCGAAAGCAGGCGGGCCGAAAGCAGGCTGGCCCGGGACGGGCGGCCCGAAGGCAGTCCGTGCCGGGCCGTCCGGCCGACCTGAGTCCGATGAGATCACCGCTGCCCCGAATAGCGGCTGGCCGAGTGGCGCCGCCGCTAGTCCGGGGAATGGCTCCAGGTGCGGAGCCGCGGAACCACCGCGCTGAACCTGATCGTGACGATCGTGCTCCGCGGCGGCACTCACCGGCAGACCAACGCTGCCACCCGCTTCCGCGGGTGACAGCGCCCGTCCTTCCCCGAAAAGTTCCTCGCGCTTGAGCGCCACCCCGACGGCGAGCGTGACCAGCGCAGCAGCGCTGATCGCGATCGCTATGTAGATCAACGTCAGCTTGCTGGTGGCAACGCCGCCGATGAGTACCCCGATGGCGACGACCACCAGCGCGGCGCTGAACCGGATCACTTAAGAATCTCCTCGTGTCCGGCGCGCCGGAGAACTACGTCAGCTGATCAGCGACCATCGGGGCGGAAGCCGCCCGCGTGCTCGGGAACCGCGTACTGCGCCGCCGTGGGAGCCGGACCTGCCATGCCGTTGCCGGCCATCCCGTTACCGCGCAGCGCGGGCTGCTGGCCGAGAGCGGCCGGAAGCTGCGGCTGAGCGGGCGGTGCCGCCGGTGGCATGGCCGGGAAAGTGCCGCTGTCGGACACGCCGGCTTCCAGGTCGCGCAGCTGACCCTCAAGGTAGGCCTTGAGGCGGCTGCGGTACTCGCGCTCGAACGCCCGCAGGTCATCGACCCGGCGCTCAAGCTCCTCACGCGACGTGACAAGCGAGCCCATGGCCTGGCGGTGACGCTCCTGGGCGTCCCTCTCCAGGCTCTCAGCGCGCGCCCTGGCGTCACCAGTGATCTGCTCGGCCTGGCGGCGGGCCTTGGTCAGCACGTCGTCAGCCTCGCGGCGAGCACGGCCAAGCGTCTCGTCGGCCTCACGTCGCGCGTCGGCGATCGCCTGGTCGGCAGTCTGCTGGGCCAGCGAAAGCACCCGGGCGGCCGTGTCCATGTTGTCCTCGACATGCATCGAGCGTTCCATCATGGGCTCAGGGCGCCGGTATTCCATGGGCGGCTCTGGTGGTGCCATGTCCGACCGTGAGTCGGACAGTGGCGAAGACAGCGCCGGGATTCCGGGCTTCCCCCCGCCACGCAGCACCTCAGCCAGCTTGGCCCGGAGCTCTTCGTTCTCCTGGATAAGCCGGTCAAGTTCGGCCTCGACCTCGTCGAGAAAGGCATCAACCTCTTCCTCGTCGTAGCCGGGCCTAAGCCTGGTCGTACTGAACTGCTTGTTCCGCACATCCGCGGGAGTCAGCGGCATCTCGTCTCCTCGGCGCACTTTTGGCTGTGTTCCTCAGCACCGTAGTTCCGTCAGCACCGTGTTCCTCAGCACCGTACTTGCTCAGCACGGTACATGGTTCAAAGGCGCGGCACTGCCACCTGTAGCAAAATCAGTACCACAATGAACAGCACCATGTAGCTGAGGTCCATGGCTACTGTACCTAGACGGAAGGTCGGGATGTAGCGACGTAGGAATTTCAGTGGCGGATCTGTGAGTGTGAAGAGCGTCTCAGCGACCACCAGGACGAGGCCATGGGGGTACCAGGAGCGCGCGAACGCCTGGATCCAGCTGATGATCATCCGCCCGATGAGCACCACGAGGTAGAGCGATAGTACGTAGGTAAGGACGATCTTGAGGATGTTCATCACGTCACCGTCCCGGCTGCCCAGCCAACTGAACACAGCACCTGATCGCCGCGAGACCGCTAGCTCTGGTTGAAGAAGCCACGCTCGGCGATCCGCGCCTTGTCCTCCGCGGTCACCTCGACGTTCGCCGGGGAGAGCAGGAAGACCTTGTTCGTCACCTTATCGATGGACCCGCGAAGGCCGAAGATCAGTCCGGCCGCGAAGTCGACAAGACGGCGCGCGTCGCTGTCGACCATCTCGGTCAGGTTCATGATCACCGGGGTGCCCTCACGGAAGTGCTCACCGATGGTCCGCGCTTCATTGTAAGTCCGCGGGTGGAGTGTCGTGATCCGGGCAAGCTCAACCTGCTGCGGAGGAACCGGCTCAATCCGGTGATCGACTACGTACGCCGCGGCGTAGTCCGCCCGCTGGGGGTCGGCCTCTACGACCTCGGCCGACTCGTCATACTCGTCGTATTCCTCGTACGAGTCGTAGCCATCGGAATACCGGCGATCGTCCTCCACGAGGCCGAGGTAGACCGCCATCTTGCGCATCGCGCTGGCCATCCTTCAGTCCTCCGCATGCCACACTCACGCGTCGCCGCGTACCGAACAGACTTCAAAGCTCCTTACGCGACGGACATTACAGGACCGGCGGCGTTCTATCGCCGAGCAACGCCGTACCAATTCTCAGGTGTGTCGCGCCGCAGCTCACGGCGGCCTCGAGATCGCCGCTCATCCCGGCCGAGATCATCGTCGCGGCCGGGTTGACGGCGCGGGCGCGGGCCGAGATGGCGGGCAGCGGCGCGAACGCCTCCTCGGCCGGCAGGCCAAGCGGCGCCACCGCCATCACGCCGCCGAGTACCAGGCCGTCCTGGGCCGCGATCGCGTCGGCGACCTGGGCGAACTCGGTCAGGGGTACGCCGCCGCGCGCCCGGTCGCCGTCCAGGCTCACCTGGACGAGGCAGGTCAGCGGCCGGCCCGCGCGCAGCGGGAGCGTCTCCCGGGCGGCGGTGCCGAGGGCGCGGACCAGGCGGAGCCGGTCCACGGAATGGACGACATCGGCGTACCCGGCCACGCTCGACGCCTTATTGGTCTGCAGCTGGCCGATGAAGTGCCAGGTGACGGCGAGCACCTCGGCCGTCCCGGCCCGGGCTGCCCGGGCTTGGGCCACCGCGGCCGCCTTGGCCGCGGCCTCCTGATCCCGGTTCTCGCCGAAATCCGTCAGTCCCAGGGCGGCCAGGTCGAGCACGTCGGACGCGGGCCGCGTCTTGGTGACGGCGATGAGCGTGATCTCGCTCTCATCCCGGCCCGCCGCGGCGCACGCGGCGGCGATCCGGGCCGTGATCCCCGCGAGGTTGACCGCGAGCTCAGCGCGCCGGCTCCGGTCGTCGTGCCCCCCGACGGCAGCGGTACTCACTTCAGGAAGTCGGGGACATCCAGGTCGTCGTCCTCCTCGAAGACCACCGGACGACGGCGCCCGGCGTTGACGTCGAAGACCTTGTCCTGCCGGGGCGGGCGCGCGGGGTCGCGCCAGGCCGACGCGGAGGTGCCGGCCCCGGAGTCGGCGCCCCGGTCGTCCGGCGGCGGCGCGGCGTACTCGGACCGTCCGCCGAAGTCGTCATCCTCGTCGGGCGAGACGAACGAGACGGGCGATGGCACGTAAGAGCTGTCGTCGGCCGGCTGGGCCGGGGCGGCTGCGGGCGCGTCGATCCGGGTCACCCCGTCGGCGGCGGCGGGCGACGAGGGCTGCGACCACGTGGCCGCCACGCTCGGCCCGTCCGATCCGCCGGCGGCGGAACCGTAACCCGAGCCGTTCCCCCCGGCGGTGCCGGCCGGGGAAGGGCTCTCGGCGGCGACCGCGGGCGCGGGCGCCGCGGCGGCCGTGCCCCGGCCCCAGGCGGCGGGAGAAGCCGCCGACGAGGCCGTGCCCGGATTGCCGGAGCCGCCGCTGCCCGAAGTGGTGCTCGAGTTGCCTGAGGTGCCCGAGTTGCTGGATGGGCTCGAATTGCTTGAGGTGAACCGGACCCCGTCAACCCCGCTGGCCCCGGTGCCGGCGCTGGCACTGGTCACGGCCGGGCGGCTGGGCTGCTGCTCGTCGAACCCGGCCGCGATCACCGTCACCCGCACCTCGTCGCCGAGCGCGTCGTCGATGACCGCGCCGAAGATGATGTTGGCGTCCACGGCCGCGGAGTTGGCGACCAGCTGGGCCGATGCGTTGATCTCGAACAGGCCGAGGTCGGAGCCGCCCTGGATGGACAGCAGCACGCCGTGGGCGCCGTCGATGGAGGCCTCGAGCAGCGGCGAGGAGATCGCCATCTCGGCGGCGGCCACCGCCCGGTCGTCGCCGCGCGAGGAGCCGATGCCCATCAGCGCGGAACCGGCACCGGACATGACCGACTTCACGTCGGCGAAGTCGAGGTTGATCAGGCCGGGGGTGGTGATCAGGTCGGTGATGCCCTGAACACCGGACAGGAGCACCTGGTCGGCGGCCTTGAACGCGTCGAGCACGGACACGTTGCGGTCGGAGATAGACAGCAGGCGATCGTTGGGAATCACGATCAGCGTGTCGACCTCGGCCCGCAGGCGCTCGATCCCGGTCTCGGCCTGAACCGCGCGCCGCTTGCCCTCGAACCCGAACGGCCGGGTCACGACGCCGATGGTGAGCGCGCCGAGCGAGCGGGCGACGCTGGCCACGACCGGCGCGCCGCCGGTGCCGGTGCCGCCGCCCTCGCCCGCCGTGACGAAGACCATGTCGGCGCCCTTGAGCACCTCCTCGATCTCCTCGCGGTGATCTTCGGCGGCCCGGGCGCCGACATCGGGGTTGGCACCGGCGCCAAGTCCGCGGGTCAGTTCCCGGCCGACATCGAGCTTGACGTCGGCATCGCTCATCAGCAAGGCCTGCGCATCGGTGTTGATCGCGATGAACTCGACGCCCTTGAGTCCCTCTTCGATCATCCGATTGACGGCGTTAACGCCGCCCCCGCCGATTCCGACGACCTTGATGACCGCCAGATAGTTCTGCGGTGCTGCCACGAGGAGGGTACCTTTCCGCTCGCCTTTACCTGCCGGTGCTGTGCGGACACTCCGCCCGCCCGGGCCGTGCTCGCCCGAATACCTGCGACCAATGCCAGGTTACGGTCTTGCTGCCTGCCGTGCCGTGCTGGTCCGCCTGCGCACCGCGTACCGCCCCAATTACCCCGCTGAATTCACGGCAATCGGCGTCGGCCCCCGTCTCACCACGCAAATTGCGGAGCCGCGACGAGGGCGGCCATCAGGTTTGACCTTCAGGTTGAGATTTAGAGTTTTAGCTTCCTTACGATTGATAGGGACAGTAGGGTGGACGGGCAGCGGGGTCAACTAGCCACGCGCCCTTACGGCGTGCGTGTCGTAATCCGTATCCGCACCTCACCTGGTGACGGCTGTCCCCGGCGCGCTCACGTCGACGTAGCGCACCCCGGAGCGGAGCAGGATCGTCAGCTCGCGGTTCTTCGCCGCGGCGTCGCTCGCGTCGCCCCACACGACGGTCTTGCCGTCCTTCAGGGCCAGCGTCACCTGCTGGGCCGTGACCACCGAATCGCCGTCCCCGGTCAGCACCTGGCTCACGCTCACCGAGGCGACCGACCGGGCCAGCGCGGCGTCGAGCTCGGCGAGCACGTCGGCCGCCGCGGCGACCCCCGGGTCGCCGCTCAGCGCGCTTCCGGTCAGCGGCGTCGTCAGCAGCGGGAGCTTTGCCGGGCGGGTCTTCGACCAGCGCACGATGGTCCCGGTGGGGTCAACCAGGTCGTACCCGCCGCCGGCCATCCGCACCGACAGGGCCGGGACCCGCTCGGTGACCACGATGGCGACGTGGTCGGGCCAGTCCTTGGTCACGGTCGCCGACGCCACCTGGCGGATCGCTTCTATCCGCTGGGTCACGGCGGTGGCGTTGACCCGCATCAGCGGCGTGCCGAGCGGGACGTCCGCGGCTGCGGTCACCTGGGCCGATGACACTAGGTGGTTGCCAGTCACGGTCACCGACCGCACGACGAAGAGCCGGTCGCCGAGCAGCGCCCAGGCCACGGCCACGATGATGCCGACCGCCGCGAGGGCGAAGAAGGCCGCGCGCCACGGAGTGCGCCGCCGCCGGGCCCGGCCCGGCGGGCTCCCAGCCTGGGGGCTCCCGGTGGCCGGGCTCCCGGACGGCGGCCTGACGCCGGGATCGGCGGCGTCGGCGTACGCGGCCCCCGCGGGCGCACCCGAGCCGACCGCACCTGAGGCGGCCGCACCTGAGGCGGCCGGGGCCGGGCCGCCGGACGGCGGGGCTTCGTCGGTCATGGCCGGGACGCCCCCGGTCCGCCGGCGCCGCCCGCGAGCGCCACCGACGCGGTGATCTCGGCCAGGACGAGCGGCCCCATCCTGGTGATGTCGCCCGCCCCCATGGTCAGCACCAGGTCCCCCGGCGCGGCGAGGGCGGCGACGACCGCGGGCACGTCGGCGGGGTCGGGGACGTACCGGGCCGCGCCGCCGGGTACCGCGTCGGCGACGAGCCTGCCGGTCACCCCGGGCACGGGGTCCTCGCGCGCGGCGTACACGTCGAGCACCACGGCCTCGTCCGCGAGCCCGAGCGCGGCGCCGAACTCGGCGGCGAAGATCGCGGTCCGGCTGAACAGGTGCGGCTGGAAGACGGCGATGAGCCGCCCGCCGCCCGCGGCGATGTCGCGGGCCGCGCGCAGGTCGGCGGCGAGCTCGGTCGGGTGGTGGGCGTAGGTGTCGAGCACCCGCACGCCGCCCGCCTCGCCCTTGGGCTCGAGCCGCCGCGCCGCCCCCCGGTAGCTGGCCAGGGCGGCCGCGGCCCGGTCCGGCTCGGCCCCGAGCTCCACGGTCACGGCGAAGGCGGCGGCCGCGTCCAGCGCGTAGTGGTGCCCGGGCACCCGCAGCCGAAGTTCACGATCAATCAAGGGGAACGGTCCCGGCCCGCCCGGTTCCGCCAATGACCCGGCCTCGACGCGGAACGACGTCTCCATCCCGCTGGTCGCCACCCGGCTGACGCGGTAGCCGGCGTCGGCCGACTCGCCGTAGGTGACGACGCGCAGGTCCCGGTCCCGGCCGACGGCCGCGAGGTCACGCGTTCCCGGGTCGTCGGCGCAGGTGACCAGCAGCCCGCCCGGCCTGATCCGGCCGAGGAAGGCGGCGAACGAGGCCCGGTAGGCCGCCTCCGTCCCGTAGTTGTCCAGGTGGTCGGCCTCGACGTTGGTGACCACGGCGGCGTCCGGCGCGTACATCAGGAACGAGCCGTCGCTCTCGTCGGCCTCGGCGACGAAGTCGCGGCCCGCTCCGTCGGCCGCGCCGGTGCCGGTGGCCGCGAGCACGCCGCCAATGGCGTAGGCCGGGTCGGCGCCGGTCTCGAGGAGCACGGTGGCGATCATCGACGTGGTCGTGGTCTTGCCGTGGGTCCCGGTGACCGCGATGACCCGCCGGCCGACCATCAGCGAGGCGAGCGCGGCCGCCCGGTGCAGCACCCGCAGGCCGCGCGCGCGGGCCTCGACGAGCTCGGGGTTGCCGTCCCGGATCGCGCTCGACACGACCAGCGTGTCGGCGTCGCCGAGCTGGCCGGCCGCGTGGCCGACGTGCACCCGGGCGCCGAGCGCGGCCAGCTCGGTGAGCGCGGCGGACGGAGCGGCGTCACTGCCGGAGACGCTGACGCCGCGGGCGAGCATGATCCGCGCGATCGCCGACATGCCCGCGCCGCCGATGCCCGCGAAATGCACCCGCCCGAGCTCGTCGAGCGGCACCGGCTCGGTGGGCGTCACCAACGCCATCGCGCTTCGCCTCCCTGTCGATCTGTCCCGGCCTGCTGGTGTCCCGGCTCGTTACCGGGTCTGCCGGTGGCGTCCCGGCCCTGGCGCGTGGCCGCCTGGCGGCTGCTGGTTCCCGGCCGGGTTCTGGCTCCCCGCCCGGTTCGGAGTACCGCCCGGCTGACTGGCTCCCGGCTGGCCGGCCGCCTGCTGTCCGGCGCCCGGCTGGCCCGCTCCTGGCTGGCCCGCTTCCGGCTGGCCGATCCCCGGCTGGCGCGCGGCCCGCGGGGTGAACAGGCTGCCCGGCTGCTCGCCGGACGGCTGCGTTCCACCAGCATGCGCTCCCCCACCGTGCGTTCCGACGGCGTGCGCTCCACCAGCGTGAGCTCCGGCGGGACGGGCTCCTGATGCCTGAGCTCCGGGCGCCGGGGCACCGGATGGCCGGCCACCGAATGCCTGGGCAGCGGATGGCCGAGCAGCGGATGGCTGGGCACCGAATGCCTGCGGACTGGGTGACTGCGGCCCGGGTGACTGGGACGGGGCGGAGCCGCGAGTCGGAAGGGGAGCCGGCCGCGGCGGCGCAGGCTGGGGCTGCTGAGGCTGCTGGGGCTGGGCCTGGGGCTGCCCGGGCTGGGAGCCGCGGCCCGCCGACTCGGCGGCGACGATGTCGATGACCGCCTTGGCCAGCCAGCGGTCCGCGTCCTTGCGGCCCATCGCGGCCGCCGCCTCGGACATCGCCGCCACCTGGTCGATGTTGGTCAGCACGGGAAGCAGCGCGCCGATGATCCACTCCGGGGTCAGCTCGGCGTCGTCGACGAGCAGGCCGCCGCCGCGGGCGACGATCGGCTCCGCGTTCAGCCGCTGCTCGCCGTTGCCGATCGGCAGCGGGACGTAGGCGGCCGGCAGGCCCACGGCGGTGAGCTCGGCGCAGGTCATCGCGCCCGCGCGGCACAAGGCGAAGTCGGCGGCGGCGTAGGCCAGGTCCATCTCGTCCACGTAGGGCACGGCGACGTAGGGCACGCCCGGCGAGTTCATGATGCCCGGCGGCGGCGCATCCGCGTTCTTCGGCCCGGTGACGTGCAGTACCTGCACCCCGGCGCTCCTGATCGCGTCGAGCGCGCCCGCCAGGGCCTGGTTCAGCGACCGGGCGCCCTGCGAGCCGCCGGTGACGAGCAGCACCGGCAGGTCGAGCCGGAGGCCGAAGTAGGTCCTGGCCGTGTCGCCGAGGGCGAACCGGTCGAGCTCGGCGATCTCCCGCCGGATCGGCAGGCCCAGGTACTTGCCGTTGCGCAGCTTGGTATCCGGGTGGCCGGTGAACACGTGGGTGGTGAGGTGCGCGCCGAGCCGGTTGGCGATGCCGGGGTACGGGTTGGCCTCGTGCACCACGATCGGCACCTTGTGACGCTTGGCCGCCAGGTAGGCGGGCGTGGCCACGTACCCGCCGAACCCCACGAGCACGTCCGCGCCCACCCGGTCGAGGATGGCGCCGGTGGTGTGCACCGCGCCCGCCAGCCGGCCCGGCACGCTCAGCAGCCGCGGCGTCACCGAGCGGGGCAGCGGCACCGCCGGGATGAGCTCGAGCTCATAGCCGCGCAGCGGGACGAGGCGGGTCTCGAGCCCGCGTTCCGTGCCGAGGCAGGTCACCTGGATGCTGCTGTCCGCCTGCCGCAGTGCGTCGGCGAGTGCCAGAGCAGGCTCGATATGACCGGCTGACCCGCCGCCAGCTAGCACGACCCTCATCGCTTGCTCCTCAATCATCTGTTACTGGCCACTCCTGGCGCCGGACATCTAGGTCCCGCGCCGTGCCCCCTGGCCAAGCCAGCTTAGGACCCGCGCCCCTATACCGGGGCCGCGTGCGGCCAAAGCCTGGCTCGCTCCCGGCTCCCGCCGGGCAAATGCCATGAGCATACCCAGCCCGATCATCGTCACCAGCACGGACGAAAGGCCCTTGGAGACCAGCGGCAGGGGCACGCCGGTGATCGGGAGCACGCCGATTACCGCGCCGATGTTGATCACGGCCTGGACGACGATCCAGGCGGTGATCCCGGCCGACGCCAGCCGGCTGAACGTGTCGGGTGCGCGGCGGGCGATCCGCAGGCCAGCGAACGCCAGGCCGCCGTAGAGTGCGGTGACGCAGAGCGTGCCGACGAGGCCGAACTCCTCGCCGATGATGGCGAAGATGAAGTCGCTCGTCGACTCGGGCACGTAGCCCCATTTTTCCCGGCTCGCGCCCAGGCCGACCCCGAAGACGCCGCCCGAGCCCAGCGCCCACTTGCCCTGGATGGCCTGCTGGTTCGGCCCCAGCGGGTTGGTGTTCTGCGGGTGCAGGAAGTCGGTGATCCGGGTGGACCCGTAGCCCTTGGCCACGATGAGCAGGACGAGTACCAGCCCGATCAAGATGAGCAGGGCGGCGAACACCCGGGCCGGGATCCCGATGACCCACAGCAGCGCGAGGCAGATGACCAGCAGGATGGACGTGGTGCCCAGGTCGTCGCCGCCCATCACGAGCAGGGCGAGCAGCCCGGTGCCGGGCAGCAGCGGGACGAGCATGTGCCGCCAGTCGGCCAGCATGCCGAGCTTCTCCTTGCGGGCCAGCAGGTCCGCCCCCCAGACCGCCAGGGCCAGCTTGGCCAGCTCGGACGGCTGGAACGTCACCGGCCCGAAGGCGATCCACCGGGAGGCGCCGAACTGCGAGTGGGCCACGCCGGGGATAAGGGTCAGGCCGAGCCCGAGTATCGACACCGCGAGCAGCGGGTAGGTGGCCGCGCGGAACAGGCGGGGCGACGACCGCGCCACCAGCCACATGATCGGCAGCCCGACCGCGATGCCCGCCAGCTGCCACTCGAAGTCGTGGTAGGGCGACTCGCCGTAGGACAGGTCGACCACCGACGCGGTGGACAGCACCATCACCAGGCCGAGGCCGAGCAGCAGCGTGGTGATGCCGACGATCACGTAATAGGACGTGAGCGGCCGGTCGAACAGCGCCCGCGCGGCCCGGGCCCGCTCGGTGATCCCGGTCAGGCCGCCGGGCACCGAGCCGCGGGCGGCCCGGTCGCCGGCCGCCTTGTCGCCAGCCTTGTCGCCAGCACCGGGGCGGTCGGCCGCCTCGTCCTCACCGGTCCCGAGCGCCTCCTGAGCCGAGCTGCCTACCACGCGCGCATACATGCCATCTAGTGTCGACGGTCGGTCCGCCCATATCCGGAACATCCACCGCGTGTCGTACCGATATCTCCCCGGTGCGCGGAGCACGGGACCGTTCGGGAGAATGATCGTTATGGAATTCAGGGTTGAGTCACAGCTCGCGCACGCCGGAACCGAGCGGACGGCCGGGGCGCCGCTGTCCCCGCCGCTGCTGGCCACGAGCACCTACGTGTCCCAGGGCGAGCCGGACCCGGAGCGCGGCTACGGGCGGGGCGCGAACCCGGGCTGGGCCGCCGTGGAAGAGGCCCTGGCGGTCATGGAGGGGCCGGGCACCGCCGCGGTGACCTTCGCCTCCGGGCAGGCGGCGTCGATGGCGCTGATGCTCGCGCTCGCCGCCGGGCGGGAGCGGATCGTGTTCCCCGACGACGGCTACTACAACACGCGGGCCCTGGCGGCGAAGCTCGCGCCGCACGGGGCGGCGGCCGTGGCCGTCGACCTGCTCGACCTGTCCGCCGTCGAGCGGGCGCTGGCCGGCGGTCCGGCCGTGCTGTGGGCCGAGACGCCGACCAACCCGCTGCTGCGGGTGGCCGACCTGGACGCGCTCGGCTCGCTCGCGGCCGCGGCCGGGGCGCCGTTCGTGGTGGACAACACGGTCGCCACCGGGCTGCTGCAGAAGCCGCTCGAGTACGGCGCGGTCGCGTCCCTGTACTCGCTCACCAAGTCCATCTCCGGCCACTCCGACGTGCTCGGCGGCGCGGTCGTCACCCGGGACGGCGAGCTCGCCCGGGACCTGCGCGACTGGCGCACCGCGGGCGGCGCGATCCCCGGGCCGTTCGAGAGCTGGCTGGTGCTGCGGGGGATCAAGACGCTGCCCCTGCGGATCGCCAGGCAGTCGGAGAACGCGCTGGCGATCGCCGGGTTCCTGGCCGCGCACCCGCGGGTGACGGCGGTGCACTACCCGGGGCTGCGGCCGTCCGCGGTCGCCCGCGGTCAGCTGCCGCGGGGCTTCGGCCCGCTGCTGTCGTTCGAGATCGCCGGGTCCGCCGCCGACGCCGACGCGGTGGTCGCCGCGGCCCGGCTGATCGTGCCGTCCACCAGCTTCGGCGGCGTCGAGTCGTCCTGGGAGCGCCGGGCGCGCTGGGCGGCCGAGACGGCGCCCGAGACCCTGATCCGCCTGTCGGCCGGCATCGAGGCGGTCGAGGACCTGCTCGCCGACCTCGGCACGGCCTTGGACGGCACGGTCCTCGACGGCATCGTCCTGGACGGCACGGAGTAAGCGCGGGGTCAGATCAGCCGACGTAGAAGATGCCGAGGCCGAGGGCGACGAACATGCCCGCGATCAGCCAGAAGCGGACGACGATCGTCGTCTCGGCCCAGCCGACCTGTTCGAAGTGATGCTGCAGCGGCGCTATCCGGAACACCCGGTACGGTTTTCCCGTCCTGAACTTGGTTATCTTGAACACGCCCACCTGGATGACCACCGACATCGTGATGATCACGAACAGGCCGCCCAGCATGAGCAGCAGCAGCTCGGTCCGGGTGATGACCGCCAGGCCCGCGAGGGCGCCGCCGAGGGCGAGCGAGCCGGTGTCGCCCATCCAGATCTTGGCGGGCGGCGCGTTCCACCACAGGAAGCCGAAGCAGGCGCCCATCACCGCCGCCGCCACCACCGCGGCGTCCTGCGGGTCGCGGACCTGGTAGCAGGTCATCGCGAGGGCGGAGGTGCAGTCGTTGCGGAGCTGCCAGATCCCGATGATCACGTAGGCCGCGAGGGCCAGGATCGACGCGCCCGAGGCCAGGCCGTCGAGTCCGTCGGTGAGGTTCACCCCGTTGGACGTGCCGGTCACCATGACCAGCACGAAGAGCACGAAGAGTATGGGGCCGACGGAGACGCCGAAGTCATTCAGGAACGAGATGTGCTCGGACGCCGGGGTGAGGTCGTAGCCGTCGGGGAAGTGCAGGGCGAGCACCGCGAAAATCGCGCCGACGACGATCTGGCCGACGAGCTTGGCCCCGCTGTGCAGGCCGAGATTGCGCCGCATGAACAGCTTGATGAAGTCGTCGACGAAGCCGACCAGGCCGAGGCCGGTCATCAGGAACAGGACGAGCAGGCCGGACGCGGACATCGGGTCGCTGGTGAACACGTGCCCGCCCAGGTAGCCGAGCAGCGTGGCGATGATGATGACGATGCCGCCCATCGTGGGCGTGCCGTTCTTGCTCTGGTGCGCCGGGCCGTCGATCCGCACCTGCTGGCCGAGTTTTCGCTTGCGCAGCACGGTGATGGCCGGCCGGGTGCCGAGCAGCGCGATGACCATCGAGATCGCACCGGAAAGCAGGATGGTCTTCACTGGTGAACCTCCGCGAGCAAGCCGTCCGCGACTTCCCAGAGTCCGGCAGAATTCGATGCTTTCACTAGTACGACGTCTCCGGGGCGCAGACGGTTTCGAAGCTCGCCGATCGCGGCCGAAGCGTTAGGCACGGCGATGGCCTCTCCGTCCCAGCCGGGCTGCGCCCGCGCCCCGGTCAGCAGCGGCGCGGCCTGCTCGCCCACCGCGACCAGGCCGGTTACCCCGGCCCGGGCGGCGAGCAGGCCGACCTCCCGGTGGCTGGCGTCGGCGATGTCGCCGAGCTCGCCCATGTAGCCGAGGACGGCGAACCCCCGCCTGCCCCCGCTCATCAGGTGCGCGAGGGTCGCGATCGCGGCCCGGGTCGAGTCCGGGTTGGCGTTGTAGGCGTCGTTCACCACGAGCACCCCGTCGGGGCGCTCGTGCAACTCCATCCGCTTCTTGCTGCGCGCGGCCGCGTGCGACAGCGCGTCGGCGATGGCCGCGGTGTCCAGGCCGAGTTCCGCCGCGATCGCGGCGGCGGCCAGCGCGTTGGCCACGTGGTGGCCGCCGGTCAGCCGCAGCCGGACGTCGGCGCTGCCGGCGGGCATGGTCATGCGGAACGAGGCGTGGCCGAGGTCGTCCAGGCTGATGTCGGTGGCCAGGATGTCGGCGTCGGCGCCGAGGCCGAACGTCACCACCCGGGCGCCGGTCCGCTCGGCCATCGCGGCCACGTTGGGGTCGTCGGCGTTCAGGATCGCCACGCCGCCGGGGGGCAGCGCCTCGACTAGCTCACCCTTGGCCTTGGCCACCGCCTCGACCGAGCCGAACTCCGCCGCGTGCGCCCGCCCGACGTTCAGCACCGCGCCGATCCCCGGCGGCGCGATGCCGCAGAGGTAGGCGATGTGGCCGACGCCGCGGGCGGACATCTCCAGCACCAGGTACCTGGTGCCGGCGTCGGCCCGGAGCACGGTCAGCGGCAGGCCGATCTCGTTGTTGTACGACTCCGCCGGGGCGACCGTGGGGCCGAGGCGCTCGAGGAGCGCGGCGGTGAGGTCCTTGGTCGAGGTCTTGCCGGATGATCCGGTGATCCCGACGACGGTGACGGACGGCAGCCGGGCGAGGACGGCGTGCGCGAGCGCGCCGAGCGCGGCGGTCACGTCGTCGACCACGATCACCGGCAGGCCCGGCAGTTCCGGCAGCGGACGCGAGCCGAGCACCGCGGCCGCGCCGCCGGCCGCGGCCGCGGCCGCGAAGTCGTGGCCGTCCGCGCGGGTGCCGGGCAGCGCGGCGAACAGCGCGCCCGGCCCGGCCAGCCGCGAGTCGATCACGACGGGACCGCTGACGATCACCGAGCCGGCGTCACCGGTGACGGTGCTTCCGGTGACAGTGCTTCCGGTGACAGTGCCGCCGGTCAGCGCGGCGATCTCCGCGACGGGCAGCGGGATCATCCGGCGCCTCCCCGCCCGCCGGCGTGGCGGACGAGCGCGGCCGAAGTGACCTCCACGTCGTCGAACGGCAGCACGCTCGCGCCCACGTACTGCCCCGTCTCGTGTCCCTTGCCGGCCACCAGCATCACGTCCCCCTTCGCGGCCAGGCTAACGGCCAGGTCGATCGCCGCCGCCCGGTCCGGCTCGATGATCACCCGGGCCCGCACCGCGGGCGAGACGCCGAGCACCCCCTGCAGCATCTCGGCGAGGATCGCCAGCGGGTCCTCTGACCGGGGGTTATCGCTGGTGAAGATGGCGACGTCGGCCAGCCTCGCCGCGGCCGCGCCCATCAGCGGCCGCTTGCCCCGGTCCCGGTCGCCGCCGCAGCCGAGCACGACGATCAGGTCGCCGCTGGTGACCGGGCGCAGGGCGGTCAGCACGGCCTCGACCGCGCCCGGCTTGTGCGAGTAGTCGACGAACGCGTCGGGCTCGCCGCCGCCGACCCGCTGCAGGCGGCCGGGCACGCCCGGGCAGCCGGCCACCCCGGCCACGGCGTCGGCGAGGTCGACGCCGCCCTCCACGAGGCCCACGATCGCGCCGAGCGCGTTGGCCACGTTGAAGGGGCCGGGCAGCGTCACCGAGGCGTCGGCCTCGACCCCGCCCGGGCCGATGACCCGGAACGACGACCCGTCGGCGCCGCAGCGCACGTCGGTGGCCCGCCAGTCGGCCTGCGGGTAGGCGCCGGACGCGGCGTCCGCGCAGAACGTGACGATCGGCACCGAGGCCTGCGCCACCAGGCGGCGGCCGTAGCGGTCGGCCACGTTCACCACGCCGACGGCCGAGTACGCGGGGGTGAACAGCTTCGCCTTGGCCTTGAAGTAGTCCTCGAACCCGGCGTGGAAATCCAGGTGGTCCTGGGACAGGTTGGTGAACACGGCCACGTCGAAGCGGGTCCCGGCCACCCGGCCGAGGGCGAGCGAGTGGCTCGATACCTCCATCGCGGCCGCCGTCACCCCGTGCTCGGCCGCCACCGCGAGCAGCGCCTGGAGCTCGGGCGCCTCGGGCGTGGTCAGCGACGCGGTGACCCGCTCGGCGCCGATCTTGATCTCGACCCCGCCGACCAGGGCGGTGGTGTGCCCGGCGGCGCGCAGACCGGCCTCGCACAGGTAGCTCGTCGTGGTCTTGCCGCTCGTCCCGGTCACGCCGATCATCGTCATCCGGTGCGAGGGGTCGCCGTAGATCCAGCAGGAGACGTCGCCGAGCCGGTCGCGGGGCGACGACACCACGAACACCGGCACCCCGCTACGGGCCGCCTTGTCCCGGCCGTCGGGGTCGGTGAGGATCGCGATCGCGCCCGCCGCGACCGCCTGCTCCGCGTAGACCGCCCCGTGCGTGCGCGCCCCGGGCAACGCGGCGTACAGGTCACCGGGCCGCACGGCCCGGGAGTCGAGCGTGACCCCGGACAGGCGCCCGGGCTCGCTGTAGATGCTCTCCGCCCGGCCCACGCCGAGGAGCTCAGCGAGCCCGGACAGCGGGCGCGGCACGAGATGCTCGGGTCGGATCACGCCCAGAGGGTATCCAAAATCAGCGCGCATTGAGCTGAACATACGGTGGCTGGAGGCCTGGCTGGGGCAGGATCTGCTCGGTCTCGAGCGCGTTCTTCATCACGCTGTAGAACACCGGGCCGGCTACTTCGTCCCCGAAGAAGTCCTGGGTGCTCTTGTCCGGGTCCTGCACGTTGGTCGCGACGACGATCTGCGGGGCGTTGCCTGGCGCCATCCCGATGTAGCTCGCGCCGTAGACGCAGAGCGGGTTGGCGACGGGGCAGGTCTTCTCGGTCCCCTGGGCGGGCTCGTCGGCGGTGCCGGTCTTGGAGGCGATCGCGTAGCCGGGGATGATGCCCCAGGGCTGGTTCGCCTCCTCGTCCACCGCGGGCACCTGCTGCAGGATCGAGATCAGTTCCTTGGCCGTCTTGGCCTTGATCACGCGGGTGGACTTGGACGCCGGGGCGGGCGTGTACTGCCCGGCCGCGTTGTAGGTCCCGGCGATGAGCCGGGGCTGCACCCGGACGCCGCCGTTAGCCAGCGTCGCGTAGACGCTGGCCATCTGCACGGCGTTGACCGCGATGCCCTGGCCGTAGGCCAGGGTGTACCGCTCGTCGGACGACCACTGGGACGGCGGGGCGAGCAGGCCCTGGCTCTCGCCGGGCAGGCCGAGGCCGGTCGGCTCGTCCAGGCCGAACGCCTTCAGGTAGTCGTACTGGATCTTCGGGGTGATGCTGTTGGCCACCTGGGACATGCCGATGTTGCTCGAGTTCGCGATGATGCCCGCGATCGTGTAATGCGCGCCGGCGTCGTCCTCGGCGTCGTGAATCCACTGCCCGCCTTCGTAGATCTCGCCCGAGGACGGGATCCAGTAGGGGCTCATCGGCGTCTTCCCGCCGTGCTCGAACGCGGCGGCGGCGGTGATCACCTTGGCCGTCGATCCCGGCGTGAACACGTCCTGCACGTCGAGGTTGGCGGTGTTGGCCACGTTGGTCAGCGTGGCCTGGCTGTAGGTCGGCCACTGGGCCATGGCCAGGATGTCGCCGGTCTTGGGCTGGATGATCACGGCCGTGCACTGCTTGGCCTTGGCCTTCTTGACCTCTTGCTCGCACGCCTGCATGGCCTCGTACTGGAGGTCGGGGTCGATCGTCAGCTTGATCGACTCGCCGTTCTTGGCCGCCGTGTACTCGGTGGTCGTCCCGGGGATGATCTGCTCGTCCGCGCCGATCTCGACCTGCTCGCTGCCGGCCGTGCCGTTCAGCTCGTTGTCGTACTCCTGCTCGATGCCCGCCTGGCCGGCTAGCACGCCGGTGGCCTGGTTGACGTTGGTGAACCCGACCACGTTCGCGGTCGCCTCGCCGTCCGGGTAGGTACGCGAGTAGACCGGCGTCGGGTACACGCCGATCAGGTCGAGCGCGGCGATCTTGGCCTCCGCGCTGACCGAGATGCCCGTGGCCAGCTGCACGTACATGGGCGAGTTGACGGCCGGGTGGTCGAGCACGTTGACGACCTTGGCGGCGGTCATGCCGAGCGGACCGGCGAGCTGCTCGCCGTAGGACTGCCGCTGCGCGGCCGTGATCTGGGTGGGGTCGGCGGTAATCGTGTAGGTCTCGACCGTCATCGCCAGGACCTGGCCGTTCGAGCCGTAGATAGTGCCGCGCATGGCCGGCAGCGGCAGGGTCCGCAGCTTCT
>Ga0302314_10008595_pt1 | contig 18147 bp, 17 predicted proteins | sample III_Palsa_N2_3_FD_200533 | JGI IMG/M metagenome (GOLD analysis project Ga0302314, IMG submission 200533) | Peat permafrost microbial communities from Stordalen Mire near Abisko, Sweden - III_Palsa_N2_3 | ecosystem: Environmental > Terrestrial > Soil > Palsa > Peat permafrost | place: Sweden...
TCTCGTGCCGCGCGCGCAAGAGCTTGACCACTTCGTCGGACAATTCGCGGTCGTCGGTGATGGCATCGAGCGATTTGAGCGCCGCACCAAGCGCCTCACGTCGCGCCGCGATTTCCGATTCATGCTCCGCGATACTTTCTGCGCGGCCGGCGTCGGCAACGCCGAGCCAGCGCACCACCGGCGGCAGCCCCAATCCCACTCCGACCAGCGTGATGAAGATGACGCCGAAACTGACGAACAGGATCAGGTCGCGGTAGGGAAAGCTTTCGCCGTCGGGCAGCGCGAACGGCAGCGCCAGCGCTGCGGCGAGCGAGACCGCGCCGCGCACGCCGGTGAACGCGATCACGAATACCGTGCGCCATGACGGCATCGGATCGCGGGCGCGCAGGCGCTTGTTCCATAGCCGCGGCAAATAGGTGGCGGGATAGACCCAGGCAAAGCGCGCCACGATGACGATCACGGCGACCAGCGCGGTGGCGGACAGAATGTCGTCCAGCGGAAACGCTTTCGATTGCGCGAACAGCGACCGCATCTGGAATCCGGTCAGCAAGAACAACAGGCCCTCGATCAAATAGATGATGAGATCCCAGAAGAAGATGCCCTGCAGCCGGGTCGCCGAAGAGATCAACAGCGGCCCGTTCCAGCTCATATAGAGCCCGCAGGCAACGGTCGCGATCACCCCGGAGCCGCCGAAATGCTCGGGAATCCAATAGGCGATGTAGGGCGTGATCAGCGACAGCGTGATTTCGACCTGCGGATCCCGCGCCCGGTGGCGCACCCGCAGGCTGATCCAGCCCACCGCGGCCCCGAACAGCGCCTCGCCGGCGACGATGGCGATGAAGGTGCCGGCGGCTTTGGGCAATGAAAACATCCCGGTCGAAATCGCCACCACCGCGAAGCGATACAGGATCAGCGCGGTGGCGTCGTTCGCCAGGCCCTCGCCCTCGAGCACGACCAGAATTCGCCTGGGCATGCCGAGCTTGCGGGCGATCGCCAGCGGCGCCACCACATCCGGCGGCGCGACGATGGCGCCGAGCAGGAAGCCGACGTTCCACGGCAGCCCGATCAAATAATGCGTCGCGGCGGCGACCGCGCAGGCCGTGAAGATCACGCAGCCGACCGACAACAGGATGATCGGCCGCAAATTATGCTTGAATTCGCGCCAGCTCATGGCGACGCTGGCCGAATAGATCAGCGGCGGCAGCACCACCAGCAGCACCAGTTCCGGCGGCAATTCCAGCGACGGCATTCCCGGCACAAAGGCGAGTACGACGCCGGTCAGCAGCAGCAGGATCGCCGGTGCGACATTGATCCGCCGTGCCAGCAGTGCGGCGCCCGCCAGCACCGCCAGCAGAATCAGGAAAATCTGGAATCTGGCTTCCACGGTCCCTCAAATCGTTCCGTTCTTTTTCGCCCGCAGGGCGGGCGAGGTCAACCGAGGGGCCTTACTCGTGCAAATCGTAGCGGAAGGATTTCGAGACGATCTGCCAGCCGTCGGGAAGCTTCATCGCGACCAGATAGTCGGTGAAATAGCGCGGCGGCAACTGGCAGCGCACCTTGATGAAGGCGGTGGATTGGTCGGAGCGGTCGATGGTGACGATGAAATCCTCGCGTGGCTGGCCCTCGGCCTTGGCGGATGGACGCTTCCTGACGCGACCGAGCCAGTCCGGCACGGTGAGCACCTGCAGTTCACCCTTTTCCAGCCAGCGCAGGTCCGCGGAGGGGTGAAAGATCGCGCCCAATTTGTCGGCGTCGCCTTCATACAGACCGTCGAAATAGTGCTGGACGACGGCTTCGACGCTGGAACGGTCGTGGCTCATGATTTTGCCTCCTGTTACGTAAAGCCAGCTTGGTTGCTGCCAGATTGTCATTCCGGGGCGCGCGTTAGCGCGAACCCGGAATCTCGAGATTCCCCGATGTGCAATTGCACATCTGCGGTCCGGTCCTGACGGACCATCCCGGAATGACGTGTTCAATTCAAATCGCACTCGCGGCAATATTGACCATCAACGCGACCAAAGCGGTGTTGAACACGAAAGAGATGATGCCATGCACGGTCGCGGTGCGGCGGATGGTCTTGTCGGTGATACCGACGTCGGATACCTGCGCGGTCATGCCGATCACGAACGAGAAGTACACGAAGTCCCAGTAATCGGCGTGCTCATGCTGGTCGCCGCTGGGAAACTGCAGGCCTCCCGGTTTGGCGCCGCGGTAATAATCATGGGCATAATGCAGCGCGAAGGTCGTATGCACGGCGGCCCAAGACAGCGCAATCGTCGACGTCGCCAGCGTCAGGTCCACGACGCTGCGATGCGATCCACCGAGCTCGAACACGATTGCGGCGATGCTGGCGAAGGCGCCGAGCGCAGTTACCAGCAAAATCAGAAAGCGGCCGTCGTCCTGCAACACGGCGTTGCGGCGGATGTGCGCCAGCCCACAGCGAAACATCATGATGTAGACCAGCAGCAGATACGGCGCGATGAAGGTATCCCAGCCGATCAAGAGGCGCGTCACCAGCCGCAGCGAGCCCGGCAGCAAAAAGAATGCGATGACTCCGATCAGAATCGAAATAAACGTGCGCGGCCGTGCATAGACGACACGGATCGGTTTGGACATTTTGCGGAAGCGGACAAGGTGACGATCGTCGGCTTCCTTGGTTGCCATCGCCGCCATCAATTCTTGCGCTCGGCGACGAAGCGCGCGGCGGCGCGCAGCACGTCTCCCTTGGCGCCGAAGATCGATAGTGCCTTGTCGGCGCGTGCCAGGAGGTCGCTGACGCGCTGCTTGGCACCGGCGATCCCAAGCTGGGTAACGAAAGTGGTCTTGCCCAGGGCCGCATCCTGTCCGGTCTGCTTGCCGAGCGCCGCCGCATCGCCCTCGACGTCGAGCAGGTCGTCGGCAATCTGGAAGGCTTCGCCGAGCGCGCGGCCGTAATCGTCCAGCGCCCGATATTGTTCGGGCGAGGACTGGCCCAGGATGGCGCCGGCAATGCAGCCATAGCGCAACAGCGCGCCGGTTTTCATCTGCTGCAGCCGCGCGACGTCGACCGGCTCGCGGTCACCGAACCGGCCTTCACCGGCGAGGTCGAGCATCTGGCCGCCGACCATGCCGCCCAGTCCCGAGGCGCGCGCCAGCGCGCGCGTCAGCAGCAGGCGCACGGTGGGATCGCGGTGGATCTCGTCGCGGGTGATGATGTCGAAGGCGAGCGTCAACAGCCCGTCGCCGGCCAGGATCGCGGTGGCGTCGTCGGTCTTCTTGTGCAGCGTGGGGCGGCCGCGGCGCAGGTCGCTGTTGTCCATCGCCGGCAGATCGTCGTGGATCAGAGAATAACAATGGATGCATTCGAGCGCGGCTCCGGCCAGCAGCGCGGCCTCGCGCGGAACACCGAAAACGGCCGAACTCTCGACCACCAGGAACGGCCGCAGCCGTTTGCCGCCGCCAAGGCTCGAATAGCGCATGGCGTCCATCAGCCGTTTCGGCCGCGCGATCTCATCGGGCAACAGAGCGTCGGACAGAAGTTGGGCCAGCAGCGCTTCGGTATCCTCCGCGGTCTGGTCCAGTCGTTGCGTAAAGTCGGATAGTGCCGTGCCGGTCGTCATCAAAAACAGCTCCAGATCGAGTTGGCCGGGACAATCGGTTATGGCACCGGCTTCGTCAATTCCGCCGGCGCGGGTTCGGGGTGCCTTAAAAGCGTTGAAAAAAGCGGGAATTATCAGAGGGATATCGGTTTATCTTTTGTTTTGACGCGTTTTCTTCACGCGAACCGGGACCCACTTCGCTCGAAAACGCTTTGGTACCTTGAACCAGAAACGATAGAATTTGCGCATTGCCCGAAATCTGCTGCTGGCCGTGCTGGCGCTATTGCTGCTGCCCTATCTGCTGGCGCCGTTCTACCGTACCGGCCATCCGGTCTCGACGCTGATGGCCTGGCGCTGGGCGACCGGCGCGCCGGTATCGCGGCAATGGATCGATTTTGGCGCGATTTCGCCGTCGCTGCCGCGTTCAGTGGTCGCATCCGAGGACGCGAAATTCTGCAGCCATCACGGCATCGATTGGGACGCGTTGCGCGAGGTGATCGACGACGCCGAGGATGGCGAGGCGGCCCGCGGCGGCTCGACCATCACCCAGCAGGTGGTGAAAAACCTGTTCCTGTGGCCGGGCCGCAGCGTGGTCCGCAAGGCGCTGGAATTGCCGCTCGCGCTGTGGACCGATTGGGTGCTGCCAAAGCAGCGGATTCTGGAAATCTACCTCAATATCGCCGAGCTGGGGCCTTCCGGCCAGTTCGGTGTGCAAGCCGGCGCCAACTATGCCTTCGGCCATCCGGCCTCCGGCCTGTCGCCGCGCGAAGCGGCGCTTTTGGCGGCCATTCTGCCCAATCCGGTGCGGCGCAGCGCCCGCAATCCCGGCCCCGGCGTGCGCCGGCTGGCCGGGACCTATACCGCCCGGGCGCAGGCTGCGGCATTGCAGCGGTGCTGGAGCGAAAATCGAGGTTTTTGAGCCATTTTGGCGTATTTTGAACCTAGCTTTGGCTCCTTCCATCCTCTATAAGCGCGGCCTTATCGGCATTTGCGCTCGCGCCAAAACGCTTCAGCCGTCCGTTTTCGGACGATGCCTCCGACAACACCCCTAGAGGATACCGACATGGCCGTTCCCCGTAGAAAAACATCGCCCTCGCGGCGTGGCATGCGCCGCTCGGCGGACGCGCTGAAGAAGCCGACCTATGCCGAGGACAAGGATTCCGGCGAATTGCGCCGCCCGCACCACCTCGATCTGAAAACCGGCATGTACAAGGGCCGGCAGGTTCTGAAGGCCAAGAAGGAATCCTGACAATAAGGCAGGCGAGCCGCGATCGGCGACCCGTGACCGGCAACGCCTGCCTGAATTCGGCCAACCAGTGAGGTAAGACGGTGTCCGGCGGCGAACCCCGATGGTTCGCCAGAGAACACCTTGGTTCTCTTGAAAACCTTGGTTCTCTTGAAAAGAAGGCCTCGCCGATGGTCGGTTTTCCGCTTCTTCTGATTCCGCTCGCGATCTACAACATCATCGTCTTCCTGATGCCGGGGGTTTCCCTGGCCGAGCCGCTCGTGAAGCTGCCGCTGATGTCGGGCGCCGAGTGGCCGGTGACGCTCAGCGATATATTGCTCGCGCTCGGCATTGTCGTGTTGCTGCTTGAGGTCATCAAGGGCGCGCGCCCCGGGGCGAAATATCTCACCGATCATCTGCTGTCGCTGATCATTTTCGGCGGCGCGGTCGCCGAATTTCTGCTGTGGCCGCGGTTCGGCAGCTCGACCTATTTCCTGCTCGTTCTGCTGGCGCTGGCAGATTTCCTGTCGGGCCTGGCGTTGCGCGCGCGGCGCGGGACCCAAATGGTAGCTGCCGACGCAGTATCCAGGCGAGGGACGAGAAAAGCCGATGCCGCCCTGGCCGAACCGCAATTCGATCCTGCGCCCTCGTCATCGGTACCACCGGCGGCTTCGGTCGCCGAATCGGTGCTGCTGGACCACCCGCAACCGAACAACGTCCAACCCGAAGTGACACCCGCCGGACCACCCCCGGAGCTGGTGTCCCCAGGACTGCAGCCGGGCAACAGCTCGCCGCCGCCACCCGAGGCGCCGGCGCATTAACCTGGATGACTTGAACCTAGATGATTTGCCGGGTCCGGCGTCCGGCGCCCTGGATCGGGATTTGCTTGGCGCTATAGGCGGTCTGCGCATCCGCAAGCGTTGCGCGCTGCAAGCCGCGCGGTTGCGGTGCCTGCTCGGCGGTCGCGATCAACTGCGTGACAAAAATCGAGCTGGGCAGGGACGGCTGCGGGCCGGGGCGCCGGGACCATTGCGCCGATGGGATTACCGGTACCAGCGCGACACAGGCGGGTTTTGCGTCCAGAACGACGCCGTCCTCTACCGCCTGCTCGGATTGACTGGTGCCCATCATCGTAAATCGAGATCCGGCTCAACTGTCACATTTTGGGGCGTTAAGCTCCCTTATGAATCATCCTCGCAAGAGCTATGCCGGTTCGGCCAGGTCCGTTCCCGGCTACCGTGCGACGTGGTTTCCAGAATATTTATGAACTTTGCATAGGGTCAGACGCAAAACAGGCACTATTCTTCGAGTCGAAGAATCACCTTCTGTGTCCCAAAACGAGGCGATCTTGAAACCCGCTGTTCCCCCGGCTTCGACCATTCTCGCTTCGCTTGGCCAGGCGGCCTTCGTCTGGGACATCGCAACCGACGAGATGGCCTGGAGCGATCATCTGGCCGCGGTATTTCCGGATATTCCGGCGGAAGCGCTGGCGAGCGGGGCGGCGTTTTCAAATCTGATCGAACCGGTGCGCTCGATCCGGACCGCCGCCCTTGGCCATTCGCCGCTGGCGCACCGCGCGGAGGGCGCGCCCTACCGGATCGAATATGGCGTGCGGGCCGACACCTCGGCCCCGGTGCTGTGGATCGAGGAATCCGGCTGCTGGTTTGCCGACGCAGACGGCAAACCGGCGCGGGTCCAGGGCATTGTCCGCATCGACAACGAACGCCATGCCCGCGACGAGCAGCTGGTAAAACTGTCCCGGCACGACCCGCTGACCGGCGAACTCAATCGCACGCATCTCATCGCCTCGCTGGCCGAGGCCATCGAGGAAGCCATGCGCTTCCGCTCGTCCAGCGCCTTCATGTTGATCGGGATCGATCATCTGGCCCGCATCAACGACGCCTTCGGCTTCGATGTCGCCGATGCCGTGATTTCAGAAGTGGCCACACGCATCCGCGCCCGGCTGCGCGGCGGCGACGTGCTCGGCCGGTTCTCCGGCAATAAATTCGGGCTGATCCTCAAGAACTGTACCGTCGACGACATGAATGTCGCCGCCGAGCGGTTTCTGGCCGGCATTCGCGACGAAGTGGTGCCGACCAAATCCGGTCCGGTCTCGGTCACGGCATCGATCGGCGCCGTCAGTGTGCCGCGCTACGCGCGCAGCGCCGACGAGGCCATCAACCGCGCCCACGAAACGCTCGACATGGCGAAGCGTCGCCGCTCCGGATCGTTTTCGATCTGGCGTCCGAATGTCGAGCGCGACGCCCAGCGCCGCGTCAATATTCGCGTCACCGACGAGATCGTCACCGCGCTCAATGAACGCCGCATCGTGATGGCGTTCGAGCCGGTCGTGGAGGCCGTCTCGCGCAAGGCGTCGTTCTACGAGTGCCTGGTTCGCATGGAGCAGGATGACGGGCAGATGCTGCTGGCGCCGGACATCGTCCCCGTCGCCGAGAAGCTCGGCCTGATACGCCTGGTCGATCACCGCGTGCTCGAACTCGTGGTGGCTGAACTTGCGGGTTCGCCAAATGTGCGGCTCAGCCTGAACATTTCCCCCGACACCACGATGGATCCGGACTGGTCGGCTTCGATCGAATCACTGATGCGCGCGCATCCCGGCGTCGCCGAGCGGCTGATCGTCGAAATCACCGAAACCGTGGCGATCCAGGATATCGATGACATCCGAGGCTTTGTCACCCGGTTGAAGAGCTTCGGCAGCCGGATCGCGATCGACGATTTCGGCGCCGGTTACACCTCGTTCCGGAATCTGCGCAAGCTCGGCGTCGATATCGTGAAAATCGACGGCGCCTTCGTGCAGAATATCGCCCGCTCGGCCGACGATCGGGCCTTCGTGCAGACGCTGATCGATCTGGCGCGCCGGCTGGAGATCAAGACCGTGGCCGAATGGGTTCAGGACGAGGAATCGGCTGCGATGCTGCGCGACTGGGGCTGCGACTACATCCAGGGGCGCCTGATCGGGCTGGCCTCCTCGCAGCGGCCGTGGGATCCGCAGGCTGAAACGGTTTTGCCGGCGGCGAGCTGAATTACCCGCGTTAGATTAGTTAAACTATCAGACGTCGTCCCGGCGAACGCCGGCCATACGCCGTGTCCCCCGCTCCCGTGCGCAATAGGCGGGGACGACGATCTATTGCTTTTCCGCGGACGAGGGACGGAAAAACTCACTCTTCCTTTTTCGGCTCTTTCGACATCCGGTCGAGGCGGTCCTGCATGTCCTTCATCTGACGGCGCAGATTGTCGATGTTGTCATCTTCGGGCGCCGGCTCCGGAGCTTTTTCCGGCTCGGCGGCGGCCGCTCCCATGCGCGGCGGCACGAACGGCTTGAACATCGAGAATGTCTGCTGAAACAATTCCATGTTGCGGCGAACGTGCTCTTCCAGCGGCGCGAACGGCGTTCCGCTGAACGTATTGGTCAACTGCTTGCGGAATTTTTCCTGCTCGCGCGTCAGCGTATCGATCGATTGCTCGAGATATTTCGGCACCACCATCTGCATGCTGTCGCCGTAAAACCGGATCAATTGCCGCAGGAAGGTGGTGGGCAGCAGATTCTGGCCCGCCTTGTTTTCCTGTTCGAAGATGATCTGCGCCAGCACGGAGCGGGTGATATCGTCGCCGGTCTTGGCGTCATAGACGAGGAAATCCTCGCCGTCCTTGACCATCGCCGCGAGGTCCTCGAGCGTCACATAGGTGCTCGTGCCGGTATTATAGAGCCGTCGATTCGCGTATTTCTTGATCGTGGTGGGTTGGTCTGATTTCGCCATGGGCTCACACATGCACACCGAGGACGGGAACCCGGCGGCCTAGCCGCTGGGCTAACAAGCAACGCATCGCAGCAAAGGTAAGCATTTTCAATGCGGTTCGGCTACCGTTTTGTGCGGCACGGTTAATTCCAAAGCATAGGCACTGCTCAGGAAATTGCCAAGAGGCTCGATTTGAATGCGCCGCGGCGAGATTTTGCCTTCCGGCCAATTGACATGCCTCAACGACGTTAACAGGATGAGCCGAGAGACTGGCCTGCCATCCGGCCGCCCGCCATCCAAGGCCTTAAAGCCCAACAACTCAAACTCAGGAGATGCCCATGTCAGACGATGTCGTCATCGTCAGCGCCGCCCGCACCCCGGTCGGAAGTTTCAACGGTGCGTTCGCCACCACACCGGCCCATGATCTCGGTGCCATCGCCATCAAGGCGGCGCTGGAGCGCGCGGGCATCGAGCCGGGCCGTGTTTCCGAGGTGATCATGGGTCAGATCCTGACCGCAGCCCAAGGCCAGAACCCGGCCCGTCAGGCCTCGATCGCCGCCGGTATCCCGGTGGAAAGCCCGGCCTGGGGCGTTAATCAATTATGCGGTTCGGGCCTGCGTACGGTGGCGCTGGGCTACCAGGCGCTGCTCAACGGCGATTCCGAAATCGTCGTCGCCGGCGGCCAGGAATCCATGAGCATGGCCCCGCATGCGCAATATCTGCGCGGCGGCGTCAAGATGGGCCCGGTGGATTTCATCGACACCATGATCAAGGACGGATTGTGGGACGCCTTCAACGGCTATCACATGGGCAACACCGCCGAGAACGTCGCCAGGCAATATCAGATCACGCGCGCGCAGCAGGACGAATTCGCCGTTCACTCCCAGAACAAGGCCGAGGCCGCGCAGAAGGCCGGCAAGTTCAAGGACGAGATCGTCCCGGTCACCATCAAGACCCGCAAGGGCGATATCATAGTCAGTGACGATGAATATCCGCGTCACGGCGCGACGCTGGAAGCCATGGCCAAGCTCAAGCCGGCGTTCGAGAAGGACGGCACCGTCACCGCCGGCAGTGCCTCCGGTATCAACGATGGCGCGGCTGCGGTGGTGCTGATGACCGCCAAGCAGGCGGCCAAGGAAGGCAAGACCGTGCTGGCGCGCATCGTGTCGTGGGGCCAGGCCGGCGTCGATCCCAAGATCATGGGCACCGGGCCGATTCCGGCCTCGCGCGCCGCGCTGAAAAAGGCCGGCTGGAGCATCGGCGATCTCGACCTGATCGAGGCCAATGAAGCTTTCGCGGCGCAGGCCTGCGCGGTCAACAAGGACCTCGGCTGGGATACCTCCAAGGTCAACGTCAATGGCGGCGCGATCGCGATCGGCCATCCGGTCGGCGCGTCCGGCGCGCGCGTGCTGGTGACGCTGCTGCATGAAATGCAGAAGCGCGATGCGAAGAAAGGCCTCGCCACGCTGTGCATCGGCGGCGGCATGGGCATCGCGATGTGCATTGCACGCGATTAAACAAACGGCAGCGGATGCACGGGAGTGATGAAAAGATCATCTCGCAACTGCAGCGCACAAAGTTAATAAGAAACGCCCGGCTTATGCCGGGCGTTTTGTTCTTGATGTTGGTCAAGCGGCCCGCTTAATTCGACGTTACAAAAAAGCATAGGGAAGCCAAGGGAGGATTCGACATGGCGCGTGTTGCATTGGTGACGGGGGGAACGCGAGGCATCGGAGCGGCGATCAGCAAGGGGCTGAAGGCCGCCGGCTACAAGGTGGCCGCCAGCTATGCGGGCAACGATGCGGCGGCGGAGAAATTCAAGGCCGAGACCGGCATTCCTGTCTACAAATGGGACGTGAGTTCGTTCGATGCCTGTGCCGCGGGCGTCAAGCAAGTCGAAGCCGACCTCGGCCCGGTCGAAGTCCTCGTCAACAACGCCGGGATCACCAGGGATACCGCGTTTCACAAGATGACGCTCGAACAGTGGAATGCGGTGATCAACACCAATCTCGGTTCGCTGTTCAACATGACCCGGCAGGTGATCGAAGGCATGCGCGGCCGAAAATTCGGCCGCATCATCAACATCTCTTCGGTCAACGGCCAGAAGGGCCAATTCGGCCAGGTGAATTATTCCGCCGCCAAGGCTGGCGACATCGGCTTCACCAAGGCGCTGGCGCTGGAGAATGCCAAGGGCGGCATCACCGTGAACGTGATCTGTCCGGGCTATATCAATACAGAGATGGTGCAGGCGGTACCGAAGGAGGTTCTGGAGAAGAACATTCTCCCGCAAATTCCGGTCAACCGCCTCGGCGAACCGGAAGAAATCGCCCGCAGCGTGATTTTCCTGGCTGCCGACGATGCCGGCTTCATCACGGGATCGACGCTTACGGTGAATGGCGGGCAATATCACGCGTGATGGGTGCTCTGCGTCATGGCCAGCGCTTCCTGACGGCTGGATTGCTTCGCTTTCGCTCGCAATGACGGACTTCATGACCCCGCGCACGGCCACGCTGATCGGACTGACCGCGATCCTGATGTGGTCGTTGCTGGCGGCGCTGACGGTGGCGACGGGAACGATCCCGGCGTTTCAACTGGCGGCGATGACGTTCGCGATCGGCGCGCTGGTGGGATCGCTGACATGGATCGGGCGGCCGGAGGCGATCGCCGCGTTGTGGCAGCCGCCCCTGGCATGGATCGTCGGGGTCGGCGGGCTGTTTGGATATCATGCGCTGTATTTCCTGGCGCTGCGTTTCGCACCGCCGGCCGAAGCCGGGCTATTGAATTATCTCTGGCCGCTATTGATCGTGCTGTTTTCGTCGCTGCTGCCCGGCGAGCGGCTGGCGCCGCATCACGTCATCGGTGCCCTGCTCGGACTGGCCGGCACGGTATTGTTGTTTGTCGCCGGCAGCGGAAGCGGCTTCGCGCCCGGCCAGTTGCCCGGATTGATCGCGGCGTTCGTGGCGGCCTTTGTGTGGGCGGCCTATTCGGTGATGTCGCGCCGGCTCAAGTCGGTGCCGACAGACGCGGTGGCCGGCTTTTGTCTGGTGACCGCGCTGCTCGCCGCCGGGGTGCACGGGCTGGTCGAGGTTACGGTCTGGCCCGATACTGCGGGCCAATGGCTGGCGGTTATCGCGCTCGGCATCGGGCCGGTCGGTGCGGCGTTCTATGCCTGGGATATCGGAATGAAGCGCGGCGACATCCGCGTGCTGGGTGCGGCGTCCTATGCGACGCCGCTGCTCTCGACCCTGTTTCTGATTCTGGCCGGCTTTGCGAAGCCGAGCGCGAACATCGCCATCGCTGCGGTCTTGATCGCCGGCGGCGGACTGATCGCGGCGAGGGATATGATCGGGAAGCGAAGCGCTCCACCCTGAGCGCACCTACTCAGGATGAGGACGCGGCTCCCACCCCTTCGGCGCCAGCTCGAATGTTGCGAAATCGAATCCCGGCGCCACCGTGCAGCCGACCAAAGTCCAGTCGCCGGTGCTCTCGGCCGCCTGCCACGCCTGCGCCGGCACGATGGCTTGCGGCACTTCGCCGGCCGCGAGATCGGGACCAAGCCTGACGCTGTGCCGGTCGCCATTCCCGGCGATCTGCAACATCAGCGCGCTGCCAGCATAATAATGCCAGATCTCCACCGCGTCGATGCGATGCCAGTGCGAGCGCTCGCCGCGCGACAGCAGGAAATAGATCGCGGTCGAGCGCGAGCGTCCGTTGGCGTCCCTGCGCGCGTCGCGAAACGTCTCGCGATAGTGCCCGCCCTCGGGATGCGGCTTCAGTTCGAGCCGTGCAATGATGTCGGCGGCGGTAGGCGCCTCGGTCATCGGGATTTTCCGATCAGGACTTGTCTATCAAGACTTGCCTATCAGGATTTGTTCTTGCGTTCGCGCAATTCGCCGAACACGTCGGCGGCGCTCTGGCCCTTCATCCGCAGGCTGGCCGCGACCGACGGCTCGTCGGCGCGCAGGAACACGTTGGCCCTCTTCTCTTCGCCCAGCAGGGTCGGGATCGTCGGCTTGTTGTCGCCGCGCAAATGCTTCACGTCTTCGGCGCGTGCCTTCAAGGCCGCATTGTCGGGCTCGACCGTCAGCGCGAATTTGATGTTGGCGGCGGTATATTCGTGACCGCAATAGAGCTTGAAATCGTCGGGCAGCGCGCGCAGCTTGAGCAGCGAGTCCCACATCATCGGATAGGTGCCCTCGAACACCCGCCCGCACCCGATCGAGAACAGCGTGTCGGCGGCGAACAGCGTCTTCTCGCTGTCGAACACATAGCTGATGTGGTCGAGGGTGTGGCCCGGGGTTTCCAGTACCCGCGCCAACAGGCTTCCCACTTTGATGACATCGCCCTGGCCGGCGCGCAGGTCGACATTGGCGATCTTGGCCGACTTGTCGTGCGGCGCGACCACGCGGCATTGGTATTTCTGCTTCAATTCGGCGACGCCGCCGACATGGTCGCCATGATGATGGGTGATCAGAATATCGCTCAGCGTCCAGCCTTCGCGCTCCAGCTCCTTGATAATAGGTCCGGCTTCCGGCGCGTCGATCGAAGCGGTCGCCTTGGTCGCGGGGTCGTGGATCAGGTAACCGAAATTGTCGGTGAGGCAGGGGAACAGGCGAATTTCGGCAGTCATGTTATCTCCATGATCGAGTCTAGGCAGGAACGCGAGCAAGCCCCATAGGGGCATGAAATATGGCGTTAACGCCGAATAAGCAATGCGATATTGGGCACGCATTTGGATGCGGCTTCGTGCTAGATTAAGTGCATGACGATCGATGTCATTGATCTTCGTGATTTTTATTCGCAGCGCCTCGGCATCGTGGCGCGGCGGCTGATCAATCGCGGCATCCACGCGCGCTGGCCGGATGCCGGGGGTCAGCGGGTGCTCGGCCTCGGCTATCCGACCCCCTATCTCGGCCTGTTTCGCGAGGATTCAGAGCGCTGCATCGCCTTCATGCCGGCGGCTCAAGGCGTGTTGAAATGGCCGACGGCGCGGCCGACTTTGGCGACACTGGTCGACGAATTTTCGCTGCCGCTGCCGGATGCCGCCGTCGACCGCATTCTGCTGGTTCATGCGCTGGAAATGTCCGACGATCCCGAAGGGTTGCTGCGCGAAGTATGGCGGGTGCTGGCGCCGTCAGGTCGCGTGATGGCGGTTATTCCGAACCGGCGCGGGGTCTGGACCCGTACCGACGCCACGCCGTTCGGTCACGGCCGGCCGTATTCGCGTTCCCAGATCACGCAATTGCTGCGGCAGACCTGGTTCACGCCCACGGCATGGGGCGAGGCGTTGTTCGTGCCGCCGGTCCGGGGCGGCTGGTTCCTGCGCTCCGCGATGGCATGGGAGCGCGTCGGCGCTGCGTTGTCGCTGCCATTCGCCGGGGTCCACATCGTGGAAGCCACCAAGCAGGTCTATCGCGCGATCCCGGCACACCGCGAGCGCACGCGGCTCATTCCATCACTGCCGCCAGTGCTGGTGCCGTCATCCTTGCAGCCGGAGAATGCGCAGCTTGCTCACGCCTCGCCCCGGCCAGGCACCGAGCAGCGGTAAGCGAACCCGATCTTCAGCTATCGCATTGCGGGAACTCCCGCGCCCCGAGCGCGTTGATACCGGTGGCTGACGCAAGGCTGCGGAAAGCCTTGGAGCGTCGATTATCCGGGGCATTTCCTTACAGGTTCAATCCGATGGATTTGCAGCGATGGCAGCACGATTCGACGATTGTCGCTGCGAAGCCTTCACCGGGGAACGATAATTTCAATGACGGCCGTAGCGATAACCGCGTCATCGAAACCAGTATCCCCTTTCGTCTCGACGCCTTGCGCTGGAGCGGTTTCCATACCCGGGTCGTGCTGGCGCTCGGCATTACCTGGATTCTGGACGGGCTGGAGGTCACGCTGGCAGGCGCGTTGTCCGGCGCGCTGAAAGAAAGCCCCACGCTGCAGTTCACCAACTTCGACGTCGGATTTTCCAACAGCGCTTACCTCGCGGGCGCCGTGATCGGCGCACTCGGGTTCGGCTGGCTCACCGATCGGATCGGACGCAAGAAATTGTTCTTTATCACGCTGGCGCTCTATCTGGCGGCCACCGCCGCGACCGCGCTGTCCTGGAGCATCGCGAGCTACGCGCTGTTCCGGTTCCTGACCGGTGCCGGCATCGGCGGCGAATACACCGCGATCAATTCGACGATTCAGGAGTTGGTGCCGGCGCGCTATCGCGGCTGGACCGATCTCGTGATCAACGGCAGTTTCTGGATCGGCGCGGCGCTGGGTGCGGTCAGCGCGATCGTTCTGCTCGATCCGCATGTGACCGGTCCGGACCTCGGCTGGCGGCTTGCCTATTTCACCGGCGCCGGGCTCGGCCTTGTCGTATTCGTGATGCGGATGTGGATTCCGGAAAGCCCACGATGGCTGGTGATTCACGGTCAACCCGATCGCGCCAATGCGATCGTGGGCGACATCGAGCGATCGGTCACGGGACATGTACAGGACTTGAATCAACAGGACCTGAATCAACAGGACCTGAATCAACAGGACCTGGATCGACAGGACTCACGTCGACAAGCGTGGCCGAAAATAAAGCTGAGAATGCGCGATCACACCCCGCTGCGCCAGGTCGCACACACGTTGTTTGTCGTCTATCGCCAGCGTTCGCTGGTCGGACTGGCGCTGATGATCGCGCAAGCGTTCTTCTACAACGCGATCTTCTTCACCTTTGCGCTGGTACTGACCGATTTCTACGGGATCGCGGCGGACCAGATCGGATGGTACATCCTGCCTTTCGCCGCGGGCAATTTTCTTGGGCCGCTGTTGCTCGGGCGGCTGTTCGACACGGTGGGACGCCGGGCGATGATTACGCTGACTTACGGCGCTTCGGGCCTTCTGCTGGCGCTGTCGGGTTATCTGTTCGCGATCGGCGTGCTGAGTGCCGAGACCCAGACCATGGCCTGGATGGTGATTTTCTTTTTTGCGTCGCCGGCCGCCAGTGCGGCCTATCTCACCGTCAGCGAGACCTTTCCGCTGGAGGTGCGCGCGCTCGCGATTGCGCTGTTTTATGCGGTGGGAACCGGCATTGGCGGCGTCGCCGGTCCGGCCTTGTTTGGTGCGTTGATCGATACGGGGTCGCGCGAGCGCGTTTTCGCGGGCTATTTGCTGGGCGCGGGATTGATGATCGCGGCCGCTGGGGTCGCATGGCGTTACGCCATCGCGGCGGAGCGCCGGACGCTGGAATCGGTCACACGGCCGCTGGCTTTTGTGGAGTAGAATGACATGATTGAGGACGTTGGAGATGAAGCTCTGGCCGAGATGTTCGTGCAGGAAAATGTGAGAGAAAGCGCGCCATTGCCGCAGATTGCATCAGCGAAACCGGCCGCGAGCGATCTGGCGCGACGCCTGAGCGAATGCGCGGTGCTGCTTGATATCGACGGCACCCTGCTTGATCTGGCACCAACGCCGCGTGAAGTCTGGGTACCGCCGGGCCTGGCAAAGACCCTTGGCGGGCTGCATGACAAGACCTCGGGCGCGCTGGCCCTCGTCAGCGGACGTTCGCTGAACGATATCGATTTGATCTTTGCGCCCGAGCAATTTCCGGCCGTTGGCGGCCACGGCGCGGAAATGCGGATTTCGGCGGAGAGCGAAGCCGTTGCCGTCCATGCGCCGCCGATGGACAAGGAACTGAAGCGCCGTCTCGCCGCCATCGCCAGGCTCAGCCCGGGCATTCTGCTCGAAGACAAGGGCTATTCGCTGGCGCTTCATTACCGGCTGGCGCCGCATGCCGAGAAGGCGATCTACGAGGCGGTGTCCCTGATCCGGGCCGATCTGCCCAATGCGCCGATCGAAGTGCTGCCCGGAAAATGCGTCTGCGAAATCAAGCATTCCGGCTTTACCAAGGCCACCGGGGTTCGCGAATTGATGGCTCACGAGCCCTTTCGAGGGCGCCGTCCGATTTTCATCGGCGACGATGTCACCGATGAATCGGTGTTCGCCATCATGCCTGATTTCGGCGGCCTGGCATTTTCCGTGGGCCGGCGCGCGCAAGGCGTCGCCGGGCATTTCGATGAACCGCGCGACGTGCGGGCCTGGCTCGCGCATCTCCTCGATGTCGAAGCTGCGGCAAAACGATGATCGAATGGAATCGTTTTTTCGTCCGTGAGAAAATCAAAGGCGTTTCACGCGTGTCAGCCGAGATTTGGGAGCCTCTTTGCCGTTAATACGTCGAGTTCCACCGCTCGACGCCTGAATTTGGTTTCATTTCGTTGAAAGGGTGACCAGGAACCATATTGATGAATGGCGGTTAACTCACGAGAGAAACACCAGGAGGGGACCCTGTGAACCTCGTCGTCGTGTCAAATCGCGTCGCGCGTGGCAATGCCAACGAGCCCATGACCGGTGGGCTCGCGGCTGCATTGCTGCCAGTAGTGGAGAAATCCGGCGCGATTTGGGTCGGCTCGAGCGGTCGCGTCCGCGATGGCGCCCAGAAGGAACCGTTCGCCGAAATCGAGGCGCTCGGGGCGGGCGCGCTGGCGATGCTGGATCTGCCAGCCGCGCATTACGGCGGCTATTATGAAGGTTTCGCCAATTCGGCATTGTGGCCGGCGCTGCATTCGCGGGCCGATCTGATCCGCGCCTCGCAGGAGGATTATCTGTCCTATCGCGAGGTGAACGCGTTCATGGCGCGCGCGCTGTTGCGCTTCAAAAAACCGGAAACCGCATTCTGGATTCAGGATTATCATTTCCTGGCGCTGGGCGCGGAATTGCGCGATCTCGGCGTCACCCAGCCGGTCGGCTTCTTCCTGCACACGCCATGGCCGGCGCGCGCCATTATCGAAGGCGTTCCCCATCATCGCGAGCTGATCGAAGCCATGCTGGCCTATGATCTGATCGGATTCCAGACCCGGGATGATTGCGACAATTTCCTCGGATATCTTTCGTCCTATCTCGGGCTTGAGAATGAAGACGGCATCGTCACCTCGCGTCACGGCAAATCACGCATCGCGGTGTTTCCGATCGGCATCGATGCCGAAAAATTCGCGCTGCAGGCCGCCAAGGCGGTATTGCATCCCGACGTGTCACGACTGCGGCGAAGCCTGAACGGCGAGAAGCTGGCGATCGGCGTCGACCGGCTGGATTATTCCAAGGGGCTGGTCAACCGCATCAGTGCCTTCGACCGGATGTGGACCTTGCAGCCGGCGCTGTTGCGTACGGTATCCTTGCTGCAGATCGCGACCCCCTCGCGCGGGGCGATTGAAGCCTATGGCAATCTGCAAAGTGAACTTGCCAAGCTGGTCAGCGACGTCAACGGCCGCCATGGCGAGGTGGACTGGACCCCGATCCGCTATCTCAACAAGGGCTTTAGCCAGACCGTGCTGGCAGGACTTTATCGCACCGCCCAGGTCGGCGTCGTGACGCCGCTGCATGACGGCATGAATCTCGTCGCCAAGGAATATGTCGCGGCCCAAAACCCGGCCGACCCCGGCGTGCTGGTGCTGTCGAAATTCGCCGGCGCGGCGAACGAGCTGGACACGGCGCTGCTGGTCAATCCTCACGACATTGATGGCATGGCGCGGACCATCGCGACGGCACTCAGCATGCC
>Ga0302314_10008596_pt1 | contig 18145 bp, 14 predicted proteins | sample III_Palsa_N2_3_FD_200533 | JGI IMG/M metagenome (GOLD analysis project Ga0302314, IMG submission 200533) | Peat permafrost microbial communities from Stordalen Mire near Abisko, Sweden - III_Palsa_N2_3 | ecosystem: Environmental > Terrestrial > Soil > Palsa > Peat permafrost | place: Sweden...
GGCGGCGAATCAAGCCACTGGTCAAGCGGCGCACCAAGGAACAGGTGGCCGCCGACCTGCCGGCCAAACAGGAGCAGGTGCTCGAGATCGAGCTGTACTCGCGGCACCGCAAGCTGTACCAGACACACCTGCAGCGCGAACGGCAGAAGGTCCTCGGCCTGCTCGGCGACTTCGACGCCAACCGGTTCATGATCCTGCGCTCGCTGACCCGGCTACGCCAGCTGAGCCTGCACGCCGCGCTGGTCGACAGCGCCCATCACGACCTCCCGTGCAGCAAGATCGACACGCTGCTCGAGCAGATCCAGGACGTGGCCGCGGGCGGCCACCGGGCCCTTGTCTTCAGCCAGTTCACCTCCTTCCTCGCCCACGTCCGCTCACGGCTCGACGCGTCCGGGATCAGGTACTGCTATCTGGACGGCAAGACCCGCGACCGGGCCGCCGTGCTGCGACGCTTCAAGGACGGCACGGACCCGGTGTTCCTGATCAGCTTGAAGGCAGGCGGATTCGGGCTGAACCTGACCGAGGCGGACTACTGCTTCCTGCTCGACCCGTGGTGGAATCCCGCGACCGAGGCGCAGGCCGTCGACCGGACGCACCGGATCGGGCAGACCCGCAACGTCATGGTGTACCGGCTCATCGCCAAGGACACGATCGAAGAGAAGGTCATGGCGCTGAAGGCACGCAAGGCCGAACTGTTCGCCGACGTGCTCGACGGCGGCAACGCGTTCGGCGGCAGCCTGGACGCCGACGACATCCGGGGCCTGTTCGCCTAGCGACCTGTCGCGCTTCGGCACTACCAGAGCTTCGGCACTACCAGAGCTTCGGCACTACCAGAGCTTCGGCACTACCAGAATGGCCGCAGCCTGACACAATTGGGGTATGGAGACACCGCTATCGCCGCTTGACTTCGCCCGTCGGACCCGTCGGCTGCATGGTGACCGTGAGGCGGTCGTCGACGGCGCCCTCCGCCTGACTTACGCGCAGTTCTTCGACCGCTGCGACCGCTGGTCGGCGGCGCTGCAGGGACTGGGGGTGACGCAAGGCGACCGGGTCGCCACGATCGCACCGAACACGCACGCGCAACTCGAGGCGTTCTACGCGGTGCCGCAGCTCGGGGCCGTTCTGGTGCCGATCAACTACCGGCTGACCCCGGAAGACTTCGTCTACATCGTGAACCACTCCGGTTCTACCGTGGTCTGCGTGGCCAGTGAGTACCTGGCGGCCGTCGACGGCGTCCGGGACCAGATGCCGGACGTGAAGCATTTCGTGGCCTTCGAGGGCACCGGGGAGGGCTGGCTGGATTACGAGGCGGCCATCACCGCGGCCAGCCCGGACTTCACCCGGCCCGAGATCGGCGAGCGGGACCTGCTCTCGATCAACTACACCAGCGGCACGACCGCGCGCCCGAAGGGCGTGATGATCACCCACAGGAATGCCGCGATGAACACCATCGGCACGCTGCTCCACATGCCCATAGCCATAGGTGAGCGGTACCTGTGGACGCTGCCGATGTTCCACGCCAACGGCTGGACCTACACCTGGACCGTGACGGCGGCCGCGGGCACCCACGTCTGCCTGCGCAAGGTTGATCCGGCGACCATCTTCGGGCTGATCAGGGACGAGAAGGTCACGCGGCTGTGCGCGGCTCCCACCGTGCTGATCTCGCTGGCTAACGCCCCGGCCTCGGTGCGCGGCGAGGTGCCGCCCGGGGTGCACGTCGTCACGGCCGGGGCCCCGCCGGCGGCGGCCACGATCGAGCGGCTGGAAGGAGAGTTCGGCTGGGTGGTCACGCAGGCCTACGGGCTGACCGAGACGGCACCTTTCATCACGGTCTGCGCCCCGCTGCCGGAGCACGAGGACCTAGCGCCCGCGGACCGCGCCGTCATCAAGGCCCGGCAGGGAGTCGAACTGCTCACCTCGGGCGAGCTGCGGGTGGTGGACACCGACGGCTCCGAGGTGCCCGCCGACGGGCAGACGGCGGGCGAGATCATCGTCCGCGGCAATGTCGTCATGGAGGGCTACTACAACGACCCGGAGGCAACCGAGCGCGCGATGGGCGACGGCTGGTTCCACTCCGGCGACGCGGCGGTGGTCCATCCGGACGGCTACGTGGAAATCCGCGACCGGCTCAAGGACGTCATCATCAGCGGCGGCGAGAATATCTCCTCGGTCGAGGTGGAAGGGGTGCTGCTCCGTCACCCGGCCGTGCAGGAGGTCGCGATCGTCGGCCTGCCGGACGAGAAGTGGGGAGAAACCCCGCACGCGTTCGTCGTGCTCCGCGACGGCGCCAGCGCCACCGAGGCGGAGATCATCGAGTTCGCACGGGAACGCCTGGCCCACTTCAAGGCACCGCGGGCCGTCACCATAGTCACCGAGCTGCCCAAGACCGCGACCGGAAAGATCCAGAAGTTCGTGCTACGGAAGGGCGCGCCCAACCTCACCCACCAGTAGCCTCGGGCGGGGTGCGGCTCGGGCGGGCTCGGGCGGCTCGGTGTGGCGCGGGCTCGGTGTGGCTCGGTGGGCTCGGGCCCGGTGTGGCTCGGTGGGGTCGGTGGGGTCGGTGTGGCTCGGGTGAAATGACCTAAATTGTATGGTTGTGGCATACTACACACTCTTTTGTGTAGTATGCCACAACCATACGTTTCTGAAGCGCTTACCAGCCGAAGGCTTCGGCCTGGCTGCGGTACTCGAACAGCTCGGTCTTGTCGAACCACAGGCTCACCTCGTACTCGGCTTCCTCACGGTTACCTGAGGCGTGCACAAGATTGGCCACCGCCTTGCCGGTCGCGACGGCGACGGCCTTGGTCTGGTGCGCGAAGTCGCCGCGGATCGACCCGGGCTGGGCCTCGTTCGGATAGGTCGAGCCCACGATCTTGCGCACGGTCGCCACCGCGTCCTCGCCCTCGACGACGAACGCGATGACCGGTCCGCGCTGCATGAACTCCGCGGTCGCGTTGTAGACGACCGGTCCCGTCCGCTCTTCCAGGTCGAAATAGTGCTTTCGGGTGAAATCCGCGTCCAACTCGCGCATTTTCACGCCGATGATCTTCAGCGAGGCGTCTTCAAACCGCTGGATAATACGTCCGGCTAGGCCGCGGACTACGGCATCCGGCTTCAGCACGACAAGCGTGCGCTCCCGCAACTGCTGAGAGTCGGCCACGGTGATCCTTTCCCCTTTGTGAATGGTCACAGGGTAGCGGCCCGCGTGTGCGGATCGGCATATAAGCGGGAAGCAGCCGAGTCACGCTCCGGTACCGGCTTAACCGGGCGCGAGAGCCGGCTTCGGTTGACATGCTCGGCGGCAGAGCTGACACTTGGCCGTGGTCCGGCGCTATTTTGCAGTGATCGCGGCGACCGCGGCCTGCGCCGCGGCGGCCGGCGGGCTCACGCTGCTGCCGGCCACCCCGGCGCTGGGAACGGTCCGGCCGCCCTGGGCGACGTCAAGCCCCGTATCGGGGTTGGCCCAGCTCCTTCACCCTCCGGAGCCGGCTCAGCGGCTGCGGTATCCGGGCGGGCCGGTGGCCGGCTGCGAGCAGCGGCTGGAGCGGACGCGGTCCCGCGACGGGCAGGATGTACCCGCGCTCGCGATCGTCGGGGCCTCGTTCACCGCGGGGGTCGGGCCGGGTAACCCGGACAAGTCATGGGCCGTCCTGCTGGCCCGCCGACTGCAATGGGAGGCCGTGGTGTTCGGCGATCCCGGAGCGGGCTACGTGCGGCCTGGCGTCGGCCGGAAGGGGCCGGTCGCCCGCGAGATCGCGCGGATCGACCTTCCGGCCCTCGCCCCGGCGCTGGTCATCGTGCAGGCGGGCCATGACGACATCGGCGTACCGGCGCGGCTTGAGCAGCGGCGGGTAACCCAGGCGGTCGCGTTGATCCGCGCGGAGGCGCCGCAGGCCCAGATCGCGCTGCTCACGGTCTTTCCCGGACACAAACGCCGGGCCGCTGCCGTACGGACGGACCGGGCGATCGTGACGGCCGGGAAGGCCGCGGATCCCCAGGTGATCATCATGGATCCGCTGGCCGGGGGGTGGACGTACGCGCGCGCGCCCGACGGCCTGCACCCCACGGCGGCCGGCGACGCGTGGATCGCCGCGAAGGTGGCGGGGATCTTGCGGGCGCACGGCGTGCGACCCGGGCCGACCGGAGGCGGTACCGCGGGCAGCACCGTCTGCGATGCCGGCATCGCCGCGACGGCGCCGCCGCGGTAATCGCCCGGATCTGGCCAGGACAGTGCCGCTGGCCGGGGCAGTGCCGCTGGCCGGGGCAGTGCCGCTGGCCGGGGCAGTGCCGCTGGCCAGGACAGCGTTCCGGAACTGGGCAGGCCCGGCTGGCAGGCGGAGCCGCATCAGGGTGCCCCCGCCGGCCGGGGACTCGGCCTGGACCGTTCCGCCGTGACTTTCGGCCACCTGGCGGACGATGGACAGCCCGAGGCCGGAGCCGGGCACACCCCGGGCCGAACGGGCCCGGTAGAAGCGGTCGAACACATGCGGCAGGTCGTCCGGGGCGATACCGGGCCCGTGGTCGGATACCGTGAGTTCGCCGTTCCGCAGGCTGACCTCCACCGTGCCGCCCGGCGGACCGAACTTGGCCGCGTTGTCCAGCAGGTTCCTGACCGCGATCTGCAACCGCTGGGCGCTGCCGACGACGACGTACGGCTGAAGATCGGCCGCGAAGCCGGTCCGCGGCCAATCCCGGCGGCCGGCGGCCAGGGCGGCGGCGACCACCTCGTCCAGGTCGACATTCTCGTGCGTGCTGGGGACGGACTCGCCCCGGGCGAGCTCGGTGACGCTGCCCACCAGCTGGCCGAGCTCGGCGACCTGGGCCACCACCCGGTCGAGCACCTGCTGACGCTCGGCCGCAGACAGGCCAGGATCGTCGGCCAGCAACTCGACGTTGATACGCAGGCTGGTCAGTGGCGTACGCAGCTCGTGGCTAGCGTCGCTGACCAGCTGCCGCTGGGCGGCCAGTGACCGCTGCAGCGCGCTCAGCATCGTGTTGAACGAGGTAGCCAGCCGCCCGAGCTCGTCGGCACGCTTCACCTCGACCCGGCCTGCCGGGTCGCCGGTCGCGGTCACCTGCTCCGCGACCGCGGCCAGGCGGCTCACCGGCGCGAGCCCGCCCCGCGCCACCGCCCAGCCGGCCAGCGCGGCCAGCCCGACTCCGATGGCGCTGAGCAGGGCCAGCGTCGCTCCGACGCTGGCCACCTCGCTATCGACCGTATTGAGCGGGACGGCCAGCTGCACGGCCAGGCCCGGCGCGAGCGGTGTGGTGAGCACCATGGCGCGGACCCCATCCAGGGTGGCCGCGCCGTAATAAGAGCCGCGCTGCCCGGCCGCCACCTGATACGCGGCGGTATGGGTCGCCAGCAGCCCGAGGTCGCCCGCGGGGGCCCAGACGGCACCCTGAGCCGTCACCACCTGGGTGTACGGGCTGGACGAACCGAACCGATCGGAGTGCGGCGGAACCCATCCGCTGGGTATGTTCCCGTCGTAATGGCGGGCCTCACGGTGGACCGTCGCCGCCTGGTTCGTCAGCTCCTGCCGCAGCTGATTCTGCAGGTCGGCACGGACCACCATGAAGGCCACCGCGGTGATCGCCAGCGTGACCGCGGCGACCGCGCCCGCTACGGCAAAGGTGAAGCGGGTCCGCAGCATGAGCGGACGCCGGACCGCCCGCCTCACGGATCGGTCCGGATGACGTAGCCCACCCCGCGCACGTTGTGCAGCAGCCGCTGGCGGCTGCCGTCCTCGAGTTTGCGCCGCAGGAAGCCGACGAAGACCGCCAGGGCATTCGAGGCGGGCGCCTCGCCGTAGCCCCACACGCGTTCCCGGATCACGTCGTAGCTGAGCACCTGCTCGGCGTTGCGCAGCAGCAGCTCAAGCAGGTCGAACTCCAGCCTGGTCAGCGGGATCACCTGGCCGTCGCGGGTCACTCGCCTGGCCGCGGCGTCCAGGGTCAGGTCGGAGTAGCCGAGAACGTCACGACGGGATTGGCTGCGCCGGAGCAGGGCCCGCACCCGGGCCAGCAGCTCGCGCAGCGCGAACGGCTTGACCAGGTAGTCATCCGCCCCCGCCTCCAGGCCGGCCACCCGGTCGTCGATCCCGTCCCGGGCGGTGAGCACGAGGACGGGGGTGGCATCCCCCCGCGCGCGCAGCCGCCGGCACGCGTCGAGCCCGTCCACGATGGGCATCAGGACGTCCAGGACGATCAGGTCGACCGGGCGGCGCGCCAGCGAGTCGAGCGCGTCCGCGCCGTGCACGGCCGTCGTCACCGCGTATCCGGCGCAGCGCAGCGCCCGCCCGAGCGAATCCCGTACGTCCGGGTCGTCGTCCACGACGAGCAGCCGGCCCCCGTCCGGTGCGCCGTCCAGCGGGGCGGGCGCTCGTGCCGTTCTCATATCTGTGATCGAATCACCGCAGGCTGAGAACTTCCTGCAAGGTTTCCGCAGGTGAGCATAATTTAACTGATCTTTCACAATCGGGCCGCACGCTGCCTGTCATGGTCCACAGCACATCACTCCGTGACATCGCCGTCGCCAGCCACACCGGCACCGATCGGGTTCTCTGGCTCGTCCGGCACGGCGAGAGCACGTGGAATGCCCGCGGCCTGGCCCAGGGTCATGACGACCAGGCCCGGCTGACCAGCCGCGGCCTGCGCCAGGCCCGGGGGGTCGCGGTCCAGCTACGTGACCGCCCGATCCGCGCGCTGTATTCCAGCGACCTGCGCCGTGCCCTGCAGACCGCGGCCCCGCTGGCCAGCGCGCTGGGGCTGACAGTGACCCGCGACGCCCGGCTGCGCGAGCGCTGCCTCGGCGTCCTGGAGGGCGCCGCCACGGCGGCGATCAGCCCCGCGGTCAGCGGGGTCAGCGATGGGCGCGTGGCCGACCCCGACGCCCGGCCGGCCGGCGGGGAGTCGCTGCGCGATTTCTACCGCCGGGTCGCCGACTTCACCGACGAGCTGACGGCGCTCGGCGCGACCGGAGGCCTGGACCCGGCCGCGGACCCAGGCTGGGCCGGGGATGTCGCGGTCGTGGCGCACGGCGGCACCCTCCGGATGATGACCGCCTACCGGCGCGGCGTCCCGGTGGAGCAGATGACCTGGGAACCACTCGCGAACGCGTGCATTGTGCGCTCGCCCACTGGCTGGCCACCCCACAGCCAGGAAAACCGCAGAGAGGAAAACCGATGAACAAGACCGCACTGCATCTCCCGATCCGGGCGGCGAAGCCGCGCCACACCGGCCTCACGATGGTGATCGACGGCGGAATCTCGCTGGGGCAATTCACCGACCTGGTGTCGTCGGCCGCGGAATACGTCGATTTCGTCAAGTTCGGCTGGGGCACCGCGGTGGTGACCAACAGCCTGCACGCAAAGATCGAGGTCCTGAACGCCAACGAGATCGGCTACTACGTCGGCGGGACGCTCTTCGAGAAATACGTGCTGCAAGGGCGGTTCGACGACTTCCGGAAGTTCTGCCTGGAGCACTCGTGCCAGCACGTCGAGGTGTCGAACGGGACGATCTCGATGTCCAACTCGGAAAAGGCAAGCTACATACGCAAGCTCGCCGACGACTTCACCGTCGTGTCCGAGGTGGGCTTCAAGGACCCGGTTCGGTCCGAGCAGCTGCCGCCGAGGATGTGGGTCGAGTACATCGAGGAGGACCTCGAAGCCGGGGCGTCGCTGGTCACGCTGGAGGCCAGGGAGAGCGGGAAGTCCGGCATCTGCCGGCCGGACGGCGCGCTGCGGTTCGGGCTGATCGAGGACGTGCTGGCGTCAGGCATCAGCCCGGAGAAGCTGCTCTTCGAGGCGCCGACCACCGCCCTGCAGGCGCACTTTGTGACCAGGCTCGGCCCCGATGTCAATCTCGGCAACGTCCCGGCCCAGGGAATCATCGGGCTGGAGACGCTTCGCCTCGGGCTGCGCGCCGACACCCTGACCGCCTTCGAATAACTGATCGCCTTCGAATAAGAAGAAAACGATGCGAACCACGAGCGATGTCTTCCACCTGGCCATACCCGTGCACGACCTCGATGAGGCCCAGCATTTCTACGTCAGCCTGCTCGGCTGCAAGCTGGCCCGCCGTTATCCGGACCGGATCACGCTGGACTTCTTCGGCGATCAGCTGGTCTGCCACCTGACCGAAAGCGGTCCGCCCGCGGCTAAACCGCTGAGCCTGTACCCGCGGCACTTCGGCGTCACGTTCCGCGAAGCGGCGGATTTCGAAACCCTGCATCACTGCGCGATCATCCGCAAGATCCCGTTCTTCTACGACATCTCGACGCGGTTCGAGGCCATGGCGGAGGAGCACCGGACCTTCGTGCTGCTCGACCCGTCCGGCAACCTGCTTGAGTTCAAGTACTACCGTGACCCGCGGATGATGTACTGATGGCGCGGCGCCGGCTCGATCAGGTCGACGCCATGCGCCCGATCAAGCAGGCCGGCGTCGTCAGCACGCACTCGATCCTGTTTTTCGCCCCCGCGTCCGCCAGCGTGGGCTCGGGCGCCGCGCTGTTGCTGCTGCACGTGTCGCGGGACGGATTCTTTTTCCTCTCCGCGTGCATGCTGACGTACGCGTACACCGAGATGCGCCTGACCGGTCTGCGGCGCTTCTACTGGCGCCGTTTCGTCTCGGTCGGGATTCCGTACCTGTGCTGGAACCTCATCTACTTCCTCCACGGGCTGCCGGGATCGCACTACGCCAGCGTGGCCGCCGCGCTGGCGCACCTCGGCCGCCTGATCGACACCGGGTACTACCAGCTGTACTTCCTGCTCGTGATCATGCAGTTCTACCTGGTGTTCCCGCTTGTGCTCATGCTGCTGCGGCGGACCAGAGGACACCACGGCCTGGTGCTGGCCGTTGCGGGGGCCGCGCAGGTGACGATCTCGATCATGACGCACTGGAACATGCTGCCGACGCTAATGGAAAGGTACGCGCAGCAGGATGCCCTCAGCTACCTGCTCTACCTGATCGGCGGCGCTGTCGTCGCCTTCCACATCGAGGAGGTGGACGCATGGGTGCGCCGGAACGCGCGCCTGATAATGGCGCTGACGGTTGTCGCGGCCATCGGCGCGGAAGGTATCTATTTCCTGGCGCTGCACGGAGTGACCACCGTGCTGGGATCGGGCAATGACCCGTTCCAGCCCAGCGTCATCCCGTTCAACGTCGGCGCGATCACGTGCGGGTACCTGGCCGGTGTCGCCCTGGTGCAGCCGTGGCGGTCCAGGCGGACGAAAGCCCTGGTGCGCGTGGGCTCGGACGACTCGTACGGCATCTACCTGTCACAGATGCTGTTCATCGTCACGCTGACTTCGCTCGGCTGGGGGCGGCTCAACAGGGTGCTGCCCTGGCCCCTGGTCTGCCTGCTGACCGTGGCGGTCATCTTCGCCTGCTGCATCGCGCTGACCGGCCTGCTGGCCCGGACGCCCCTGGCGGTGCCGCTCACCGGACGCAAGCAGGAGCCGTGGTCGACGCTGATACCGGGACGCCGACCGGTCGAGCCGGCCCCCGCGGAGCAGGCCTGCCCGGATCTACCCGTCTCAGAACCCGCCGCGCTGGCGGGCACGATGCGCAACACGAACGGATCTTGACCGTGATAAGCGAATGGATAGCAGCGGCGGCCGACCTTCAGGGGGACGCCCCATACCTGGAAGACGCCGCACTGGAGAACGCAGCACTGGAGAACGCCGCGGGCGGCAGGACGCTGACTTACGCCGGGCTGCGGCGGGCCACCCGGGCCTGGGCCCGGTGCCTGGACCGGGCCGGAGTGCCAGCCGGGGCCGGCGTGGCCGTCCGGCTGCCCGATCCGCTCGAGTATGCCACCGCGCTGGTCGCCATCCTGGCGGCCGGCCGGGTGGTGATCCCGCTGGATCCGGCCGCTCCGGCCGGCGAGGTGGCCAGGGTGCTCGCGGTGGCCCGGCCCCAGGCGGCCGTCGGCGATCCCGGTCGCGGCCTGCCGCCCGGGCTGGCCGTGCTCAGGCCGCCGGAGGCGCCAACCGCCCAGGACACGGCGGACACGGCGGACACGATAGGCGCGGCGGACACGACGGAGATTCCGGTCGGAGCGGCCACGGCTGGAGGGATTTTCCTGTGCACCAGCGGGACCACCGGCACGCCTAAGGGAATCCTGCTGTGCGCGGATCAGCTGGCCCACGTGGCCGCCGCCGTGGCCGGTCACCACCGGCTCACCCCGGCCGACCGCGGCTACTGCTGCCTGCCGCTGTTTCACGTCAACGCCGAGGTCGTCGGGTTGCTGGCGACCCTCGCCGCCCGGGCCTGCCTGGTACTCGACGGTAAGTTCAGCCGCCGCGGATTCTGGCCGCTGATCGAGCAGCGGCGGATCACCTGGATCAACGCGGTTCCCGCGATCATCACCGTGCTGGCCATGGATCCCCCGGCCACACCGATACCCAGCCGGGTCCGCTTCTTCCGTTCGGCCTCGGCTCCGCTGCCGCCCTGCACGCTGAGGCGGTTCGAGGACGCGTTCGGCGTCCCCGTCGTGGAGACCTACGGAATGACCGAGGCGGCCAGCATGATCACCGCCAACCCGGTCGACGGACCGCGCAAGGCCGGCTCCGTGGGCCGGCCGGCCGACACCGAGGTCCGGGTGGCCGAGCGGGCCGGATCGGGGTATGTGTCCTGCCGGGCCGGCACGGTGGGCCGGGTACAGATCCGGGGCCGCGGCGTCATCAGGGAGTACGCGCAGGGCGGTCCGGCCGGCGCCATCGACCCCGAGGGCTGGCTCGACACCGGCGACCTCGGCCACCTCGACCAGGACGGCTACCTGTTCCTGGCGGGCCGGTCCGACGACGTGATCAACCGGGGCGGCGAGAAGATCTACCCGAGGGAAATCGAGGACTTCCTGGTATCTCAGCCGGGCGTCTGGTCCGCCGTCGTGGTCGCGGCCCGGGACGAGGTGCTCGGGGAACGGCCGGTTGCCTACGTGGTTCCCGCCGGGCCGTGGCGGCGACACGAGATGGCCGAGGCGCTGCGCGAGGCCTGCGAGGCGGCCTTGCCCCGGCCCAAGCGGCCAAGCGCGTTCTACCTGGTCCAGGAACTACCGCTGGGTCCCACCGGCAAGGTCGCGCGGCACCGCCTGCTGGACCAGAAGCCCCAGATAGGCGTTCAATAGCAGTCAATGCAGGCCTGGCACGACTGGCGAGCGAGCGGGAGTCGTATAGGGCACCTGCTCGCCGGCTGAGCCGGTGCTGGTGGGGCGCGACGATGAGCTTGGCCTGCTCTCCGGGTTCCTGGACGCGGGCAGCCGGGCGTGGCGCGGGCCAGCCGCCGACGGCACGGGCGACGGCCATGGCACCCCTGAACAAGGCCCCGCCGAGGCGATCGCGGCGAGCCTGACCGGCGTGTCCCGCCATCGTCGGCTAAGCCGGCGTCGCGGTGTCTGCGGCGGGCACTGCGTACCCGCGGGGCGGCACGTACGTAGTCCGGCTACTGATGTGCGTCCGGCGTCCATCCGGCACAATCGTGGCCACCTCAGGCGCACCGAGCGCGCTGCCATGCCCAAGAGGACCAGTCATGCCCGCATCCCGCACCGCCCTGATCTCGACCTCGGCCGTGGCAGCAGCGGTTACGTCCATTGCCCTTGCGGGATGTTCGTCCGCAGGTTCCGGATCCGCCGGCGGGGGACAGCGGCAGGGACTCCGGCAGGGCGAAATCCAGCCACGCGCAAGGTCTCGTCTTCTCCTGGGAATACGACGGCCCCAACAGGGCCTGTGCAGATATCTTGTGCTAGTAACAGCATCGTCCCAGGGCTGCCAGGATGTCTTGGGACTACCATTAGAGGGGAGAATCATGGAACAATATGAGACCTCGTCGATGCTTGACAAGGATTACCTGCGGAAACGCATTCGCAATATAATCCTGCATCAAGCCCCCATCACCAGGGAAATATTCGGCTTTCGGCATTATGAATATATGTACTCGCCGTCACAGCTCGCGTTTCTCTGCCAGCAGATCACGAATACGGCAGAGGTTCCCGGCTCGATCCTTGAAGTTGGATGCGCCTGGGGCGCTACGACAGTCTTCCTTAATCGCCATATCGACGAACTTGGCCTCGACGTCGACTACTACACGGTCGACACTTTTGAAGGCTTCACTAACGAAGATATCCGAACCGAACATGAGCGCGGCCGTCGTTATTATTACGATACTGCTTTCCATGGGAACAGCAAGGCATGGTTCGACCGGACCATGCGCCGCAATCAAATCGCACGAGCCACGTCCTTTCGCGCGGACGCCGCTACCTTCGATTATAAGAAAATCGCACCTTTCCGGTTCGTTCTTATCGATGTGGACCTGCATCGACCGGTCCTGGCGGCGCTGGAAGCAATTTACGACCTCGTTTCCCCAGGCGGGACCATCGTCATTGATGACTGCAAACAAGGCGGCGAGTGGGGTGGCGCTTACGAAGCGTTTATCGAATTCACAAAGGCAAATGGCCTTGATGCCACCATCACACATGGTAAGCTCGGGCTGATCTTCAGACGGCCAGGGCCTGGTCCAGGTCGGCGATGAGCTCGTCACAGTCCTCCAGGCCGATCGAGAGCCGCAGCAGCGAGGAGTCGACGCCGAACGGCGAGCCGGCCGTGGTGCAGTGAGTCATCCGGGCCGGCTGCTGGGAGCAGCGGTCGTCTGCCAGTTCGGCGTGGTGATCAGCCGGCCGTTTCACCAGCCTGCTCCCAGGTGAGGAGGCTCATAAGAGTACTTTCGCCGGTTGGTGTTACGCCTGGCCAGCGGCGGGTTATGACCCTGCTCACAAGGGCAATAGGCTGCACCTGCTCCGCCGTTTCCTTCCGGAGGTACTCACGTGACAGAGATTTACCTGCCAGGGTCGAAATCCGTTACCGCCCGGGCGCTCTTTCTCGCCGCGGCGGCATCCGGCCGGAGCAGGATCATCCGGCCGCTTAGCGCCTTCGACACACGCGCGTTCCTGGGTGCGCTCGTGGTGCTCGGGTACTCGGCGGCGACGTCGGAGGAACGGTGGGAGATCATCGGGAGCCCAGCCGGGCCGCCCGCGGCGGGTGGCGCGGTCTGGTGTCACGACGCTGCTACCGCGTCGCGCTTCCTCCCGGGGCTGGTCGCGGCCGGGCGGGGCACGTATGCCATCGACGCCAGCGATCAGATGCGGGCGCGGCCGATGGCGCCGCTCATCGGAGCCTTGCGTCATCTTGGCGTGGACGTGCAGGCCGCGGCGGGTGACCATTTGCCTCTGCGGATCGAAGCGGACGGCATTAAAGGCGGTGATGTCGTGCTTGACGCCAGCGTCTCAAGCCAGTTCCTGAGTGCGCTGTGCCTACTGGGACCGCTGACCTCCGAAGGCCTGCGGATACGGGTCACGGACTTGGTGTCCGCGCCTTACATCGACCTGACGATCGCCATGATGGAGGCCTTCGGCGTTCGGGTAGACCGCGCGGGTTCGGAATTCGAAATAAGGCCGCAGGTGTATCAGGCCGCGGACTTCGCCGTCGAGCCGGACGCGTCCACCGCCTCCTATTTCCTGGCCGCCGCGGCGGTGACCGGGCGTAGCGTCACCATCCCTGGGCTGGGTAGTGGCTCCGCGCAGGGAGACGTGGCGTTCGGCACCGAGGTACTGACCGCCATGGGATGCAGCATTGAGCTCAGCGAGGACTCCATCACGCTGCGCGGCCCTGATCAGCTCCGGGGCGGAGAGTTCAACATGCGAGATATCTCGGATACGATGCCGACGCTGGCGGCGATCGCGCCGTTCGCGGATGCGCCCGTGACCATAACTGACGTGGCCAACGTTCGCCTCAAAGAATGCGATCGGCTAGACGCGATGGCGGTCAATTTGCGTTCCTGCGGAATCCGGTGCGAGACCGGACCGGACTGGATCACCGTGTATCCGGGCCAGCCGAACGGTGCCGAGATCGCCTGCTATAACGATCACCGGATCGCGATGGCCTGCAGCGTCCTTGGTTTGCGGACAGCCGGGGGGATCACGCTGGACAATCCCTTGTGCGTGGCCAAGACCTGCCCTGATTTCTACGCTCTGCTCGGCGACCTCCGCAGCGCCTGGGAAGCGTAGCTGTCGTCCTCAGGCCTCGAGCAGGCCGAGGTCACGCAGGCTCTCGGCCGACTCCACGATCGTCGTCTCGACGGCACGCGGACGCCATCCCAGCTCCTCGCGGGCCCGGTCGTTGTGGATGACCGGGCGCGGGCGGTCCTCCCCGGGCGCCTCCTGCGTGGGCACACGCGCGGCCAGCGGGCCGAGCCGGTGGCGCAGGACCTCGGCCACCTCGACGAAGCTCGTCGTCGGGCCGTCGGCAACGGCCAGGAAGCGCTTGCCCGCGGCCTTCGGCTCGGCCATCGCGCGGATGTGCAGGTCGGCCACGTCACGCACGTCGACGACGCCCATACGGGCTCGGGGCGCGACGCTCATCGTCCCGTCGAGCATCGCCTTGATCAGCTGCATCGAGGAGCGCAGCTCGGTCGTGATGGTGGGCCCGAGAATGAACGTCGGGTTGACGACGACGAGCTCGGTGTCGCCGCCGTCGCGGGGCATCAGGTCCCACGCGGCACGTTCGGCGATCGCCTTGGAGCGCGGGTAGGCGGCCAGACCTGGCGTGTCCGGATCGGTCCAGTCGTCTTCCGTGAACTCCGCGCCCGGCTTGGGGGTGTAGCCGACCGCCGCGAACGAGGACGTCAGCACGACGCGCCGGGCGCCCGCGTCGCGCGCGGCCCGCAGCACCCGGAGCGCACCCTCGCGGGCGGGAACGATCAGATCGTCGGGGTCCTCGGGCTGGACGTAGGGGATGGGCGAGGCGACGTGGTAGACCTCCTCGCAGCCAGCCGTGGCAGCTTTCCAGCCGTCACTGGCCGACAGGTCCGCGACGACGAGCTCCAGGCCGGTGTCGTCGGCGTCGCCGCGGCGCACCGCCGCGCGCAGTTCGGCCTCGCGGTCCGTCGAGCGCACCGTGACGCGCACCGGGTTCCCGGCCCGCAGCAGCGCGGCGACCAGCTGCGTGGCCACGTAGCCGGACCCGCCGGTGACCAAGACCGTGCTCATCACTGCACCCCCAGACCGCCGGCCGCGGCTCTGACCCGCGGCCACGCCTCGGCCTCCGCGGCGGCGTCGCCGCGGTCGCGGGCGTCCCACAGCGCCGCCTTCTCGCGCAGGTAGCCAAGCCGCGCCTGCTGGGCGACGATCTCGGCCTCGATGCGCTCCGCGTGGCGCAGCAGCAGATCGCGCTGCTCGGCCGCCGCCGCCCGTCCGCGGCCGCGGTTGGCCTGATAGGTACGCATGTCCTCAATGCCCACGCCGACCGCGCGCAGACAGGCCAGCGCCTCGAGCGTGTGCAGATCCTCGTCGCGGTAACGGCGATGCCCGCTGTTCTCGTCGCGGTCAACCGGGCCGACCAGCCCGACCTGCTCGTAATAGCGCAGCGTCGGCTCGCTCAACCCGCTGCGTCGCGACACATCCTGAATGGTGAACGCTGTCATGCTGGCAGCTTGACATACCTCAAGCGCTTGAACGCAAACGCAACAAACCGGCGTTAGGCTTCGCCAGTGAATCAGACGTGGCCGATTACCGGACGTGACACGGAACTCGCGATGATCGCGGACGGGTTGCGCCGGGGTGTCGGCACGGTCGTCGTAGGCGAGGCCGGCCTCGGCAAGAGTGCGCTGGTCGGAGAGCTGCAACGGCGCCTGCTCACCCAAGGCCTGCGCACCAGGCTGGTGTTGTGCAGCGGACGACTCGGCTTCCCGCTCCACGATGTGGTCGCCGCCCGGGAGGATCTGCAGACGATCGTGGTCGACGACGCTCATCTGCTCGACGACGACTCAGCCGACCTGCTCTGGCGCCTGGCCCATCAGCAGAAGACGCGCGTCGTGGCCACCGTCCGAGCCGGTGAGCAGGTACCTGATCGAGTGACCCGGCTGTGGACCGGGGGGGCGTGTGAACGCCTCGACCTAGCCCCGCTGGCCATGGCTGATGTCCGCACCCTGCTGGAGGTTGTTCTCGACGGCGATGTCGAAGACCGGCTGCCCCAGCAGCTCATCAACCGGGCCGCGGGCAATCCGTTGCTGCTCCGCGAGCTGGTGCGTTCCGGTGTGGACTCCGGGGCAATCGTGCGCAGCCAGCGGCTCTGGCGGCTAGCGGGCGACCTCCCTGTCGGGGCCGGGGTGGCGGACATGATCCGCAGCAGCCTGGCTAAGCTCGACGCCGAAGAGCTGGCGGCAACCCAGCTGATTGCCATCGGTGAGCCGCTCCCGCTAGAGATCGCCGAGGCGATGATCGCGCCGCCGGTGATGGAGGCGCTGGAGGACAAACGCGTGGCGGCCCTGACAGTGACGGGCTATGGACGCGCTCTCACGCTCGGTCATCCCTTGTACGGCGATGTGCTGCGGGCCGACATCGCGCCGCTGCGACTTCGCCGCCTTCGCCGGGAACTCATCGAGGCCTTTGCCCACGCTCGGTCGCCGAACCCACATGACCTGCTGCGTTCTGTCCTGTGGCGGATGGAGATCGGTGACGTCCTCGACGTGGCTGAACTGCTCGCGGCGGCCCGTCTGGCCCGCTCGATGAGCCATTCCACCTCAGAACACCTGGCCCGGGCCGCTATGACCGCCGGCGGCTCCGTCGATGCGACGCTGCTATTGGCCGAGATCCTCCTCATCGGTGGCCGGGTGGCCGAGGCCGAGGCACTTTTCGACGATCTCGACTTGGAGGCTCTGTCGGTCGAGGAGCGACACGCGGTGACCTACGGCAAAGCTCTAGGACGGACTCGCCTCGGCGAGCTGAGCAGCGTCATCGCGATGATCACGGGCACCGAGGTTGACGCGTCGGCGAACTCCCGGCAACTGCAGGCCATCTACGGCCAGGCGCTTATGCTGGACGGCCGAATCGACGAGGCATCTGAAGTCGTCAGCTCGCTGTTCGCCGACCGCGCCGCCGACCCGGTCACTCGGACCATCGCGGCGTGCACCCTCGTAGCCGGCGGAGCAACTACCGGCCGGACCAGTGAGTCTTACCTGATCATGCAAGAGGCACTTCCGGCCGCCGAGGCCGCGCGCACCGCGGTGCCGTTCGGGCTCGGCACCGTCATGGTCGCGGCCACCATCTGCCTCGCCGGCGCCGGCCGGCTTGACGAGGCCGAGGCGATCGCGCAGCAGGCTTATGACCGGGCCCTGGAGCAGGACGACGAGTGGCTACGTCCGCGAGGCGCGTCGGCTCTGGGCGTGACCGCGCTGATCCGGGGTCAGGCCCGGACCGCTACCCGCTATTTCCGGATCACCGTCGCATCGCTCAACAGCCTCGACGGGCAGTACCTGCGCTACAACCTCTCCTACCTGGCCCGCGGAGCCGCCCTGGCCGGGTACGTCGAGGAGGCTGGGCAGGCGCTGCGACCCGCCGGCGACGCACCGGATTTCCCGCTGTTCTACGCCGACTGGCAGATCGCCGAAGCCGCGCTGATGGCCGCCGAGCGAGACTTCGATGCCGCCACCGAGCGAGCGCTGCGGGCGGCCCGGCACGCAGCCTCGCTTGGCCAGTGGGCGACGATGGCGATCGCCGCCCACGATGCCGCCCGGTACGCCGGATCACCGGAAGCGGCCGCGCTTCTCGCGGCGGTGGCCGAACGCGCCGACGGGCCCCTCTATCGTTGCCTGGCCGACTACGCGCGAGCCCGAGTGGCCGACGACCCGGCCGCGCTTACCTTGGTGAGCGCGCACTATGAGGAGCTGGGAACGGTCCTGTACGCCGCCGAAGCCGCGTACGCCGCCGCCCGCGCTTATCGCAGGACCGGGGCCGGGCGGCCCGCAGCGGCGGCCGCTGTCCGGGCAGCGAGCTTGCATGCGCACTGCGAGAACGCAGCCATCCCGTGGGTCAGCGGCTTTCAGAGCGGTGAGCTGCTAACCCACCGCGAGCAGCAGGTCGCCCTCATGGCGGCGGCCGACCAATCCGACGCGGCCATCGCCGCCGCACTGCGGATCTCGATCCGCACCGTGCAAACCCACCTCGCCCGCGCCTATCGCAAGCTCGCCGTTTCCGGCCGTCACGAACTGCCCGACGCCCTGAGCCACAGCGAAGCGCTCCCTTCGGCACGACCCGGGGGTCAAGCTCCGGCACCTGGCCCAGATCCGGCACGCGACCTGCGTCGCCCCGACCTGC
>Ga0302314_10008598_pt1 | contig 18144 bp, 15 predicted proteins | sample III_Palsa_N2_3_FD_200533 | JGI IMG/M metagenome (GOLD analysis project Ga0302314, IMG submission 200533) | Peat permafrost microbial communities from Stordalen Mire near Abisko, Sweden - III_Palsa_N2_3 | ecosystem: Environmental > Terrestrial > Soil > Palsa > Peat permafrost | place: Sweden...
TGCCCTGGTACTGGCACGGCTTCAACATGTTCTGGTTTGCCGCGACCATGGTGATGTTCGTTCCGGGACTGCTGGCGCTGGTGTTCGGCTGGCTTGCGTTCCGCTCCCGGGTCACGGGGGTCTACCTGTCCATCATCACCCAGGCGCTCACCTACGCGCTGATGTTGGCCTTCTTCCGCAATGACATGGGATTTGGCGGCAACAACGGCTTCACCGACTTCAAGGACATCCTCGGCTTTGATCTGACGCACGATGCGACGCACCTGACGCTGTTCGCCATCACGGCGATCGCGCTCGGGCTTGCCTACGTGGTGTGCAGCTATATCGTCGCCTCGCGCGCCGGCCGGGTGATCAAGGCTATCCGCGACGCCGAGAGTCGGGCCCGGTTCATCGGGTTTCGCGTAGAGTCGTACAAGCTCTGGGTGTTTGTGTTCTCCGCCGTGCTGGCCGGCATCGCCGGCAGCCTCTATGTGCCGCAGGTCGGCATCATCAACCCGAGCGAATTCCAGCCGGTGAATTCCATCGAGGTGGTGATCTGGGTGGCGGTCGGCGGGCGTGGCACCCTCTATGGCGCCGTGGTCGGCGCGCTGCTGGTGAACCTTGCCCAGACCTACTTCACCAGTGCCTTCCCGGAACTGTGGCTGTACGCACTCGGGGCCATGTTTGTGCTGGTGACGCTGTTCCTGCCCCAAGGGGTGATGGGACTCTACGCGCAGCTCAAACGGCGGCGTCAGCACCGGCCTGCGGCGGGCGTGGCATGACGTCCGGAGACCAGCCATGAACATGCGCAGCAGTCTGCAACGCCTGAGCGGTCGTTCCCGCAGCGCCCGGCCGCCGCGGCCTTTGGTGATTGCGCCGGATGATGCCCTGGCCGCAGGGCCCGACGCATCGCACGGCGTCATCCTGTACCTGGAGGAGATCACTGTCAGTTTCGATGGCTTCAAGGCCCTCAACGATCTGACCCTGTATGTCCTGGCCGGCGAATTGCGCTGCATCATCGGTCCGAACGGTGCGGGCAAGACCACCATGATGGATGTCATCACCGGCAAGACACGACCCGACGGTGGCTCCGCCTGGTTCGGTCAGAGCATCGATCTGCTTGCGCACACGGAACCGGAGATCGCCCAGGCCGGTATCGGCCGCAAGTTCCAGAAGCCCACGGTGTTCGAACACCACACGGTGTACGAGAACCTGGAGCTCGCGATGGCCGGCGACAAGGCGGTCTGGCTCGCGCTGGTCGCGCGATTGAGCGGTGAACAACGCGATCAGATCGATAACGTGCTGGAAATCATCGGCCTCGGCGCGCGGCGTTTCGAGCGCGCGGGCGCCCTGTCGCACGGGCAGAAGCAGTGGCTGGAGATCGGCATGCTGCTGATGCAGGACCCGCGGTTGCTGCTGGTGGACGAACCGGTGGCCGGCATGACGCCCCAGGAAACCGAGCGTACGGCCGAATTATTGCTCTCGCTCGCGGGCAAGCATTCCGTGGTGGTGGTGGAGCACGACATGAATTTCGTCCGCTCGATCGCGCGCACGGTAACCGTGCTGCACGAGGGCCACGTACTGGCCGAGGGCACCATGGACCAGGTGCAGGCAGACCAGAAAGTCGTCGAAGTCTATTTGGGTGAGTGACAGACGCATGCTCAACATCACGAATCTGAACCAGTACTACGGCGGCAGCCACACGTTGTGGGATCTGAGTCTGGCCGTGCCGAAGGGTTCCTGCACTTGCCTGATGGGCAGAAACGGCATGGGCAAGACCACGCTGCTGAAATGCATCATGGGTCTTTTGCCGTTGGCGACCGGTGAGCTGATCTTCAAAGGCGAGGACATCCGGCCGCTACCGGTGCACACTCGCGCGCGACTGGGCATAGGTTTTGTGCCTCAGGGCCGGGAGATCTTCTCCCAACTGACCGTCGAGGAGAATCTGAAGACCGGCCTTCCGGCCCGCGCCGACAGGAAAAAAGTGGTGCCGGAGCACATTTATGACATGTTCCCCGTGCTCAAGAAAATGTTACATCGCCGCGGCGGCGACCTGTCCGGCGGACAGCAGCAGCAGCTGGCGATCGGACGGGCACTGGTCATTGAACCGACGATGCTGATCCTGGACGAGCCGACGGAGGGCATCCAGCCGAATATTGTTCACGAGATCGGCGATGTCATCATCAACCTGCGCAAGGCGGGTCTGACCGTGCTGCTGGTGGAGCAAAAACTTCCCATCGCACGGCGGGTTGCGGACCAGTTCCACATGTTGGACAAGGGCCGGCTGGTGGTGTCCGGTAACATCAGCGAACTGACCGATGACCTGGTGTACAAGCACCTGACCGTCTAAAGACCCACTCTGACGGGGAACAACTTGCACCACGCGACATATCATGTCGCGCCTCACCGACCGAAATGCGAGTGTCCCGACCAATTCAGGCGCACCGGGACCCGGTGATGCTGGATAATGCGCGTCCGGATTTCTGTCAGGCTGAGGCTCGTAGCGTGGAAGCGGCGGGATGTGCAAGGTGGCTGCTGATTGGCGTTTCGCTGTTGCCCGCGATCGGGGCAGCTGCGGCAGCGCCGGATATCCGGCAGCTGATCGAGCGTGCCGAGCAGGAAGGGTTCACGGATCCTGAAGCCCAGAATCGGGATGCCCGCGCCGCACTCGATGCGTTGCGGCAAACCCCGAACGCGGACCAGGAAATCCGTACCCGACTGATCCTCTGTGAGTATGACTCGGAGCGCGATCTGCACGCGGCGGACGACCAGGCGCAGCGCGTCCTGGCCCTGTTGTCCCAGGCACATGATGCAGGCCTGCGCGCCGGTGTGCTGACCTGCCAGGGCGAAACCCGGGAGACGGCCGGCGACAACGTCGAAGCATTGCGGCTCTTTGCCCTGGCGGTGGGCGCGGCCACGACCACCCACAACGATGCCAGGCTCGCGGATGCACTGTACTCGCGCGGCTACCTCCTGGGCCTCCAGGGGGAGTACGCGGCAGGCCTCGTGGATCTGCGCCGCGCGCAGGGGGTCGATGACCGGCTGGGCCGCCAGTACGATGCGCTGTCCTGCCGCGACAGCATCGCCACCCTTTACAGTCGCATGGGCGATTACGGCGAGGCCGCGCGTCTGTATTCCGAGGTGCTGCGAATGCAGCGCGAGGGCGGCATGGTGCGCGAACAGGCGGTCACGCTGCACAACCTCGCGCGAACCTACGAGGACTCGCGCCAGTGGGCCCTCGCCGACGCCAGCTTCGGCCAGGCGCTCGATCTGGCCCACAAGCTCAAATACCTGCGCGTCGAGGCCTACGCGCTGCGCGGCCTGGCCGCCGTGAAAGTCGCACGTCACGACACGGCCGGGGCATTGTCGCAGCTGGCACATGCTGCCGCAGTGCAAAGAGATACGCCGGATGCGCGCCTCGGCGCGCAGATCAACCTGGAGAAGGGGCGGGCGCTGCATCTGGCCGGGCGGTTGTTCGAGAGCGCGGTCGTCCTGCAACAGGCGCGCGGCGTCTTCAAGTCCGCACAGTCCGCCTCGGAGCTGGTCGCTGCTGACAGTGAGCTTGCCCGGGTGGAGGCGGAAATGGGCGAATGGCGTGCGGCCTACGCCGATGAAACGGAGGCGGCGCGACAGCAGGAGGAGCTGTTATCGCATCACCTCGACCAGCGCTTCGCAATCCTGAAGGTCGAATACGACACCGCGGCGCAGGAGCAGGAAAATCGTGCGCTGCTGCGCGAGAACAACGCCACCACCATTGCGCTCGCACAGTCGCGCCGTGTCCGGCAGCTGCAAGGCGTGGTGATTGGCCTGGGTGTGGCTTTGGGCGCGGTGCTGATCTGGCTCGTAATCCTCAATCGGAGCCGCGCACGACGCATGGGGAGTCTGGCAATGACCGACGAACTGACAAAATCTCCGAACCGGCGCGCGGTGTTGGCGCGACTGAGTGAATTGCTCAAGGGTCCCGAGCCGGGGCCCTGCGCGATCCTCATCATGGACATCGATTTCTTCAAGCGCGTCAACGATCAGCATGGACACGCGGCGGGCGACGAAGTGCTGAAGCTGGTGGCGGAGGCGGTACGCAACGTAACGCGGCCGCCGGCATTCTTCGGCCGGCTGGGAGGCGAGGAGTTCCTGATTGTACTGCCCGATGCGGACATTTTCGCGGCGCGCCGGTTCGCTGAAGCTTTGCGTCAGGCCGTGGCGGACATCAATACCCGTTCAGTGATCCCCGGACATGCCGGCGTGACCACCAGTGTGGGCTTTACGGTGTCGACGCCCGGCGCAGACGATCTGGGCAACATGCTGGCGCGCGCCGACACGGCGCTGTATGCGGCCAAGCGCTCCGGCCGCAACTGTGTCCGCATCGAGCCCGCACCGGATGGCCTTCACCATGACGCTCCGGGGCCCGGAGCGCTCGAGGAAACCGTGGTGCTGGAGATCCCCGTTGATACGGGGCGGAACAATCACTGAAAACTGCGCGTGCTCGCAACCGCCAGGGCCCAGCGCCGCAGCCTTGATGCGGCCTCATCGCGGCTCATGAGCGGCAGATAGGTCGCTCCGGCCTGCCAGCCCGCGGCAACCTCCGACTCCGACCAGAAACCCACGCCGACCGCCGCCAGAGCGGCGGCACCCAGCGCCGTGCTCTCGGTTTGCTGCGCGCATACCACTGGTGCGCCGAGCAGGTCGGCCTGGAACTGCATCAGCAGCGCGTTGCGGCTGCCGCCACCATCGACCCGCAATTCGCGCACGTCGCGTCCCGAATCAGCCTGCATCGCGTTCAGCACATCCGTGCTCTGAAAGGCGATGGCTTCCAGCGCGGCGCGCGCGATATGCGCCGCCTGGGTACCGCGGGTCAGTCCCACCAGCGCGCCGCGCGTCTGCGGATCCCAGTAGGGTGCCCCGAGACCGGTGAAGGCGGGCACGAAGTGCACCCCGTCGTTGTCCGGGACTCTAAGTGCCAGCGCCTCAACGGCCGCTGAATCGGCAATCACACCCAGCCCGTCGCGCAGCCATTGCACGGCGGCGCCGCCGACGAAGACACTGCCTTCGAGCGCATATTGCGTGGCGCCGGATCCCAGTCGCCAGGCGACTGTGGCGAGCAGATGGTGCTCCGAGCGCATCGCGACCGGCCCGGTGTTCATGAGCAGGAAGCATCCCGTACCGTAGGTATTCTTGGCCATGCCCGGGTTCAGGCAGGCCTGGCCGAACAACGCGGCCTGCTGATCGCCGGCGATGCCGGTGATGGGCACGGGAGTGCCGTTCAGGTCGGCCACCAGCTTTTCATCGGCCGGCGCGAACGAGCACGGCAGCACCCGCGGCAGGCACGAGCGCGGGATAGCGAACAATTGCAGCAGCTCATCGTCCCAGTCGCCGGTGTGGATGTTGAACAGCATCGTGCGGCTGGCGTTGCTGAAGTCGGTGACATGGGCGTGGCCTGCGGTCAGGTTCCAGATCAGCCAGCTGTCGATGGTGCCGAAGGCCAGTTCGCCGCGTGCGGCACGAGCCTGCGCGCCCGGTACATGGCGCAGCAGCCATTCCAGTTTGGTTGCAGAAAAATAGCTGTCGGGCAGCAGGCCGGTGCGCGCACTGATCAGCGGGCCGTGACCCGCAGTCAGCAGCTCGGCGCAACGGTCGGCCGTGCGTCGATCCTGCCACACAATGGCGGGGGCTACGGGCTGGCCCGTGTGGCGGTCCCACACGAGGGTGGTTTCCCGCTGATTGGTGATGCCGATCGCCACCAGATCGCGGGCACCGATACCGGCCTGCGCGAGGGCCTCGGTGATGGTCGCACGCTGGGTGGACCAGATCAGCGCGGCGTCATGTTCCACCCACCCGGGGTGAGGGTAGACCTGCGGATGTTCGCGCTGACCGAGGCCTGCGATGTTGCGTGCCTGATCGAAGACGATGGCGCGCGAGCTGGTCGTGCCCTGGTCGATGGCCAGCACATGGCGCCGCATGCTCACATTCTCAGTCCGCGATCGGCGAGCCACGCGCTAAGGCGTGCTTCGCTCGCGGGTGGCAGATGCAGTCCAAGCTTGCTTCGACGCCACAGAATGTCGCGAGCGGTCAGTGCCCATTCATAGCCGCACAGGTAGTCGATCTCCCGCTCATACAGGCCGGGCAGCACTTCCTCACCCATCATCGGCAGGTTGCGCGCGGCGCCGATGAGTCGGTAGAGCCGTGTGCCATAGGCGCGTGCGTAGCGCTCACGCACCGCGATCGGCAGCCACGGGAAGCGCCGCGCCATGGCGCGCAGGAACACCGCGAGACTCGCGGCCGGCAGATCCCCACCCGGCAGCACCGCAAGCTGTGTCCAGGGCGCCGCTTGCAGCTTCAGCGCCTGGCACACCTTATCCACCGCCTCCTCGGCGAGGCGCCGGAAGGTGGTGATCTTGCCGCCAAAGACATTCAATATCGGCGCGCCTTGCGCGTCGAGCTCCAGCGCGTAATCGCGCGTGACCTTGGCCGGGTCCGCCGACTCATCCTCCAGCAGCGGCCGCACGCCAGCGAAGCTATGGACCACATCGCGCGCACCGATCTGCCGGGTGAAGTAACGGTTCACGGTCGCGCACAGGTAATCGACTTCGGTCGTGCTGATTTCCACATCCTGCGGCTGCCCATGGTATTCGACGTCGGTGGTGCCGATCAGCGTGAATTCGCGCTCGTAGGGAATGGCGAACACGATGCGACGGTCGGCGTTTTGGAAAATGTAGGCAAAACGATGCCGGAAGATCTGCCGCACGACGATGTGGCTGCCCTTGATCAGCCGCACCGTGCGGTGCGTGCTCAGCGTCGTGCGTTCGTGGAGAAAGGACGCAACCCAGGGACCCGCGGCATTGACCAGGGCGCGGGCGTGCACCGTGGCGGCGGCCCCGTCGCCGCTGGTGGGGACCAGGCGGATCCGCCAGTCGTCGGTCCGACGCTCGGCATGCTCGCAGCGCACGCGGGTGAGGATGGTCGCGCCGTGTTCGGCGGCGTCGCGGGCGTTCAGGGCCACCAGCCGGGCATCGTCGGTCCAGGCGTCGGAATAGATGAACCCTTTGCGGAAGCGGGGGTCGAGACCGGCTCCGGCCGGGTGGCGGTGAAGATCCAGAGCCTTGGACGCCGCGAGGCGCTTGCGCGGCGCGAGATGGTCGTACAGGAACAGTCCGGCGCGGATTTCAAACATCGGGCGCAGGTGCGCGTCATGGGGCATCACGAAACGCAGCGGCCGGATCAGATGCGGGGCGCTTGCCAACAGCACTTCGCGCTCCTGCAATGCCTTGCGTACCAGCTTGAAATGCCACTGCTCGAGATAGCGCAGACCACCATGGATGAGCTTGGTACTGGCCGATGAGGTGTGTGCGGCCAGGTCGTCCTGCTCGCACAGTATGACCGACAGTCCGCGCCCGGCCGCATCGCGCGCGATGCCGCAGCCATTGATGCCACCCCCCACTACGAGCAGGTCACAGGACTTTTCCGTACCGGAAATGATCGGCATATGCAGCATCTTGCCACGTGCGCCTGTTCGGTCCAATGTGCGCGCCGTGAAAGCCTATCTTGAAGTCCGTCTGCAGCGGATCCACGTAACGCGCGGGGACCGCACGGTCTTGCGCGCCATCGATTGGCACCTGCGGCCCGGCCAGCACTGGGTGCTCGTCGGCGCCAACGGCGCTGGCAAGACCCAGCTGCTGAAGCTCATTGCGGGAGCCGTCTGGCCCGTCCCGGAACAGCGCCCGGTACGCCGCTACCGCTGGGGCACGCAGGTGCGCACCACGCCGTACGAAGCACAGGATGAGATCGCCTATGTCGGTCCGGAACGTCAGGACCGCTATGAGCGGTACGGCTGGAACCATACGGTGGCGCAGATCATCGGTACGGGCATCCATCGCACCGACATTCCGTTGCAGGATCTCAGCGGCGCCGACCGGCGCACCGTTGGTGCACTCGCACGTCGCCTGGAGATCACGGCGCTGCTGTCGCGGCGCTTCCTGACTTTGTCCTATGGTGAGCGGCGACTGGTGCTGCTGGCGCGTGCCCTGGCGAGCCGGCCGCGACTGCTGCTGATGGATGAGCTGCTGAATGGCCTGGACACCGCCCGACATGCGAACGCACTGCGCTTCCTCGCCGCCACGCGCCGCTCGCGACTGCCGTGGATCCTGTCCGTGCATCGCCCGCAGGATGTGCCGGCGAGCGCCACTCACGCCCTGATTCTGGAAGAGGGCCGCATTGCCTATCGCGGCCCGATCGCCCGCGCGCCGCTTGCCCGCTGGTTCGCGCAAGCGGCGGGACTGCGGCTGACCACCGTAACGGTTCGCGCTAAAAATCCGCGGCCCCGCATGCTGGTGCGCCTCACCAATGCCAACGTGTACCTCGATGCGCATCTGGCGCTCAACGGCATTACGCTGGCGGTGCATCAGGGCGAATGCTGGGTGGTCCATGGGCACAACGGCTCGGGCAAGTCGACGTTCATCCGCACGCTCTACGGCGATCACGGCGTGGCCGTGGGTGGCCGCATCGAACGCGCCGGCATCGTCCCGGGCGTGCCGCTCGAGGTCTTCAAGCGCACCGTGGGGCTGGTCGCGCCGCACCTGCAGGCCGATCATCCGCGCGAGCTGACCGTTGCCGAAGTGGTGCAATCCGGACGCCATGCGAGCATCGGCCTGGTGGCTGCGCCCAGCGCGGCCGACCGCGCGGCGGCGCGTGCCGCGCTCACCTTCTTCGACATGGACGGGTTTGCGGCCCGAGCGCTTGTTGAGCTCTCGTATGGACAGATGCGTCGCGTGCTGTTTGCCCGCGCCTGGGCAGGCAAACCGCCGCTGCTGTTGCTGGATGAGCCGTACTCCGGTGTGGACGCACCGACCCGTCACGCCCTGATGCGCCATCTGGACGAACTCGTTGCGGCGGGGACCACGGTGGTCATCGCCACGCATAATCGTGAGGAATGGCCGGCGCGGACCACCCACGAGCTGGCGCTGGCCAAGGGCAGCCCGGTATGGTGTGGCCCAGTACGATGAGTCCCGCAACACAAACTCCCGCGCCCGCTCGGGTGCCTTCGCTGCGAGCCCTGTTCGTCGTATCGATGATCGACGTGCTGGGCTTTGGCGTGCTGATCCCCCTGGTGCCGTACATGGCGCATCGATTTGGCGCGGGCCCCAGTGTGACCACGGCTATCCTCGGCAGCTACTCGCTGTGCCAGCTGCTCGCCGCACCGCTCTGGGGGCGACTGAGCGATCGCTATGGTCGGCGCCCGATCCTCATGAGCAGCCTCCTCGGCGCATGCCTGTCGTATGTGATTTTAGGGGTTGCCGACAGCCTGTGGATGCTGCTGGCGGCTCGCATGCTGGCGGGCTTCATGGCGGGCAATCTGGCCGCGGCCTTCGCCTACGCCTCGGATGTGAGCACGCCGGCGACGCGGGCAAAGTCGATGGGCATGGTGGGGGCTGCCATCGGCATCGGCTTCATGCTGGGCATGCCGATCGGCGGCGTCCTGGCCGGCAATCAGGCGCAGAGCGCGAATTTTCTCTGGCCGGCGGTGGCATCGGCGACCTTGAGTCTGTTCGCGCTGGCACTGGTGAAGTTCCGCCTGCCGGAAAGTCGCGTGCGCCAGGCGGAAACTGCGCCGACACCGAGCGAACGCGAAGGTCCGCTGACGCTGCTGCGGCAGCGACCGCGACTGCTGTTGCTCGCTTCCGCCGCGCTGCTGGTCACCACGGCGCAGGGCATCCTGGAGTCGATCTTCGCGCTGTGGGCGCTGAACCGCTTCGGTGCGGGGCCGCGTACCGTCGGCTTTGCACTGTTCGGCGCGGCGTTGGTGGCGGTCGTCATGCAAGGCGGGCTGGTGCGGGTCCTGGTCCCGCGCATCGGTGAACGAGCGCTGGCGCAGGCGGGCATCGCCTCCTACATCGTGGGATTGCTGCTGGTGGCACTCGCCGGCGACAGCCTGATGGCTGCCGCGCTGGGGCTGCTGTTCTGCGGCGGCGGCATGGGCGCGTTCAGTCCGAGCGTCTCCGCGCTCGCCTCGCGCCAGTCGCATGGCGGCAATCGAGGTGCCGTCATGGGCACCTATCAGGCCGCGACCAGTCTCGCACGAGTGATCGGGCCGTTTGTCGCAGGACCCGTGTATGCCTTCTGGGGCTCGAACTCGCCTTTCATTGCCGCAGCGTGCATCACCGTGCCTGCGATACTGCTGATCCGGCGGGCTGAGCCTACAGGCTGATCTGGGTCTCGAAGATCGCGGTGGCCTGGCCGACGATCCAAACGCCTGCTACTTCCTCGTCCCGAAACTCCAGTTCGATTTCGACGCGTCCGGGACGGTGGACGTGATGACCCTGGGCGCCGGCGAAGTTCACCCGTTCAGCCGTCGGGCCGAGCAATCGATGGCGCGCGAGATAGACACCCAGCATCCCGTGCGCGTTGCCGCTCACCGGATCCTCCGCAATGCCCAGTGCCGGACAGAACATCCGCGACTCGGTGAGCACTTCGGGCAGCTCCGGGGCGAGCGTGAACACGAAAAAACCCTGGGCACCCAGCTGGGCAGACAGCGTCGTCAGGCGTGAGACATCCGGCTTCAACTGCCGCAGCTGCTCGGCGCCGCGCACGCCCACCATGAGGCGGGTGCTGCTGGAGCCCACGACCTGCACCGGGCAGTGCAGATCCAGGTCAGGCGTAGCCAGTGCCAGGGCATCCATCACCGCCAGGCGTTCCCGATCATTGATTTCGCGGCCCAGCGCCGGCGGGCTTTGTCGTAAGGCGATACGGCGCTGCACATCGTCGCCGCGGATGTCCACCTCAACGATGCCGGCGCGGGACTTCTGGCGCAGGCGCCGTGTGCTATGGGTGGCCGCGGAAGAAAGCACGTAGTGGGCCGCGACGCTCGCATGACCCACGAAGGCGGCTTCGGTGCGCGGCGTGAAGAACCTGACCCGCAGGTCGTGGTCGGCACCATCGGCCTTGAGCACGAAGGCGGTATCGGCATTGTTGAGTTCGCGGGCGATCGAGAGCATCTCGGCGTCGGTCAGTGAGTCGGCTTCGAGTACTACGCCGGCGGGGTTTCCAGTGAATTTGATTCGGGTGAAAGCGTCGACCTGATGAACCTGAATGGTGCGCGGCATGCTTCGGCTGCTCCTGTTAGCGCAGGGCATGGTTAATGCGTGGCTGGCGCGCATTGTATGCCCTTCCAACGCCAATCCGTGCTTGCAAAGGGCATCACAGTCACTAACATATGCACCTTAGAACCTTGGGGTGGCTTTTTCCCGACGGCCGTAGAGGCCCGGAGTCAAAAGCCTGAGACGCAGGATGGTCCTGCGAACCCGTTGAACCTGATCCGGGTAATGCCGGCGTAGGGAGCAGGTATGAATACGCGCGCAGCAGCCGCATTTCTTGCGGTTTTCCTGTCCATTGTGCCAATCGCCAGGTCCGCGCATGCCGATGCGCCTGCCGACACCTCCGGCAATGCTTTGCAGGAGGTGGTTGTCTCGGCGACGCTACTGCGGGATGAGCCGGTCCAGTCGGTACCCGCCAGCATCACGGTGCTTGACTTCGCAACGCTCAAGGCCGCTGGGGGGCAGCATTTCGAGGACGTGATCGGCATGGTGCCGAACCTGAACTGGTCGGGCGATACGAACCGGCCGCGATACTTCCAGATCCGCGGCATCGGCGAACTCGACGAATACCAGGGTGCCCCGAATTCTTCCGTGGGATTCCTGATCGATGACATCGACTTCAGCGGCATCGGTACCGTCGGCACATTATTTGACATGGACCATATTGAAGTGTTGCGTGGCCCGCAGGGCACCCGTTACGGGGCGAATGCGCTGGGCGGCCTCATCGCCATGCAGAGCGCGGCGCCGGCCGACGAATTCGGCGCCCGCCTGGAGCTAAGTGGTGGCGACTATGACACCCGTTCCTACGGTGCAATGGTTACCGGTCCGGTCACGGCCCTCGATTCGGCCTTCCGGTTCGCGGTGCAGCAGTATTCCAGTGACGGTTTCTATCACAACGACTACCTCGATCGCGACAGTACCGATGGCGACGATGAGCTCACCCTGCGCGCCCGCTGGCGGTTCCAGCCCTCCGATGACCTGCGCCTGGATCTGACGGTGTTCGACATCCGCATCAATGACGGCTACGACGCCTGGGATCTGGCCAACAATCGCATCACGCAGACCGACCAGCCAGGCCAGGATGCCCAGGATTCCGCCGCCGGATCCCTGAAAGTCACCTATGCCGCGCTTGGGCCCACGACGCTGACTTTCATCGGCACGTTCGCCAATTCCCACATCCGGTATTCATACGACTCGGATTTCGGCAATCCGCTTCTGTGGGCGCCTTATACCTATCAGTACTCGGACTCGCAGGTGCGCGAGCGACGCACGCACAGTCTGGAGCTACGCCTGGCGAATACCAGTCCGGCGGCCGTGAACTGGTTGGTGGGCGTCTACCAGCTTGACCTCTGGGAGAGCCTCGCCGACACCGAACCGGGCGTGTACGCCGATCCGTTCGATGCGGACAACGATTCCGGATCCCTCCTCGTGACGGACAGTCATTTTCATTCCACCAACACCGCAATCTTCGCTGCGCTCGATGGCCCGCTCGGTCAGCGCTGGCACTGGAACCTGGGCGCGCGCGCCGAGCGGTACTCGGCCGACTATCAAGACGTAAGCAACGACCTGGATGATCCGGGCCCGCTCACTCATGCCTTCGCGCCCGTCAATCACCTCTGGGGCGGCAACGCGTCGTTGCAGTACCAGCTGGACCCCGGTCAGAATCTGTACGCGAGCGTGGGACGTGGCTACAAGGCCGGCGGTTTCAACCTGGGGCCGGGGCTGCCGGCGAACCAGATCGTATTTCAGCCGGAATTCGACGTCAATTTCGAAACCGGCTACAAGGCGGATCTGGTTGCCCACCGGTTGCGCGTGGATGCGGACGTGTTCTACACGCATCGCACGGGACTGCAGCTGCAAACCGGAGAGCAGCTGGTACCGACTGACCCCACGACCTTCGTGCTCTACAACGTCAATGCGCCCAGTGGCCGCACCTACGGTGTCGAGTCGGATCTTGCCTGGGCGCCGGTGGACCTGATTGAGCTCGGCGCCTCGATGGGGTCACTCAATTCGAGCTACCACGGCCTGACGCTCGACGGTGAGGTGCTGCCGGATCGCGCCTTGCCGCACGCGCCCAGCTGGCAAGGCTCCCTGTCGGGAACGCTGCATGCGCGCGGCGGCGGGTACCTGCGCGCCGATGTGACCGGGCGGGGCAGCTTCTACTACGACTTGCCCGCGCTTGACCCCTATACCAGCCATGCCTACGTGCTGCTGAACCTGAAGGCCGGCGTGATTCGCGATCGCTGGTCGGCGGATATCTGGGTGCGCAATGTCACGGATCGCAATTACGCCGTTCGCGGCTTCTATTTCGGCGATGTGCCGCCGAACTTTCCCAACCAGCAGTTCGTACAGCTGGGCTCGCCGCGGCAGATCGGTGCCACCGTGTCCTACTCGTTCAAGTAATCCAAAGGAGAATCGCATGGAGGTCGCCGTCGAACTGAGCCTGTATCCGCTGGAGCAGGACCGCGTGCCGAAGATCAAGGATTTCATCGACCGGCTGAATGCCGTGAGCGGCGTGCGGGTGATCACCAACAGTCTCAGTACCCAGGTGGTGGGTCCGTTTGACCTGGTGTTCGCAGCGCTGACACGTGAGATCCGGACGACGTTCGACCACGTCGACAAGTCGGTGGTGGTGATGAAGATCATCGGGCCTTTGACCGACGCGGGCCTGATCAAATGACGGACGCGATCGTTGCCGCGTGGCGGGCGATGTCCATTGCCGAGGTGATCGCAGTGGTCCTCGGTGTGGTGTACCTGGTGCTCGCCGTCAGGCGCAGCCGCTGGTGCTGGGTGGCCGGGGGCATCAGCTCCGCCATCTTGATCTGGCTGTCGGCGCAGAAGGCGCTGCCCATGCAGGCGTGGCTCAATGTGTACTACGTGATCGTGTCCGTGTACGGCTACTGGCGCTGGACCGACGCGGCAGTGCCACATCCGGCGGTGACGCTGCTGCCGCTGCGCTGGCACGTGGCGGGCGTCGCCGCGGTGCTCGTGGTCAGCGTGCTCACGGCGCAGTACCTGCAGCGCGAGACCCAGGCCGCCTGGCCATACCTGGACTCGCTCACGACCTGGGGTAGTCTCTTCACGACCTGGCTCGTGGCACGCGTCAAACTGGAGAACTGGGCGTACTGGTTCGTGATCGACGCGGTGGAAGCGTTCCTGTTCTATGAACAGAAACTCTATCTGGTGGGTCTCATGACCACGGCGACCCTGGTGGTCATCCTCGTCGGACATCGATCCTGGTGGCGCACCTGGCGCAGCCAAGGCGGCGCCGCGGCGGCGGTTGGCGCATGAGTCCCCAGGAACCCCTCGCCTGGCGCGAGGCGCTGGCGCAGGTTCCGGGTTCGTCACGGGACGTCGCGGTGACGCCGCTGGCGGGAGGAACCGCCAACGCCACCTTTCGCGTCGTGACGGCGGCGGGCGCCTTTGTCGTGCGGCTGCACGAACCCTACACCGCCGATCTGGGTGTGGACCGCCGCCGCGAGGCGGTGTTGCACACCGCCGCGGCCGCAGCCGGCCTCGCCAGCCAGGTCATCGCTGTGGATCCGGAGGGGCGCTACCTGGTCAGCGAATTCCTGGACGCAGCGCCGTGGCAGGTCGCGGATCTCCAGGATCAGGCGCGACTGTGGGAATTGGCGCAGACCTTGTACCAGCTGCACTGCCTGCCCGCGCCCGCTGTGGCACCGCTGGATCTTGCGGCCCTGCTGGATCGCCACGTCGCAAGCATTGCCGTGCTGGACCCCGACGCCGGGGCGGCGCTTGCGCCACAGGTCGCGCACGCCCGGGACATCCTGGGCCGCCAGGCCGACGCGGGACGCGCTGCGTGCATCGTGCATGGCGACCCGGCTCATTCGAACCTGATCGGTACGCGGCCGCTGCGCCTCATCGACTGGGAGTACGCCGCCGTGGGCGACCCATTGACGGACCTCGCCTGTCTGCTGGCCTACTACCCTCAGGTCCTGCCGCACGGCATGCTGCTCCTGCAGGGCTGTGGACTCGTCGGCTCCGTCACGATTGCCGCACTCGAGGATCTGGCCGGCGTCTACCGCCTGGCGTCGGATCTGTGGTACCGCCGTCTGGAGCTTGCCCGCCGCCACCCGCCCCCGGCACACTAGCCGCTTTGGCCTAGAGATTTCCCGGAGCGGATTCATGCCTTTGCTGCGAGTGGTTGATCGGGACGGTGCAGAACATCAGGTGGAAGCGAAGACTGGCCTTAAGGTCATGGAGACGCTGCGTGACCTGGAATACGGGGTGGCGGCAATCTGTGGCGGCATGTGCTCATGCGCCACCTGTCATGTCTACGTGGATCCGGAGTGGGTGGGGAAGCTGCCGGCGACGATGTCTGATGAGCGTGAACTGCTGGCCGACCTGGCGCACCGCGAGCCGAACTCGCGACTGTCCTGCCAAATCGAGTTCACCGACGCGCTGGCCGGGTTGCGGGTGACGGTCGCGCCCGACGAATGAGCTGGGTCCTCACACTGCTGTTCGTGGCGGGTGCGGTCTTGCTCGCCCGCATCTACTATGGCCTGCGGCAGATGAAGCAGAAGACCGAGAAGGACTGGGACGCCAGGCTCATCGAACGGCTGCGGGCCGCCGGCACGGACCCGTTCCAGCCCCACCAGGTCGATTTCTTCATGGCGGTGCCCTCGGAAGCCGCCGGTGGCACCATCGCCGCGATCCTCGAAGCCGAAGGCTATCAGGTCGATGTGAAGCCCGCGCCGGATAACCCCGGCGATCATCCGTTCAGCCTGCATTTCAGCAAGTCGATCCGGTTGTCAGTGCCGGGAATGCGCGAACTGACGGCCCGCTTCCAGGCGCTTGCCAAGGAACACGGCGGCCATTACGACGGCTGGTCCGCGCAGGTCGTGCCGATGAGCACGAAGCCTCCGCTATGACTTAACGTTTTTCGGTCTGGCGCCGCACGGCCTCGGCGGCGGCGGCAATGGCGGCCGGATCGCCGAGGTAACGGCTGGCAAGTGGCGCAAGCTTCGCGTCGAGTTCGTAAAGCAGCGGCACGCCGGTCGGGATGTTCAGCTCGACGATGTCGGCCTCGGAACGGTTGTCCAGCATCTTCACCATGGCGCGCAGGCTGTTGCCGTGCGCCGTGACCAGGACATTGCGACCCGCCGTGAGCTCCGGCGCGATGCGTTGCGTCCAGAAGGGCAGCACCCGCGCCAAGGTATCCTTCAGGGACTCCGTGGCCGGGAGCAGCGCTGGATCGACGTCCCGATAACGGGGGTCGTGTCGCGGATGGCGCGGATCATCCGGCGACAGTGCGGGCGGCGGAATGTCGTAGCTGCGGCGCCAGATCTTCACCTGCGCCTCGCCGTGCTGTTGTACCGTCTGGGCCTTGTTGAGCCCCTGCAGGGCCCCGTAGTGCCGTTCGTTGAGTCGCCAGCTGCGCTCCACGGGCACCCACATGCGGTCGGTCTCATCCAGGATGAACCACAGCGTGCGGATCGCGCGCTTCAGCACCGACGTGAAAGCGATATCGACGCTCAGGTTCTCTTTCAGGAGCTGCTGGCCGGCGCTGCGCGCTTCCGCGCGTCCCGCTTCCGAAAGGTCCACATCGTGCCACCCGGTGAACAGGTTTTCGACATTCCAGATGCTCTGGCCATGGCGGACGAGGATGAGTTTTCCGGGCACGTGATCGGGCCTCCGGCCAAGATTGTTTCGTTCTTTTTGTACTGTACCGCAGAGCAGCCGCGGCCGTCAGCTGCTCACCGTGAGCCGGCGCAGGGTCTCGATGCCGACGGAGAGCGTGGCAAAGTCCGCGGCGCCCGCGGTGCGCATGTCGGCCTGCATGCGTTCCCATTGCGCCAGATCACGGGCGTTCGCGCTGATCCAGGCGTCGATACGCGCTTGCGGGCCACCGCGACCGGTGTGGGCCAGTGCCTTTTGCGTGAGCACGCGATGCGATTGATACAGGCTCTCGCGCAGTCCCGTGCGGGCCACGGCCTGCCAGTTGCCGTCGATCTGCAGCGCCTCCACCTGGTCGTGAATCCAGTCCAGGCCCAGCCGGGCACCCAGGCCGAAGTACACCTGTGCGGCATCGTTGACCGGCACCTTCGCGGCCAGGGCCAGTTCGACGATGTCCAGCGCGCAGTCCTGCGCACCCAGCAGCGCCAGCCGCTTCGCCGGCGCGTGGGGCACGCGAGCGCTCGTGTAACGCGCAAGCACCGCCTGATAGTTGCTGCGCCATTGGCCCGCGAGCGCTTCGGCAAGATGGGCGGTGAGGGTACGGACGGCGCCGCGCAGCTCACCGACCGCTGCATCGATGGACAGGTTCTGGCGATGCAACAGGAGCCAGTAGGTCAGATGCCGCAGCAGGCGGCTGATCTCGTCCAGCATCGTGTACTGAACCTGCGCCGGAACCCGGTTGTCGAGGGCTTCGATCTGCGTCCACAGCTCGCGCGTCTCGAACACCTCGCGGGCGGCGGTATAGGCACGTGCCACGCGGGCCGGCGACGCGCCGGTCTCTTCCTGAGCGCGACTGACGAAGGCCGGGCCCATCCTGTTCACGACGCTGTTGGTGGTCGCCGTGGCAATGATTTCCCGGCGCAGACGGTGTTTGCTGATGGCGCGCGCGAACCGGGTGCGCACCGCCTCGGGAAAGTACCGCTCCAGTTCCTGCGACAGGTACGGATCCTCCGGCACATCGGACTGCACCAGGTGGTGGCTGAGCCAGATCTTGCTGTAGGCCAGGAGCACCGCGAGTTCCGGGCGGGTCAGGCCCTGCGACTGTTTGTGCCGTTCGGCGATCGCCTCGTCATCCGGCAGAAATTCAATGCGGCGGTTCAGATCGCCACTGTGCTCCAGCTGCCGCATCAGGTGTTGATGCTCCGGCAGCCGCGCGACGGCCTGCGCTTCAAGAGTGCTCAGGGCCTGGCTCTGCAGGTAGTTGTTGCGCAGGACCAGCGCCGCCACGTCCCCGGTCATGCGCGTCAGTACGCGATCGCGGTCCTTCAGCTGCAGCGAGCCTGCGAGCACCAGGGGATTGAGCAGGATCTTGAGATTCACCTCGACATCGGAGGTATTGACGCCTGCGGAATTGTCGATGAAATCCGTGTTCAGCCGGCCGCCC
>Ga0302314_10008599_pt1 | contig 18144 bp, 18 predicted proteins | sample III_Palsa_N2_3_FD_200533 | JGI IMG/M metagenome (GOLD analysis project Ga0302314, IMG submission 200533) | Peat permafrost microbial communities from Stordalen Mire near Abisko, Sweden - III_Palsa_N2_3 | ecosystem: Environmental > Terrestrial > Soil > Palsa > Peat permafrost | place: Sweden...
ATCACGGATTTACCTTTGACAAGACTGGACGATGTGTGCGCATCCCCTCCCAGGACAAGGTGCCCCCCAAATTTGGCATCCGACACTACCCCACCGTCGAACGCGAAGGACTGATCTGGCTTTGGACTGGAAAAGAGTCCAGCGCCGCCATTGAACTGAGCGTTGACCGCTTTGCCGATACCCGCCGGGAGCTATCTTGTATGGCGGATGCGGGTGCCATCCAAGTGCGGAAGCGACTTGCGGCGCAGATTCGGAGGGAATTGAGCGCGGAAGTTCTTCTGACAGGCCAGGGCACAGCGGCCAATTAGGTGATTCGCCACCCTAACTCGTCCGCTCAAGCGTGGATACTCATCAGTTGCGCGTGGCTCGCTATCATGGCGGCGGGACTGATCGCTCCCGTGCTGCCTCGCATATCGGAAGTCTTTCGGGATCAACCTCACCATGAGTTGTTAATCTCCGCTGCAGGGCACGTTTACTGGCGAGGTGTTGAAACGCGGTCGCGATCATGTCGATGCCGACGCCACTGGAATGCCCCGCAAGAAACAGCAGCAGTTGATCATCAAGAGTTTCGGACAGGCGCTTTGGCACGAGAGACACCAACTTATGGCGTGACTCGGGGAATCGCGCCATATACGTAAGTTTTTTGGCGCGATTTGTCACTTATCGCGCAAAAAACTCGGGGCCAACGGAGTCGCAGCAATATTTGCGAGTCGAGGTGGCCTCGCCCACTAAGCGGCTCAGCTCGAAGGACAACTGTCGCAAAGCCGGTGCTCATGCCGCCGCCGAATCTCGCACTTTCCATGCCTCGCGCGAGCGCGATGTCCGGCTCGCCGGTGCGAGACTCTGCGTCGGATCGTTTCCGCGAACCCGACAGGTGTTTTCCAGGAGCTCCTCCGGAGTTGAACGCGATACTGGCGGGCACTACTCGCGCCGCAATCGCCGAGCAAGTTTGATATTGCGACTGGCGGCCACTCGTGTGGCAGTCAACCCGTTTTTGGGGTGCATGATAGTGGCTAGCGTTATGCGTTGACGCATCAATGACTGGAGGACGGAGGGGTATTTCCAAGAGGGCTCGAGGGTGCATCGCCTTTCGGCGTTGTCGTTGCCACGCCCGCTTGCGTAGCGGAGGCGGGCTGGGACGGCGGAGGTGTGCGAAATTCTGCCACGAGCCAGTTCGTCAGAAGCATCAAGCATAGATAGAGATAGAAAAAGCGCCAATTGAAGGCAAATGCCATCGGATGTTGTGGCGCCGTCGCGGGCGACTGGAGCACCCCCGATAGCTTAGCCCCGGCGCTTCGCGGCAATAAGGCACTTAGACGCGCCGCCACTTCCACGCAGTTTACACAAGCCAAAGTCCGCCGCGGCAAACCGCCCAGCAAGTCGGTGATTTGTTGTGTGGCGGCTTCCCTCGGCAATGCCGAAAGTCGCGCAGCTTCTGTCCATGGATCCACGTCTTGACGCGCGAGCGCCGACAGTACGCTCAGTGTCATTCCGTCTGGATCTTGACAGATCGGCGCGTACAGAAAGTTCTGAAATTCAGATCCCGGGGAAACGGTAGACGTCGCAGGCATTGCTTTCATCTCAAGAAGAGGACCGATGTCCGGATGAGTACCGAAGATACTGGCAATCTCCGGCATACCCGGTTCACGCCTTCGGCTCAATAGAAGACTACAGCGACCGCGAGCGGATGTCGGTGCGCTGTCGCACCCAGGCGTCCGTTCGCGCCGACGGCAATTGGCCATGAAAGAAGTGCCTAGAGCCAACCGCCGGTAAACCCGGCTTTCAACAACCCCGCCACGATATGCGGGGAGCGCCGCGTCAACTGCCACATCAGCTCGCTGCGATAATTCTCGATCATCAATACGATGGGGCCTTCGTTGAGCCCGTAATGCCAAGGCGACACCCAGCCACAGGGGCTGCCGCCGATAACCGCCGGGAAGGTTGCATTGAATGTGGATTTGAATCCGTAGCTGTTGCTCGCCTTCAGTTGCAATTTATTGATGAAATGTTCCACCGTCGGCAATACCAACTCCGGAGCGAACGGCAATGAGGCGACGACCACCCAAGGTGCCAGCGTGCCATCATCCGGTCCGAACGGGACCCCACGAGCGATATAGTCAAAAAACCGACGCTCAACGCCATCAATCTTGAGTACGTCGGGGCCCGGGCCATCGCTAGCCGTGATGCCCCAACACAGTGGGCCATAGCCGTTAAAGCGGAGCGGATTGTCGATGGCGTATTGCCGCTGCACCTGGGTCGCACGCCGGCTGTTTTCAAAGTAATCGATGCCCTTCTCGCGCATGAACTCATCTTGGATACCCCGAAAGTCGATCCAAATATGCGACAACTGATGCGTGAAGAAAGAGCTGGAATATAGGTATTCGTAGCCGTACTGGCTTTTCCATTGATAGGTCGAGCGCCACGCTGCCGCTGCCGCTCGTGCAACGGGAAAGCTAGGTGACCCCAAGGCCAGCACGTAGAGCAAAATCGCTTCATCGTATCCCTCCCAACGGTACGGCAGGAAGCCCGTTTCGGGCTTCCACCCATGCGTCAGGGTAATTCCGTCGTTTTGTGCCCACTGCCAATTAGTGCGGCGATATAGCTCCTCAGCGATCGTTCTGATCGCTTGCTCGTCCGCGGTAGGCAACTGGAAGTAAGCCGCTACCGTGAGCATGCCGGCGAGCAAGAAGGCCGTGTCTACCGTCGAGAGTTCGCAGTTCCAAGCGCGGCGCCCGGTCTCCATGTCCAGAAAGTGATAATAAAAGCCCTGATACCCCGTTGCGTCGCGCTCCGTACCCTGCGGACTTGCCAAGAAAAAGTGCAACGTCACCAGAGTCCTTTCAATGGCTAACGCACGGGAGATGAATCCCCGCTCGACCGCGACCGGGTAGGCCGCCAGCGCCAAGCCCGTGGCCGAGATACTGGCCGGCCAATTGGCGGCCGTTTTGTCTTTGACCAGGCCATTGGCAGGATTCACTTCATGCTCGAAATAACTGAACGAGTCGCGCTGCAGGCCGATAAGCTCCGCATCCATGCTCGCAGTCAGTGGTCTCGCCGGCTTCACGGCTATCCGACCAGCTGTTCCCGGATCGATTGCAACTCTTTCCAGCGCTTCGCGTCACTCTGTCGATACTGCCCTTTCGAGTTGAACGCGGGTTTAACCCACGTAGGCAAATGTCGCAAATCGGCTTTGGACGCCGGCACTCTGAAATCGGCCGACTTGAGTTTCAAAGAAACACCGTCTTACGTCGCGGAGGGACATTACACAGCTGACGCATATTCGGGATTTGCTCAGTCATGCGAAGTCTCGTTTGCTTCCTTTTGCGCTCGTTCTAATTCCTGCACGGCCATCACGTCCTGGCGCCCCAGTTCTTCGGGTTGGGTCGCGGCAGATGTGCTGTCAATGGCCGGCGGATCTTTTGCTGTCGAGGTGGCGGCCGGTTTGGGCTGAAGAGGCGGCTTGGCTTCGGGAGGTGGCGTGGAGGACGCCTGCGCTGTGGGAGCGACGTCGCCGACAGCATGGGACTCTGCACGAGTCTTGGCGCCTGACAAGTGCTGCGGCTTTACTGCTGGATCGTCCGCGGCTTTTCCATCCACGGCCTTTACATTGGCTTTTGCCTGAGAGTTCGATCGATCGAGGGCCCAATATGTCAGCAGCTTTAATCGATCGTTGAGAAGGAACCAGGCGAGCGCATATCCCCAGACAATGCCCGCATATCGCCACCCGAGCGGAGCCATAAAGACCCCGTACACCGCGATCAAAGTCGCGATGGCCTGCGTGCCGAGCACGGCAATCCACAGGGTCTTCGCTGGGCGGATTGACCAGAACGGGCCGCGAGTGCGCGTTAGAAAGATCGTCAGGTGTCCGGCTACCGAGAGTTTCAAATACATGAGCGTCTGAACATGCGCATGATCGAGATGAAAAATGTTCAAGCCTAGATAAAATAAGCCGAAGGCGGCGACCGTACCAATGACCCCCAGTACCGTCGAGACCCCGAGAACCACGCGCATGTTCCAAGCTTCGGGCTGATTGCGATACCGCACGTTGTCATAGGCGATCGACAAAATTGCCCCGTCGTTGAGCAAGGCGATCATCACAATCATAACGGCGGTCAGCGGATAGAAGTTGAAGGCGAGAATGGACAACGTCATGAAAAGGAGTACGCGCAGCGTCTCGGCTATCCGATATATCGCGTAGCTATTCATGCGCTGGAAGATTTTCCGGCTCTCCTTGATGGCGTCGATGATGACCGAGAGCCCGGGTGTCATGAGGACGATCGCGGCGGCCGCGCGAGCGGCGTCCGTTGCTCCGGATACGGCAATTCCGCAATCCGCTTTTTTGAGGGCCGGTGCGTCGTTCACGCCGTCTCCCGTCATCCCAACGATATGGTTGCGCTGTTGCAGAACATCGATGATGTGATATTTGTGCTCTGGGAATACCTGCGCGAAGCCGTCCGCCTCTTCGATGGATTCGGCGGCTTGCGCCGTTACCTCCTTCTCGAGATCGCCCAAGGTGGTGGCGTCCAAGATGCTCGTGCCCATGTCGAGCTTTTTCGCGGTCTCTTTCGCAATGGCGAGCGCATCTCCAGTGACCATCTTGACCTTGACGCCCATCTGCATCGCTGTGGCAATCGTCGCTTTGGCATCTTCTCGCGGGGGATCGAACAACGGCAACACACCCGCGAACTGCCACTGGCCGTCCCCTTCGGCCCGCGCGACACCGAGGGAGCGAAATCCGCGGGCTGCAAACTCGTTCACGGCCTTCTGAACGGCGTCCTTCACTTCATGCACATTGCTCGCGAGCGCCAAAATGACTTGCGGCGCCCCTTTGGTTACTTTGAACGCCTTTCCGTCTTTGTCCTTCACTTGCGCCTCGGTGCGCTTGTGCACCGGATCGAAGGGCGTGAAGTGCAGGATCTGATAGCTCTTTAAGCCGGCCGTATCCTTTACGCCGCTGAGCACTGCGAGATCAATGGTGTCATCATTGTCCGCACGAGATGCTAGCGCGCCATCTAGGATGACCTGCGCCGCCGTCACATTGGGAACGCAGAAAGGGTCTCCGAGCGTGAGCTTGTTCTGTGTAAGGGTGCCGGTTTTATCCGCACATAGGATATCGACGCCCGCCAGCTCCTCGATCGCTACCAGGCGACTCACCACGGCCTGCTTTTTGGCGAGAATGCGTGCTCCGACAGCCATCGTCACCGAAAGGACCGTCGGCATCGCCACCGGGATTGCCGCAACGGTGAGCACGAGCGCGAATTGCAAGGTGGAGAGAATCGGATCTCCCCGGTAAATGGCAAATCCAATGATTATCCCAACCAGGCAGACGGCTAGAACGATGAGGTAATTGCCAATCTTCAAAACCGCCTTCTGAAAATGACTGACGGTGTGAGCCTGCTCGACCAGCTGCGCTGTCTTGCCAAAATAGGTGTTCGTGCCGGTGCCATAGACGAGCGCAGTGCTTTGCCCCCGCCGAACGATCGATCCCGAAAACACGGCATCGCCTGGGTTTAGCGTCGCCGGTAAGGATTCACCGGTCAGGGCGGACTGGTCGACCGACATGGGATCTCCATCGAGCAAACGGGCGTCCGCAGGGACAATGTCGCCAAGCCTGAGTTGAATGACGTCACCCGACACCAATTCTCGTGCCGGAGGGGTGACCCAGCTCCCATCGCGTTTCACCCGCGTTTTGGTGGCGAGCTTCGCTTTTAGCGCGGCGATGGCATTGCCGGCCTCGCGCTCCTCCCAGAATCCAACGACGGCATTGGACAAGAGCAACACCAAGATGATGAAAAAGTCAGGCCAATGCCTGACGACGCCGGACAAGATCACCGCTACTTCAATCATCCAAGGGATCGGACCCCAGAAATAGGTAAGAAATTTCAAGAAGGCGTTGGTCTTCTTCTCCGAAATCTCGTTGGGTCCGTCTTTGGCGAGTCGTTTGGCCGCCTCCACCTGAGTAAGTCCATTGATTGACGAGTTGAGCCTCTTCTCGACCTCCGCAAGGGGCAACGTCTTCAAGTCATCCTTGGGCGCCGGCTGAGGTTTCGCTTGAGCCGCCGCAGTCGGTGGCTTTGCCGTGCTGCTCGGCGGGCTCGGGGGCACGGATTTAGGGACGGCGGCCATAGTTAAAGGATCCTTGGGAGGTATTTCGGAATGGCGGACCGGTGAGGCGCCATGTCACGGCGGCGCTGACCTTAATTCCGCCGATCGGTGCGTTATCCCCCGGGGCCCGGTTGATAACGCTGTCGATCTTCTCTCCCGCGAGGTCAGTGACCGCAATGTCGTGATTTCGCCGATAGTCGCAAACAGCTTGCCTAATCGCGAGAACATGCCATTCGTTGCACGAGCCATCGAAAGCGGAGCCGCGGTGCCCCGACGTGCCGAATGCGACACGCTGTGACGCTACTGCGGGATCGGGTCGCGTATCGAAATAAGCCGTGACGAGCTTCGTGACGTCGATGAGTGACGTCAGGGGCGCCGGCTTGCCGGCCAGCGGACTGATATTGGCCGTCACCTCGGCTTCGGCGATGCGGGGTGAGCGAGTATCGTTGTGAGGCACCCCAGAAAGCACAATGCCATGTGAAGCGAGTGTCTCGATGGATAGATGACGGGCCCATGGCGCCCATCAGCCAGCTCACGACGCCGACAGAACTCATCCCGTCTCGTCTTCGACACGTTACGGGCGGGTATCACGTGCACACCTCGACGCGAAATAATGAAATCAGAGGTAATCGCTCGGAAGGAGCATACCGGATGCCCGCATCACGTCTGTGCGCCAACGCACTTAGAACCGGGGTCATGGGGCATGGGGCGGGGATCAGAGGGCTCGATGCATCTAATAGTGACGGGACGGTACGCCATCGTACAGACACGCTCCGAGATATTCGCTACGGTCACAATAGAATTCTCGTCGGAAGCGGTACAACTCGTTGAGGGGCGATCATGAAGCATGTTGCATTCCTGGCATTTGGAATATCGGTGTTACTGGCGAGCGGTGCGAACGCAGATACTCCCGCCATGTCCGACAAGGCAACGCCGGTCGCCGCCAAACTGACCAAAACTATCAAACCCATGGAGCTGACTTGCGAGGAGTTCCTGTCGTTTGACGAAGTGACGCGCCCGCAGATTGTTTATTGGTCGGAAGGATTGAATGGCAAGGGCAAACCAGAAACCGCCGTGATCGACGTGGATCAAACGAACAGTCTAGTCCCCGTCTTGGTCGAGGATTGCCGCAAAGAGCCCCAAACCTCGTACTGAACGAAATTGAAGCAAGAGTTCAAGAAGCATTTCTGATATGTCCGGCGACGCTCAGCAAAGATTCCTTCTGCAGTTCCCGCAGCCAACTTTTATGGCTCTTAACAGAGATCTAAATATGAATCCAATCACTGCATTTCTCGTATTCGCCTGTCTTGCGGGCTCTGCTGCGGGCTATTTCTGGGGGCACCTTTATCTTACGTATATTGGTGTTGCAGCGGCAATCCTCATTGGTCTGTCGCTCAAGATGGCCAACGTCTGGCAGAAATTCGTTATCCTTCGGATGGGCAAACTCCAGGGCGTGCGAGGGGCGGGACTTTTTGCCATCGTTCCCCTCTTGGATCATGTCGTCGCGGTCATCGATAGCCGCATTCAGACCACGGCATTCAACGCGGAACAGGCGCTTACCAAAGACACGGTTCCCGTCAATGTCGATGCCATTATCTTCTGGCACGTACATGATGCCGAGAAGGCGGCCCTGGCCATCACCAACTACCGCGAGGCTATCGATCGCGTTGCGCAGACGTCTCTGCGCGAAATGATTGGCTCGTCCATGTTGGCAGCGCTCCTATCGGACCGCAAAGAAGCGGACGAACAACTGAAGGTCGAAATCGGCCTGAAAACAGCGGCCTGGGGCATTTCGGTGAGCTCGGTCGAAATCCGCGATGTCGCGATCCCGGTAGCGCTGCAAGACGCCATGTCGCGTCAGGCACAGGCGGAGCGCGAGAAACAAGCCCGGGTGATCTTAGGGTCAGCTGAAGCGGCGATCGCGGGAAAATTTGTCGAGGCAGCGGCGATCTATGCAGGCCACCCCTGGGCGCTGCAGCTGCGTGCCATGAATATCATTTATGAAACGACCAAAGAACGGGGCGCCACCATTCTAATGCCCAGTTCCATGGTCGACAGCTTGAATCCGTCTGCCGCAACGCTGGGCTTAGTTCTCGCGACCAAGCCAGACGGCATGCCCGTACTGCTCGAGCCCGAGCCTGTCAAGCGGCAGGCGGCTTAGACTCTAAATCATCCCTCAAAGGGTGCCATCCGGTCGCGAGATGCGCCCCACGGGAGAGTCGCAATGCTCGCAAAGTATGTTTTGGTGACGGCGGCTTTTCTCCTCGGCGGAGTAACTCTCGGCCGCGCCGCGGACCAGTTCCCCGCGGATACCGAATTCGTCAGAAAAGCAGAGCAAGCGGGCGCCCAGGAGATAGCCGATTCGCGCGGCGCGCTCGCGATGTCGAAAGACTCCGCGATCCTGGCAGTTGCGAAGCGGAGTCTGGAGGACGGAACCGCGGCAAACCAGCGGCTGGCGGCTATCTCGGTTGAGAAAGGCTGGCCGTCTCCAACCCTGGCTTCCCCCAATACGATGACCCCTTACTCCGATCATCGGTTCGTCGTTCGCCAGATTCAAGCGCGACAGGAGGCACTTGGCTTCTACGCGGAGGAAGCCGCCAACGGCGCAGATACTGAATTGCAAGAATTCGCTCGCGGCACGCTGCCTAGCCTTAGGCAGAGCTTGGCCACCTTGCGGTCGCTCCGCACCTCATAGTTCAGCCACGATCCGGTAACCCACGTGAGCGACCCAACGCCCTCCAATTTGCCGCGCAAGGGCGCCTGCGATGTCGACGGCTTCGATTCGCTCTCAGAACTTGCGTTAGATTTGCGCTCAACCTGGAACCACGCCACGGATCCCATATGGAGTCGGTTGGATCCCGTGTTGTGGAGCCTCACTAACAATCCTTGGGTGGTTCTACAAACAGTCTCGCGAGACAAGGTCCGGGAGACGATGGCAGATCCGGCGTTTAGAAAGAACGTCGACGATCTACTCCATCGTCGTAAGAGCTCGGCCCTGGCCCCGGCGTGGTTTCAGAAAGCGCATCCGCACGACGTCCTGACCTCCGTGGCGTATTTCAGCATGGAGTTCATGCTGAGTGAGGCGTTACCTATCTACTCAGGTGGTCTCGGTAATGTCGCCGGCGACCAATTGAAGGCTGCGAGCGATTTGGGTGTTCCTGTCGTCGGCGTGGGACTACTGTACGCCCAAGGGTATTTTCGACAGCTGATTGACGAGAATGGCGCTCAACAAGCCCTCTACCCTTATAACGACCCCGGGCAGTTGCCGATCACGCCGCTGCGCCAGGCGAACGGCGAGTGGCTGCGACTTGAGATCGCACTGCCGGGTTATTCCGTATGGCTGCGTGGCTGGCAGGTACAAGTGGGCCGCGTCAAGCTATACCTATTGGATAGCAATGATGCCGCCAACTACCCCGTTCATCGCGGCATTACCAGCGAGCTCTACGGCGGCAATCAGGAGCTTCGCCTCAAGCAGGAACTGATTCTAGGCATCGCCGGATGGCGACTGCTTCGGGCCATGGGCATCCGGCCGGAGGTGTGTCATCTGAATGAAGGACACGCGGCATTCGCCGTCCTAGAGCGCGCCCGCGACTTCATGGAGGACAACGACCAGCCGTTCGACGTCGCGCTCGCAGCCACACGAGCCGGCAACCTTTTCACCACTCATACGGCCGTGGCGGCAGGATTCGACCGCTTTCCGCCGAGGCTAATCACGCAGTATCTCAGCGCGTACGCGGAGCAAAAGCTCCATATTTCGATGCACGACTTGCTGGCGCTCGGGCGAGCCATTCCGAACGACTCATCGGAGTCGTTCAACATGGCGTACCTCGCGGTGCGCGGAAGCGGCGCAGTCAACGGGGTAAGTAACTTGCACGGACTTGTCAGCCGACAACTCTTCGCCCCGCTCTTCCCCCGCTGGCCCGAGTCCGAAATACCGATCGGAACGGTGACTAACGGAGTCCACACGCCGACCTGGGATTCGGCTGCCTCCGATGATCTATGGACCCGGGCCTGTGGCAAGGATCGCTGGCTTGGCACGATGGATACCCTTGAGAAGGCAATTCGCGGCATCTCCGACGCGGCGCTTTGGCAATTGCGAACGTCCGCACGCACGTCGCTCGTGGATTACGCGCGCCAACGCCTATCGACTCAACTTGCGGCGTCCGGCGCATCGACCGAGGCAGTGAACGAAGCCAAAGGGCTGCTTGATCCCAAAGCACTGACGCTGGGGTTCGCTCGCCGCTTTGCAACCTACAAGCGCCCCAACCTGCTGCTGCACGACCGGCAGCGGCTCCTTCGCCTGCTGAGCAATCCACAGCGACCCGTGCAGCTCATCATGGCGGGCAAAGCGCATCCCGCGGATCAGGCGGGTCAAGCGTTGATCCAGGAATGGATATTGTTTCTAAGGCAGCAAAATGTCCGTCCCCACGTGATGTTTTTAAGCGACTACGACATGTTGTTGACCGAGCACTTGGTCCAGGGAGTGGATGTCTGGATCAACACACCTCGGCGACCGTGGGAGGCCTGTGGCACGAGCGGAATGAAAGTACTGGTCAACGGGGGTATCAACCTGTCCGAACTCGACGGCTGGTGGGCGGAAGCGTACACGCCGGACGTCGGGTGGGCGCTCGGCGACGGGCACGACCAAGGTGATGATGCCGCCCGAGACGCTTTGGACGCGATTTCGCTCTACGACCTACTCGAGGCCACGGTAATCCCAGAATTTTATGACCGCAACGAGAACGGCATGCCGATCGCATGGATCAAACGAATACGCGAAAGCATGGCCCGCCTGACACCACACTTCTCCGCAAATCGCGCAGTGCGCGAATACACCGAGCGACATTACCTTCCTGCAGCGACCGCCTATCGTGATCGTGCCGCCGACAAGGGTCTCGGCGGGAGGAGGCTCACGGAATGGCGACAGGGACTCGAACAACGATGGGACAGGCTGCACTTCGGCACCATCCGTGTGACTAGCCAGAGTGATCGGCATGAGTTGGAGGTTGAACTATTTCTGAATGGCATCGATCCGACCGGCGTCGCAGTCCAACTTTACGCTGAGGCGCTGAGCACCAGGGATGGTCCGGTCTGTTTGTCAATGAAGCTGATTCGATCCGCGCCGGACGCCTCTCACCCTCACGTTTATCAACTCACGCTCCCTTCTGCGCGTGCGATGAGCGACTACACAGCGCGCGTGATTCCGAGGAACGGCGCGCTCGTGGTTCCCCTCGAATGTGCTCGAATCGCGTGGCAGCACGGCTGACGGGGTCACAACGGGTCGCAGACAACCTGTTATCCACCGGGTGCACTCCTAACGCGCTGCCGTGCCTATTCCGTGGCGGAGTTGGATACCGAACAGACACCGTGGTAGACGATGCGTTATAAGGGTGTCCGTGACGACATTGGCCATTCAATATCAGGAGCCCTCCTCATGAAATCATTACTCGACGGCGCGGAACGTGGCGCATACGCAGAGACCTCAAGTGCTAATGTCTACATATCGGCGATGACGAATGGCGATATAAAAACTCAGCCGGTACATGCGTCTGGAGAGTCTGCGGCGCCGGAGATACGACGCGACGAAGCTTGGCGTCGCAAGCGAGTCGAGACCGCAGCTTATTATCTAGCAGCGCTTCGGGGCTTTGAGCCTGGTCACGAGGCGAACGACTGGTTAGTCGCAGAATCGCAAATCGACGCGACCGATGCGGGCAGAACGTTGTAGATCAAAGAGAAACCTTCGCATCAGCAATCTCCGTAGCACCCAATAACAGCGCCTCCTGCACCGGCATGCTGCTAAGCTTTTCGTTAAAGACTAACCCGCCTTTTTCATGATCCGCAGTTGATCCTCCGTACCCTTGGATCCGAGACCGCTAACGGCCTCGACAGGGCCTTTTCCTTCTCTGGGCGCCCATTTCCAATTGCGGATTTCTGGCATGTCCTGACCGTGTTTGTTGATGTAATGCTTGTGCTCGATCAGTTTGTCTTGCAGTTTCTGCTTCAGATATGCACCGGCCGTGGCCAATTCCGGCAGCCGGTCAATGACGTCGATCACCAGGTGGTATCTGTCGAGGTCGTTTTGCACGCGCATATCGAACGGTGTCGTAATCGTACCCTCCTCCTTATAGCCTCGGACGTGCAAGTTGCGATTCGTTCGTCGGTAGGTAAGTCGGTGCACCAGCCAGGGATAGCCGTGAAAGCCGAAAATTATGTGCTTATCCCGAGTGAACAAGGAATCGTAGTCGCTTTCGCTCAATCCGTGCGGATGCTCGCTGCAGGATTGCAGTTTCATCAAATCGACGACATTGATGACCCGAATCTTGAGCTGCGGCAGGTGCTCACGCAAGATCGACACGGCGGCCAAGATCTCGAGCGTTGGCGTATCACCACAGCACGCCATGACGACGTCGGGATCGCCACCATGATCGTTGCTCGCCCATTGCCAAATCCCAATACCTTCCGTGCAATGCACGACCGCAGCGTCCATGCTAAGCCATTGGGGCAGCGCGTGTTTTCCCGCCACCACGACATTGACGTAATTGCGACTTCGCAAGCAATGATCGAAGACGGAGAGCAGGCAGTTCGCATCGGGCGGCAGGTAGACACGAACGACATCGGCCTTCTTATTGATCACATGATCTAAAAACCCGGGGTCCTGATGAGTAAATCCGTTGTGATCCTGTTGCCACACGTGTGAAGCCAGCAAGTAATTCAGCGAGGATATTTTCCGCCGCCACGGCAACTCCAGACAGACTTTTAGCCATTTGGCGTGTTGGCTGAACATCGAATCGACGATGCGGATAAAGGCTTCGTAACTGTTAAAAAGTCCGTGCCTTCCGGTCAATAGGTATCCTTCGAGCCACCCCTCACACTGGTGTTCGCTCAGCATCGAATCAAGCACTTGGCCTTGGGGTGCTAGGAATTCGTCGTTACTCGCTCTTCTGGCATCCCACTGGCGATTGGTGACGTCGAAAACCGCGCCCAGCAGGTTCGAGAGGGTTTCGTCGGGCCCGAAAATTCGGAAATTTCGGTCACTTTGGTTGAGCTTAGTTACGTCGCGCAAGAACTTACCTAGGACCTCCGTGTCGCACGCCATTACCGCGCCGGGGGTAGAAACCTCGACTGCATGATCATAGAAGTCCGGCATTTTGAGGTCCTTCAACAGCAACCCCCCATTGGCGTGGCGGTTGGACCCCATACGCCGATCGCCTTTTGGCGCGAGTTCTTGAAGCTCTGGAATGAGACGGCCGCTCGCATCGAATAATTCTTCGGGCTTGTAGCTTCTCATCCAACTGTCGAGCAGCGGCACGTGATCGAGATGATCGGGATCGACCAGCATCGGCACCTGATGGGCGCGAAACGTGCCCTCGATCGGTAAGCCATCGACGACTTTAGGTCCCGTCCAGCCCTTTGGTGATCTGAGCACAATCATGGGCCACCGCGGCCGCGCGGGACTGTCATGATCCCGCGCGGTTTTTTGCATGCGGGAAATGTCCTCGATCGCCGACTCCAAGGCGGTCGCCATCAGTTCGTGCATGGTATCGGGGTCGTCCCCTTCGACGAACAGTGGTGCCCAGCCGCAGCCACGCAGGAATTGCTCCAATTCCTCCTTTTCGATGCGCGCGAGAACCGTGGGGTTGCTGATCTTGTAACCGTTCAGATGCAAGATCGGCAACACTGCGCCGTCGGATACGGGATCCATGAACTTGTTGGATTGCCATGAGGTCGCCAAAGGCCCCGTTTCTGCTTCGCCGTCCCCGATAACGCAGGCGACGATCAGTCCCGGATTGTCGAAGGCGGCGCCAAACGCGTGGCTCAGGGAATAGCCCAATTCGCCGCCTTCATGAATTGAGCCCGGTGTGGTCGGCGCCACGTGACTGGAAATGCCGCCGGGGAACGAGAACTGCTTGAATAGCTCCTTGAGCCCGGCTTCGTTTTGGGTGACATTCGGATACACCTCGCTCCACGTCCCCTCGAGATACACGTTGCCGACAATCGCCGGACCGCCATGTCCGGGCCCGGCGATGTAAAACATATCAAGGTCATACTTATTGATGACCCGATTCAAGTGCGCGTAGATGAAATTCTGGCCCGGCGTCGTGCCCCAGTGGCTGACCACCAGCGGTTTGACGTCCGTTATTTCGAGCGGGCGTTTCAATAGCGGGTTGTCGTAGAGATAGATCTGCCCGACCGAGACATAGTTGGCGGCTCGCCAGTAGGCATTGACCTTGCGAAGCATGTCAGGCGACAAAGTTGAACTTATCATAGCTTAATGTTTCCGGATTCGAGGGCCCGCACCTTCTCCAACCGACGTTGGTGGCGAGTGGCGCTCGTAAAGTTTGCACGCAGAAAGGTCAGAACCAGCTCCAAGGCGAGCGCGGACCCAATCACCTTTCCCCCTAGGCAAAGTACGTTCATGTCATCATCTTCGACCCCTTGACGGGCAGAGAAGACATCGTGAATGAGGCCGGCCCGCACACCGGCAATCTTGTTCGCTGCGACGGAAGCCCCCACCCCGCTGCCGCAGAGCGCCACCCCCCGTTCTATGCGACCTGCGGCGACCGCCCGGGCCAAAGGAATGACAAAGTCGGGATAGTCATCATCGAGATTCAGCTCCGGTGCGCCGTAGTCCTCGATCTCGTATCCGGCGGCGTGCAGTGATGCGGTCAAATCGGCCTTCAGCGCAAAGCCGCCGTGATCTGCGGCAATTCCCACCCAGAGCACCTAGGCCACCGCAGAGTGTTGAATTCGGGTCGTCTGAACCGGCAGCGCGCGGATAATCCCATTGAAATCAGCAGCCTTCAGACTGGCACCACCGATGAAGGTGCCACCGACCTCCGGCACCGCGAGAAAATCGCCCGCGTTTGCCCGGTTAACGGATCCACCGTATAAAATGCGAATCTCTTTTCCGGCTGCGCCGAAGCGCGTCGCCAAACATTGACGGATGTGGGCATGCTGGCATATCAGTACGTCTGCCGCTGGCGGCGACCCTTCGACAGCCTTGACAATCGCCTCCGTCGCGCGCACTTGCGCCGCAGCATCGTGCATCTTCCAATTTCCAGCAATCAATGCGCGCATAAACTCTTGCCTCGCCGGATGTCCAATAGCGACGGCAACTCGTCAGTCGAATTACACTTACGCCGCCTCACGTCCATTCTTCTCACGCCAATAGCCCTCTCGCTGATAATGCCGGTAGATGCCTTCCTCATCGCCTCGATTGAGCGCCAGCATCGAGTCATAGGCCGGTGCGCCTTTGACCTCCTGTCGAGTCAGGCTGGTCGTCACTTTTGAGTACATCCAGCTGACATCTTCAAACCACGCAGGCGCAATGAGCACTTGATGACCGAGCCACCAATTGCTGGTATTCACAATCAAGTACTGGATGGCCCAGGTCCGGTCATTGACGAGAAAGCTATCCACGTGACCGATGTCGCCGTCGGTCGCATGGATGTGATAACCCTTCACGGCTTCGCAACTACGCAGGTGCTGATCTTGATTTGACGATCGCTGCGCGTCGCGCAGATACGCGCCACCTCGGCTCCTTTGCTCTGCCTTCGTATATTCAATGTCGGAGGCTCCTGTCGCCAAGGCAGACCCCATCCGCATGGGGTCAGGATACGCGCCGCCGCCCCAAACACCCGCTCCGCCCCAGTAATACGGATAGCCGTAATACGTCGAATAGCTCATCTCGTGCTGTCGAGAAACGGGTTTCTGACTGTCGACGCTCGGGCTGTGTTTGACTTGATCTCTGCTGATGGACACCTGTAGTACTCTTTCTTCCGTGGGCGCATCAGTGACCGACATGGGCGAAATCAATACCTCCCGTCCCACCAGCCACGCCCCCGTTCTAACGACGAGATAACGGACAGCCCACGCCTCATCATCGAAATAGCAATCTTTCACGCTACCAATCGTGCCGTCTGTCGCACCGATGGTGTAGTTCTCGAGTTCCGCGACGCTGCGTAACATGGTCGATTCTCCGTGATTGGGTTTAAGCCGAATGATGTAGGCACTTTGCGCCCATTTGCCTAACCCGTCTGTTCGCTGGGATACATCGAGCCCATGCGGTGCCCGCACGAACTCACGTATCTCACCGATGTGGCCAACGCGCTCCGTCTTCGGACCGCACGAATTTAAGCGTGCGCGGCGGCACTATTTCGCGCAGCCAATGCCAACATAATCATTGGCAATCCAAAGAAAAACAAGTTGATACCCACGTATAGTCCGATAACCCAGCTCGCCGAATTCGGCCAGCCAGTCCAGATCAGATAGACCAAGGCCAGGTTGATGAGGCCTCCGACCATCGTCCAGCCCCAATGGGTAAAATACCGTCGATACTCGAATGCGAGGACAATGGCAACGATTCCCTCAAGAACGAACAACATCGCCATCAACACGGTAAGCGTGATTTCGCCTTGGAGCGGGCGGGCAACCAGGAGCACGCCGAGTATGACTACCAGAACACCATTCGATAGCGACCACCAAAATCCCGGCATGTGGCGCTTTTTAAAGATGACGGCGGTTCGCAAGACGCCGGCGACAATAAGCAGCCAACCGACAAGCAGTTCGGCAATGTTATCGCCAGCACCCCGAGGATCAACATGGCGATTCCCTGAAAGAGGAGCGCCTTCCAGTGGTCGTGAGCGGTAGTCAGCACTCGCTGACGTTTCGCATCGATATTCGGGTTAGTACTCATGGCGTCGTGCCCTCATCATGGTGTTTTCTGGTGCCCCGTCTTTGACGGTCGATGTCGGCGCGTTGGTATTAACTTCAGCCATCCGCGGCGCCGCTTACAGCAATTGCCGTGCCGATGGCGCACAACATTATTTTCTTCATGATCTACTCCTTAATCATTGCGAGAGGTGATACGACATAAGACCATAGACAACCGCGCCGATCTTGTCTGTACGATGACGTACCCATGGCATCGTGACACGGCCATCGTGAATGCCGTCTCCAGTCCCCCTCCTACGCTCTTGTGGTAAGTGCGCGGGCATGGCGATGCATCCGTCAACTATCACGTTTCGATCTCATCAAAAAGGGATGCGTGGATCCGCGTATCGAGGCTTATTTTTGGGGCGTCGTCTTGAAAAGTAACGCACCCTAAGTGCGGCAACCCACAGAGCGGAGACGTTAGGATATGTAATCCTTACAAGGAACCCAACTACAAGGAGTCAAATCCATGGACACGAACGGTCAAGTTCTTGAAGGATTCTTCACTATGCCGTCCAGCGAGCCGTTGGCAGAGGCTTCGGCGGGAACGCCGCATTTTAAAATTGCCCAGGCAGCAAGACACTCGGCAGCCAACATCTTGACGTGGACTCAGTACTTACCGGGGGACTGCATCAACAGGATGATCCAAATGAACTGGGATTTCACGACGTAGTCTCTAAATCTGCCCCTCCGTGTTATCGATTTAGCTGGCCAACTGTTTGGGCAGCGATCGGTCGTATTCCATCCTCACCACCGCGTAGCACTCGCAAGCTCGGCGCTGCAATGCGGGACGATCGAGTACGGTGATGTGGCCACGAGCATAGCGGATCAGTCCGGCGTGTTGAAGTTTGAGTGCCGACTCCGTGACGCCCTCGCGGCGGACGCCAAGCATATTTGCGATCAATTCCTGTGTCATGACAAGCTCATTGCTCTGGAGGCGATCCAAGCTCAGCAACAGCCATCGGCATAATTGCTGATCGAGCGAATGGTGTCGATTGCCAGCCGCCGTTTGCGCCATCTGTGTGATCAACGCTTGGGTATAGCGCAGCAGCAGATGCAGCACAGGCCCCGCCCGACTAAACTCAGCTTTAAGGGCTCGTGCCGAAAGCCGAAATCCGTGACCCGCACTTTGTACGACTGCCCGGCTTGACGTGGACTCGCCCCCCATGAAGAGTGAGATACCGACCAGTCCTTCTCGACCGACCACCGCTATCTCCGCCGAGGAGCCGGTCTCCATCACATAGAGGAGCGCGACGATCGCGGTAGTTGGGAAATTAACGTGGCTCATGGTCGCGCCGGCCTCGTATAGCACCAGTCCCAAAGGTA
>Ga0302314_10008600_pt1 | contig 18142 bp, 17 predicted proteins | sample III_Palsa_N2_3_FD_200533 | JGI IMG/M metagenome (GOLD analysis project Ga0302314, IMG submission 200533) | Peat permafrost microbial communities from Stordalen Mire near Abisko, Sweden - III_Palsa_N2_3 | ecosystem: Environmental > Terrestrial > Soil > Palsa > Peat permafrost | place: Sweden...
GCGGAGCCCCTTCACTCAGCGGTCCGGGCGCTCCAGGATTCCGACCAGCTCCACATGTTCGGTCATCGGGAACAGGTCGAACGCCCGCAGCGACCCGAGGCGCCAACCGGCCGCCAGCAGGATCTTCAGGTCGCGTGCGAACGGGGCCGGCTCGCAGGACACGTAGGCCATCCGGCGGGGGGCGGGATCCAACCCACACAGCGCTTCCAGCACCTCACGGCCCGCACCGGACCGGGCCGGGTCGAGCACCACCAGATCCGGGCGGCCGATCCGGTTTGCCACCAACCCGGGGCGCACGTCGGCCCGGATCACCTCCACCTGGGCCAGCCCCACCGAGTTGCGCTTGAGATCGGCGACGGCGGGGCCACTCCGCTCGACGGCGGTGACCACTCCGGTCGGCCCTACCGCTCGGGCCAGGGCCACGGTGAACAGCCCCGCCCCGGCGTAGAGATCGGCTGCCCGCTCGCCCGGTCGGGGCCCGAGCCCGTCGAGAACCGCCCGCGTCAGGACCTCGACCGCCCTTGGGTGCACCTGCCAGAACACACCGGCGTGCACCTCGAACCGGTTGCCCAGAACCTCGACGACGACGTGGTCGGGTGACCGGAGCGTCCGGCCCTTCCACACCAGACCGACCTCGAGTTCGGGTAGCCCGTCGAGGCGCCGCTTTCCCGTCTCGACCAGGACCACCGGTGTCCCGCCGTCGGGAGAGGCGAATACCTCGAGCTGACGGGCGCCGGGCCATTGGATCGATCCCACGGCGGCGGCATTGACCGCGTCCGTGGCGATCGGGCACGAAGCCACCGGTTCGAGGGAGTGGCTCCGGTGGCGGTGAAACCCGACGACCCCCTCTGAGTCCACGGCGAATCCCACCCGGGTGCGCCACCCGAGCCCGCCGGGTGCGCCACCGACGTCTTCCACCTCGACCCGCAGGTCCACCCCGCCGACCCGAGCCAGCTGCTCGGCCACCAGGTCCTCTTTCAGCCGGCGCTGTGCCCCGAGGGACACGTGTTGGAAGTCGCATCCGCCGCATCGCCCGGGACCGGCATGTGGACAGACCGGGTCCACCCGGTCGTCGGAGGGCACCAGCACCTCTATGGCGTCAGCCCGGAGGAATGAGGTCGTCTCCGAGGTCACCCGGGCCCGGACCCGCTCACCCGGCAGGCTGTGGCGGACGAAGACGACCCTGCCGTCAGGCCCACGGGCCACGCAGCCGCCGCCGGCGGCGATGGCGCCCACCTCGAGCTCGACGATGTCGTCCGGCACGGTGGCGGAGGGCTTGGAGGGCATGGCGGGGGGCATGGCCATGCCCGGTTCTTAGCATCCGCGGCCCGGGACCCCGTCCGCCATGGCTGTCGGCCGCCACCGGGGAGCGGCGATACGGTGGCGTCCGACCGACCGCCACTCGGCATCGGGGGACCTCCGGGAGGGACGCGTGGACATTTTCGAGGCGCTCTACACGACACGGGCCATGCGCCGGGTCCGACCCGACCCGGTCCCGATGGACGTCCAGGCCCAGATCCTGGATGCCGCCATCCGGGCGCCTTCGGGAGGTAACTCCCAGAACTGGCGGTTCCTCCTGGTCGACGACAATGAGGTCATCGGTCGGATCGCTCCGCTCTATCGACACGCGATCAGTGAGCTGTGGGTCACCGTCTATGCGGAGCGGATCGCCGCCGCCCATGCCAGCCCCGACGATCCCGAGAGCATCCAGATGCTGAAGGTCCAGGCATCGGCCGAGTGGCTGGCCGACCACTTCGCCGAGGTGCCGCTCTTCCTGTTCGCCTTCATCCAGGCCGATCCGTCGGGAGGATCGATCTATCCGGCGGTGTGGAGCGCGCAGTTGGCGGCGCGTGCCCACGGGGTGGGGAGCTCGTTGACCGCCGTCCTCGGGTTCTGGCATCCGGACGAGACCTTCGAGATCCTGGGCGTGCCCACTGACCAACAGTGGATCATGGCGTGCTGTGTGAGCTTCGGATACCCGACGGGACGGTGGGGTGTCGCCCAACGCCGACCCGTCCAGGAAGTCGCCTTCCGCAACCGATGGGGGGAGCCGATCGGATTCACCGTCGACGAGCCCTTGTGGTCGCCCGGGAAGTCCTAAACCCCACGGTCAGCGATGCGGTGTTCGGCGCTGACCTGGTGACCGGGCCGTGCCGGCGGGTCGGTCCGAACGGGGTGGACACAACAAACTTCCAGGTCAACGGAGCGCTGCTAGAGTCGCCATCGCACTCACGCGGCTGGAGCCCATCGGCACCGCCACTGATATCCCAGGACCGAGCGAGACAGTATTGCCACACCTTGCCGGTGTAGCTCAATGGCTAGAGTCCCTGCCTTCCAAGCAGGTTATGCGAGTTCGATCCTCGTCACCGGCTCCAAATCGACACCCTCACGGCCGCCGTCGACGGCCACCGGCCGTGGAGATCCGTGCCACCGGAGAACGAAACAGCCCCGGCGCTGAGGCCGGGGCTGTTTCTTGTTCCCATTCCCCGAAGGAGCGATCGGGGGAGGTCGTCGATGTGGTCTACAGGTGCATCCCGGTACCGCTCGGACCAGAGTCCTGGTTCTCCACGATGTTGCCACCGGCGCTGTATGCGCACACCAGGGACGGAGTCGGCACCGCCCCGAGTGGGAGCTTGGAGGTGCCACCGGTGACCGTGACGGCCTCGGACACCTCGGCTGTCGCCGCCACGCCGAGCAGGGTCGGGCAGTCCTCGGCGGCGCCGGTTACCAGGGTGTAGGCGAACGAGATGGTGGTGGTCGCCTTATTGGTCCAATAGATCGTGGCGGTAGAACCACTCGTCACCTGCACGCCATTGGTGGTGATCTTGGACGAGCCCGTGTCGTTGGTGCATCCGTAGATCATCTGGGTGGTTTCGCTCTGCCCGATGAACGAGGTGCAGGTGACGTAGACCGGCGGCTTCGCTTTGGCGGCCCCGGCGCCCGCCGTGGCCGCGGGGACCACAACAGCCGCAATTGCCGACCCCGCCAGTGCTGCGGCTGCGACGAACCGAATCGAACGATGCTTGTTCATATGTCCCCCATTTTGAGTTCGTTGGAAAGTGTGCGCCGAAGCATTGGAGCCTGCGACGAAGTCAGAATATATGAAGTCCCGGATTTGTCAAGCACATTTGCATCCAGTGAATCGCTGATTCTCAAAAATGTCCAATGGTCGATTGGGCAGCGGACTACCGTGCCTTTGACACCGAGGGTGGTGGCGTCCTCACTATGCTCACGGCCCGTGTCCTATACGAGGTTCCATGAGACCCAAATGCATATGAACGGGCAGAGCGGCTCGACCAGGCCGGCGCACCGCATTCCGCGCGCGGGGAACTTGGCGGTGTGGACTTTGGGGGTCCTCTGCCTGGCCGGCTGCTCGTCCGGACCGTCCTCGGCCGGTCACCCGTCGACAGTCCCCACCGCAGCGACCGGTGAGCCGGTCTCCACCACGCCCGCGTCGGCGGCTCCGCCAGGCACCAAGCTGCCGGCATCGGGGCCCGCAGGCGTGACGGTCGAGATCTCCGCCACCCGGGCGCAGCAAGGCGGCTTGATGTTCGGGGGGCCGACGGGGTCCTGGGAGACCGGGATCGAGATCTACAACACAGGCAGCTCGCCCTATTCGTTCAACCCGGTCAGCCAGGTGCTCACGGTCGACAGTGCGGGTGGACACCGCACCCCCCTGAGCACGGAGACTGCTCAGCCAATTGTGGTCCCGGCCGGCGGAACGGCCGGCCGAATCCTCGTGTTCGTGCTCCCCAAGACCGTCACACCGGCGGCCACCCAGCTCGTCCCGTTCCCCGGGTCCGGGACCGGGTCCCCGCTGGTGTGGAGCGCCACCTGATTCGTCCAATCCGCCGCGCATCGGTTCGAGAGCTCGTGCATTCCGGTGCGAAGAACTGACGCCTCCCGGGATGTCCACCTCCACTCCGGCAGGGTCCCAGAGCGCCTGAAGACGCCAGAGTTGCGCCGCACGGGAGGAGGAAACGCGATTCACAATTCGCGAAATGCATAATTTGGGCAAACAGAATTATGCATTTCGATGAGTGGAACGGCGTTGTACTCCCAACAGAAATGCGCTTGACATGAAGCCGCCTGCAAGTAATCCTGTGGCCTGCCAGTCGGGCGGCGCTGTGCTGCTGACACTCACCATGGGGGAATCGATGCGGCGAATTGCGGAAATCATGAGTTTCAGGGCCGTAATCCGGCTGTTGGTCGCACTGGGAACGGTGTTCGCGCTGACAGCACCGGTCGGTGCGGCGTTGTTGGCCACCAGCGGGACGGCATCGGCCACCGCGCCCTGCACCTGGAGCGTGTCGGGCGGCGGCACACTGGTCAGCCAGACCCTCATCACCGGCGCCGTGGCCGGGTCGACCGAGGTGACAGCCACGTGCCCCACATTCACCGACGGTAGCTACCTCGCAGTGGCGGGCAGTTCCCTGGCCGCCATCGTCTCGCCGCCGACGACCGACAACGAGGAATCGCTGGTCGGAGTGGGCACATTGGACTTCTTGAACGGCTCCGGCGTCGGGACCGTCGACCTCCCTGCCGACGGGATCGGCACCAGCGATCCCAATGGCGTGTGCCCCCCGTCGACCGCGCAGATCAACGCCGGCCTCGTCGGCTGCACCGTGTCGGTGGCCAATCTCGACGGATCGCACTACGGCACGATCACGGTCGCCTACGCCTCCGAGCCGAGTCCGGCGTCGCCGCCCACACTGGTCCTCACTCCGTCGCATGCCGCACCCGGACAGTCGGTGTCGGTGTCCGAAACCGCAGGCCATGTCAGTGACTGGTGGGGCAACTACGCCGCCAACCAGCCGATCGGCGCCAGCGACATCACCGTCGGCGGTCATCCCGCCGGCGCATCCTCGGTACAGGTCGCACCGGCCGTCTACCCCTCCAACGGGACGACCGGCGTACTCAGTCCCCCGTCGCTCAGCGGATCCTTCACCGTCCCGTGCTCGGCCGCCAGCGGGCCGCAATCGGTGGCGGTCACCGAGCCCAACACCACCGGCATTCCCGGCACCATCACGGGGACGGCGACCCTCACCGTCGCCTCCGGGGCCGGAGGGTGCCTCTCCTCGATCAGCCCCAACCACGGACCCACGTCGGGCGGTACGCAGGTCACCATCAGCGGAGTCGGATTCACCGGGACCTCGGCGGTGCATTTCGGCACCGTGCCGGCCACCTCGTTCCACGTCAACAGCAACACGTCGGTAACCGCAGTGTCGCCTGCCGGTCACGGGATCGTGGCCGTCAACCTGACCACGCCGGTCGGTACGACGTCGACCATCCCGAACGTCTCCAACAGCTTCCAGTACGGCTTCGCCGGGTACAACCTGGTGGGCGCCGACGGTGGCATCTTCAACTACGGGGACGCGTCCTTCCACGGCTCGATGGGGGGCAAGCCGCTCGACGCCAAGATGGTGGGGAGCGCGACGACCCCGGACGGTGGCGGCTACTGGATGGTCGGTGCCGACGGCGGCATCTTCGCCTTCGGTGACGCCCACTACTACGGCTCCATGGGGGGCAAGACACTCAACGCACCGATCGTCGGGATGGCGGCGACGGCGGACGGCGGTGGTTACTGGTTGGTGGCCGCCGACGGCGGCATCTTCGCCTTCGGTGACGCCCACTACTACGGCTCCATGGGGGGCAAGACACTGAACGCACCGATGGTCGGAATGGCGGCGACCGGCAACGGCGGTGGGTACTGGTTGGTGGCTGCCGACGGCGGCATCTTCAACTTCGGGGACGCGCTCTTCCATGGCTCGGCCGGTTCGCTCCTGCTCAACAAGCCGATCGTGGGCATGGCATCCGTCAACACCGGCGGCTATGTGCTGGTCGCCTCGGACGGCGGGGTGTTCCCCTACGGGGACATCGGATTCTTCGGTTCAATGGGGGGCCAAGCGCTCAACGCACCGGTCGTGGGCATCATGGCCGTCGACACGGGCGGGTACTGGTTGGTGGCCGCCGATGGTGGCATCTTCGCCTTCGGTGACGCCCCGTACCACGGCTCGATGGGGGGCAGCCCGTTGAACGCGCCGATCACCTCCGGGACACCGGCCTGACCCGAGCCCCGGCGCGGCACCTCTCCGAGCATCTCGGTGAGGTGCCGCGCAGCCGGGAATCTGCCGTATCCGGTGCCGAAGGTGCCATGCTCGCCCCGTGGAAAGCACGTCTTCCCGGGCCGTTGAACGCCTGAAGATCTGGAAGTCGCCGATCGGCCAGCCGCGGTGGGCCCGGCCGTCGCTGCTCGTCATAGCGGCTGTCGCAGGGTTCCTCTACTCCTGGAGGGCGGGAACCTACCTCGAGGCCTACTACGCCGCCGCCGTGCGAAGCATGTCGATGAGCTGGCACGACTTCGCCTTCGCCGCGTTCGACCCGGCGGGGACGGTCACCCTCGACAAGCTCCCCGGGGCGTTCTGGGTCCAGGCCCTGTCCGTGCGTCTCTTCGGGCTGCACACCTGGTCAATCGTGATGCCCCAGGTGGTCGAAGGCGTCCTGTCGATACTGGTGATCTACCGGGTCGTCCGGCGCCTGTGCGGTGCCAAGGCGGGGCTGCTGGCCGCGGCGCTCCTGGCCGTGTCCCCGGCCAATGTCAGCCTCGACCGGGGGAACATCTCCGACACCCTGATGATCCTGCTTCTCCTATTGGCGGCGGACGCCACAGTGGCCGCCCTCGACGGAGGTCGGTGGGCGTGGATCCTCCTGGCCGGGTTCTGGGTCGGACTGGCCTTCCAGGCGAAGATGATCGAGGCCTGGTTGGTCCTGCCCGCATTCCTGCTGGTGTACACGGTCTGTGCACCCGGATCATGGCGGCGACGGGCGCTCGGGGTCGGGGCCATGGCGGCCGCAACCGCCGTCATATCCGTGAGTTGGATGACCGCGGTCACCCTCACCCCGGCCTCGTCGCGTCCCTACGTCGACGGGAGCCAGAACAACTCGGTGTTCCAGCAGGTATTCGTCTACAACGGCATCGGCCGCGTCGACCGGGAGACGCCGAACCAACTGTTGAGCAGCTCCATCGGCCTGAACATCCCACCACCGCCGCCTCCGTCGTGGAAGCGCCTGCTGGTCGGCCACCTCGGTAGGGACATCGGATGGCTTCTGCCGGTAGCGGTGATCTCGTGCATCGCGGGCCTGGTCACCACCCGGCGTCGCCCGAGACAGGACCGAGACCGGGCCCAGGCAATCGTGTGGGGCACCTGGCTGGTGGTGCTGGCCGCCAGCTTCAGTGTCGGCGCCAGCCTGAACTCCTACTATGTGGCCGCGCTCTCACCGCCCATTGCCGCGTTGGTGGCATCGGGTACCCGTCTGGCCTGGCAGCGCCGTCGCAGCGCCACCACCCGTATCGTGGTCGTGGCCACCGTGGCCCTGACCGCGGGCTACACGCTGTGGCTCCTGCCGTCGTCGGGGACGGGACTGCCGGACTGGCTGGTGTGGGCGGTCGCGGCCATGGCGGCCGGGTCGATCGCGCTCCTGGCGGCCAGCATCATCGGCCGACGGACCGGCCACCTCCTCGCCGCCGCCCTCATCGCGTCACTGGTGGCCGTGGCCCTGGTGCCCGCCACCGCGTCGGTCTCGGTGGCGGCCGAACGTCTCGGCCCGTTCGACACACCGTTCCAGCCGGTATCAGTGACGCTGAGCGTACGGGCATTCTTCGGCGTTCTCGGGACGACGAAGCTGCTCCTTCCGAAGATCGAGTCGGCCCGCAACGGCGCGCCCTACCTGATGGCCACACAGACGTCGGCCCTGGCTGCGCCCTTCATCTTCGACAGCGGCGAAGAGGTGCTCCCCATCGGGGGGTTCACCGGAACCAATCCGTCACCGACACTTGCCACCATCGAGCGGCTGGTCCATCACGGAGCGTTCCACCTGGTCATCCAGTCCCCGTCGGCAACCGATCCCCGGCTGACCTGGATCGCCCGGCACTGCATTGCGCTGGCTCAGCCGAAAGGACCGGGCCTTCCCACGACCGGCCGGTACGCGCTGCATTACTGCATCCGCTCGTCGTGAGGCCCGCTACCGAATGAGAGCGGCCGTGCCCGTTCCACATCGGTGCCGGAAGGGTCCCGCCGACCACCGGTGGTCGCGCAGTAGCGTCGATCCGTGACCTCTACTGCTGGGGCGGCCCCGGGCCAAAAGGCCGGCACGTCACCCGGCGGGAGGTCGTCGGTGCTGTTCCTGTTGGCCGCCGGCCAGTTCCTCATGACCCTCGACAGTTCGGTCATGAACGTCTCGATCCAGTCGGTGGCCGAAGACGTCCACACGACGGTCACCGGGATCCAGACCGCCATCACCCTCTACACCCTGGTCATGGCCGCCTTCATGATCACCGGCGGCAAGATCGGCTCGATCATCGGCCGGCGCAAGGCGTTCGCCATCGGACTGGTCGTCTACGGGTGCGGGTCGCTGGTCACCGCCATCTCTCCCAACCTGACCGTGCTCATCTTCGGATGGTCACTCCTCGAGGGTCTGGGAGCGGCACTGATCCTGCCGGCGATCGTCGCCCTGGTGGCCGGGAACGTGGCCAAGGAGGGCCGGTCCGCCGCCTACGGATTGATCGCGGCGGCCGGCGCCATCGCCGTGGCCGCCGGTCCACTGATCGGGGGTGCCGTCACCACATTCGCCTCGTGGCGCTGGGTGTTCGCCGGCGAAGTGGTGATCGTCATCGTCATCCTGGTATTCCTGCGGAGGGTCCACGACACACCGCCCGAGGAGCGCAAGCCCTTCGACGCCGTCGGTGCCCTGCTGTCGATCGCCGGCCTCAGCCTCACCGTGTACGGCGTCCTCCGGTCGGGAACCTGGGGCTGGGTGCGCCCGAAGCCGGACGCACCGGTCATCGCCGGTGTTTCCCTGGTGTTCTGGCTGGTGCTCGCCGGCCTGCTGTTGCTCGCCGGGTTGGTCGAGTGGGAGTCGCACCGGGTGGCGCGGCACAAAGAGCCACTGTTCTCACCGGCGATGTTCGCCAACCGCCAGATGACCGGAGGACTGATCGGGTTCTTCTTCCAGTTCTTCGTCCAGTCCGGCATCTTCTTCACCATTCCCCTCTTCTTGTCGGTGGTGCTCGGACTCAACGCGCTCCAGACCGGGCTGCGTCTGCTCCCTCTGTCGGTGATGCTGCTCGTCTCGGCCCTGGCCGTCCCGAGGGTGGCACCGAATGCCTCGCCCCGTCGGGTCGTGCGCATCGGCCTGCTCCTCATCCTCATCGGCGACGTGGTCCTGATCGGTGGCCTCTCCCCCGGCGCCAATGCCGGGATCGTGCTCATACCCATGGGCCTGATCGGCCTCGGGATCGGCGCGCTCGCCTCCCAACTCGGGGCCGTCACCGTCTCGGCCTTTCCCGACACCATGAGCGCCGAGATCGGCGGCCTCCAGAACACGTTCACCAATTTCGGCGCATCGCTGGGCACCGCCCTCGTCGGCGCCGTGCTCATCGGCAGCCTGAGTTCCACCTTCCTGGCCGGCGTGTCGTCGAACCCGGCCATTCCCGCCAGCGCGGTGTCGAAGGCCAGCACCACACTGGAGTCCGGTATCCCGTTCGTGTCCGACGCCCAACTGCAGAAGGAGCTCTCCACCACCACGCTCTCGCCCGACGCCCAGCAGGCCATCGTCGACGAGAACGCCACGGCCCGGCTGGTGGGCCTGCGCGACGCCCTGTCAGTGGTGGCCCTGGTGATCGTGGCGGCGATCTTCTTCGCCCGCCAGATCCCGACCGAGTCCCTGTCGGGGGGATCGTCACCCCCGGCCGGAACGCGGCGACGGCGACGGGGCGGCCGCGACCAGGGCTGATCGGTCCCCGACAGCGTTCAATTTCAGCGCTGCACCATGTGTGACAAGGGAGTATGCAACCACTGGTGCCGGACAGCGCCGGCATCCACAGCCGCCAAATCGGCTGAAGACGGTAAAGGTGCACAGGTGGATGGCCGATATCCACGGTGTGAGATTCGATCTCGTCCACCCGACGCCCCAGCAGCTGCGGGACGGTGTCACGTGCGGGCTGATCGCCGAATCCATCATGGTCCCCGTGCTGTTGACGCTGACCATCGTCAACCACCGCACGGTGCACTGGGGATACATGGTGGGGGCGATCGCCTGCATCGTGGCGTCCGTCGCCTACCAGTCGGTCTTCACCCTGATCACCCGCGGCGAAGCCGGCGTCCGATCCCAGGCCAATTCGTGGTTCGTCATCGCCTGCCTGGCACTGGCCGGGCTGGCCTGCATCGAGCTCTCGACGTCGACGCCGGCCGCGCTCTACACCCCGGCCATGCTGGTCGGGGTCATCTTCGTCTCCATCGTGGGGGACCGACGGATGCAACTGGTCGTCGACCTCTACGCGCTGTCGCTGATCACCGTGATCGGGTGGGTCCAGGGACTGCGCGGCGGCGAGTTCGTCGTCTCGGTGGTCGTCTACGCCTCGACCATCGTCGTGGTCAACTTCATCTGCGCCCGCACGGTCGGATCGCTCACCGGGCAGATCAACTTCTCCCAGTCCCTCGACTCCCTCAACAAGTGCTTCGACGAGATCGGGATCGACGCCGCCCGGCCCGCCGGCGACGCATTCGCCGAGATCTTCACCAGGAGCCTTCCCTACGTCGCCTCCATCCTCCCGGCCAAGCGGGTGGCCGTCTTCACCCGCAACGGCACCGTCCAGCGCCATTCGATGGTTGCCGCCTGGCCCGATCAACTGGCCGACTACTCCGACCTCGCCCTCATTCCTGCCGTGTCCGCGGCATTGGCCGACAACACCGTGCAGCTGGACCCCTGGTTCTGCGTGCTCCCGGTCGGGTACGCACAGGACGGCGAGCTGGTCATGGTGATCGAGCGCACCATTCCGGACAGCCCGATGGACGCCCGCACCGGCGAGGAGGTCGGCCTGCTGGCTGCCTCATACCTGCGCATCACCAGCCGGATCAACTTCGTCAACGGTCTCCACACCGAGAGCCGCACCGATCCGCTCACCGGACTGGCCAATCGTCGCAGCCTGATGGAGCGCATCGAGATGGAGATGGCCCACGCCCTACGGGCGGAGACCCCGCTGAGTGTGGCCATGATCGACCTCGACCACTTCAAGGACTTCAACGACCGCTACGGCCACGTGGTCGGCGACACCGTGCTGCGATCGGTGGCCGCCATGATGGTCTCCAATACCCGCGACCAGGACCTGGTGTCGCGCTACGGAGGCGAGGAGTTCTGCCTGGTCCTGCCCGAGACCGACCTGCTCGGCGGCCATCACATCCTCGACCACCTGCGCAACGGTGGACGTGACTCCACCACTGAACTCGGGGTGACCATGTCGGTCGGACTGACCAGCTGGGACGGGATCGAAGACCCGCTCTCCTTCATCGACCGGGCCGACCGCGCCCTCTACCAGGCCAAGAACTCCGGCCGCGATCGGATCGTCTCCATCGCCGCCATGACCGACCAGTAGCGCCACACCGGGTCGGTCCGGGGCGTGGCGGGTCGGGTCGGGTCTCCCGTCAGGTGACTTCGGGGATGGCCGGTCCGTCGCCGGCGGCCAGGACCAGATACACGTTGTCATCGACGACGAACGAGTTGATGATGGCGAACCCTTGGTCGGCCAGTGAGTCGAGTTCGCTCTGGAGCTCGACCCGTCGCTCGGCGGCGACCAGCCGACCGCCGTGTACCCGCAGGACCCGGTGACGGGTCATCGCACCGCCCTGTCGGTGGAGGCACCCCCGGCCAATACACCGTCGGCGGTGACCACCAGGCCCGGCTCACGATTCCCATTGCCCAGGCCCACCGGCTCGGGACGCACCCGGATGAACCACTCCTGACCCCACACCTGGGCGAAGACATCGTCGGGCATCGACAGGAAGAAGCTGTCCTCGGCGATCTGGCTTCCGTGGGCCCGCATGGCCGCCCGCTTGGTCTCGACCCAGGGGGAGACGTCGAGCTCGGTGGTGATCCGCTCGGACGGCTCACCCATCGTGTCGGCCCCTTCCAGCTCGTCGTCGTCGACCCCGAAGTCCAACTCCGCCGCCCGTTTCCGCAACTCGAGCATGAACCCGCGGTCCATGGTGGCCATGTAGACCACCGGGGTCCCGGCCAGGACGGCCGCGGCCATGCCGACGTCGTGCACCCGGACGTGGTCGGGATGCCCGTAGCCGCCGTGCTCGTCGTAGACGACGAGGACGTCGGATGACTCCTCGGCCAGGATGGCGGCCAGGCGACCGGCCGCCTCGTCGAGGTCGGCGGTGGCGAACACGTCGTCCCGGGCGTTCGACTCCTCGCCCTCCATGCCCGAGTCGTGGTATCCGAGGAAGACCTGGCGGGACACCCCGAGGACCACAGCGGCGGCGGCCAGTTCAATGGCCCGTCGCTCCCCGAGGGTCTCTCCGGGGGCGAGCAGTCCGTCGGGAACCTCGCCCAGCTCACCCCGGGTGGCGGTGACCAGCACGACCCGGTGGCCCTCGGCCGCCAGCGAGGCCATGGTGCCCCCGGTGGCGATGGCCTCGTCGTCGGGATGGGCGTGGAAGAAGGTCACCGTGGACATTGTCCGAACCCTAGCGTCCGACCTGTCCGGACCAGTCAGGCGAAGGGGGCGGGTGGGTCAGGCGAACGGGAGTTGCGGCGCATCGGCCAGCGACAGTTCGCCAGAAACAGCGTTGGCCGGGGACCGGCGTTTGCCGGAGCCGGTCATGGCGAATACCCGATGGGGCTCGAACGAGCGGATGGTGCGGTCCCCGGGACGACCACCGATCACCTCGACCGATTCGGTGTCGTTGTGGCGGTTGCGCACGTAGGCCCGAAAGGCCCAGGTGGCGCCCCGCATCGACAACCCGCTGATCACCACCGGATCACCCGCCCGCAGCCCGTTCCACGCCTCGGACCGCTCGAGGTGTTCCGAGGCGCGGATGGCGGCCTTCTTCGCTCCGGCCGATGTGCCCCGACTCAACGCCGCTCCTCTCGCAGCGTGCGCAACCGGTGCCAGAAGAGGAACGCCACGGCCAGGACCGCAAGTATGGCCAGGAGGTAGCCCACATCGCTGAACGATTTCTGGACATGTTCGTAGCTCGAACCCAGTGAGTCGCCCAGCAGGGCCAGGGCGGTGCACCAGATGGCGCATCCGATGACGGTGAAGAGCACGAACTTGGCGATGGCCATCTCGCCGAGCCCGGCGGCGAACGAGACGAACGACCGCAGCAGCGGGATGAACCGGCCGAACAGCACCAACGGGTCACCGTGCCGGCTGAACCACTCCTCGGCCCGGTCGAGGTCCTTGTGGGTCAACAGCACGTACTTGCCGAATCGGTCGACCAGCGGTCGGCCCCCGAAATAGCCGATCAGGTAGCCGGCGAGCGACCCGAGGACCTCGCCGGCGATGGCGAGCAGGATCACCGCGATGAGCGAGAGGTGGAAGACCTCGGGGGACGTCGAGCCGTCCGCCAGGAGCTTGTGGACCTGGCCGCTGGCCAGGGCTCCACCGCCGATGATCGCCAGCTCAGAGCCGACGGGCAGGCCCATGGCGGAGATGAAGCACAGGATGAAGATGGCGAAGTAGCTGTAGTTGTAGAGGAAGTTGGTCATGTGGGCACCTGTCTAGTCGCTGGTGCACAACGGTTGGTGCAATCGACCCTTGGCTTGGAGTGGTGGAGAGATGGCCGTGAACGACCTCTCGAAGGGGTCGGCTACCGTCACCTCGTGCCCCCTGGAATCGACCCTGCTTCCGAGCCCTGCCGCTCCTTGGTGACCCCCGACGGCGTCGAGCTGGCCGCCTACGACTTCGGTGGGACCGGACGCGACCTGCTCCTGGTGCACGCCACCGGGTTCTGCGCCGGCGTGCTCCTTCCCCTGGCCAGAACCTTGGGTGACCGGTTCCACTGCTGGGCCGTCGACCTACGCGGGCATGGGCGGTCAGGTCGGCCCGTCGATGGCAACTTCGACTGGTCCGGATTCGGCACCGACGTACTCACCACCGTCGACGGTCTGGAACTGGACCGCCCGGTCGCCTTCGGTCATTCGTGCGGCGGGGCATCGCTCCTCCTGGCCGAGCAGCGCCGACCGGGCACCTTCGGTGCGCTCTACCTGTTCGAACCGGTCATCATTCCCGAACAGCCGGTTCCGTTCGAACTGGCCGACAACCCCATGTCCGCCGGTGCCCGCCGTCGACGCGAGTCCTTCCCTTCGGCCGAGGACGCATTCGTGAACTTCTCGGCCAAACCGCCTTTCAGCATCCTCGACCCCGCCGTGTTGCTGCGCTACGTGGAGGACGCGTTCGAGACCGTCTCCGCCGCCGACGGAGGGGATGAGGGTAGGGACGGGGACGGGGACGGGGACGGCAAGGCGATCCGCCTCCGCTGCCGCCGTGAGGACGAGGCCGAGATCTATGTCCACGGGTTCGCCAACGGCGCCTACGAGCACCTGGGCGAGGTCGGCTGCCCGACGATGTTCGCCTACGGGACTCTGACCAACTCTTTCGGCCGTGAGGACATGGACGCCGAGGCCGCACTGGTGCCCGACGCCGCCGTCGAGGCATTCGACGGCCTCGGCCACTTCGGTCCCCTGGAGCGCCCCGACGTGGTCGCCGAACGGATCGGCCGGTTCCTGGATCTACCCGACGGCACACCCCCGTCGTAGTCTCTGACCGTGCCCTTCGAACCGCCTCGGTCGCTCTCGCCCTCCAAGGTCTCGTCCTTCCGCGACTGCGCCCTGGCGTTCCGGTTCACCGCCATCGAGCACCTGCCTGACCCCGCCACTGTGTGGACGGTGAAGGGCACGCTGGTGCACAGCGCGCTGGAGGGACTGTTCTGGAACCACCCGCAGGGTTCGCGCTCACCGGCAGCCGCGGCGGCCGAGTTGGACGCAGCCTGGACCGCCCTGCAGGACGACGCCGACTGGTTGTCCCTCGGGCTCGGAGCAGACGAGGCCGAGGCCTTCCGCGCCGATGCCAGCCAGCTGGTGGCCAACTACTTCAAGCTGGAGGACCCTGATGAGATCACACCGGTCGGAATCGAGCTGACCCTCGAGGCACGACTGGACGATGTGCGCCTGCGGGGCATCCTCGACCGGCTGGACCGCACGGCCGACGGCGAACTCGTGGTCATCGACTACAAGACCGGTCGGGCCCCCTCCCCCGCCTACGAACAGGCGCGGATGGCCGGCGTCCAGCTCTACGCACTGCTCTGCCAGGAAGTGCTCGGGCGGCGTCCGGTGCGGGTCAAGCTCCTCCACCTGAAAGAGCCCACCGTCATCACCGCCGAACCCACCGAACAAGGCCTGAAAGGCCAGCGCACCAAGACTCTGGCCGTGTGGCGGGCGATCGAGCGCGCCTGTCACGACGAGGACTTCCGGCCGAAGACAGGGCCTCTGTGCCGATTCTGCCGGTTCCGCGATTTCTGTCCCGCCTACGGTGGCGACCCGTCCCTGGCCGCTGCGGCCCTGGGTAGCGGTGAGGGTGTGGCATGAAGTGTGTGGCGTGAAGTGTTTGGCGTGAGCGGCCGGGGTGCGGCATGAGCGGCCCCGGATACGGCCTCGTCGACGATTCAGGCACGAGTGACCGGAGCGGCTTGCTCGGCGCCGTCGACATGTTCGACGAACGTGTCGACGCCCTGTTCGAAACGTTCCGTGGCCGACCTTCGATCGATGCTGCGGCCAAGGTGGTCACCGCCGTCGGCGACCATGGCTGGATATGGACCGGCGTGGCACTGTGGCGCGGCAGGCGGTCGGGACCGAAGCGTCGAGCCGCCATCCGGGCCCTGGGCGTGGCCGGGGTGTCCTCGACGATCGTCAACACCGGCATCAAACAGGTGGTGGGCCGCGAGCGGCCCGACCGCACCGACCTGCGCATCTCGAACGCCGGCGTGCCGGTGCGCGAACCGAAGACGAGCAGCTTCCCGAGCGGCCACACGTTGGCCGCTTTCTGCGCGGCGACGGTGCTGTCCCGCCCCGGCGACCGGGCCGGCAACGCCCTCCTCTATACGGCGGCCGGCCTGGTCGGTGTCAGCCGCATCCACCTGCGGGCCCATCACGCCTCGGACGTGATCGGCGGCGTCGTCATCGGTACCGCGCTCGGACTGACCGTCCGACGCTTCCGTTCAGCCAGGTCGTGACCCCCGGGGGGGATCGAACGGGGAATGGACGAGGGGGCTGGACGGGGAATGGACGGGGAATGGACGCCACGGCGGCGGGGTTGAGCTGTCCATGAGCACGCCACTCACATTCGCCGTGACCTGGGACTACCGGTGCCCGTTCGCCCGCAACGGGCACGAGCACATCCTGGACGGCCTGGAAGCCGGAGCCGAGTGGGACGTGACCTTCGTCCCCTACTTCTTGAACCAGGGCATGGGGACCGAGGGTCAGGACACCTGGGAGGACCCGGCCCACCAGGCCGACCTCCTGTCGCTGGCCGCGGGAGTGGTCGTGCGCGATCGCTATCCCGACCACTTCCTGGCAGCCCACCGGTCGCTGTTCACCGCCCGCCACGACGAGGCCGGTGATCTGCGCGACCGGGCCGTGGTGCACAACGCCCTCGCCCGCACAGGGGTCGACGCCGATGCCGTACTGGCCGAAGTAGACGCCGGCTGGCCGACCAAGGTGATCCGCGAGGAGCACCAGCGCTGCGTGGAGGAGCTGGATGTCTTCGGCGTGCCGACATTCATCGTGGGTGACGACGCCGTGTTCGCCCGCCTCATGAACCGTCCCGAGGGCGACGGCACATTGGCCCGTGACACCATCGACGGCGTCCTCGAACTCATCAACGCGCACCCCGAACTCAACGAGTTCAAGCACACCCGCCTCTCCAGCTGACCCGTGGCCGTGCGGTCAGGAGTGACCAGTGGCGGTCCAGTCGGGGCTGACCAGTAGGGCGGCGCGGTCAGGGCCCACCAATAGGGCCGTGCGGTCAGGAGCCTGCGATTCCGGCCAGCACATCGATTGACGCGGCGATCTGGTCGGGCGTGCCGAACGGAGCGCCACAAAAATCGGTGACCCCCATTCCGGCGAACCGCCGCACCTGGTCGGTCACCTCGGCAGCGCTGCCCACGATGGCCACATCGGCCGGCCCTTCCACTCCTTCACGGTCCAGCATGGCCCGATAGGAGGGGAGGTGCCCGTAGACGGCGAAGACCTCGGCCGCCTTTGCCCGGGCAGCTGAGGTGTCATCGGTCACGCAAACCGGCAGGCCCACACCGACCTGGGGCACCGCACGTCCGGCGGCCGCCGCGGCGGCGTTGATAGTGGGGACGATGTGCTCCTCGACGGTCGCCGGGCCGGTCATCCAGGTGATGGTCCCCGACGCCAGAGTTCCGGCGACGTGCAGCATCACCGTGCCCAGTGCCGCCACCAGCACGTCAGGAGCGGGCGCGGCGATGGCAAGAGGCCCGAAGGTGGAGGCGCTGAGCGTCTCACCCGCGAAGGTCACCTGCTCCCCCTCCAGCAAAGGCATGAGGATCTCCAGGTACTCGCGCATGTGGCGGGCCGGCTTCTCGAAGGACATTCCGAACACGTTCTCGATGACCAGTTGATGGGAGAGGCCGATGCCCAGGGTCAGGCGCCCACCACTGGCCGCCTGGACGGTAAGAGCCTGGGCCGCCAACATCACCGGGTGGCGGGGGTAGGTCGGGACCACGGCGGTGCCGAAGCGGATCCCAGGCACCTCCCGGGCGGCGGCGGCGATGGTGGTGAGTGCGTCGAAGCCGAATATCTGGGATGACCACGCCACCTCGATCCCGGCGTCGGCCAGGGCAGCCACCTGGCTCATCACGTCATCGAACGGCTTCTCGGTGTCGAACATCACGCCGATTCGCATCAGTCCCTCGTTTCAGGTGTCAGTTTTCAGGATTCAGGCTTTGGGTTTCAGGTCGGATCCGCCGGCACGGCAGTGAGGCTCCGGCCCAGGGTGGCTGGGGTTCGGCCTCATGGTGGTGGGGCCTCGATGCCACGGTGGCCGGTGCCGCCAGGGCCCCACCGTACCGGGCGAGTCCCGGTTCCGCCGGGGTGTCGGCGGTTCGGTTGTGCCCCCACCCCACCGGTCGGGCAGAATGCTGCCATGTCCATTGCCATCATCATGGGAAGTTCGTCCGACGCCACCGTCCTGGACGACGCCGTCCAGACCCTCCGCTCATTCGACATACCGGTCGAGGTGCGCGTCCTATCCGTCCACCGAACACCCGACGACACC
>Ga0302314_10008602_pt1 | contig 18139 bp, 17 predicted proteins | sample III_Palsa_N2_3_FD_200533 | JGI IMG/M metagenome (GOLD analysis project Ga0302314, IMG submission 200533) | Peat permafrost microbial communities from Stordalen Mire near Abisko, Sweden - III_Palsa_N2_3 | ecosystem: Environmental > Terrestrial > Soil > Palsa > Peat permafrost | place: Sweden...
GCCGCCGCCGCCCGGAGCCTGGTACGGCCCCTGCGGGTACCCGGGCTGCTGCGGCCCGGAATTGTAGCCGCCCGCGGCGTTGTAACCCTGCGGGCCGTCGTAGCCCGTCGGCGCGCTCGAAGCGCCGTAGCCGAGCGGCGTGCCCGTCCCCTGCGGCGGAGGGTAGCCAGCAGGCGCGGCGGCCTGCGCCACCGTCATCTGAGCGCCGCAGTTACCGCAGAAGGCCGACCCCGGGCCGTTCGCGGTCTGGCATTGAGGGCAGTTCATCGCATTAACCTCCGCAAGTCTCCCGTGGGAGCTTCTTTGATTCTTCCCCGTTCGCCCGCGCTACTCGGCACCCGGGGACGGGGAGGCATCCCCCTGGAGATAGCGACGGTGGTGCGCCAAATCGTAGAGCAAGTGGGCGTCAGCGCAATACCTGCTTCCCCCAATACTTCTAAAGCGTTACCGTTAATTTCACAACACGGGTGCCACATCTCGCACAAAAAGCGCCATTAGCCCCCGGTCGGGCCGCCTATTCAACGGGGCCAAACTCCGGCGAACCGGGCCCGCCGGGACGAAGCGAGGCGGCGGCCGGGTGTGCGTTTGTGCTTGGCCGAGGGTTCGGCCGCCACCGCGCTGTGGCGATTCCCGCTTACCGCCGGCCCGGTCCTGGCCGATGATGACCACATGGAGACGGTGACGACGCCCGAGGTGCGCAAGCTCGGCTACAACTACGCGCAGACCGACCCGCCGGAGCCGTCGATCGCCTGGCATTTCGCAGTCAACGACTGCCAGGACCAGCGCCGCGTCATGCACCGAATCCTGCTGGCCGGATCCAAGCCCGTCCGCGGTGACCAGGCCTAACATCCTTAGCAATGGAAACTTTTGAGGGTTCGGCCGCTGGGCAGGCGATCGGGCTGTCGGCGCCGACCGCGAGGTCCCGGCACCGGCTGGGGATGCTGGCGCTGCTCGGCGCGCTCTCCGCGTTCGGGCCGCTGTCGATGGACATGTACCTGCCGTCGACCCCGACGATCGCGGCGAATCTGCACGCGTCCCAGCCGCTGGTGCAGCTCACGCTCTCCGGCTGCCTGGCCGGGCTCGCGGTCGGGCAGCTGGTGGCGGGGCCGGTCAGCGACGGGCTGGGGAGGAAGAAGCCGCTGCTGGCCGGCGTCGCCGCCTTCGCCGTGCTATCGGTCGCGTGCGCGGCCGCGCCCGACATCGGCGCGCTGATCGCGTTCCGGTTCCTGCAGGGCATGGCCGGGGCCACCGGCGTGGTGCTGTCGCTGGCGATCGTCCGCGACCTGTACGCGGGCAGCGAGCTCGCCCGCGTGCTCGGGTCGCTGATGCTGGTCTTCGGGCTCGCGCCGGTGCTCGCCCCGGTGATCGGCGGGCAGGTGCTCCGGTTCACCAGCTGGCGCGGGGTGTTCGGCGTGCTCGCCGTCATCGGGCTGGTGCTGCTGGCGGCGAGCTGGTTCCTGCCCGAGACGCTGCCGCCCGGGCGGCGCGCCCGATCGCGGCTGCGGCGGCTGGCGGCCGACTCGCGGACGCTGACCAGGGACCGCCAGTACGCCGGCAACGCGGTGGCGATCGCGCTCGGCAACGCCGCGCTGATCACCTACATCTCGGCCCTGCCGTTCATCGTCGAGGACGCGTATCACCAGTCGCCGCAGCTGTTCAGCCTGTTCTTCACGATCAACGCGATCGGGCTGACGTCGATGTCGCAACTTGGGGCGCGGCTGGTCAGGCGGCTCCCGGTGACGCGGGTGGTGCGTATCTCGCTGCTGGCGATGGCCGTCGGCGGCGGCGGCTTCCTGGCCGCCGCCTTGACCGGGCACCCGCCGCTGGCGGCGCTGCTCGTCCCGCTCTTCGTCTTCGTCGCCTCGTTCGGCATGATGCGCCCCAACGCGACCGCGATCGCGCTCGCGGGCCAGGGCGCGATCGCGGGCACCGCGTCGGCCTGGCTCGGCGCGCTCCCGTTCCTGCTCGGCGCGTTGCTCTCCCCGCTGGCCGGTCTGGGCGGCCAGGGCGCGGCAACGGTGGCCGGCCTCCTGATCGGCACCCTCTGCCTCGGCGGTCTGGTCAGCCAGCTCGTCATCACCAGGCAGCGGTAACGGGCGAAAGTTCATACGCCGTAGGGCGAGCCGCCGTGTTCGCGGAGAAAACGCACTGGCAGGATGTGACTATGAGTGCTGATCAAGTCGACGCGCTGGTGATATTCGGGGCGACCGGGGACCTGGCCAAGCTGGAGACGTTCCCCGCGCTGGTGGGACTGGTCGAGCGCGGGGTGCTCGACGTGCCCGTCCTGGGGGTCGCCCACAGCGGCTGGGGCGTCGAGCAGTTCCGTAACTACGCCGCTTCCTCACTAATGCTGAACAAGATGGACCCGACCGCGCCCGCCGCGGTCAAGATGCTCGGCCTGCTGAAGTACGTCGACGGAGACCTGGACGACCCGCGGACGTACGAGTGGATGAGAAACGAACTGGGCGACGCGAAGAAGATGCTGTTCTACCTTGAGGTCCCGCCGTCCCTGTTCGGGCGGATCGCGGAGGGGATCTCAGCGGTCGGGCTCGCGGCCGCGTCGCGGGTCATGGTCGAGAAGCCGTTCGGCAACGACCTCGCGAGCGCGCTTGAACTCAACGACACCATGCACAAGTACTTCCCGGAGGAGTCGGTCTACCGGGTGGACCACTGGCTCGGCCTCGACCCGGTCGAGTCGCTGATGTTCGCACGGTTCGCGAACTCGATCATCGAGCCGCTGCTCAACCGGAACTACGTGCGTTCGATCCAGATCACCATGGCCGAATCGTTCGACGTCGCCGACCGCGGCAGCTTCTACGACAAGACCGGCGCGATCAAGGACGTCATTCAGAACCACATGCTGCAGGTGCTCGCGACCGTGCTGGCCGACCCGCCGGACGGGTCGGGAATCGATTCGTGGATCACGTCCAAGGCGCGGCTGATCGGGGCGCTGCGGCCGCTGTCGGCCGGCGACGTGATCAAAGGGCAGTACGACGGGTACCTGTCGGTCGACGGGGTCCGGCCGGGGTCGAAGACCGAGACCTTTGCGGGCGTGCGGCTGGCGGCCGACACCTGGCGCTGGGACGGCGTGCCGATCGCGATCCGGGCGGGCAAGTGCCTCGCGGTCACCGCGACCGACGTGTTCATCGACTTCAAGCGGCCGCCGCGGGACGTGTTCGAGCTGGGCCACGTGCTCACCTCCAACGCGCTGCGGTTCCGGGTGTGGCCGGAGAGCCAGGCGTCGCTGACACTGGTCGGCAAGAAGCCCGGCGGCAGCTGGGCGCCGGAGGTGCAGGACCTCTCGTTCAGCCAGCATCCCGGCTCGGACATGCGCCCCTACGACCGGCTCATCGGCGCCGCCCTCGGCGGCGAGCGCTGGCTGTTCGCCCAGCAGGACACGGTCGACGCCGCCTGGCGGGTGGTCGACCCGATCCTGGGCGATGTCGGCCCCCTCGTGCCGTACGCGCGGGGATCATGGGGACCGGACGCGACATCCCTGATCCCGGCCGACCAAGCCTGGTACAACCCAGTCGTGTAACGCGGTGCCCTGAGGATGATGGACCGTTGTGTACATCCCCCCGGATGTACACAACGATCCACCATCGTTGAGCGGGTTGGCCGATCGTCTCCTCGTCGTCGTCGGCCTAGGTGCCGGTGGGGTTGCCAAGGTTCTTGCCGTGGTTGCGACGGGGGATCAGGGCCCAAATGCTGAACAGGATCAGACCGCCGAGCACCACCAGCGCGATCGCCCAGCCGGGGATGCCGGCGCCGGGCGGGACCACGCGTAGCCGACAGGCCCCGACCGCGCCTAACGGTGTCAACGGCGTAGATGACAAGACGCGACGCCGGTCGCGCAGGTCGTGGTCTTCGGCGCGGTCCAGACAGCGTTAGGGAGGGCCGCCGCCCCATGATGGCGACGATCAGGCTGCCGATCGCCGCCACGGCGATCAGCAGCAGCCGCGCATCATGGCCCCGAGGCAATGGTCATCGTGATGGTCGAGATGTAGGCCCCGGTGGCGGCGTTCGCCGGGATGTTGACCCACTAGGCGCTCGGATTCCCCGTGGTTGTCAGGACACTCGTGCCAACCTGCACGAGCCCGGAGCCTCTGCCTATAGCCACTTGGTACAGCTCGTACGACGTCGTGCTGCCCGCGTTGACCAGGGTGCCGCTGGCCGGGAATGAGGCGAGCTGGCCGGTGGACGACATACCCACGAAGGTGAAAGGCGATGAGGTCGCCGTGATGTTCCAGCCGGCGCTTGACCCGGGGAGGTCGGAGACTTAGTAGCCGGTGTCGGTGGGGAGCGCGTCGACCACGCTCTGCGCGGTGCCGTTGATGCTCGCCGGCGAGGTCAGGGTCGTCGGCGAGGTCAGGGTCAGCACACCGCCGGTCAGCGTGGCGGTGCCGAGCATGGTGCAGGGAGTGGTCAATGTGCCGCCGGTGCACACCGCGGCATCGGCGGAGCCGGGCAAGGCAACCCGGCGCCGACGGCGTCGGCGAGAACAGCCACTCCAGCCACTGCGCTTGCGCGTCGTCCGGCGGTCATGGCAAATCCCCCGTGACTGGGCAACTCACCTGGGACGACACGCCGACAACACGGGCAAAAATTCGCGATCGGAGGCTCGCAGGCGCTGCCGTGGGCAGATCTGCCGACGGCAGCGAACGGCGCGCATCCGGCCGATCATCGCGCACGCTTGGGCCATGTCTCAGGAAGCAAAGATTCCCGTCTTCACCGAACGGTTCCGGCTGACCCTGCTCGAACGGCGCGTGCTCGTCCTCGACGGCGTCCTCGACGACGATAACGGCACCCTGCTCGCCGCCCAGTTCCTCACCCTCGCCGACGAGGATGAGGATGCGGACATCGCACTCTGGATCAACTCGCCCGGCGGCTCGGTGCCGTCGATGCTCGCGATCCGCGACGTCATGCGGCTCATCCCCTGCGACGTGGCGACCCTCGCGTTCGGCATCGCCTGCAGCGCGGGCCAGTTCCTCCTCTCGGCGGGGACGCACGGCAAGCGGTTCGCGCTGCCGCACGCCCGCATCCTGATGCACCAGGGATCGGCGGGGATCGGCGGCTCCGCCGTCGAGGTCGAGTTGCAGGCGGCTGACCTGCGCCGGACCAGGGACACGGTGCTCGGCCTGATCGCGGCGGATACCGGCCAGCCGGAGGACCGGATCTTCGAGGACTCCAGACACGACCACTGGTACACCGCCGACGAGGCGAGGGAGTACGGCTTCGTCGATGCCATCGCCGGGTCGTTCGGCCAGCTGATGCCGTCGAAGAAGCGGCCGTTCGGGCTGAGCGCCGCTGGCCCGGGCACGCGCGCGGCAAGCGCCGTCGCCGGGAGCACGGTCGCGGGAAGCAGCGTCACGGAAAGCAGCGTCACCGGAAGAACTGTCTCAGGGAGCACGTCATGAGCAGCTACACCATCCCGAACGTCATCGCCGAGCACCCCCGCGGTGACCGGATCATGGACGTCTACTCGCACCTGCTCACCGAGCGGATCGTGGTGCTCGGCACCCCGATCGATCCGGGCGTGGCCAACACGCTGACCGCCCAGCTGATCTACCTGGAGGCGCACAGCCCCGATCAGGAGATCAACCTGTACATCAACTGCGAGGGCGGCGACATCCCGTCGATGCTCGCGGTCTACGACACGATGCAGTACATTCAGCCCCCGGTGGCGACCACCTGCGTCGGCCAGGCCGTCGCGGCCGGCGCGGTGCTGCTCGCGGCCGGCGCGCCCGGACGGCGGGCGATGCTGCCTCACGCCCGGGTGATCCTGCATCAGCCCGCCGCCAGCGGCCAGGGCCCGATCCCCGACCTGATCCTCGCGGCCGATGAGATAGTCAGACTGCGCGCTGAGTTCGAGTCGGTGCTTTCCCGGCACACCGGCCAGACCGTGGAGACGCTGCGGGCCGACACCGACCGGGACCGCATCTTCACCGCCAAGGCGGCCCTCGACTACGGCCTCATCGACCAGATCCTCACCGACCGGTCCTGACATCCGCCGCTGGGCGACCTGCGACAAACCTAGCTTCGATATGAGATCAAACGCCCAATCCCGAACGAGGAGTGGTTTTACCCACCCCTCGCCAGGGATCGATTCCGGCGCTAAACGGTCATTCATGGACCGGCGACGAGCTCCAGGGAGACCGTAGAGGTGTAGGTGCCCTGAATGGTGTTTGACGGCACGTTGAGCCACCATCCGACTGGGTTGAGGCCGGGGGATCCGATTACGATCGTCCCCAGGCCGGTAAGAGCGCTGGCGTCATAGATGTTGACGGGCGTCCCTGACGCGGTGGTGATGGCCACCGGGTACGTCGTGGTGTTGGTCGGCAGCGTACACGTCGACGTCCCGGCACAGGCAGCAGTCGGAGCTGTGGTGTCGGTCATGGCGCCGACGCTTCCGTTGGTGGCAAACGTTCCCGTATTCGCGAGAGGATGGGTACCGGTACCGGTGGATGTGAACTGCGTGGCCGCGACGGTGACATGCCAGCCGGGGGCGGTCCCCGTGGCGTCATTGACTGCGTAGGTCTGGTCAGCGAGCGTCGGGTCGAACAGCGTTTGGTCAGCGCCGCTTATCGTTTCGCTCCACCCCAGGGCGGGCGGTGGGGTCAGGGTCATGGCGCCGGAAGTGATGATCAGCGTCCCCGTGATGGAACAGGCCGTCCCGGCTGGTACCGGGGTGCCCGGGCACGTCGCTGCCTGGGCAGTTCCCCCGGCGGACAGAAGAGAAGCGCCGATGCCCCCGGTAAGCAACACGGAGGCCGCCAAAAGTGGCAGAAGACGCTTCCTGGTCTTACGAATCGGATTTCCCATGTCTGTGTTATCCCCTGCCTAGAGCAGAATTCACTCTAGGTAATCCGATACTAACACCGCGCATCTGATTCGTATGGTTCCGCCTTGCTCCCGCTACGCCTGAGATTCGTAAATACGCTGCTATATGATGGCTTGCGAATTCGTTCAGGCTCAGCCTCGAACCACCGGTCAAATAGGGTGCTTTAGTGCGCGTTAACGTGAAAGGTGCCCCTGAGGGGGAATTGGAGTCGTCGAAGCTTCCAGTCCCCGGTTAGGGAGGACACCTTGTAGGCGCGTTGCGACGTGAGGTCGCTCCTAGTCAGTGAATGCGCCGGAGGTCCCGCCGGCAAAGGTAAGCCTCATGCCGGTGCGTCACGTAACCCCGCTGTGCCGGCGCAGTCGCAGCAGTACCACCGCCCACGCCGCCAGCACCAGCACCAGCACCCCGATGACAATCAGCGCGATCGCCCAGGCCGGGATCCCGTTGTTGGGGATAACCGAGTAGGCGCCAGGCCCGGTGTGAACAATGTGGGTGCGGGGCAGGGCGGGCACGGTGACCGACCCCGCCCACCTGGCGATCAGGCCGTTACCGTAACCGAGCCACACCGCGCAGGGCATGGTCACCCCCTCCGGGAGGCCCGGAGCGTTGACGGCGATCACCGCCTGGTCATGCGGCAGGACGGTAGCGGCGTAGATCGCGAAGGAATGACTCTTGCCGGCCACGGTGCAGGATGCCTTGCCCGTACCGTGGGCGAATGTCTGCCCCGTGTTGGCCAGATCCATGTTGAGCCGGGCGGTTGGCCCGATGGCTTCTCCGGTGACATCGGGAATCCGCAGCCGTGTCGTCATCCGGGACAGCACTCCCACGGTCACCGCCACGCCCACCGTGACCCGCTCGATGATGATCGCCCTCGCGGTCGCCTTTCCGTTCGAGCCGACCTGCACCGATGGCGGCGGCGTGGCGGCTTCCACCGTCAGCCCGGCCAGGTACTGGCCGGGTGGCGTCCCGGCAGGCACGCGCACCGTGAACTGGAGCCTCTCAGCAGCACCGGCTGGCACCGTGACCTCCCCCGCCAGGCCGCTCACCCAGCAGCTCGTGCCCGAACATCCCTGGAACTCCTGGCTGAAGGCGCTCCCCCCGTTACCTGCCGTGACCCCGGTGGCCCGGCTGAGCTTCAGCTTCTCGGCCACCTGCCCCTCATTGCTGACCAGTGCGGTGTCTGTCGCTGACTCCCCGGCCGCCATCGTCAACATGAAATAGGGGGCCGCCCGCCCCGCACTGTCGGGTACCGGCGTCAGGCCGAACTGCCCGTTGCCGCCAGCGGGGGCCGCCGCCGCGGGCAGCACCGGGGTCACGACAGCCACCGCCGCCACCACGACTGCCGCGGCCAGGTACCGGATCGGCTGGTTCACGGCCCGGTGACGACTTCCAGGGTGATGGTGGAGGTGTACGTGGCGGGCACGGCGTTCGCGGGCACGGCCACCCACCATCCCACCGGGGCGGCGCCGGGCAGCCCGATGGTGATCGACCCCAGGCCGCTGGCCGCGAGGGCGTCATAAATCTTGTAGACCGTCGGTGTCGTCGCGGCGGTGGTCATGACCACCGGGTAGGTCACCGACGTGTCAGTCGGCAGCGTGCACGTGGCACCCGTGGTGCAGGCAGCAGTCGGGGCCGTGGTGGAAAGCGCCCCGGCTGTAAGGGTGAGGCTTCCGTTGGTGGCGAACGCCCCGGTATTCGGTAGCGTGGCAGCGGGGGTGGTGCTCGTGAACGTGGTGGCCGAGACGGTCACGTTCCAGCCGGCGCCGCTGCCGGTGGCGTCATCGACCACGTAGCTCTGGTGCGCGGTGTTCGCGTCGACCAGCAGCTGGTTAAGGCCGGTGCCGGTGCCTGTCCAGGTCAAGGCGGTCGGCGAGAGCAGGCTCAGGGTGCCGGCGGTAAAGGTGAGCGTCCCGGTATCCGTGCACGTCGTCCCGGCCGCTACTGGCGTGCCCGGGCACGCCGCCGCCTGGGCCGTTCCCGCGCCGCCCAGCATGCAGCCGACGATCCCCCCGACCAGCAGCACGCAGGCGCCGACGACCGGCCCGACCTGCCCCCTGATCACACCCAACAGATGCCTCATCATGATGCCCCCACCTACCTGTAGTGATGGTTACTCATTGTTTTATTGTGATGACTTTAAGTAGTCAAGGCTGGTCAGCAGCCGTCGCGGCCGCCACGGGCATACCAGCCCGCCCGGTCCGTTCACGGGCCGGATACCACTTCGAGCGTCACGGTCGACGCATACACACCCGCATAAGCAGCGGCTGGCACCTGGACCCACCATCCGATCGGGTTCGCCGCGCTGCTGCCGCCGATGGTCATCACGCCTTCGCCGGTGCTGACCGCGGTGTCGTAGACCGTATAGACCGTCGGCGAGCTGACTGCGGTGGCCATGACCACGGGATAGGTCGTGGTGTTGGTCGGCAGGGTGCATGACCCGACGCAGGTCGCGGTCGGGGCGGTACTGGCCACGGAACTGCCGGCGCTGCCGGTGAAGTCAACGGCCCCGGTATTGGGCAGCGACTTCGGCCCGGTGGTGAACGTCGTCGCCGAGACCGTGATATGCCAGCCGGCTCCCGTCGCGGTGTTGTCGGTGGCCGTGAGCTGCTGGTCACTGGAGTTACCGTCGACTGCGGCCTGGTTAAGGCCGGTCCCGGTGGCGGCCCAGGTCAGCGACGTCGGGGAGGTCAGCTGCAGGAACCCGACGGGCTCGACGTTGACCGCGGGGCTGCTCGGCGGCGAGTTGCCGTCGGTGGTCAGCGTGACCACGGTGACCGAGTAGGTGGTCCCGTCCGTAAGCCCGGTGATCACGCAGGTGACCGCGCTGGTGGTCGTGCAGGTGAAGGTGCCGGACACGGCCGTGGCGGTGGCCGTGTACCCGGTCAGCGTCCCGGTGCCCAGGCTGGCCGGTGCCGTCCACGAGATCGTCGCGGTGGTATTCCCCGGCGTCGCGGTCACCCCCGTCGGCGGGCCGGGAGCGATCCCCTGCACGAGCACCGGCACGTCGCTGCTGGTGGTCGAGGCGTTCCCCAGCTGGCCGTTGGCGTTGGTGCCCCAGCAGTAGAAGGCTCCCGTGGTGTCCTGCGCGCAGGTGGCGAGCTGCCCGGAGCTGATCTGGAACAGGGTCACCCCCGCCAGCACCCCGGTGGCCGTGACGGCCACCGGGGTGCTGCTTGAGGCGTTCAGGTTGTTCCCCAGCTGATCGCCTGGCGTGCCGAGGCCCCAGCACCAGGCGGCGCCCGTGACATCTACCGCGCAGGCGAAGCTCGTGCCCGCGGTGATCTGGGCCAGGGGCATCCCGGTGCTCGTCGCGGTCACCGCCACCGCTGTGTTCTGTATGGCGGTAGTCGAGCCGTTCCCGAGCTGGCCGCTGCCGCCGGCGCCCCAGCAGTAGGCGACGCCGGCGCTGCCCAGCGCGCAGGTGGAGGTGCCGCCGGTGGTGATCTGGACTAGGGCCACCCCGGACAGCACCCCGGACACCGTCACCGCCACCGGCGTACTGCTGCTGGCGCTCGCGCTGGTGCCCAGCTGGCCGCTGGTGCCGAGCCCCCAGCAGTAGGCGGCGCCCGTGCTGGCCAGCGCGCACGCGTAACTGCTCCCGGCGGCGATCTGCGTCAGGGTCAGCCCGAACAGCGGCGTCAGGACTATGGCCGTCACCGCGCCCGGCACGGAACTCGGCAAGACGAAGCCGTTTCCCAGCTGGCCGCTGTGGTTGTTACCCCAGCAGTAGGCGACCCCGGCGCTGGTCAGCCCGCACGCGAAGTCAGAACCGACGCTGATCTGGGTGAAAAACAGCCCGCCAGACACCAGGACCGGGACGCTGCTGGCGGTGGACGTGCCGTTTCCCAGGGCGACCACGTCGCCGCTGACGGCGGTGCTGTTGTTGCCCCAGCAGTAGACGTTGCCGGTGCTGGCCAGCGCGCACGTCCAGTCCTGTCCGGCGCTGATCTGGACCAGGGTCAGCCCCGACAGCACCCCCCCGGTGTAGACCGGGACCTGCGTGGATTGGGGGGTCGTCGTTGTGGTGTTGTTCCCGAGCTCGCCGTAGGTGTCGTCGCCCCAGCAGTAGGCCTTGCCGTTACGGAGCAGGCACGAGTGGTTGTACCCGGTCGCGATCATGGTCGCCTGGGACATCACCGTCGCCGGCACCAGGAAGTTGACCGCTGTGTCGGGTTTGCCGGCCTGCCCGAGGCTGTTCAGCCCCCAGCAGTAGGCGGCGCCGAAGCTGTCCAGCGCGCAGCTGATGAAGTTGCCGCTCGCGCTGATCTGGGTCAGGACCTTGCCCGACAGCACCCCGGAGGTGGACACCGCTGCCGGCACGAGGCTCTGGGTGGTCGAGTTGATCCCCAGGTCGCCGCTGCCGTTGCCGCCCCAGCAGTAGGCGACGCCGGTGCTGCCCAGCGCGCAGGTCTGGTCCTGCCCGCCGCTGATCTGGGTCAGGGTCACCCCCGACAGGACCCCGGAGGTGGTCACCGCGACCGCGGTGGCCTGGGCGGCGGTGGTGGAGCCGTTGCCCAGCTCGCCGTTGGTGCCAAGCCCCCAGCAGTAGGCGGCGCCCGCGCTGGACAGCGCGCAGGCTGTGCTGCCACCCAGGGCCGCGCTGATCTGGGTCAGGGTCAGCCCCGACAGGACCCCGGAGGTGGTGACCGCCAGCGGCGCGGTCTGCGGGTTGGCGGCGGCGGCGTTCCCGATCTGGCCCGCGCTGTCGCTGCCCCAGCAGTAGGGGACGGGAGGCACCGCGGTGGTCAGCGCGCACGCGAAGCTGGTACCAAGGCTGATCTGGGCGAAGGCCAGCCCGCCGGTCACCGCGACCGGCACGTCGCTGTTGGTGGCCAAGGTGGTGTTCCCCAGCTGGTCCTGGCCGTCGTTGCCCCAGCACCAGGCGGCGCCCGCGTTGGTCAGCGCGCACGCGAAGGTAGCGCCGGTATCGATCTGGGTGAAGGTCAGCCCGCCCGATACCAGCACAGGCGCATTGCTGCTGACGGTTGTGCCGTTGCCCAGCTGGCCGCTGCTGTTGACGCCCCAGCAGTAGGCACTGCCCGCGCTTGACAGCGCGCAGGCGAAGTCACTGCCCACGCTGATCTGGGTCAGGGTCAGCCCGGCCAGCGCCCCGCCGGTGTACACCGCCACCGGCACGCTGCTGTTGGCGATCGAGTTGTCCCCCAGCGTTCCGGTGCTGTTGTCGCCCCAGCAGTAGGCATTGCCGCTGCGGATCTCGCACGAGGTGGTGAGCCCGGTCGCGATCGCCGGCGGGTTGAGCGCCGCGACCTGGGCAGCGGTCAGCGCGGAGGAATACAGCGCGACGTCGTCTATCTTGCCGCCGACGAAGTCGGCCGGGGTGCCGTTGTACATGTCCTGGCCGATCATGGTGTTGCCGGTGGCCTGCCAGGGGGTGGTGAACGCGGTGGTCGCCTGGAGCGCCCCGTTGACGTACAGCGAAAGCGTCTGGGCGGCCAGGCTGTACACCCCGACCAGGTGATACCAGACGCCGACCTGCGCCGCAGTGGTCGACAGGGCCTGGGTGATGGTGGCCGTACCACTGTCGGACGCCCGCGCGGCCAACGCGAAGTGGTCGTTAGCCTCGTCATACGTCAGGTACATGCCGGAGACGGTGGTGCCAGTAGGGGAGGCGAGACCGCTGATGCTGACGAAGGTCTGGTATACCCCGCCGGCGGCGATGCTGTTCAGGTTTACCCACGCGGAGGCCGTGTAGCTCGCCGCGGTGTTGACCACCGCTCCGGTGATGGTGACGGCGCCCGCAGCCGTGCCGGGGAGCGCGATCGAGTGCGCGCCCACCTCCGGCGCCGCCCAGGTGACCCCGGTGCCCAGGGTCCCGGTGTGGCCGTTGCCCGATGAGTCGGCCGTGGTGGTTCCCGAGCCCTCACTAAACGGCCACGATCCCGCCGCCGCGGGCACAGTGGCGGCCGCGGACGCCGGCGCCGGGGCTACCAGCTGGACGGCCACGCAGACGCAGGCCACCAGCACCGCCACCGCCACCGCCACCGCCCCGCGCCGCAACGGCCGCAGCACCACGTGCCGCGTGGCCCCCGGCCACGCCCGACCCCGCCGGAGCGCCAACCGCGCCGGCGACATCCTCCTGATCACAGCCCGTCCCCGTTTCCCGACCGTTCCGTTCCCCGGAACGGGGACCGCACGAATTCCCTCGCGGAATTCCGCCTCCCGGCCAACCCTTATGCGCCAATACCTCACAAATCGGCGCACGACGCTTATCGCTAAGAACCCTAGCATGTCTTATCGGCCACCTTCCGCAAAGATAGGCCAGGAAGCCATCCAAGAATCCGCCAGATCCTGTCCTTTGACCCGCCGTAACTAGATAGGCCGTCCGTTACGGGTTCGCTGTTCGTCTATTTGCGGGTGACTGCTGGTTGTGGTGGAGTTCCGCGCGTGCCCGGTGCGCCCGTTCCCGATGATGCTGCGGGAGCGGGCGGCGGGAACTCGAGGCGCAGGTCGCGGACCTTGCGGCCCGCGCGCCGCCAGCGGCAGCCCCTGGATCCCCGAAACCGGATAAACCAGCCCGGCATTACAGCGCCGCGCACCCGGACCGGAACCGGAACCTATCCAGTTACGACCGGCCAAGGTTACTCTATTCCGCAGCAGAGGGAACGGCGACAGACAGTCCCATATTCGTTAAATTTGCTCAGCCTTGGCCGAACTAATTACAACCCGTAGGAAAAGTGTGGACAAGTTCCCGGATTTCCCTACTCCCGGCAGCCATTCCGCTCCGTCCGCCGTCCGGTATTCCGGACTGCCGGCGTTAGCGCCGGCGCGGGTCATACGGCCGAGATTTTCTGTGCTGCCTGTGGGCCGGGCCGAGGCCCGGGTGGCCGTAAGCGTGCTCGCAGCGTCATGCCACCATGGCGAGGGCGACCGGGGGCGCGGCCGCGCGGCCGGCACCAGGGCGACCGGTACCGGCGCGGTTGATTTCGGCGACTCCTATGAAGGCGCCGGTGCGGGAGAGGCGGCGCAGATCCTCGGTGACCGCGAGTGTCAGGTCGGCCAGGGTGGTGTCGAGCGCTCCGGCCAGCGCGGCGATCATCTCGCTCGACGGCTCCTTGCGCCCGCGCTCGACCTCGGACAGGTACTGCGGTGAGATCCCGGCCCGCTCCGCGGTCTGCGCGAGCGTCTCGTCGCGGTCGGCGCGCAGGGCCCGCAGGCGGTGGCCGAGCACCTCCCGCCATAGCGGCTCCGGCGCCTGACCCCACTGCGGGAATATCCCGCTGATCTCAGCCATGACTCCACAGTAGAGAGCCCCTGCCGACGGCGAAAGCACCGTTCACCGTGAGCGGAGGGGAGGGAGGCGGAGCCAGGGTCCGTTCGAGATGATGATTTTGATCTGCTGGCTACCCGGTCAGCGCGGTAGCCGTGGTCAGCAGCAGGTCGACCGTGATCGGCTTGGCCAGCAGCGCGTCCGGCCGAGCGCCGTGGTCCGATGACGTAAGGATGGGCGCGTCCTGCGGGTACGCGGTGACGATGACCACCGGGAGCGTGGGCGCCATCTGCCGCAGCACGGCCGCGAACTCGAATCCGGACATGAGCGGCAGGTCGAGGTCGGTGATGACGAGATCCCAGGGCTGGGTTGCCGCGAGCGCAAGGGCGGCAGTGGGGTCGGCGATGTGGGTTACATCGAACCGACCCCCCCTTGCCAGCACGTGCGTGCAGAAGAGGGCGAATTCTGGATCGTCCTCTACGAGGAGCACCCGCCCTCGTGGGGCAGGCGTCCCGGCGGTCTGGTGCGGTGGTGGTGCATCCATGAACCGAGAGTCTGCCTGGTCAAAATGTCGACCTGGTGGCTTCTGCGGTGCGGGACGGTTGCCGTCTTCCCGGCCTTATCAGGACGGGCTGCCGGACCGGTATCGGTAGCCGAAGCCGCGGACGGCCTCGATCGACGGGCCCGCGTCGGCGCTCGGGCAGATCTTGCGCCGCAGTCGCATCACGCTGTACTTGACCCGCTCAGGCCCGACCCCGAACGGGTCGCTCCAGGCTAGTTCGAGCAGCTTGACGGGGCTGAGCACCTGGCCCTTATGCCGGATGAGCGCGGCCAGCAGCCGGTACTCGGTCGCCGTGAGCTCGACCGGATCGCCATCGACGACCACCTCGTGGGTGCCGAAGTTCACCCGCACGCTGCCGTCGTCGTAGACCTTGGCCGGAGCCGGCTCGGCCGCCTGCCGACGCCGCAGCAGCACCTGCACCCGGGCGACGAACTCGGCGTTGCCGAACGGCTTGGTGAGGTAGTCGTCGGCGCCGCCGCGCAGCCCGCGCACCTTCTCGGCCTCCAGGCCGTGCCCGGTGAGGATAAGGACGGGGACGTCACTCAGGTCCCGGATCCGCTCGAGCACGGTCCAGCCGTCCATCTCCGGCAGGCCGATGTCGAGGACGACAAGATTCGGCTGGTGGGCGTGGAAGGCGCGCAGGCCCTCCCGTCCGGTGTTGGCCTCGGCCACCTTGAGCCCGCTCCGGTCGAGCACGGTCTTGATGCCGAGCGCGATGTCGGGGTCGTCCTCGATGACGAGCACCTGGTCGGTCATCGAGCCCCCGGCGGCGCCTGCATCGGGAGGAACACGCTGAACTTGGTCCCCTCGTTCAAGCTGCTCTCCACCTTCACATCGCCGCCGTGCATCTCCACCAGCGCCTTCACGATCGACAGCCCGAGGCCGGTGCCCGGCAGGCCGGCGATGCGCGCGTTGGATCCCCTGACGAACGCGCCGAACAGCTTGGCCGCCTCGTCGGGCGGTATCCCGATGCCGGTATCGGAGACGTCGATCCGCCAGGTTGACCTGACGCACCTCGTGCCGACGAGGACGAGCCCGCCTGAGTTCGAGAACTTGACCGCGTTGCTGATGAGGTTGTCGAGAACCTGGAGCAGCCGCCGGGGGTCGGCGGGCGTCGCCGGGCCGTCGCCCGCGTCCAGGTGAATCGTGACGCCGACCTTGGCCGCGAGCGGCTGCGCGTTGCGGACCGCCTCGGCGGCCAGGCCCGAGATGGAGACCTCGCTCAGCTCAAGCGGCAGGCCGCCCGCCTCAAGTCGGTTGAGCATCAGCAGGTCATCGATCAGGGTGAACAGCCGGTCCGCGTTCCGCTCGATGATCTCGAGGAACCGGATGCCGTCGGCCGACAGACCGTCGGCCTCGCCCCGCAGCAGTTCACTGAATGAGACGATCGAGGTCAGCGGCGTGCGCAGCTCGTGCGAGACGACCGCGATGAACTGAGCGCGCCGCTCGTCCAGGTGTGGGTGCCCAGCGCTGGGCTGCGGCCGGTCATCCTGCGGCCGGTCGCCCCGCGACCGGCCCAGCTCAGACCTGGCCCGAGGCACTCCACCCATAACTCTCTGTTTTCCCATGATCACTCATAGTCAAAACTATTTCGATAACGCACTGCAACTGACCTGCACCTTAAAGGCAAACTCGCTGGCCACTGGGGTCGCAGATGGTTAGTGCATGGCGATCACTGAACCCCACGGTTACACCGAGCGCGGTCAAGTGCGTGGGCACGAGGACATTCCCAACATTCCCAAGCAGACCGTCGGTCACTCGGCGGAAAAGGCAGAGCCATCGGCGCGGACCGCGCAGCCGAGGGTCTCCGTCGTCATCCCAACCCTCAACGAGGCTCGGAACCTTGATCACGTCTTCGCCGCTCTCCCGGCCGACCTGCACGAGGTCATCCTGGTGGACGGCCACTCGGTGGACGGCACCCCGGACGTCGCCCGGCGGCTGCGCCCCGACGTCCGGGTGGTGAACCAGACCAGGACGGGCAAGGGGAACGCGCTCGCCTGCGGCTTCGCCGCCGCCACGGGCGACATCATTGTCATGATCGACGCCGACGGATCGACTGACCCGGCCGAGATCCCGCGCTTCGTCGAGGCGCTGACCTCCGGCGCGGACTTCGCCAAGGGCTCACGGTTCGCCCCCGGCGCGGGCAGCACGGACATCACCCCGCTGCGCAAGCTCGGCAACAAGCTGCTCGGACTGGCCGTGAACCTCATGTACGGCACCCGCTACTCCGACCTTTGCTACGGATACAACGCATTCTGGGCCAGGCACGCGCCCGCCTTCCGGCTGCAGGCAGAGTCGCCCGGGCAGCGGAAGGTCTGGGGCGACGGGTTCGAGATCGAGACCGTGCTCAACCTTCGCGCCTCCGCCGCCGGGCTGGCGATCACCGAGGTGCCGAGCTTCGAGCACGCCCGGATCCACGGCGAGAGCAACCTCCGCACGCTGCGCGACGGCCAGCGGGTGCTGCGCACCATCCTTACCGAGTGGCGGCGGGCATGACCGCGGCGCGGTCGGCCGGGCCGGGGCGGGGCGGGCAGGGCAGGCGGGGCGGGCAGGGCGGGCGAGACATCAGCCCGAGCGTGTCGGTGGTCATCGCCGCTTACTCGTCCGACCGCTGGACGCAGCTGCGGGACGCGGTCGCCTCGGTCGGCGCCCAGCACCGCCCGGCGCTCGAGACCATCGTTGTCGTCGACCATAACCCGGAGCTGCTCGCCCGCGCCCGCCGCGAGCTGACCGGCGCCGTGGTCATGCCGAACGCGGGCCAGCGGGGTGCGTCCGGCGCGCGCAACACCGGCGTGGCCCGGTCCGGCGGCGAGGTCGTCGCCTTCCTCGACGACGACGCCTGCGCGACCCCGGGGTGGCTGGCGGCCATGATCGTGCACTTCGCCGACCCCGCGGTCGCGGGCGTGGGCGGCCGGGTGGACCCGCTGTGGGCCACCGCGCGGCCGAACTGGTTCCCGGGCGAGTTCGACTGGACCGTGGGCGCCTCCTACTCGGGCATGCCGGAGACGACGGCCGAGGTCCGCAACGTGTGGAGCAACAACATGGCCCTCCGGCGGGCGGCGTTCGACGCGGTCGGCGGGTTCCGCGAGGACTTCGGGAAGCTCGGCGCCGCCTCCCGCCCCGAGGACACCGAGCTGTGCCTGCGCGTCACCAGCGGGAGCTGGCTGTACGAGCCGGCCAGCGCGGTCGGTCACTGGGTGCCCGCCCAGCGCGCCACCCTGCGCTACTTCCTCCGCCGGTGCTACGACGAGGGGAAGGGCAAGGCCCAGATCGCGGTCATGGACGGCGCCGCCACCAGCACGTCGGCCGAGCGCTGGTACACGGTCCGGGTGCTGCCCGGCGCGGTCGGCCGCGGGCTGCGCGAGGCGGCGACCGGCGACCGGTCGGGCGCGCTGCGCAGCGCCGCCATCATCGGCGGTTTCGGCATGGCCGCGGCGGGATTCGCCGTCGGCTGCCTGTCGGCGGCCGCGTCCCGCCGGGCACCCTCGCCCGCGGTGACCGCTGAGCT
>Ga0302314_10008603_pt1 | contig 18139 bp, 16 predicted proteins | sample III_Palsa_N2_3_FD_200533 | JGI IMG/M metagenome (GOLD analysis project Ga0302314, IMG submission 200533) | Peat permafrost microbial communities from Stordalen Mire near Abisko, Sweden - III_Palsa_N2_3 | ecosystem: Environmental > Terrestrial > Soil > Palsa > Peat permafrost | place: Sweden...
CCGTGCGCCACCATGTCTTCCTTGTACTTCCAGTGCGCGGCGACGCCGTACTCGGCCCGCTTGTGCATCCCCCAGGTGCGAATCTGCAGCTCAACGGGCTTGCCGCCGGGGCCGATGACCGTCGTGTGGAGGCTCTGGTACATGTTGAACTTCGGCATCGCGATGTAGTCCTTGAACCGGCCGGGGACCGGGTTCCACCGCGCGTGGACGGTGCCGAGGGCCGCGTAGCAGTCTCGCACGCTGTCGACCAGCACCCTGATGCCCACCAGGTCGTAGATGTCGTCGAACTCGACGTTGCGGGCGATCATCTTCTGGTAGATCGAGTAGTAGTGCTTGGGGCGGCCGCTGACCGTGCCCTTAATCCGGGCCTCGTGCATGTCGGCCGACAGGTCGGTGATGACCTCCTGCAGCAGCTGGTCCCTGCGCGGGGACCGCTGGGAGACGAGCCGCGCTATCTCGTCGTAGCGCTTGGGGTAGAGGGTGGCGAAGGCGAGGTCCTCGAGCTCCCACTTGACCGTGTTCATGCCCAGCCGGTGCGCGAGCGGGGCGTAGATCTCGAGGGTCTCCCGCGACTTGCGCTCCTGCTTGTCCCGGGGCATGTAACGCAGGGTGCGCATGTTGTGGAGGCGGTCGGCGAGCTTGATGACCAGCACGCGGATGTCGCGCGACATCGCCACGACCATCTTGCGCACGGTCTCGGCCTCGGCCGAGTCGCCGTACTTGACCTTGTCCAGCTTGGTGACGCCGTCGACGAGGGCGCAGACGTCCTCGCCGAAGTCGCTGCGGAGCTCGGTCAGGGTGTAGGCGGTGTCCTCGACGGTGTCGTGGAGGAGGGCGGCGCAGATCGTCTCGGTGTTCATGCCGAGCTCGGCCAGGATCGTGGCGACCGCGAGGGGATGCGTGATGTACGGGTCGCCCGACTTGCGCTTCTGGTCCTTGTGCCAGTGCGCCGCGACTCCGTAGGCGCGCTCCACCTGGCGGACATCCGCCTTCGGGTGGTGCGCGCGGATGGTTTTCATCAGCGGTTCGAGAACAGGATTCATGCCGGACCCCCGCTGGGCTCCGAGCCTGGCCAGGCGGCGGCGAACGCCAACGCCGGGCTGGGCGGCAGGTTGGGGCGACGCTGACTCTTGACGGGCTTCCTGGCGGTCCTGACGGGTCTGGCGCGCGGGCACGCGGCGCTGCGGCCGGGTCGCGGGCGTCTGCTCCGTCTCGATCGGCTCCTGCGGCGCCTGCTCGGCTGATGCCGCAGTCTCCGCAGTCTCCTCGATTCGGGCAGCCCCCTCGGCGTCGGCCGTGGCGGTCGTCATTACCTCACCGGCCACAAGCGCTCCTCGCATCTGCCAAGTCCTCAGTCTACTTACGGTTAATAACTCCCGGGTAGCTACTGAGATTCCTGTGCACGCACGAAGCGGCCGGTTACGTGCCGGTTTGTCGACCAGCTCGTCTTGGTTGGCTCGCCTTGGTCGGCTCAGACCGTGAGCAGAGCGCGGACCTCCAAGTCGGGGATGTTCAGGCGGCCTTTGAGGAAGGAGAGCTCCATCAGCACGGCGACGCCCACCACGTCGGCCCCGGCCCGGCGGACAAGGGTGGCGGTGGCGTTGGCGGTGCCGCCGGTGGCGAGCACGTCGTCCACGATCAGCACCCGCTCGCCGGGGTGGAAGGCGTCCTGATGGACCTCGAGGGTGGCGCTGCCGTACTCCAGGTCGTACTCCTGGGCGAACGTCGCCGACGGGAGCTTGCCCTGCTTGCGGACTGGCACGAAGCCGGCCCTGATCTCGAACGCGACCGGGGCGGCGAGGATGAACCCGCGCGCCTCGATCCCGACTACCTTATCGACCGGCCCGAAGGTGGCGGCCATGGCCTCGACGACGTCCCCGAACGCGTCCGAGTCACCAAGCAGCGGCGTGATGTCCTTGAACAGCACGCCGGGCTGCGGGTAGTCGGGTACGTCGCGGACGTGGGCCGAGATGAGGTCGGCGATGTCCGTCACGGCTGGGCTACCGCCTCTTCTTGCGCGAGCCGCCGCTGCGGCGCTGGTCGGGCGTAACCCGCTGCTGCCGGTTGACCCGGTGCGGCCGGTCGGCGCCGCGAGGACGCGGGGGCACGGTGATGTTGTCGCTGTCGCTGTCGGCGTGGCCGTCGCCCGTGACGCCGCCCGGGTCGTCCAGGTCGTCGGCAATCGCGGCGTCGTCTTCCAGCACGGCGTCGTTGTCCGGGCCGTGCAGCCTGCCCGTATCGCCGCGGAAGCCGCCGGCAAAGCCTTTACCCCCCGACCGGTCGATGAGGTTGTCATCGACCAGGTCGTCCTCGGCCAACTCCGCAGCCAGGAGACGCTGCCCGGCGCGACGGCCGCCCGCCAGGCGGCGCTTGACCTTGACCGCCAGGTCCTTGTACTCGGGCTGGCGCTCCTTGAGGTCCGCCAGCACCGGGGTGGCGATGCAGATCGAGGAGTAGGCGCCAGACAGCATGCCGACGAACAGCACCAGGGCCAGGTCCTTGAGCGTGCCCGCGCCGAGCAGGCCCGCGCCGATGAACAGGATGCTGGCGACCGGGATCAGCGCCGTGATCGAGGTGTTGATCGATCTCACCAGGGTCTGGTTGAGCGCCAGGTTGGCCGCGTCGCTATAGGTGGAGCGCTGGGAGGTGAGCAGGCCGGCGGTATTCTCCCGGACCTTGTCGAAGACCACCACCGTGTCGTAGAGCGAGTAGCCGAGGATGGTCAGCAGGCCGATCACGGTCGTCGGGGAGACCTGGAACCCGGTCAGCGCGTACACGCCGATCGTGATCACGATGTCGTGCAGCAGCGCCACGAACGCCGCGATCGCCATCCGCCACTCGAACGCGATCGACAGGTAGCCGACGATCACGATCAGGAAGATGATCAGCGCCTCGAGCGCCTTGGTCGTGATCTGGCTGCCCCAGGTCGGACCGACGAAGCTGGGCGTCATCTTCGACGCCGGGATGTTGAACCGCTGCTCGAGCGCGTCGGCGATCTTCACGGTGAGGTTCACCGGCGAGGTCGGCAGCGCCTTGGTCGTCACCAGCCACTGCGACTTGAGCAGCGGCGAGCTGGCGATCTGGACGGTCGCGTCGCCGCCGCCGTTGTTCTTCACCAGCTCCGAGATCTGGCCCTGGACGGCGGTCTGGCTGCCCTGGCTGGTGGTGTACGGGAACTGGAAGGTCGAGCCGCCCTTGAAGTCGACCGAGAAGTTCAGCCCGCGCACCAGCAGCGCGATCACGCACACGAGCAGGATCAGGCCGGAGATGGTGTACCACATCCGCTGACGGCGGACGAAGTCGATCGAGACCTCGCCCCGGTACAGCCTCCCGGCGATACCGCCGAAGCCCGCCATCATGCCTCCTTGGAGGTGGTAGAGGAGTTGCCGGTCCTGGGTCGCCCGGCGCCGGTCCCGGCGGTCCGAGTCGTGCGGACCGTGCGCCGACCGGAACGCCACGGCGTCTTGGCGCCGAGTCGCTCAGGGTCGAGCCCGGACCATTTGTTCCCGCTGCTGAAGAACTTCGTCCCGGCCAGCAGGGTCACCATCGGCTTGGTGAACAGGAAGACCACCACGACGTCGATGATCGTGGTCAGGCCGAGGGTGTAGGCGAAGCCCTGAACGTCGCTGGTGGCGAAGTGGTACAGCAGCACCGCCGCCAGGAACGAGACCGTGTCGGAGACCAGGATCGTGCGCCGGGCCCGCTTCCACCCGGCTTCGACCGCCGGGCGCAGGGCCTTGCCGTCCCGCACCTCGTCCCGGAGCCGCTCGAAGTAGACGATGAACGAGTCGGCGGTGATGCCGATCGCCACCACGAGGCCGGCGATGGCCGACAGGGACATGGTGAAGTTCTGGTACTTGGACAGCAGCACGACCGAGAAGTAGGCCAGCATCGCCGCGATCACCAGGCTGGAGACCGACACGATGCCGAGCCCCCGGTAGTAGTAGAACAGGTAGATCACGACCAGGATCAGGCCGAGGATGCCCGCCAGCAGTCCCGCGTCAAGCGAGGCGTGGCCGGTCTGGGGGGAGATGTAGAGCTCGCTCTGCAGCTGGAAGGTCAGCGGCAGCGACCCGAACTTGAGGACGTTCTGGAGCTGAGTCGCCTGGGCCTCGGAGAAGCCGTTCGGCTGCGGGCCGGTGATCTGGAACGAGCCGGAGGTGAGCGCCCCGTTGGTCTCCGGCGCCGAAGACACGTCGCCGTCGAGCGTGATCCCGATCTGGTCGAGCACGGCGTTGTCTTCGTTGGTGGTGGAGGTGGGGAAGTACTTCTGGTACTGGCTGGAGGTCAGCGTGCCGAACGCCGACGCGCCCGCGCCGTTCAGGGTGATGTTGACGACCCACTGGTTGTTGCTGGTGTCCAGGGCGGCGTCGACCGAGGAGATCTCGTCGCCCTGGACCACGGCCGGGCCGAGCACGTACTTGGTGCCGGTCGCGTCGCAGGAGACGGTCTGGTCCTTGGCGTAGTCCCACGGGGAAGCGTCTTCCGTGTACCCGGGGACAGTGCTCTTCCAGCTGTCGTCCACGGTGTACTGGTTCGGGCCGGGCTTGCAGACCAGGGCGTCGAACTTCTTCATCGTGGCCGCGCTGACCGCCGACGGGTCGCCGTAGGTGGTGGTGGTTGAGGCGCTGGCACCCGGGTTGGCGCTCGCGGTGGCGCTCGGGGAGGCGGTGGCGGACGGGGACGTGGACGCCTTCGCCGTCGACGTCGCCGATGCCGTGCCGGTCGGGCTGGTGGTCGGGCTCGCGAGCTTGGCGGAGACGTCAGAGGTCGACGCCTTCACACTCGGGCTCGAGCTGACCGACGGCGTCGGCGACGCGGTGGGGGTGGCGGTGCTGCTCGCCGACCCGCTGGGCGTCGGCGACGGGGTGGCGGTCCCCTTGGCCTTGGCGGGGGCGGTCGATACCCCGGTATACGGCTCACTCAGCAGCACCGGCCGGAAGGCCAGCTTGGCGGTCGTGTCGATCAGGTTGACGACGCTGGTGGCGGCCTTGCCGGGCACCGTGACGGTGATCTGGTCGTTGCCCTGCGTCTGGACCTGCGCGCCGGAGTTGCCGGTGCCGTTGACCCGGTTCTCCAGGACGCCGACTGACGCCTGCATCTCCGAGGCGGCCGGCACGGCTCCATTCGGGGTCGCTGCCTTGAGCACTACCTGGGTGCCGCTTGACAGGTCGAGCCCGAGAGCGACCTTGAACTGGTTATGCCAGTTGCCTGGGTTGAAGGTCTGAGCGCCGAGGATCGAGATCAGCATGATCAAGATCAGCGCCGCCAGTCCAGCCAGCGCGCGGCCGGGTCGTGAGCCGCTTCTGCTTGGGGGTGCCACTTATCGCCTGCCTGGTTGAAGTCGCCGGGGCGGGTGCCGCTAGTCCTTGGTCGTGCTGGCGGTGGTGCTGCCGGTGCTGCTGCCGGTCTCGGCGACGTCGTCGCTCGTGAACGACTCCCAGTCGGCGTCGGTGTGCGCCTCGTCGGCGTCGTGGTCGACGTCTTCATCGTCGGCGTCGGTCTCGGTCTCGTCAACCGGCTCGCCTGAGCTGACGACCTCCATGATCGCGCGCTTCATGTAGCGCACCTCGACGCCCGGCGCGACCTCGAGGATCACGTCGTCGCCGTCGACGTCGACGACCGTGGCGTACATGCCCGCCGTGGTCCGCACGCGTGCGCCCGGCTCCACGTTGTTCGACTTCTGCGCGGCCTGCTGCTTGCGACGCTGCTGCGGCCTGATCATCAGAAAGTAGAACGCCACGACGACGATCAGGATGAGGATCAGCGTGGACGGGTTGAAGCCGCTGCTCTTAGCCGCAGTGGCAGCAAGATCATAATTCCCCAGCATCGGGGCATCCTTCCGGTTGACTTTCCGCTCAGCTGGCTGGCCCCGGTCATGACGTGACAGGCACTGCCAACCTGCGCAGTGTAGCGGCGCTATGAATAACGCATAACCACCCTACGGGGTTTCCGTCCGTGATCGTTACGTCCGAACGAGTTCGTTTGCTGGCCGGTAACGCTGAGTGGCGGCCCACTCTGGGGTTTCGCGTGTCCGGTCAGTCGAAAAGTGTCGGAAGATCGGCAGACGGGGGCGGAGTGAGCCCCAGGTGGGCCCAGCCCGCCGGGGTCGCCACCCGGCCGCGCGGCGTCCGCGCCAGCAGGCCGTGCCTGACGAGGAACGGCTCGGCCACCACCTCGACCGTCTCCGCCTCCTCGGCCACCGCGACGGCGAGGGTGGACAGGCCCACCGGGCCGCCGCCGAACCTTCTGATCAGCGCGTCGAGGACGGCGCGGTCGAGCCGGTCGAGGCCGAGCTCGTCCACCTCGTAGAGCTCAAGCGCGGTCCTGGTGAGCTCCCTGGTGACCAGGCCGTCGGCGCGGACCTCGGCGTAGTCGCGGACCCGGCGGAGCAGCCGGTTGGCGATCCGCGGCGTGCCCCGCGATCGGAGCGAGAGCTCCTCGATGCCGCCGTCCTCGATCCGCACGCCGAGTAGCCCGGCCGACCGGGCGACGATGATCTCGAGCTCCTCGGGCTGGTAGAAGTCGAGGTGACCGGTGAAGCCGAACCGGTCGCGCAGCGGCGCGGGCAGCAACCCGGCCCTGGTGGTCGCCCCGACTAGGGTGAACGGGGCGATGTCGAGCGGGATCGCGGTCGCGCCGGGGCCCTTGCCGACCACGATGTCGACCCGGAAGTCCTCCATCGCGAGGTACAGCATCTCCTCGGCCGGGCGGGCGAGGCGGTGGATCTCGTCGATGAAGACGACCTCGCCCTCCTGCAGCGTGGACAGCACCGCCGCGAGGTCGCCCGACCGCTCGATGGCCGGTCCGCTGGTGATGCGCAGCGGCGCGCCGAGCTCGGCCGCGATGATCATCGCGATCGTCGTCTTGCCCAGCCCGGGCGGCCCCGACAGCAGCACGTGGTCCGGCGGGCGGCCGCGCCGCAGGGCGCTGTGCAGCAGCAGGGTGAGCTGCTCGCGGACCCGTTGCTGGCCGACGAAGTCGTCGAGCCGCTTGGGCCGCAGCGCGCCCTCGATCATCCGCTCGTCGCCGTCGGCCAGCGGCGAGACAACGCTGTCGTGCCGGTTCTGGTCGTCTTCGCGGTCCTCCCACGCCCTCCGGCGGCGGTCGAGCTCGGCTTCCTCGGCCCCGGTGAGGGCGTCGTGGCCGTCTGACATGGCGCCGTCTGACATGGCGCCGTCCGTCGGAGCTCGGTCCGTCACTGCCGGGACAGCTTCCGCAGCGCGGCGCGCAGCGCGGTGGCCACGTCCGGCGTCTGGTCACCGGAGTCGGCCTCGACCGCGTCGACGGCCGCGTCGGCGTCACGAGCCGACCAGCCGAGGTTGACCAGACCCGACTGCACCTGGTCGCGCCAGGACGGCTCGGCCCGGCGGGCTGGCCCGGCTCCGTTGGCGGTGAGGTCGCCGGGGGCGCCGAGGCGGTCCTTGAGCTCGAGGATGATCCGCTGCGCGCCCTTGTTGCCGACGCCCGGGACCATGGTCAGGGCCTTGATGTCCTCGGCCGCGACGGCGCGGCGGAGCGCGTCGGGCGAGTGCACCGCGAGCATCGCCAGCGCCAGCCGGGGGCCGATGCCGCTGGCGGTCTGCAGGAGCTCGAAGACGTTCCGCTCGTCGTCGGTGCCGAAGCCGAACAGCGTCAGCGAGTCCTCGCGCACGACCAGCGAGGTCGCCACCCGGGCCGACTCGCCCAGCTTGAGCGACGCGAGGGTGCCGGGGGTGCACTGCACCCGCAGCCCGAAGCCGCCGACGTCGATCACGGCGCCGTCCGGGCTGACCCCGGCGACGCTGCCGCTCAGGTGTGCGATCACCGTGTACCTCCCACTACCGGGCCCGCGGTTACGGTCGGCGGACTGGTCTTGAGCGCCGGGGCGCGCCACAGATGGCAGATCGCCAGGGCGAGCGCGTCGGCGGCGTCGGCCGGGCGGGGAGGGCTGGTCATCCGCAGCAGCCGCGTCACCATCGTCGTCACCTGGTCCTTGTCGGCGCGTCCGTTGCCGGTCACCGCCGCCTTGACCTCGCTCGGGGTGTGCAGCGTGACCGGCAGCCCGCGCCGCGCGGCGCAGACGATCGCCACCGCCCCGGCCTGGGCGGTGCCCATTACCGTGCGCACGTTGTGCTGGCTGAACACCCGCTCCACGGCCACCGTGTCAGGCCGGTACTCGGTCAGCCAGCGCTCGATCTCTTCCTCGATCGCCAGCAGGCGGTCGGCGATGTGCGCGTCGGCGTCGGTGCGCACCACGCCCACGGCGACCAGCGTCGGCGGGCGGCCGGGGACGCCGTCCACCACACCGAGCCCGCACCTGGTCAGGCCGGGGTCGATGCCGAACACCCGAGACGGCGGCCGCTGCGCGTACGACGGGGTCACCACGTCCACCCGGTCATCGCGCTCCCGTCCGCCAGCGAACATCTGTTCGCTAGGAACCCTACCGCGTCATAGCGCCGGAATCCCGCAGAAAGCCTCGTGTCGGTCCCGCGCCCTGCCGTCCCGCGTCCCCCGTGGGCGGGGACGCGTTCAGTCCTTGCGGGCCGCCCCGGCCCAGAGCACGCACGGGGTCGCGGCCTCGGCCGCCGAGTCCGGACGCCACTCGTGGGTGAGGACCACCCCGGGGTCGAGCAGCGTCAGCCCGTCGAAGAAGGCGGTGACCTGCCCCCGGCTGCGCATGGTGACCTGCTGGGTCATCGCCTGGTTGAGGCGGCGGCTCATCTCGGCCATCGCCTCCTGCTGGATGTCGCTGGCCAGGTGCGAGATCACCAGGAAGCTGCCGGCCGGGACGGCCGCCATCAGCCGGTCCACGACGGCCCGCGGGTCTTCCTCGTCGCGGAGCATGTGCAGCACCGCGATCAGCATGACCCCGACCGGCTGGCTGAAGTCCAGCACCTGGGCGGCGCCGGCCAGGATCTCGTCGGTGTCCTTGATGTCGGCGTCGAGATAGGCCGTCTCGCCCTGCGGGCTGCTGGTCAGCAGGGCGCGCGCGTGCGCGAGCACGACCGGGTCGTTGTCGACGTACATCACCCGCGCTTGGGGGGCGGCGGCCTGCGCCACCTCGTGGGTGTTGTTCGCCGAGGGGAGCCCGGTCCCGATGTCGAGAAACTGGCGGATGCCCTCCGCGGTCGCCAGATGGCGCACCGAGCGGGCCAGGAACCGCCGGTTGGCCTGCACCGACAGAACGGTCTCGGGATGGGCCTGCAGCGCCTTCTGGCCGACCTCCCGGTCGATCGCGAAGTTGTCCTTGCCGCCGAGCCAGTAGTCGTAGACGCGGGCGATGTGGGCCACGCTGGTGTCAATCTTGGGCAGCTCGCGCGGTTCACCGGGCAGGACGCTGCGGAAGAACTTGTCAGGCACGGGCGCACCCCTCGTCAGGCATCGCGTGATCAGAAGTCGTCGAGCATGTAGGCCGTGGCGGCGAAGACCGCGTCGAGGGCGGCGTCGTCGTCCGTGGCGCCCCCCGATGCCAGGCCGGACAGCCGGAGCGCGCTGACGGGCGTGCCCGCGTACAGGGCCGCGAGGCCGCGGGCGCCCAGCCTGAGCGGGGCGGCGGCCTTACCGGAATGCGCTTGCGGGGCGCCCGGTGAAAACCCGGCGCTGACGGGGCCGTCCGGGACGAGCGCGCCCTTGCCGTCGGCGACCGTCAGCTGCCACCGACCCGAGTTCGCGGGCCGCGCCTGGTCGTGAACCTCAAGCGGCACGCTGACGGAGACCGCGGGCGCGAAGCCGCGGGCGGCGATCGCGGCCGGCCCGTCGACCACCCGCAGCATCCACATCGAGCGCTTGGTGATGGTGGCGTCGCGTTCGACGGTGAGCCACCAGAACGGGTCGTTCGGCGCGGTCAGCGCGGTGACCGTGCGAGCGACCGAGGAGTGCGAGGCGATCACCGACCAGAGGGCGCGCAGCGATTCCCTGGTGGCGGCGTGCACCCCTTCCACGACCAGATTGTCGTGGCCGTCACCGCCCCACCCGTAGCACGCGTAGCCATCGTCGCCGGCTAGGTAGGAGTACACGTCGGGGTCGCTCAGCCACTGTCCGGTCGGGCCTTCGTCCCAGGTAATCGCCCCTGCGTCGCGGGCGGCCTGGTGGGCGCCGCCGATCCTGGCGATGACCTCGGCGGCGTCGTCCGGGCCGGCCCGGCGGATCTCCGGCGCCGGCTCGGTGCGGGCCGGCGCGGCGGCGTCCGGGGCCATCAGCGTGCGCAGCGAGCGGGCCGGGACCGTCGCCACGTACTTCCCGCCTGCCAGCTCCCAGCCGAGCGACCGGTAGATCGGCATCGTCGCTGGATACAGAACCGACAGCGGGTAGCCGCGCTCCGCGACCTCGTCCAGCAGCGCGGTCATCAGGCGGCGGCCGATGCCGCTGCCCCGGTACTCGGGCGCAACCTTGACCGAGGCGATGCCCGCGCACGGGATGGCGCGGCCCAGCCACCACTGGCGCATGTCGTGGATCATCGCCGCCCCGGCCGGCGCACCGCCGGCGAATGCCCCCAGGAACAGCCCCTGCCCGGCCCGCAGCCCGGCCAGGTAAGACCACGAAGCCCGCTGCCCGGCCGAGGAGATCCCGAACGCCCGCTGCCCCAGGTCGAGCTGGGCTTCCATGTCGTCTTCGCCCGTAATCGGCCGAATTACCACGTCGTCCACGACCCACCACCCTACGGGCGTCCCGGCCTTGAGCGCAGCGCAGGGCCGGACGGGGCGATCCCCACCGACCTGCGCGCGGGCGAGGTCAAACCGTCAGCCGAGCTTCTCCATGATCTGGTCCGACACGTTGTAATTCGCGTACACGTCCTGGACGTCGTCCGAGTCCTCGAGCGCGTCGATCATCTTGAAGACCTTGCGCGCCTGATCCTCGTCGAGATCGATCTCGCTGCTCGGCAGGAACGCCGCGTCGGCCGACTCGTAGTCGATGCCCGCTTCCTGCAGGGCGGTGCGCACCGCGACCAGGTCGGTCGGCTCGGAGATGACCTCGAAGGAGTCGCCCAGGTCGTTGACCTCCTCGGCGCCCGCGTCGAGGACCGCGAGCAGCACGTCGTCCTCGGACAGGTCCTTCGTCTTGTCGACGACGATGACGCCCTTGCGGTTGAACAGGTACGACACCGAGCCCGGGTCGGCCATCCGGCCGCCGTTGCGGGTGAACGCGACCCGGACGTCGGACGCGGCGCGGTTGCGGTTGTCGGTCAGGCACTCGACCAGGACCGCCACCCCGCCGGGACCGTAGCCCTCGTAGGTGATGTTCTCGTACTGGGCGCCGCCGGCCTCCTGGCCGGAGCCGCGCTTGACCGCGCGGTCGATGTTCTCGTTCGGTACCGAGGACTTCTTGGCCTTCTGGATCGCGTCGAACAGCGTCGGGTTGCCCGCCGGGTCACCGCCGCCGGTCCGCGCCGCCACCTCGACGTTCTTGACCAGCTTGGCGAAAAGCTTGCCTCGCTTAGCGTCGACCACCGCCTTCTTGTGCTTGGTGGTGGCCCACTTGGAGTGGCCGCTCATGACGTCCCCTTCACCATTGAAACGAAAAGCTCGTGAATGCGCAGGTCCGGGGTCAGCTCCGGGTGGAACGCGGTGGCGAGCAGCACACCATGCCGGACGGCGATGATCCTACCGTTATCTTCGCCTAGCACGGCGACCTCAGGACCGGCCTGCGCGACCCACGGGGCCCGGATGAACACCGCGTGAAACGTAGCGCTATCCGCATTATCACCCAGCCGCAGCGTTACGTCGCGCTCGAACGAGTCCACCTGCCGGCCGAACGCGTTGCGCCGCGCGGTCATGTCGATGCCGCCGAACGTCCGCTGGCCGCCGGCGCCGTCCTCGAGCCGGTCCGCCAGCATGATCAGCCCGGCGCAGGAACCGAAGACGGGCAGACCGTCGGCGATGAGCTTGGAGACCGGATCAAGCAGCTCGAACGCGGTCGCCAGGCGCCACAGCGTGGTCGACTCCCCGCCCGGGATGACGAGGCCGTCCACCGCCTCGATCTCGCTCAGGCGGCGGACCGGCTTCGCGGTCGCGCCCGCGCCTTCCAGGGCCCGCACGTGCTCGCGCACGTCGCCCTGGAGGGCGAGTACTCCGATAACAGCCACGATCCAACTTCTTTCAGGTTCGCTTCTGACGCGGCCACCGTGCCACAAGCGCTTTGGGCTCACTCTTGCCGGCCAGAAAGCGCATTCGGCGCGGGAGGGTTTTGATCTCGGCGCGCGGGAGGGGCTGGGCGCGGCTCCCGGGGGCAGTGGCGCCGACCTGTGCCGGTGGGCTCGGGGCAGGCGCGAGGCGCGGTTCCGCGGGCGTGGGTGGGCCCCTCGCGCGCTGGCTACCAGCCCCGGGAGGCGTAGCGCTGGTCGGCCGGCAGGGTGTCGATGTTGATGCCGACCATCGGCTCGCCGAGGCCGCGGGAGACCTTCGCGATCACGTCGGGGTCGTCGTAGAAGGTGGTCGCCTTGACGATCGCGGCCGCGCGCCTGGCCGGGTCGCCGGACTTGAAGATGCCCGAGCCCACGAACACGCCCTCCGCGCCGAGCTGCATCATCATCGCGGCGTCGGCCGGGGTCGCGATGCCGCCCGCGGTGAACAGCACCACTGGCAGCCTGCCCGTCCGGGCGACGTCGGCGACCAGGTCGTAGGGCGCCCGCAGCTCCTTGGCGGCGGTGAACAGCTCCTCGGCCGGCAGCCCGGCCAGCTGGCGGATGCCCGCGGACAGCGAGCGCATGTGCCGCGTCGCCTCGACCACGTTGCCGGTGCCCGCCTCGCCCTTAGAGCGGATCATCGCGGCGCCCTCGGCGATCCGGCGCAGCGCCTCGCCCAGGTTGGTCGCGCCGCAGACGAACGGCACGGTGAACTTCCACTTGTCGATGTGGTGCGCCTCGTCGGCCGGGGTGAGCACCTCGGACTCGTCGATGTAGTCCACGCCGATCGCCTGCAGCACCTGGGCCTCGGCGAAGTGGCCGATCCTGGCCTTGGCCATGACCGGGATGGAGACGGCGGCGATGATGCCGTCGATCATGTCCGGGTCGCTCATCCGGGCGATGCCGCCCTGCACGCGGATGTCGGCCGGCACCCGCTCGAGCGCCATCACCGCGACCGCGCCCGCGTCCTCGGCGATCTTGGCCTGCTCGGGCGTCACGACGTCCATGATGACGCCGCCCTTGAGCATCTCTGCCATGCCCCGCTTCACCCGCGCAGTGCCCGTCTCGGGGAAATTCACATTCGATGATTCCGAACGGACCGGGGCGCCTGTCTCGGCTCCCGACGTCGCGTCGACGGTGGACACTGAAAACCTCCTGGTGCGGGTGTGGTTCTTCCATCGTATGCGGCCACCCTGTGTGACGCCCGCCACAGCGAAGCCGCCACCCGCGCGGTGAATCAGCTGCTCCGGTCGCCGCCGGTGAGGGCGTCGTCGATGTCGAAGAACTCGGGCGCCCGCGCCGTGCCGGACAGGTGCAGCACCCGCGCCAGCGGGCGACGGCGGTCGTCGAGGGTGCGGCCCGCGAGGTCGTTGTAGAACTTGCGGGCGAGGTAGACCTGGTGCGAGGCGGCCTCCACCTCGGCGACGAGCTCGGTCGCGCCCTCGTTCTCGGCCAGCTCGGTGCGGAAGCCAGGCTCGTCGAGGGTGGCGCGGAGCGCACGGGTCAGGTCGGACTCGGCCAGCCCGAGCTCGGACGGGCCGGCCTGCCTCGCCCGGCGGACCGCGTCGGCGAGCAGCAGGCTGGTGGCCGGGTCGATCATCCCGGAGGAGGCGAGATCGGCGGCCGCCGAGGAACGGCGGACCAGGGCCAGGTCCAGCGCGGTCCTGGCGGACTCCACCCGGTTGTGCAGCCGGTCAAGGCGACTGGCCCGCCAGGAGACCCAGAATCCGAAGAGCACTAGGACCAGGACGGCCAGCACCACGATGGTCCAGATCACGACGGCCTCACTTCTTGCTGTTATATAGGCGTTCGGGGCGGTGCTGCTTGGCGCTGTGGCCCGCCGCGCTAATAGCACCCTGGCGCTGTGGCCCGCCGCGCCAATAGGTTTGGCGCAATGGGCCGCAACGCCACCGTGGGTTTGGCGCAATGGGCCACAGCGCCAACGCTCACTGGGCGAGGGAGACGGTGGAGCGGCCGAGGACGACCGTTTCGTAGACGCTGACGACGTTCCTGGCGACGACGTCCCAGTCGTAGTCGGCGACGGCGTCGAGGGCGGCGACCGAGAGCTCGGCCCGGCGGGCGGGGTCGTCGAGCAGCCGGGCGGTCACCTGCGCGAGGTCGGCGGCGTCGCCGACGCCGAACAACTCCCCGGCCCGGCCGTCGCGCAGCACCTCGCGGAACGCGGGGATGTCGCTGGCGACGATCGGCACCCCGGCCGCCATCGCCTCGGCGGTGACGATGCCGAACGACTCGCCGCCGGTGTTGGGCGAGCAGAAGACGTCGACCGAGTGCAGGACGCGGACCTTGTCCTCCTCCGACACCTCGCCCAGGAAGACGGCCCGGTCGCGCAGGCCGGCCGGGAGCTTGTGCCGCTGCTCGTCGGCGTCGCCGGGGCCGGCGATGAGCAGCCGCAGCCCCGGCCGTCCAGGGGCGAGCAGCTCGAACGCCTTGAGCAGCACCGACAGGCCCTTGCGGGGCTCGTCCATCCGGCCGAGGAAGCCGATCACGCCGCCGGTCCCCGGCCACCCCTCGAGCGGGTTCGCGTGCTGGTAGCGGTGGGTGGCGACCCCGTTCGGTATCAGCACCGCGTCGCCGCCCAGATGCTCGACGAACGTGGTCCGCGCCGCCTCGGAGACCGCGATCCTGGCGTCGATCTTCTCCAGCGCGGTGCGGAGCACCGGCTGGGTGGCGAGCAGCACCCGGGACTTCGGCATCGCGGTGTGCACGGTCGCCACGATCGGTCCCGAGGCCACCCAGCAGGCGAGCAGCGGCAGCGACGGGACGGTCGGCTCGTGCACGTGCAGTACGTCGAAGTCGCCGTCGCGGAGCCAGCGGCGCACCCGGTTGGCAGACAGCGGCCCGAACGAGAGCCGGGCGACCGACCCGTTGTAGGGCACCGGCATGGCCCGGCCGGTGGGGACGACGTAGCTCGGCAGCGGCCTGTCCTCATCGGACGGGGCGATGACCGAGACGTCGTGGCCCATGCCGATCAGGGCCTCGGCCAGGTCCCTGATGTGCTGCTGCACGCCGCCGGGCACGTCCCACGAATACGGGCAGGCGATGCCTATCCTCACGGCGAGATCCCGTCTGCGTTCGTGGGGGCGGGGTCGGCGGTGGTGGGGGTGCCGGCGCTGGTGGAGGCGGGGTCGGCGGTGGCGCCGTTGCCGTTGCCGTTGCCGACGGGGCGGTTGCGGCTGCGGGCCAGGCGCTCGGGGTCGAGGTCGGCGACGAAGACCTTCTGGAGCATGTGCCAGTCTTGCGGGTGCTCGCGGATCCCGTCCTCGAAGGCGGTCACCATCGCCTGGGTCATCACGGCGGCCTTCTCCTTGCGGGTGCCGTCGGCCGGGACCGGGATCTCGTCGTAAATGTGCGCGCCCCACTTGTCCTGGCCCTCGAACCAGCAGGCCACCGGCATCAGCGCGGCCCCGGTCTGGATCGCCAGGGAGGCCGGGCCGGCCGGGAACAACGCCTTCTCGCCGAAGAAGTCGACCTCGACGCCGGTGTCCGACAGATCCCTGTCCGCGACTAGGCAGACCAGCTTGCCGGCCCGCAGCCGCTGCGCCATGACCCCGAACGGGTGCGGGCCGCCGGTGGTCGGCAGCACCTCCATGCCCAGACCCTGCCGGAAGTCGAGGAACATCTGGAAGACCGCATCTGGCTTGAGTCGCTCGGCCACGGTGGTGAACGAGCCGGCCCCGTAGCCGATGATCCACTTGCCCGTCAGCTCGAAGTCGCCCATGTGCGGGAGCGCGAAGATCACGCCCCGGCCGTTCTTCATGTACTCAAGTGCCAGGTCCGCCTGGTCGAAGTTGACGTGCATCCCGGACGCGATGCGCTCGGCCGGGATCGCCTGCATGCGGAACGTCTCGAGGTAGTACCGCCCGTACGAGCGCATTACCTCGCGGGAGAGCGTGCGCAACTCCTTGCCTTCGTCCACGTAGGTACCGTCTGGCTGGACGCCGGGAGAGTAAGCAGGGTCCGTTCGGAAAATTCTCAGGAGGTTGCCCTCGAGGACCTGGACGCCGCCGCCCTGCCTGCGCCAGGCAATGTCGGCGCCGAAGTTGAAAAGGCCGCGCGCCACTGACTCGGGCAGGCGGCAGACCAGACTCCAGCCGGCGCCGAACGCCGCGCTGCTCAGTCGTTCCCTGAGGGTCGCCATCACTCTTCCTCGGTCGGTGCCGCACCCGGCGCGGTCGCCGGTGCTGGTGGTTCTGTCGGACCCGGTGGTGGTTCTGTCGGTGCTGGTGGTGGGGCCGGTGGTGCGAATGGTCTGGGTGATGTGGGTGGTGCCGGTGGTGTCGCGGCGGGCGGCGGCGGCTGGGTTGTGGGTGGCGCGGCGGCGTCAGGTGCGGTTGGCGCGGCGGGCTGGGGCGCCGTGGGCTGGGCGGACTGGGACTTGGCGTCTACGTAGACGGCCCGCATCCGCTGGTAGAGCGTGAGCGCGGTGCCTGCCGCCAGCCCCCACATGCCGATCGGCAGCACGTACGGGATGCCCAGGCCGGACAGGCCGATCGAGGTCAGGCCGATGATCATCCGCTCCGGGCGCTCGATCAAGCCTACGTCGGCGTTCAGGCCGAGGCCCTCCGCCCGCGCCTTGACGTAGGAGACCGAGAGACCTGCGGCCAGGCAGAACAGGCTGACGACGGCGAGCAGGTGGTTGGTGCGCATGAACCAGATCGTGATGCCGCCGAAGATGGCGGCATCGGCGAACCGGTCCATCGTCGAGTCGAGGAACGCGCCGTATTTGCCCGAGTTGCCCTTGATCCTGGCCAGCTGGCCGTCGAGCATGTCGGTAAAGACGAAGCACGTCGCGATGAACGCGCCCGGGAACAGCTCGCCGATCGGGAGCAGCCAGAGCGAGGCGGCGCAGACGCCGACGGTGCCGGCGACCGTGATCATGTTCGGGGTCACCGGCGTTCGCGCAAGTCCCTGGACAATCGGGTTGAACAGGCGCGCGAACACGGGTCGAAGGAAGTTCAGCATGGCCGGTCAAGATCTTACTTGGGTCTTGTTTCCGTTCGGTGCTCGTGTCTGTCCCGCTTTGGCTTCATTACCTTCCGCGATCGTTGCGTATCAGGGTGCCCCTTTACCCGCCGGCTACCTCATCGATTCCCCCCGGGGGTCTTGTGGTAACTCGTCCGACAGGTTCACTCTGTGAACACGGAAGCTCATCGAGCGCGAGGAAGCGCGAGGAGGCGACGAGAGTGACTGGAACATCAGGCTCTACAGGCGCGGGAGCGGCAGGCGCGGGCAGGGATTCGGGGGCCGGCGGCGCCGGCGGCGGGGCGGCCACCGTCCGCAACGTCGTGCTTGTCGGCCATTCCGGGAGCGGGAAGACCACGCTGGCAGAGGCGCTGCTGTCCCATACCGGCGCCGTCGCGCGGACCGGACGGGTCGAGGACGGCACCACGGCAAGCGACTTCGATGAGGTAGAACTGCGGCAGAAGCGGTCGGTGAACCTGACCCTCCTGCCGTTTGTCGTTGACGGGGTCACCGTCAACCTGCTCGACACCCCGGGGTACGCGGATTTCACCGGAGACCTGCGGGCCGGGCTGCGGGCGGCCGACTGCGCGCTGTTCGTGGTGTCGGCGTGCGACGGGATCGACGGCGTGACGCGCCTGCTGTGGGAGGAGTGCGCGCAGGTGGGGATGCCGCGGGCGGTCGTCATCACCAAGATCGACCACGGGCGGGCGGACTTCGCGACGGTGCTGGCCGAGTGCCAGGACGCCTTCGGCGAGGGCGTGGCGCCGCTGTACCTGCCGACGGCGGGCGGCCAGCCCGGCGTCAGCGGCCTGATCGGCCTGCTCTCGGAGACCCTCTACGAGTACTCGTCCGGCAAGCGCACCACCCGGCCGGTCACCCGCGGCAGCGACAAGGAGGCCATGGCGGCCGAGCGGGACGCGCTGATCGAGGGAATCATCACCGAGAGCGAGGACGAGACGCTCATGGAGCGCTACCTGTCCGGCGAGCCGGTGGACACCTCGGTGCTGATCTCGGACCTGGAGAAGGCGGTCGCGCGGGGCTCGTTCTACCCGG
>Ga0302314_10008604_pt1 | contig 18139 bp, 12 predicted proteins | sample III_Palsa_N2_3_FD_200533 | JGI IMG/M metagenome (GOLD analysis project Ga0302314, IMG submission 200533) | Peat permafrost microbial communities from Stordalen Mire near Abisko, Sweden - III_Palsa_N2_3 | ecosystem: Environmental > Terrestrial > Soil > Palsa > Peat permafrost | place: Sweden...
CGCCGCGCAGGTCGATCAGGCCGGCCTCGCGGGCCAGCAGCACCGCCGCGTACACGTCGTCCACGCCGCGGCACATCGAGATGATGTAGGACTCGATGACGTCCGGGCCGAAGCGCTCGATCGTCTCGCGGATCGCGGTGAAGATCCCGAAGGTCTTCGCCCCGGCCTCGTCCAGCAGCGGCGCCGCACCGCCCCAGGCGTCGAAGCCCGCTTCTTCCCCACCGGAGGTGTTCCTGTGGATCTTCTCCGGCAGCTTGGCCAGCGGACGCCGCGAACGCAGCTCCTTGGCCAGCAGCCCGGCGCGGTACTCGCGCGGCATGTCCTCGTAGCGCCAGGACTCGATGCCGAGGCGGTCGATCAGCTGGCCGATCGCCTGGTGGTGCGCGTCCGCGTGCTCGCGGATGTCCAGCGTGGCCAGCTGCAGGCCGAAGGCCGAGACGGTCCGGATCACCTGGTCCAGGCTGCCGCGGGCGATCAGCTCGCCGCGGTCGGCCAGCAGCGAGTCGCGCATCAGCAGCAGGTCGGCGACGAGCTCCTCGCCGTTCAGGTAGTCGTGCCCCGGCACATGGGGACGGCCCTTGCCGACCCGCTTGCGCGTGTTGAGCAGCTTCTGCCGGACGCAGGTGGCCTTGAGCCGGTAGGGCTCCTCCTGGTTGAGCCGCTTGTACCGGGCCGGGATGTCCGGCAGCGCCGCCAGATCGCGGGCCACCGACTCCTCGAGCTCCGGGGTGATCCGGGCGATCCGCTTCGAGGTGGACAGGCTGTTGCGCAGGCCGTCAACGATCTTGAGCGCGTCGTCCACCGCGCGCTCGTGCTGCAGCGCGAGGATCTCGAGCGTCAGCAGCGGGGTGACGTTCGGGTTGCCGTCCCGGTCGCCGCCGATCCAAGTGCCGAAGCTCAGCGGCCGGGCGTCCACCGGCAGCCGCACGCCGATCCGCTCGAGCTCGGCGGCCAGCTCGTCGAGCACGTCGGGGACCGCGCTGCCGTGCAGCTCGTCCAGGTAGTACAGGGCGTTGCGGGCCTCGTCGGTCGGCTCCGGCCGGGCCACCCGCAGCTCGTCGGTTTGCCACAGCGACTCGACCAGCTCCTGCAGCCGCCGCTCGGCGCGCCGCTGGGCCACCGGGTCGGTCAGCGTGCCGAGCTGCGGGAACGGGTTCGAGTCGAGCAGCAGCGCGATCTGCCGCAGCTTGCCGAGGATCGTCCGGCGGGCCGCCTCGGTCGGGTGCGCGGTGAATACCGGGCGCGCCGAGAGCCGGCCGACGACCTCCTCAACCCAGTCCCGGGTGACCTTCGACTCCGGGTCGTCGATCGCCGCGCCGATCCGGTTCACCGCGCGGGCGAGCCAGGAGCCGCTGGTGGCCCGCTCGGTGTGCAGCTCGCGGGCGCGGTGCACCTGCTCGGTCACGTTGGCCAGGTAGAAGTAGTTCGAGAACGCGCGGACCAGCCGGATCGCGGTGGCCAGGTCGAGCTCGGCGAGCCGGGACTGCGCCTCGTTCGCCGCGCCGGGCTCCGCCGAACGGGTGAGCGCCCTGATCTGCTCGACGAGGTCGAGCAGGTACTGCCCCTCCTGGCGCACCAGCGTCTGGCCGAGCAGTTCGCCCAGGGCCTTGATATCTCCGCGCAACGCGGCGTCGGGGGCTGGGGTGGTTACGGCAACGGTGTCGGCCACGGCGGCACACTCCTCGATAAGCGGGCGAGCTGGACGCGCCGGACGTCGTTGTCCGTGCAGGGCTTCATCCGCCATCGTATGCGGCGTGCGTCACATAGACGACACCTGGCCAGGAACTGAGACGAAGCTCAGTGCCGGTGGAAGGCAAGGTGCGGCGGCAGCGCGGAGCCGAGGTACTCGACGTCGGTGACCAGGCTCGCGAAGCCCTGCTGCACGGCCGCCTCGGAGATCTCCTGGATCTGCACGGGCAACGCGACCAGGTGCCTGGCGAAGTCGTCGAAGTCGTTGCCGACCCGGATCAGCAGCTCGTTGCACACCGACGCGGCGTCCCTGGAGTCCCGGTCGCGCACGTCGTCGTCGTCGAAGTACCAGACCGAGCCCAGGTCGTTGCCGCGGATCTTGAGCACCAGCATGCCGCCGCGGACGTAGCCCACGGCCAGGTACTCCTCGGTGAACCGGTCGAAGAGGGCCTGGTTGGCGTAGACGAGCTCCTGGTGCGGGTCGGACCTGCGCACCCCGAACAGCCAGCCGTCGGCCACGAAGCCGCACTGCAGGTTGACCGCGGGGGTCAGCGGCCGGCCGCCGTCGGTGCCCGCCAGGAAGCGGCGGTAGGAGACCGGCAGCTGGAAGCCGAGCTGGGACTCGAGCAGCTGCATGCCGTCCTCAGGCACAGAGCCTGAGCGCTCGAAGGCCACCGGCTCGAGCATGCCCTCGTGCCACAGGCCGGTCTTGGTCCGGTCCAGCTGGAGCGTGGCGATGCCGCCGTGGTGCCGGAAGGAGCCGTTGAGCTCCGCGGGCACCAGGAACAGGCGCCGGGTGCGCGCCTCGTGCGTCCAGGTCCAGCCCTCCGGCGTGGCCGTGGGCGGGCGCCCCTGCTGGTAGATCGGGTCGCCGGTCTGCGCCGCGATCATGTTCGCCGCGATCACGTCCGTCACCCGCACCTCGTCCACCGAAAGCTCGGCCGGCGGGTCCGCGATCTGCACGGCGTGCCGCGCGTAGACCGAGAAGTCCGGGTAGCCGTGGAAGTTCAGGTAGACCCCGCGCGGGTACTTGCGGTCGAGTTCGACATCGCTGAACTCGATGAGCCGCCCCGCGAACTGACCGTTGGGTATTCCGGCCGTGTTCGTCGGAAGGCCCGTGCCCGTTCCCTGCGTCATCGTTATCCAGTCCTTTACGTCGCCTCGCGCGTGCGGGACCCGTGGGTGGCCCGGCATGCAAAAGTGCTCTCGGACGACGGTACCCGGACCGAGGGGGCTGGCGATAGGCGGGAGCACCGTCCAGGTGGGGGGATTTCAGATCACGCGCCCTTTTCGAGCTGAATTCGAGACCGCTTCGCGGCGCGTCGGTGATCATGGAGCCGATCATGGCGGCCGGTTCGTACCGGCCGCCCGTCGGCGGCAGCGCGTACTCTAGGAGTACACGAAACCGTTCCCAGGGCTTCGGCAAGCCCCTGGGGCTCGTCGGTTACCCGGCGAGAGTCCCCGTCTGACCCCAACTCGCGCTGGGTGCGGGGTGGACGTTTCGCGGCCGCCTGCCGGCAGGCGCTGGTCCTATGTCGGCTCCACGTCCGTTTAGCGTCTCCGAGCCGCTCCCGGCGACGTGTGGCTGTGGGATTATTGAATCCCGGGGGAGTCCGAGGGCTTGAGTTTCGCCGATCGGGTCTCCCTCCGTATGCAATCTTATACTTACGGTCGCTGGCTGTGGTAGGGATCTCAGCCAACAGCCGTGAACCCCCCGCCCCCCTCTGGGCTGTTTGGGGTTACTAGGCGTGCAGCGGCTCGCCCCCACGGAAGGTTTTCCATGACCCTCTCCGGTCTCCTTCAGCCTCTACAACGCGACCCCGCGCTGCTGGCCGCCACCGAAGCCGCGCGCGCCGCGAACCGCGCCCGCCTCGATCTGACGGCCGTCGGCGGCCTGCGGGCACCGGCCCTGGCCGCGATCGCCGACACCGGCCGTCTGGTGCTGGCGGTGACGGCCACCGGTCGCGAGACCGAGGACCTGGCCGCGGCGCTGCGCTCGCTGCTCGGCGAGTCCGCGGTCGCCGAGTTCCCGTCCTGGGAGACGCTGCCGCACGAGCGCCTCTCCCCGCGCTCGGACACCGTCGGGCGACGCCTGGCCGTGCTGCGCCGGGTGGCCCACCCGGAGACCGACAGCCCGCTGAAGGTGGTCGTGGCGCCGATCCGCTCCGTGCTCCAGCCGCAGGTGGCCGGGCTCGGCGACCTCGAGCCGGTGCGGGTGACGGCCGGTCAGGAGATCGAGCTCGACGAGGTCACCAGGCGCCTGGCCGACGCCGCGTACCTGCGCACCGACCTCGTCGAGAAGCGCGGCGACTTCGCGGTGCGCGGCGGCATCCTGGACGTCTTCCCGCCCACCGACGAGCACCCGCTGCGGCTGGAGTTCTGGGGCGACACGGTCGAGGAGATCCGCTACTTCAAGGTGGCCGACCAGCGCTCGCTGGAGGTGTCCCAGCTCGGCCTGTGGGCGCCGCCGTGCCGCGAACTGCTGCTGACCGAGACGGTGCGCAAGCGGGCGCACGGCTACGCCTCCGAGTACCCGGAGCTCGCCGACGTCTTCGGCAAGGTCGCCGAGGGCATCGCGGTCGAGGGCATGGAGTCGCTCGCGCCGGTCCTGGTGGACCGGATGGAGCTGCTGGTGGACGTGCTGCCCGCGGACACCCACATCGTGGTGTGCGATCCGGAGCGGGTCCGCACCCGGGCCGCCGACCTGGTGAGCACCTCCCAGGAGTTCCTGGAGGCCTCGTGGGCCGCGGCGGCGCTCGGCGGCAAGAGCCCGCTCGACCTCGGTGCCGCGTCCCTGTGGCCCCTGGCCGACGTGCGCGAGCACGTGACCTCGCTGCGGCTGCCCTGGTGGTCGATCACCCCCTTCGTCGCCGACGCGGAGCTGGCCGAGTTCGCCGCCCCCGGCGACGCGGTCGAGGCCGACGAGACCGAGCTGTCTCCGGCCACCGAGGCGCCGGACTACCGCGGCGAGGGCCCGAAGATGCTCGGCGACGTCCGCCGCTGGCTGCGCGAGGGCTGGCGCGTGGTGCTGACCACGGAGGGCCACGGCCCGGCCGAGCGGCTGGCCGAGGTGCTCCGGGCGGCTGATCTCGGGGTGCGGCTGGTCCCGAAGCTCGAGGACGCGCCGGAGCCCGGCATCGCGTACGTCGCCTGCGCCTCGTTCGGCCGCGGCTTCGTCGATGAGGCCGCGAAGCTCGTGCTGCTGACCGAGTCGGACATCTCGGGCCAGCGCTCGTCGACCAAGGACATGAACCGGATGCCCTCGCGGCGCCGCAACATGGTCGACCCGCTCCAGCTGCGTACCGGGGACTACGTCGTGCACGAGCAGCACGGCGTCGGCCGCTATATCGAGATGGTGCAGCGCACGGTCGCCGGTGCCACCCGCGAGTACCTCGTGATCGAATACGCGGCCTCGAAGCGGGGCCAGCCCGGCGACCGGCTCTACGTGCCCACCGACCAGCTGGAGCAGGTGACCAAGTACGTCGGCGGCGAGTCCCCTTCGATGCACCGGCTCGGCGGCGCGGACTGGCAGAAGGCGAAGTCGCGGGCCCGCAAGGCGGTGCGCGACATCGCGGCCGACCTGATCAAGCTCTACTCGGCCAGGCAGGCCGCGCCGGGCTTCGCGTTCGCGCCGGATACGCCGTGGCAGCGCGAGCTCGAGGACGCCTTCCCGTACACCGAGACCCCGGACCAGCTCGCGTGCATCGAGGAGGTCAAGGGGGACATGGAGAAGACGGTCCCGATGGACCGCCTCATCTGCGGCGACGTCGGCTACGGCAAGACCGAGATCGCCGTGCGCGCCGCGTTCAAGGCGGTCCAGGACGGCAAGCAGGTCGCGGTGCTGGTGCCCACGACGCTGCTCGTCCAGCAGCACTTCTCCACCTTCGCCGAGCGCTACGCCCAGTTCCCGATCACCATCAAGGCGCTGTCCCGGTTCCAGACCGACAAGGAGTCGACCGAGGTGCTGCGCGGCCTCGCGGAGGGTTCGGTCGACGTGGTGATCGGAACCCACCGGCTGTTCGCCAAGGACACCAGGTTCAAGGACCTCGGCCTGGTGATCGTGGACGAGGAGCAGCGCTTCGGGGTCGAGCACAAGGAGCACCTCAAGCAGATGCGCGCGAACGTGGACGTGCTGACGATGTCCGCGACCCCGATCCCGCGCACGCTCGAGATGGCGGTCACCGGCATCCGCGAGATGTCGACGATTCAGACCCCGCCAGAGGAGCGGCACCCCGTGCTCACCTTCGTCGGCGCGTACGAGGAGAAGCAGATCGGCGCGGCGATCCGGCGTGAGCTGCTGCGCGAGGGCCAGGTCTTCTACATCCACAACCGGGTCGAGTCGATCGACCGCGCCGCGGCCAACCTGCGCAGGCTGGTGCCGGAGGCGCGGGTGGGCATCGCGCACGGTCAGATGAACGAGCACACGCTCGAGCGGTTGATCGTGGACTTCTGGAACCGCGAGTACGACGTGCTGGTGTGCACCACGATCGTCGAATCGGGCATCGACATTCCCAACGCCAACACCCTGATCGTCGAGCGCGGCGACAGCTTCGGCCTGAGCCAGCTGCACCAGCTCAGAGGCCGGGTGGGCCGAGGCAGGGAGCGCGCCTACGCGTACTTCCTGTACCCGCCGGAGAAGCCGCTGACGGAGACCGCGCACGAGCGCCTGGCCACCATCGCCCAGCACACCGACCTCGGCGCCGGCATGTACGTGGCGATGAAGGACCTCGAGATCCGCGGCGCCGGAAACCTGCTCGGCGGCGAGCAGTCCGGCCACATCGAAGGGGTCGGATTCGACCTGTACGTGCGGATGGTCGGCGAGGCGGTCAAGGACTACAAGGAGCAGGCGGCGGGTCTGAACAGCCCCGACGAGGCCCCCGACATGCGGGTGGACCTCCCGGTGGACGCGCACATCCCGCACGAGTGGGTCCCCGGCGAAAGGCTGCGCCTCGAGGCCTACCGCCGCATCGCCTCGATCGCCAAGGAAGAGGACGTCATCGCGGTCCACGACGAGCTGGTGGACCGCTACGGCAAGCTCCCCGAGCCGGTGGGCAACCTGCTCGCGGTCGCGCTGTTCCGGGCGCACGCCCGCGAGGCGGGCCTGGCCGAGATCGTGCTGCAGGGCAACTTCATCAAGTTCAGCCAGGTCTACCTGCGCGAGTCCCAGGAAATGCGCCTCAAGCGCGTCTTCCCAGGATCGATCGTGAAGAAGCAGTCCGACCACATCCTCGTCCCCCGCCCCAAGACGAACGGCTTCCCCGCCGCACTCGTCACCGGCCTGCCGCTGCTGGAGTGGTGCAGGTCGCTGATCGACGGTGTGATCAAGCTGGGCGCTTGAGTAGGCTGACCCTCGTGACCGGTCGCATCGTTCTCGTGCCCTTTTCCCCGCGGGTTGCGCCGGGGCTGCTTTCGGCCGCGGCGTGGCGGGCGGTGACCACGCCGGGGGCGCGGGTGCACGCGGGAGCAGCCGAGCATCCGATCCTCGAGTTCTTGGACGACGTGGACGTCGAGATCGAGCTGATCGAGGGCGAGGCGGCCGAGGTGGCCGAGGAGTTGCTCAAGGAGGCCGCGGCGGGGGAGACGGTGGTCTGGCTCGCTGATCCGAGCGGGGATGACCAGCCGCTCGTGCTGGCGCTCGGGGAGCTGCTGACCAATGCCTCGGCCGACGCACCGGACGTGGAGCTTGAGCTGCTGCCCGGCAGCTATGACCTGCCGGGCGCGCGGATGCTCGACCTGGTGGCCGTGATGGATCGGCTGCGCTCGCCCGGCGGGTGTCCCTGGGACCGGCAGCAGACGCATCAGTCGCTGGTGAAGTACCTGCTCGAAGAGGCGTACGAGACCGTTGAGACGATCGAGGACGGCGACTTCGAGACGCCGGGGGAAGGGCGGGACGCGCTGCGCGAGGAGTTGGGGGACGTGCTGCTTCAGGTGGCGTTCCACTCCCGCATCGCGCAGGAGCACGAGGACGACCCGTTCACCATCGACGACGTCGCGCAGGGGATCGTGACGAAGCTGATCCGGCGCCATCCGCACGTCTTCGGCGACGGGACCGCGAGCACCGCCTCGGACGTCGAGGCGAACTGGGAGCAGATCAAGGCCGAGGAGAAGGGGCGCAGCTCGGCGGTGGAGGGCGTTCCGCTGGCCCAGCCGGCGCTCTCTCTAGCAGAGAAACTTTTTAAACGGGCTCGGAACGCGGGAATCGAGGTAACGGTTCCGCAACTCCCGCAAGAGTTTCGACAGTCGGTTGATATCCGGGAGGGTTCGGAGAAGGAGCAGGTCGGAAGGCTCCTGCTGGCCGTCGTGGGGCTCGCCCGGGAGCTCGGGGTGGATCCCGAGGAGGCGCTCCGGGTTGAGGCCCGCGGGCTCCGCGAGGAGATTCTTAACCTTGAGGCCTCCCGATAGTCGGGTAAGTGCGGTTAGTCTGGTCAGTGCACCGGCGCCGGAAACCCCCACCAACGGTGTGTGGTCAACGGCTACGGCATCAAGATCTTAGGAGTGCGGAACATGCTGCGTGGCGGACTCGAGCCCTGGCACATCATCATCATCCTGGCCCTGCTCGTGCTGCTCTTCGGCTCGCGCAAGCTGCCGGACGCAGCGCGTTCGATCGGCCAGTCGCTGCGCATCTTCAAGTCGGAGATGAAGGCGGCGGCGCACGACGACACCCCGGCCTCCCCGGCCCCGCAGGCCTCCACGGTCGCGGCGCCGCAGGCCGTCGAGGGAGCGGTCGTCAACCCGACCGTGGCGGCGACGAACGACGCCGTTCCGCAGCAGGTCGCCGAGCAGCGCTGAGCTAGCTGAACCATTCGCCGGCGGGTTCGCCGGCGGCCTCCCTCGGCCGCCGCGGGCCCCGTTCGGCGTACTCCGCCCGTCGACGCGCGATCCCGCCCGAGCCGTAAGCTTCCTGCTCGCCGCCCGGGGGGGATCTCGTCGTTTTCCGGCGCGTTCACGGCTTGAGCTGTCGCGAACGCGCCACGTCCTGACCTGGTCTAGTCCATTCACTCGTTCCGGTGACACTGGGGACTTCAGGTTCTCAGCTGACCCGGAAGTCATATATTTTCCCGCCGTGGACATGGCACTCGCGCTCACCGAGACCCAGACCGAACGACTGCACCGCGTCGCGGAATTCCAGCAGTCGACGACCTACGAAGTCGTCTTCCTGGCGCTGGAGGAATACCTCTCCGACAAGGAGGACGAGCACCGGCGCACCCGCAGCCGCCGCCAGGCCGAGCGCCGCCGGGAACTGCTGCGCAGCTTCGCCGGGATCGACCGCGGCTGAGCCCCGGCGGATCCCGCGCCCGAGCCCCCGTGTGACGATGGAGCGGTGACCGAGCAGTCCACGACCCCGCCCGAGACCCCCGCCCCGCCGCCGCTTTTCGATCGTGCGTTCATCGACGACCCGTACCCGGCTTACGCGTGGCTGCGCGAGCACTCCCCGGTGCACCGGACCCGGCTGCCCAACGGTGTCGAGGCCTACCTCGTCACCCGGCACGAGGACGTCAAGGCGGTCCTCGCCGACCCGCGCCTTTCCAAGAACGCCGCGGCCTCCTTCCCCGGCTGGCAGCCCGGCCGCACCGGCATCCCCGGCGAACACCGCTTCGGCATCGCCGCGCACCTGCTCAACCTGGACCCGCCGGACCACACCCGGCTGCGCCGCCTGGTCTCCAAGGCCTTCACCCCGCGCCGGATCGCCGAGTTCGAGCCCTCCATCCACCGGATCGCCGACGAACTGCTCGACGAGTGCGAGCGCACCGCGCGGGAGGGCGACGGCACCGTCGATCTGATCCGGGGTTACGCCTGTCCGCTGCCGGTCGCCGTCATCCTCGAGATGCTCGGCGTGCCGCCGGAGGACCAGGCGATCTTCCACGAGTGGGCCTTCGGCGTGGTGGACCGCGGCGGCGGCGCGCGGGGCGGAGTCGGACGGTCCGTCAAACGGATCCGCGGCTACCTGCGCGACATCATCCACAAGAAGCGGCTCAATCCAGGCGATGACCTGCTGACCGCCCTCGTGCGCGCCTCGGATGACGGCGAGCACCTGAGCGAGGATGAGGCCGCGTCGATGGCCTTTATCCTACTTTTTGCGGGTTTTGAGACGACGATTAACTTGGTAGGCAACGGAACCTTGGCGTTGCTGACGCATCCTCAGCAGCGGGAGCGGCTGCGCGCCGAGCCCGGCCTGCTGGACAACGCGGTCGAGGAGCTGATGCGCTACGACGGCCCGGTCGAGTTCGGCACCTGGCGCTTCACCACCGAGCCGATCAGCGTCGGCGGCGTGCGCATCCCGGCCGGGGAGCCGGTGCTGGCCGTGCTCGCCGCCGCCGACCGCGACCCGGAGCGCTTCCCCCAGCCGGACGCGCTCGACCTCGGCCGCGCCGCGACCGGCCATCTCGCGCTCGGCCACGGCATCCACTTCTGCATCGGCGCGCCGCTGGCCCGGCTCGAGGGCCGCATCGGCTTCGAACGGCTGCTCGCGCGATACCCCGAGGTGGCGCTCGCGTCGCCCGCCGAATCGTTGCGCTGGCATTCCGGATTGATCATGCGCGGGCTCTACGAACTGCCGGTGCGGCTCGCCCCGTGAGCACCGAGGGACGGACGACCCGTGCGTTCCGTTCGACCGTTGAACTAGGCTGCCCTACGAAGAGAAATGACAGCTTGACGAAGGAGTACGCACGTGGCGTCCATCGAAGCAGTCGGCGCGCGGGAGATCCTCGACTCCCGCGGGAACCCCACCGTCGAGGTCGAGGTCGCGCTCGACGACGGAGTGATCGCCCGCGCCGCGGTCCCCTCCGGCGCGTCCACCGGTGCCTTCGAGGCCGTGGAGCTGCGCGACGGTGATAGCGCGAGGTACAACGGCAAGGGCGTGACCAAGGCCGTGCTCGCGGTGCTCGACGAGATCGGCCCGGCGCTGATCGGCTTCGACGCGCACGAGCAGCGGCTGGTCGACCAGGAGCTCAAGGACCTGGACGGCACCCCGAACAAGAGCCGGATCGGCGCCAACGCGATCCTCGGCGTCTCCCTCGCGGTCGCCAAGGCCGCCGCCGAGTCGGCCGGGCTCCCGCTGTTCCGCTACCTCGGCGGCCCGAACGCGCACCTGCTGCCGGTGCCGATGATGAACATCATCAACGGCGGCGCGCACGCCGACTCGAACGTCGACATCCAGGAATTCATGATCGCGCCGATCGGCGCGGAGACCTACGGCGAGGCGCTGCGCTGGGGCGCGGAGACGTACCACGCGCTCAAGTCGGTGCTCAAGGGCCGCGGCCTTGGCACCGGTCTCGGCGACGAGGGCGGCTTCGCCCCGAACCTGGACTCGAACCGGGCCGCGCTCGACCTGATCCTCGAGGCCATCGAGAAGGCCGGCTACACCCCGGGCGAGGACATCGCGCTGGCCCTGGACGTGGCCGCGACCGAGCTGTTCAAGGACGGCGTCTACGAGTTCGAGGGCTCCAAGCTCTCCGGCGCCGACCTGTCTGCCTACTACGGCGAGCTGGTCGCCAACTACCCGCTGGTCTCCATCGAGGACTCGCACAGCGAGGAGGACTGGGACGGCTGGAAGTCGGTCACCGACCTGCTCGGCACCAAGGTGCAGCTGGTGGGCGACGACCTGTTCGTCACCAACCCGGAGCGCCTGACCCGCGGCATCAAGGGCGGCCAGGCCAACGCGCTGCTGGTGAAGGTGAACCAGATCGGCTCGCTGTCCGAGACCTTCGACGCGGTCACCCTGGCCCACCGCAACGGCTACCGGACGATGATGTCGCACCGTTCCGGCGAGACCGAGGACACCACGATCGCCGACCTGGCCGTCGCGATGGAGTGCGGCCAGATCAAGTCCGGCGCCCCGGCCCGGACCGACCGCGTGGCCAAGTACAACCAGCTGCTGCGCATCGAGGAAGAGCTCGACGACGCCGCCCAGTACGCGGGCCGTACGGCCTTCCCGCGCTTCGGCGCGTAACCGGAATAGCATGGTGGCGCGTCCTTCGGGGCGCGCCATCGTTGTCTGGAGCGCTAGTTCTGAGGGGGTGTCAGGAAGGATGACGGACAAGCGGACCGAGGCGAAGCCGAAGCAGCCGAAGCCCGCCGCGCAGGAGTCGAGGCTGGGCCTCGTCCCGCCCTCGCGCACCGCCGCGCCGACCGCCCCCGCCTCCGCGCGCCCCAAGGCTCCGCGGCCCGCGGCACGTCCGCCGAAGCCGAGGTTCCGGCTCACCCGACGGGCCACGATCCTCGTGCTCGCCCTGTGCGCGGTCGTCGTCACGATCGCCTACCCGCTGCAGGAGTACCTGGCGCAGAGCTCCCAGCTGAACGGCGTCAACCAGCAGAACGCCCAGCTCAGCAAGAAGGTCGACCAGCTTCAGCAGCAGATCTCGCTGTGGAGCGACCCCGGCTACGTGGCGATCCAGGCGCGCGCCCAACTGCACTATGTCAAGCCCGGCGAGGAGGGCTTCACGCTGCCAGGATCCACGATCGGCGGCGAGCAGCTCGGCATGCCCACCACGACCTCCTCGCCCTGGTACGACACGCTGTGGGGCACCGTGAGGTCCCCGTCCACGACGCCGACCAGCACGTCCACCAGCCGGTAGTACCGTAGAGCGGGTGAATAGCGTGCAGAGCGCGGCCGTGGACGCCGTGGACCCCAGGGACATCGCAGCAGTCGAGGCCCAGCTCGGACGGGCCCCGCGCGGTCTGCGCGCGGTGGCGCACCGGTGCCCCTGCGGCCGGCCCGACGTCGTCGAGACCGCGCCGCGGATCAAGACCGAGCGCAATCCGGACGGCGAGCCCTTCCCCACGCTCTACTACCTGACCTGCCCCAAGGCCGCGTCGGCGATCGGCACGCTGGAGGGCGGCGGCCTGATGGCCGAGATGACCGAGCGGCTGCGCACCGACCCGGAACTCGCCGCGAAATACCGGGCCGCGCACGCGGACTACATCCGCCGCCGGGACGCCATCGAGATCCTGGCCGGTTTCCCCAGCGCCGGCGGCATGCCGGACCGGGTCAAGTGCCTGCACGTGCTCGTCGCGCACTCACTCGCCGCCGGGCCGGGAGTCAACCCGCTGGGTGACGAGGCCCTCGCGCTGCTGCCGGAGTGGTGGCGCAACGGTTCCTGCGTGACCGACGCGGAATTGTCTGATCGTCTAGCAGAGGAGCCGAGTCGATGACCTCAAAGCGCGTGGCGGCAGTGGACTGCGGCACCAACTCGATCCGTCTGCTGGTGGCCGACCTCGACCCGGAGACCGGCGCCGAGACCGAGCTCGACCGGCGGATGGAGATCGTCCGGCTCGGCCAGGGCGTGGACGCCACGGGCCGGCTCGCCGACGAGGCACTGGCCAGGACCTTCGCCGCGTGCGAGGGCTACGCCAAGGTCATCAGGGAGTTCGGGGCGGGCGAGGTGCGCTTCGTGGCCACCAGCGCGACCCGGGACGCGAGCAACCGCGCCGAGTTCGTCGCGGGCGTGCGGGCCAGGCTCGGCGTGGAACCCGAGGTGATCTCCGGCGACGAGGAGGCCAACCTCTCCTTCCGCGGGGCCACCCGGGCGCTGGCCGGGGACGGCTCCGACCACCCGACGCCCTACCTCGTGGTGGACATCGGCGGCGGCTCGACGGAGTTCGTGCTCGGCACCGACAACGTGCTGGCCGCGCGCTCCGTGGACGTCGGCTGCGTGCGGATGACGGAGCGTCACCTCAAGTCCGACCCGCCGACCCTGGCCCAGATCACCGAGGCCAGGCGGGACATCGACGCCGGGATCGACCTCGCCGCCGAGACCGTGGATCTGGCCCGGGCCAAGACGCTCGTCGGGCTGGCCGGCTCGGTCACCACGGTCGCCGCCGTCGCACTCGGCCTCGAGCAGTACGACCGCTCCCGGGTGCACCTGGCCCGGATCCCGGCCGACGTGATCCGGCAGACCGCCGCCGACCTGCTGGCGATGAGCCGCGACCAGCGTGCCGCGAACCCGGTGATCCATCCGGGCCGGGTGGACGTCATCGGCGCCGGCGCCCTGGTGCTCTCGCGGATCGTGGACCGGCTCGGCCTGCCCGAGATCATCGTCTCGGAGCACGACATCCTGGACGGGATCGCGTACAGCCTGCTCGGTTAGCCGGCCCACTCGCCGCTGAGGTAGAGCAGCGCCACGCCGACCGCGAGCGAGCCGCTGACCGCGAGCGCGGCCCCCGTGACCCACCAGCGCTTTCCGGCCAGCCAGATCGCGGCGCCGACCCACAGCGGCCACCACAGCAGCATCTCTCTCGGGATCGACTGGTAGTACGTCGAGGTGATCAGCGTGAACACCGAGATGCCGATGTAGGTGAGTTCGGCCCAGCGTCGCCGCCAGCCCAGCCAGACGATCGTGGCGACGCCGACGATGGCGGCGAGCAGTTCGAGCCGGAAGGCCCACTCGTCGAAGGTGCCGACCCCGGCGAGCCCTCCGCCGCCGCCAGAGCCGGTCACGGCGGACGAGGTGCCGCCGCCGACGTGCTGGGTTCCGGTGCTGCCGCTGTTGCCGCCACCATTGCCGCCGCCGGGGAAGCCGTTGTTGCTGCTCGTCGTACCGCCGCTGGTTCCCGAGTTCCCCCCGGGACCGCCGGACCCTCCGGACCCGCCCTGGAAGCCCCCGCCGCTGCCCGTGCTCCCCGTCGTCGTGGTCGACCGCTGACCGCCCCCACTTCCGCTACCGCCGAAGCTGCCGCCTCCGCCGCCGAAGCCCGAGCCGAAGGCGTTGTTCCAGGACGTGCGCCATGACGAGATCGGGTTGGTGAAGGACCGGGACCAGCCGCGCTTCTCCGCGTGCAGCCAGTCCAGCCAGTCGCCGGTGATGTCCTTGAGGTACGCCGCGTACGCACCGGCCGAGGCGATCGGCAGCAGCAGCGCGGGCGAGCGTACCCAGTCCCGGCGCGAGGGTCGCGAGGTCAGGAACATCACCGCGATGCCGGCGAGCACGAACAGGCCGTTGATCCGGATCGTGCAGGCGAAGGCGAGCAGGATCCCGGAGCGCACCCACTGCCCCTTGCGCGCCGCGAGCCAGGCGGGGACGGCGAAGGCGAGGAAGAGCGACTCGGTGTAGCCGACCGCCAGGAAGACCGCGGCGGGCGCGCACACCAGCAGCAGGACGGCCGTCCGCGAAGCCCGCAACCGGGTCTTCGGATCGGCGTCCGGGTGTCGGCGGTCGTACTCGAACTCCGTCAGCCGGGCCAGCGCGACGACCGCGACTCCGCCCGCGACGAGCGAGAGCAGCAACCCGGCCACGGCCCAGTTGCGCACCACGAAGTACGTCAGGCGCAGCGCCATCGGATAGCCGGGCAGGAACGCGGTGATGTTCTCGTCGTAGGACGGGCCCTTGCCGCTGGTGTAGCCGTACTCGGCGATCGTCAGATAGCGGTACCAGTCCCAGTGCTGCCACAGGTTCAGCCAGGACGAGGACTTGCCGCTGGACGTCGCGTACCTCGAGTAGAGACTGATCAGCAGCAGGACGGCGCGGGTGATCACCCAGACGCCCAGCGCGGTCCGGTCGACGGGTCGCAGCCGCCAGCGACTAGGCGCTGTTAGCGGATTTATCGTACCGGCCTGCTGGGGCGAATGGGGGGACACGGACGTAGGTATGCTCATCGATTCACCGATCGGGGGACGGATAACGCCTCGTCAACGACGCTAAGATGGTCCGATGAGCGGGAAATGAGAAGCCTGGTCAGGCGTTCCTTATTTGTCAGACTGAGCTCCCTTAGTCACCGCATAGCCGCGCGTGCAGATGCTCGTCGTGCCAGGCGCCGTCGGCATAGCGGAAGGACTGGCGCAGCGTGCCCTCGTGCGCGTACCCGGCCTTCGTGGCGACGCGGCAGGACCCGGGATTGAGGACGGAGTGCCGCAGTTCGATCCGGCGCAGGTTCAACCCGCCCGCCTGCTTCGGGCTGAAGGCCCAGCGGCTGAGCGCGCCGAGCGCGAGTGTCGCCAGGCCGTGGCCGCGCCAGCGCGGCAGGATCCAGTAGCCCGCCTCGCCGATGTCCTCGCCCTGACCCTCGAACACCGCCGCGGGGCCGACGGCCCGCAGCATGATCGCCCCGATGAGCTCATCCCCGTCGGCCGTGGTGATCGCGAAGCCGGCGCGCAGCGCGAAGTGCCACCGATCGTGGTTCCAGTCCACCCACTGCCCGACGTTCTCGCTGCTCGGCACGACCGCGCCGTACCTGCCCCAGCGCCGGATCTCCGGGTCGGCCCAGCCGCGCACGAGCACGTCCGCGTCGCTGCGCCGCCACGGCCGCAGCGACAGCCCCGACTCGCTGATCTCCGGCTGGTCCATACCCGGCTTTCTCCCTCGTGGCCCGCGTCGCGTCCCGGCTTGCCTATTGAAGCCTTAAGAAGTGGAGCGCGCACTGTCATTGAGCCGCCCCGGTCGCTTACGATGACATATCGACCGGTCGACGCCGGTCGGCTCAGGCTGCGTCCACACAAAGGCTGCGTCCGATTTTCTAGCAAGGAGCCGTTCCCAAAGTGCCTGCCCTCTTCGACAAGGTCCTGCGCGCCGGCGAAGGGAAGATCCTTCGCAAGCTGGCCAAGACGGCCGAGCTCATCAACTCGATCGAGGACGACTTCGTCGACCTCACGGACGACGAGCTGCGCGCCCTCACGGACGAGTACAAGCAGCGCTACCAGGACGGCGAAACGCTGGACCAGCTGCTCCCCGAGGCCTTCGCCACGGTGCGCGAGGCGGCGAAGCGGGCCATCGGGCAGCGCCACTACGACGTTCAGCTGATGGGCGGCGCCGCGCTGCACATGGGCAACATCGCCGAGGCGCGCACCGGCGAGGGCAAGACCCTCATGGGCACGCTCCCCGCCTATCTCAACGCGCTGGCCGGCGAGGGCGTGCACATCGTCACCACGAACGACTACCTGGCCGAGCGCGACTCGGAGTGGATGGGCCGGATCCACCGCTTCCTGGGCCTGACCGTCGGCTGCATCCTGGCGAACATGACGCCGGACCAGCGCCGCGAGGCGTACAACTGCGACATCACCTACGGCACGAACAACGAGTTCGGCTTCGACTACCTGCGCGACAACATGGCCTGGGACAAGGCCGACCTCGTGCAGCGCGGCCACTTCTTCGGCTGCGTCGACGAGGTGGACTCGATCCTGATCGACGAGGCCCGTACCCCGCTGATCATCTCGGGCCCGGCGGACCAGGCCACCAAGTGGTACGTGGACTTCGCGCGGATCGCGGCGCGGCTGGCCCAGGACACCGACTACGAGGTGGACGAGAAGAAGAAGACCGTCGGCATCCTGGAGCGCGGCGTCGAACGGGTCGAGGACCTGCTCGGCATCGACAACCTCTACGAGTCGGTGAACACCCCGCTGGTCGGCTACCTGAACAACGCGATCAAGGCCAAGGAGCTGTTCAAGAAGGACCGCGACTACGTGGTCATGAACAACGAGGTCATGATCGTCGACGAGCACACCGGCCGCATCCTCGCCGGGCGCCGCTACAACGAGGGCATGCACCAGGCGATCGAGGCCAAGGAGGGGGTGGAGATCCAGAACGAGAACCAGACGCTGGCCACCATCACCCTGCAGAACTACTTCCGCCTGTACGACAAGCTGGCCGGCATGACCGGTACCGCGCTGACCGAGGCCGCCGAGTTCCACCAGATCTACAAGCTCGGCGTGGTCCCGATCCCGACGAACAAGCCGATGATCCGCGCGGACCGGCAGGACCTGATCTACATGACCGAGGAGGCCAAGTTCAAGGCCGTGGTCGCGGACATCGAGGCCTGCCACGGCGAGGGCCAGCCGGTGCTGATCGGCACCGTCTCGGTGGAGAAGTCCGAGTACCTCTCCCAGCAGCTGCGCAAGCAGGGCATCCCGCACGAGGTGCTCAACGCGAAGTACCACGAGCGCGAGGCGCAGATCATCGCGCAGGCCGGGCGCAAGGGCGCGGTCACCGTGGCCACCAACATGGCCGGTCGAGGCACCGACATCAAGCTCGGCGGCAACGACGAGGCGCTGGCCGAGGCCGAGCTCCAGCAGCGCGGCCTGACCCGGACGGACACGCCGGAGGAGTTCGAGGCGGCGTGGTCCGAGGCGCTGGAGAAGGCCAAGAAGGCCGTGGCCATCGAGTTCGAGGAGGTGCGCGAGGCGGGCGGCCTCTATGTGCTGGGCACCGAGCGGCACGAGTCCCGCCGGATCGACAACCAGCTGCGCGGCCGTGCCGGACGCCAGGGCGACCCGGGCGCCTCCCGGTTCTACCTCTCGCTGGGCGACGACCTGATGCGCCTGTTCAAGGCCCAGATCGTCGAGCGCGTGCTGGCCGCGGCGAACGTGGCCGACGACGTGCCGATCGAGTCCAAGATGGTCACCCGCGCGATCCAGTCGGCGCAGAGCCAGCTGGAGCAGCAGAACTTCGAGATCCGCAAGAACGTCCTGAAGTACGACGACGTCATCAACAAGCAGCGCACGGTGATCTACGCCGAGCGGCTG
>Ga0302314_10008605_pt1 | contig 18139 bp, 14 predicted proteins | sample III_Palsa_N2_3_FD_200533 | JGI IMG/M metagenome (GOLD analysis project Ga0302314, IMG submission 200533) | Peat permafrost microbial communities from Stordalen Mire near Abisko, Sweden - III_Palsa_N2_3 | ecosystem: Environmental > Terrestrial > Soil > Palsa > Peat permafrost | place: Sweden...
ATTCGGCTGGCTGGTGCCGCTGGTGCCGCCGGCGGTGGTGTTTCGCGGGCAGCTCGAAACCCTGCTGCGGGACCCCGGGATGGCGGAACTGCTGGCCGCCGCACCGGTATCGCTCCGCCGCCCGCTCCGGTCGCTCTGCTGGATGCTGCGGGTCGAACCGCCGAAAATCCTGGCCCGGCCGGCAGGACCGGCCCAACCCCGCAAGCCCCGGCCGCCGCGTCCCAGGCGGGAACCGCTGCCGCCCTACCGTCCGCCCACGCCGCCGGATGCGCCCGCCTGGATGCAGAACTGGCCGCCCTCCCGAACCCGATGGTTCTCCCGCACCCGAACCCGCAGCCCACCCCGAAAAGCCTGAGCGCACCCCGGCGCATCCGCACGCCCTTGTTGTTCCGTTAAAATAACGAAAACCGGCCGGGTCAGAGCGGCCGCGCCATGTCCAGCAGCGGCCCGAGTTCGATGTCGGTGCCGTCGAACAGCAGGACCGAGCGGTGATGCACCGGCTCCGCGGCCGCGAAGTCGAAGGCGGAGAGCGGTGCCGCGAGTGGCGCCGCCAGCGGCATCTGCGCCACCACGCCGCTGGAGTCCGCGTAGCTCAGCCGTTCGCGGTCGAGCCGGATCACCACGCGGACGAACGGATTGCCGTGCAACAGCAACGACCCGGACACGGCCGCCTCGGCGCCACCGGCCACGCCGACGGCAGCGCCAAGCGATGGCCCAGCCGTCAGGCGCAACGCCAGATCCCGCTGCGCCGCGCTGAAGAACCGCAGCAGGTCGCAGGGCCGGTCCGGCGCCGTGGGCAACGACCCCTCCCAGACCAGCGTCCCGCCTTCGGCCGGCGGCCATGCCAGCCCGGTGCCCTCCGAGACGGCGGTGTCCGCCGCCCGCGTGGCCGGTGCGTCGCCGGTCGGGATGTAGCTGGTCGGCCGCGTCCGCTCCTCAAGCTGCCAGCAGGTGGAGAACACGGTGGCCCCGGCGTCGCCTTCGACTGTCAGCGCGGGGTGGGCGACGGTGCGCGCCTCCGGCACCAGCGCGGCGCACCAGGTCCGCTGCCAGCAGTCGCGGCGCGCCAGATCGGCGGGCACGGCGCCGACGCTGTAGAAGCCGCTGAACACCGCCTCGACCCGGGTGCCGCGGAAGCTGGCCGGCACCCACACATAGAGCGACATGCAGATGATCGTCTCGGGCGTGATGCCGCCGGGAATGAAGCGATGGAACACCATGTCCTCGCCTTGCCGGGCGCGGCGATGGCGCATCACCACCGCCCGATGGCGCAACGGCGGCACCTCCCGCGACGGATCGCTCCAGGCGTCCTCCCACGGCGCCCAGCCGCCGGCGAAGTCGTCTGCGCCGGTCAGCAGGTTGGCCGACGCGGGCTCCAGCAGCAGGCCGATCGGCTTGCCGAGCGGCGTGTGGTCGAAGCGCGGATCGTCGGGTTCGGCGAGGTGCAGGCGGGCATGGGCGTCGATCCAGGCGCCGGGACTGGCGCGGCCGATCCGCAGCAGCCGGCCGAGCCCCGCCTCCGGCAGCACGGCGCCATCGACGCGGCTGAGCACGACACGGCCACGGGTCAGGTCGAGCCGCAGCCGCGGCGGCGCCTGCGGGGCGACGGCGACGACATCGGCCGCCGGCCGCTCGCCGCTGCGCCACAGTCGGTGCGCGGCGCGGCAGATCGTGCTCCAGCACTCCAGCGAGATCCGGTGCGCGTTGGCGTAGGGCGCGAACTGGTCGATGTAGCCGCGCAGCAGCCTGGGGCCAAGCCGCTCCACCGTGCCGGCCTGCTCCGGCGTCGTCGCGGGCACGACCCAGAGCAGCGTGGAGGCGCCATAGCGGCCCATCGCCGCCACCAGGTCCTCGATCTCCGCCTCGGAGTGCGGCGCGTTCGACTTGCGCACGAACAGCCGGTCCGCCTGCTCCAGATGGTCGATCAGGGCCTCGCGTAGCAGGCTGTTGCGCCGCGACAGCACGCGGGCGACCTGTTCCGGCGCCATCGTGCTCGGCAGGACACTGGAGTGGTAGCCCCAGCCGTAGCGCCGCATGCGGCCGTCGTACGCATCCGCGCGCTCGATGATCTCGACGTCCTCGACGCCCTCGAAGCGGCAGGTGAGGGCATCGAGCAGGCTCGGCAGCGTCGCGAACGCCCAGCGCAGCAGCCCGTATGGCTCGGCGCCGTAGCGCCGCTGGACCAGCCCGAACTCGCAGTTGTCGCCGATGCTCTCGAAGTCCGTCAGCAGCGTTTCGAGCGGCGGTTCCTGCGCGTCGGGCCGTGCCAGCACCTCGTTCCTCCTTCCGTCGCGCGGGGCGTCCGCCGCGGCCTATGCGGGCCGGTGCGTCAGCGCGACCTCGCGCCACCAGATATACAGGCCGGCGCCCACCAGGATGGCGATGCCGCCGAAGGTCCATGCATCCGGAATCTCGCCCCACAGCAATGCGCCGAACAGGGTGGCGTGGATGATGGCACCATACTCGAACGGGGCGATCAGCGTGGTCTCGCCGGAGCGGTAGGCGTCGGTCATCAGCAACTGCGCCGCCGCCGTCGCGAGGCCGGCGGCGATCAGCAGCGCCGCGTCGAGCGGGCCCGGCGTCACCCACCCCGGCAGCGCCAGCACCAGCGAGAGCACGAGGCTGCCGAGGCAGTACCACAGCACGATGGTCGCGTTACGCTCGCCGGCGTCGCCGAGTTTGCGGATCGTGATCATCGTCAGCGCCCAGGAGACCACGCCGGCCAGCACCAGCAGCACCGCGTCGACCGGCGTGTCGGCAGCGGCAGCGTGCCAGGGACGGACCACCATCAGCACGCCGACGAGGCCTGCGAGCACCGCGCCGCCGCGCCGCCAGCCCACCGTCTCGCCGAGCAGCGGCACCGACAGCAGCGTCAGGAACAGCGGCATGGCGAAGCCAAGTGCCGTGACGGTGGCGAGCGGCAGATGCACGTAGCCGTAATAGCCCGTGGTCATGGCGATGAAGCCGAGCATCGTGCGCAGCGCATGCGCGGCCGGGCGCGGGGTGCGCAGCGCCGCCAGCACGCCGCCCTGCCGGCGCAGCACCGCGATCATCACCAGCGCGATGACGACGCTGCGGAACACCACCATCTCGAACGTCGGGATCGCCGACCCCTTGGTCGCCTTGATCAGCGCGGCGGCGACGGCGAAGCAGAACCCTGCCCCGAGCACGCCCAGAATGGCGCGGCGACGGATGGCGGCGGGTGCGGCATAGGCGGCCGATGCCGCAACGGATGACATGGGGCCGGACCGTAGGCGTTTCGGGACGGGCAGGTCCAGGGGTGCGCTGCCACGTGCACCAGGGTGACGGCTCGTGCCGGATCGGGCCTGATGCGAGATGGACGCGCCCCAGGACTGCCGTCAGCGGCGCCGGTCAGACCCTACCCTTTGCACCGGAGCCGCCCATATCGCCCTCAGGTTTGAGCCGGTCCCGATCGCGCAGGCGGCGCATTTCAACCAGTTGCCAAATCAGCAGGATGGGGGCGCCGATCGCAATGTCCCTGGCGCGTCGCAGCAGGGACACGCCAATCGAGATCTCTGGAGGAATGCCGAACAATGCGCCGACTCCGGCGTAGCCGGCCTCTTGCACGCCTGCGTAACCCGGAACCATAAAGGCCGGAATCAGCAGCGCATGCAGCAGCGCCTCGATCGCCAGAGCTGCCGTGACGTCGATATCCGATCCCAGAAGCCGGAAGGCGATCCAGTTGCCGAAGCCTTTGCAGAACCACCCGACGAGGTGGACGGCGATACACAGCGCCATCCGGCCTGTGCGGCAGTACATCGCGGCGAGATCATTCTCGGATGCCACGTCGTGTTCGCTGCGGCCAGCGAACCAATCGTCGTTGATTTTGCGCCCGAACCGTATAAAAAGCGGCACCAGTCCCTTCTGCAATCGAAGGACCGCGGCGCCCGCAACCAATGCCAGTACAAGACCGATCGTTATCGGCCTGGTTAGCGACTGGTCCGCTGAGCGGGCCAACAGGACGAGAAGCCCAGCGACCGCAAACACGATTTCGGCCAGGAACTCGGCCGTGAGGTCCACAACCATCGAGAGGGTGGCAACGGACCAGGAGATGCCGCGCAATGTGGCGGCTCGGACACCCAGCACGAAGCCGCCGACCATTGAGAATGGCAGGCAGCTGCCGGCGGAATCCCGGACGATCCGCCCCCAGACGAATGGGGCGAGATGGCGGCCGCCATTGAGCGGCGCGGCAACCCGCCAACCGATCCCAAGAACAATGATCGTGAAGAGCTGCCAAGCGCAGAACAGCGCGAATCTCTCTCCGCCAACCGAAAGCATCGCGCTTCCGATGGGGCTGAAACCGTACCATCCAACCAACAGGGTACTGAACAAGAGGCCGGCGATACCGATCGCAATTGACAGAGTTTTCAATGGGTTCTCGAGTCGATCGCCACAAAGGTTGATGGTCGCACAGGCGCTTGGCGCTTTACGCCAATTGAACGCTCATGACGAGGGAAATGGAGGTGGCTTTGAGTAAGACATCGTCGCGCCGCGCGGCGGGGGGGAAGGCTTGACCGTGCTCGCCGAGGTCGTCGCATTCCTGGCAGTCCTCGCAGGCATGCAATGTCTCGCGGGCTGGATCGCGGTCGCGTGCTTTGTCGCGCGCCCGCATCCGGCGCCGATGGAGTACCCGCCCGTTACGATGTTGAAGCCGCTATGTGGGGCAGAACCGCTGCTGGAGGAGGCGCTTGCCTCGTGCTTTGGCCAAGTTTACCCGACGTTTCAGATCGTGTTCGGCGTTCGTGACGAGGCTGATCCGGCGCTGGCGGTCGTGCGAAGGCTGCAGGCCCGATTTGCGGAGTGCGACATCGCGATCGTGGTCGATCCGACGTTGCACGGGCCGAACAGGAAAGTCAGCAACCTCATCAATATGCTGCCATCTGCCCGATATGACGCGCTGGTGATCTCGGACAGCGATCTGCATCTGTCGCCCCACTACCTTGGGCGGCTCGTGGCAGAGCTGGAAAAATCCGGCACTGGACTCGTCACCGCTGCATATGTCGGCCTGCCGCCAGCCGAGCTTGGATGGCGGGCAAAGCTCGGTGCGACGCAGATTACTCACAACTTCATGCCGGGCGTGTTGTTGTCGCGCGCGCTGAGACGGCAGGATTGTCTCGGCAGCACCACAATGCTGCATCGCGATACACTTGCCCGGACCGGGGGGTTGCACACCCTGGTTCACCTCCTGGCCGAAGACAATGTCCTGGGACAGCGTGTTCGTGATCTTGGGTTGTCCATTGGTCTTGCCGACACCGTGGTCGTCGCCACCGTGCCGGAGCCCTCGCTCCGGGCGCTGTGGCACCATGAAATGCGTTGGACGCGGACCATTCGGGCGTCGGCACCGTTGGCCCTCGCTGCGTCGACTCTGCAATATCCACTTTTTTGGGCGGCGATGGCGTGTGCGCTTTCGGGCGGGGCTTTCTGGTCCATTGCACTATACGGCGGCAGTTGGGCGGTTCGGGTGGCGTCTGTGATGGGAATCGACAGTGCTCTGTGTCGGAAGGCAGGGCGCCTCGCGCCTTCGGCAGCAGCTTGGCTGTTGCCGGTTCGCGATATCCTGTCTGTCGTCGAGATCGGCGCCAGCTACTGGATCGAAGACGTGACCTGGCGCGGCCACAAAATGAAGGCCAACGGGATTGCGGCCAATCCGGTCGTTCCGCAAATGGGCAGCTAGCGGCACCGTTCTCCATCAAAAGACGTAGGCTTGCTCATACCAACCGCCGAAGAACCTCGCCGCCCGGTCACTCCCTCGACATGCCCTCCTCGCCCTCCAACAGCAGCCGCGCCTCCACCACCCCGTCCTCGTCCGGCATGCGGTGGACGACGAAGCCGAGGCTGCGGACGAAAGCCAGCATTGGCGCGTTGTCGGCCAGAACCTGCCCGACGACGGCGGAAACGCCGCGCGCCCGCGCCCAGTCGATCAGCCGCTGCATCAGGTGGCGCGCAAGGCCGCGGCCTTTCACATCGGGCTGCACGACGACCGCGAACTCGCCCTCCGGGCTGCCGACCTCGCAGACGAGGCGCGCCACGCCCACCGTCTCCCCGGTGGTATCGCGTACCGCGACGAAGGCGATTTCGCGCTCGTAGTCCACCTGGGTCAGCCGGGCCATCTGCTCGGCCGAGAGTTCGCGCATGGCGCTGAAGAAGCGGTAGCGGACGTCCTCGGGCGAGAGGCGTTTGAAGAACGCGCCGTGCGCCTCGGCGTCCTCCGGGCGGATCGGGCGGATGGTGAAGGTTTCGCCACGCGCCGCGTAGTGGCCGATCAGTTCGGCCGGGTACGGCGCGATGGCGAGTTGCCCGGCGGGAGCGCCGGACGCGCGTAGCCGGATCCAGGCGTCGGCCACCTGCGTGCCGTCGGCGTCGGCGAACAGCGGGTTGATGTCGAGTTCCGCGATCTCCGGAAAATCCACGACCAACTGGCTGACCCGCACCAGCGTCTTGGCCACTGCCTCGACATTGGCCGCCGGCTGGTCGCGCAGCGGCCCGAGCGCCTGGGCGACATGGGTGCGCTCGATCAGCGCGCGCGCCAGCGGCAGGTTGAGCGGCGGCAGGTCGAGCGCGATGTCGTGGAAGGCGGCGGCGGCCGTGCCGCCCTGGCCGAAGCCGATGGTCGGGCCGAACACCGGGTCCTCACCCACCCGCACCAGCAATTCCCGGGCGCGCCCGACCTGCTTCTGCACCAGCAGGCCGGCGTCGCCGCGGGCCGCCTGCCGCCGCTCCAGCATGGTGAACGCATCACCAAGCGCATCGACGTCGCGCACGTCGAGCACGATGGCGCCGCGCGCGCCCTCCTCCGGCCGCACCGAGCGGCGGCGTTTCAGCACGACGGGATAGCCCATGCCGTACGCGGCCGCGGCGGCCTGCGCGGCGGTGGCGACGCGGCGGGTCGGCACCTGCTCGATATGGTAGGCGGCGAGCACCGCCATCGCCTCGTCCTGCGTCAGCGTCAGCCGGCCGTCGGCGCGGGTGCGGGCGAACGCCGCGCGCACCGCCTGCTGGTCCGGGGCGATGCTCAGCACGGCACTTGGCGGCAGTTCCCGCGCGGCCGCGCGGTTGCGCCGGTGCTGCACCAGATGCAGAAAACCGCGCACCGCCTGCTCGGGTGTCGCGAACACCGCAACGCCGGCCTCGCCCAGCCGGCGGCGGTGCGGCGCGCCGGTGGTTTCGCCCATCGCGCAGACCAGCAGCGGGATGCGGATCGCCTTCGCCGCCGCGGCGATCGCCTCCATCCCGGCCGCGTCCGCGGCGCCCGACGGCGCGTGTACGAGCAGCACGCCACCGACCTCCGGCGCGCCGGCCAGCAGCGAGGCGGTTTCGGCGAGCCGGATCGGGGTGTCCGCCCCAGCATAGACAAGCTGCTCCGAAGCGCGGGCGTCCGGCCGGTAGACGCTCGGCCGCAGCGCGGTCGGCAGGACACTGGCCAGCACCTGCCGCGTCGCCGGCGAGAGCGTGGCGAGCGACAGCCCCTCGCGCAACACTGCGTCGGCCGCCATCCAGGCCGGGCCGATCGCGTTGGTGACGATCGCCAGCGATTCCGAACGCGCCGGCCGGGCCCGGGTGAGGGTTTCCGCGGCGGCGAGCAGGTCCGCCATCTGGGTGACGCAGAGCACGCCGCAGCGGCGCAGTGCGGCTTCCAGCGTCGCGTCGGCCTCGCCCGTCGGGTCGAGCAGCCGGCCGCCGGCGCGGATCGCCACCACCGGGCGCAACCGGGCGGCGGCGCGGGCGGCGGAAAGGAACACGCGGGTATCGCGGATGCGGCGGATGTCCAACAGGATCGCGCCGGTGCCGGGGTCGCGGCAGAGCCAGTCGAGCACCAGCCCAAAGCCGATATCGTCGTTGCCGCCGATGCCGACAATGTGGCTGAAGCCGATGCCGTTCGGCTCCGCCCAGTCGAGCACGGCCCGGCACAGCGCCGCCGACTGCGACACCAGCGCGACCCGGCCGAGGCGCGGCGTGAGGTGGGAGCGGCTGGCGTTCAACCCGATGCCGGGAATGGCGACGCCGAAGGAGCCCGGGCCGACCGAACGCACCCCGGTCGCGGCGCCGAGTTCCCGCAGCCCGCCGGCCATGCCGATGACCACCGCTGCCGTCGTGCCAACGCGGGCGAGCGCGGCAAAAGTCTCCGGCACTGCCGCCACATCGGCGCAAACGATCGCAAGGTCGGCTGCGCCGGGAAGTTCGCCCCCGGTCCAGGCGCCCACGACCGGCCCGGCAAAGCCGCCGGCGCGCACATTGGAAAGCACATGCGCGCCCGCCTCGGTCTCCGTGCCCACGACGAGGACGGAGGCCGGGCGGAGCAAATGTTCCGGCCGGAAGCGGCCGGGCTTGGCGATGCGCGGGACAAGCATGGTGCGGTGCAACATATACCTGCCGCCGAGCCGAGTGAAACAGCGGCGAGGACGGTGGGCCAGTTCGCTGGCGCGACCGCCACATCTTCCTTTCGTTATTGCTTCGATCCCGAGCTGCCTAGAGATTGGCGGCCTCGGCCACAACGCGACTTTGGAGCGCACAATGCGAAGGACACTGGCAGCCCTGGCCTCGCTTGCACTTGCGTCCTGCATGAGCCCGCCGGGCTTCGACTACACCGGGCCGGATGCAGGTGCGGTGATCCTCTCGCTCTCCGCCGACGAGGCCAAGATACCGCTGGCGTCGTATTCGCTCACTCTGCACCGCGCACAAGCGGCGGCTTCGGAAAACGATCTCCTGCTCTGGATGTCACCGTCAGCCAAGCGCGGACCGTTCGAGACGGACTATCTGACAGGGACGCAGATCGATCAGACGCGCGGCACAGCCGTGTATGTCCGCAAGCTCAAGCCGGGAGACTACACTGTTCTGGCCGTGATCTTCGAGAGCCCGGGGCCGAACGTCGTGTGGGCAGGCACCGAGAGGACACATCTCGCGTTCACGGTAAAGCCGAACCAGGCGATCTACCTTGGGAGCTTCGTTGCGCACATCGTCGAACTCGGCAAGACCGACCTGATCGCAACGCCGGTGCAAGGGCAGCCGTCATTGGCGCTGCTATTCACGTTGAGCAGCGAATACGAACGCGACCTCGCGGTCGCGCGCCAGAAGCACCCGGAACTGCACGGCGCGACAGTGTCCGTCCCCGATCCGACCAAGCCGGGGTGGCCGTTCGGGCCTGCGCCTTCGAAGACTTGATCGAAAGCGTGCCTCAGCGAATACAGCCCGCCCTGTCGGGCGTTCGGCAGCAGCAGAGTCAACCCCCGCGGTCGATCGAGCGAAACGATTAAGGCGGTCGCGGCAAACCCATAGCGGCATCGGGACATAGGGTGGGCGCGCGGGCGCGCCCACCCCGCCGCGTCAGGCCGCCTCGTACCCCACGACGCCCTTGACCTCCAAAAACTCGTCGAGCGCCCATTTGCCGTATTCGCGGCCGTTGCCCGACTGCTTGTAGCCGCCGAAGGGCGCCGCGGTGTCCCAGGCGGGGTAGTTCAGATAGACGTTGCCGGCCCGCATCTGGCTGGCGATCTTGCGGGCGTGCTCCAGATCCGCGGATTGAACGTAGGCGGCAAGGCCATAGACCGTGTCGTTGGCCATCTCGATGGCTTCCGCCTCGGTCTTGTACGGCAGGATGGCGATGACCGGGCCGAAGATCTCCTCGCGCGCGATGGTCATGTCGTTGCGCACGCCGGCGAACACCGTCGGGCGGACATAATAGCCGCGGTTCAGGTGTTCCGGCCGGCCGGGGCCGCCGGTGACGAGTTCGGCACCTTCCTCGACGCCGGCCTGGATCAGGCGCTGGATCTTGTTGAACTGTACCTCGCTGACCACCGGGCCGATCACGCTGGAGGCGGCACTCGGGTCGCCGGGGACGAAGGCTTCCGCGGCCGCCTTGGCGATCGCCTTGACTTCCTCGTGGCGGTCCAGCGGCACGAACATGCGGGTGGGCGCGTTGCAGGACTGGCCGGAGTTGCGCATCACGCCGGACACGCCCTTGGCGACGGCCGTCTTGAAATCCACGTCCGGCAGCAAGATGTTGGCCGACTTGCCGCCGAGTTCCTGGGCCACGCGCTTGACCGTCGCGGCGGCGTTGCGCGCCACCTGGATGCCGGCGCGGGTGGACCCGGTGAACGACATGAAGTCGATCCCCGGATGCGCCGACATCGCCTCGCCCACGGTCGGGCCGTCGCCCTGCACCATGTTGTAGACGCCCTTCGGCACGCCGGCCGCGTGCAGGATCTCGGTCCAGATCACCGCGTTGACCGGGGCGACCTCGGAGGGTTTCAGGACCATCGTGCAGCCGGCGGCAATCGCGGGGGCCACCTTGCAGACGATCTGGTTGATCGGCCAATTCCACGGCGTAATCAGGCCGCAGACGCCGATCGCCTCCTTGGCGATCAGCGTGGTGCCCTGCACCCACTCGAAGGCATAGCCCTGCAGCACTTCGATCATGCGCTCCAGATGCGCGCTGCCGGTCCAGGCCTGATCGCTGCGGGCGAAGCTGAGCGGGGCGCCCATCTCGCGCGAGAGCGTGGCGGCGATGTCCTCGTGCCGCTTCCTGTATTCGGCGAGGATGGCGCGCAGCAGATCGAGGCGCTCGGCGCGGCTGGTGCGGGAGAAGGCCGGGAACGCGGCGCGGGCGGCGGCGACCGCCCGGTCCACGTCGGCGGCGCTGCCGACGGCGATCTGGGTGAACGGTTCCTCGGTCGAGGGGTCGATCACGTCGAGCAGTTTCGGCGTGATCGGATCGACCCAGGCACCGTCGATGTAGAATTGCTGTTCATGCGGCACGGCGCGCTTCTCCTTCGGTCCGGCGGGCGCGAGCGGGCAACGGGTCGCGCCCGGATGCCACGTTATATCTGAACGAATATAGCGAAGGAAAGGCCGGGGGCGGCAATTCCGGGTGAAGCCTGTCCGGCTTCGCGCCGCGACGGCGAGGGATGGGCGACGCACGCAGCCCTTTGCTGGCGGCACACGGTTTTGGTGGCCCATACCCTCGTATGCTTGTATCAATGTCCTCCTTTCGTTGAGGAAATTGGTCCCAATGTATCAAAAATATCAATTCGCGGAACGACCGGGCCACGTATGCCCACTGCGGTCCGGCGGCGATCCAAGATGAACGACCTCGCCCCGCCGCCCCCGACCGCGATCACGACGACGATCGCCTTGCGCGCGGGCATGGGGCAGCCGTTCGCGGCCTGGCAATCGCGGTTCACCAGCGCCGCCGCCCAGGCCCCCGGGTTTCTGACCCTCGACATCGCCCCCGCCTTTGCGGGCTCGCCGGACTGGCTGATCATCCAGCGGTTCCGCTCATCCGAGACGCTCGACCAGTGGCGCCGCTCGCCGATGCGCACGCGGATGTTCGCGGACCTCGCGCCGATGCAGCGGGCGGACGGGCCGGAACCCGCCGACGACGCCACCCAGGCACCCGACCCGCTGTCCAGTGTCACCGAAGTCATCACGACCGTCGTGGAACCCGGCAAGGAGCAGATGTTCCAGGCGTGGGCCGAACGCATCCAGGCAAGCCAGGCGACGTTCCCCGGCTACATGGGAACGCTGGTGCAGGCGCCGGTCTCGGCGGAGGCGCCGTACTGGACGACGCTCGTGCGCTTCTCCACACCGGCGCAACTCGACGCCTGGCTCGGCTCGCCCGACCGCCGAAACCTGTTGCAAACCGCGGACGCGAACGTCGCAACCTGGAAAAGCCACCGCTTGCCCAGCCCGTTCGCCGGCTGGTTCCCGGGCGGCGAGGACCGGCGCGCGCCACCGGCCTGGAAACAGACGACGCTGGTGCTGCTGGTACTGTTCCCGGTGGTGATGCTGGAGATCGAATTCCTGAGCCCGTACCTGGCCGGGCAGCATCTGGCGGTCGCGACGTTCATCGGCAACGCCATCAGCGTCTCGCTGGTGTCCTGGCCGCTGATGCAGATCGCCGTGTTCTGCATGCGCTGGTGGCTGCAACCGGCGCCCGCGCATCGCCGGCGCATCGAAGCCCTCGGCGCCGGCACGATGCTGGCGCTGTACGCGATCGAACTGGCGACCTTCATGCTGCTATATTGACGCCTGCAACCAGGACGGAAACACATGACCGACGACGACAGGAAGTTCATGACCCGCGCGATCGAGTTGTCGGAAAAGACCTCGCTGATCGACAGCGCCGGCGGCGTGTTCGGCACCGTCATCGTACAGGACGGCAAGATCATCGGGGAAGGCCGCAACCGCGTGGTCGCGGAGAACGATCCGACCTGGCACGGCGAGATCGAGGCGATCCGCAATGCCTGCAACGCCGCGGGCAGCTTCAAGCTGCGTGACGCGACGCTGTACACCAGTGCCGAACCCTGCCCGATGTGCATGGCCGCGGCCTACTGGGCCGGCATCAAGCGGATCTTCTATGCCTCCACCAACGCGGACGCGCTGGAATACGGCGACTTCGATGACAGCATGATCTACGGCGAGATGAAGAAGCCGATGGCCGAGCGCTCGATCCCGAGCCAGCAGATCATGCGCGCGGAAGCGGTCGAGGTATGGAAGAAGTACAAGAACAAGGCCGACCGCGTGCCGTACTGAGACGCGGACGCGCTGCGGCGACGGCGCCTACAGCGCCAGCCGCAGCCTCGCCCCGACCTCGCCGATGATGCCGCGGCGGAACGCCAGCACGCAGACGATGAAGATGGCGCCCTGCGTCACCGTCACCCAGTCGCCGAACTGCGCGAGGTAGGTCTCCAGCGAGCCGAACACCAGGGCGCCCATCACCGGCCCGAAGATCGTGCCGATGCCGCCGAGCAGCGTCATCAGCACGACCTCGCCCGACATCTCCCAATGCACATCGGTCAAGGTGGCGATGCCGAACACCTGCGACTTGGTCGCCCCGGCGATGCCGGCGAGAAACGCCGAGAGCACGAAGGCCAGCAGCTTGTAGTCGTCGACACGGTAGCCGAGCGAAATAGCGCGCGGCTCGTTCTCGCGGATCGCCTTCAGCACCTGGCCGAACGGCGAGTGCACGATGCGGTGGATGAACAGGAACGCCACCAGGAAGATGCCGGCGACGAGCCAGTAGAGCGCCATGTCGTCCTGCATCGGGACGACCCCGAACAGCGGCGCGCGCGGCACCTGCTGGATGCCATCCTCGCCGCCGGTAAACGAAGCCTCGACGCAGAAGAAATAGATCATCTGCGACAGCGCCAGCGTGATCATGGCGAAGTAGATGCCCTGCCGCCGGATCGCCAGCCAGCCGAACACCAGGCCGATCGCGCCCCCCACCAGGCCACCGGCAAGGATGGCAAGTTCGGCGGAAAAACCCCAGTATTTCGCGGTCCAGGCGGCAACGTAGCTGCCCATGCCGAAATAGGCGGCATGGCCGAGCGACAGCAGGCCGACATAGCCGATCAGCAGATTGAAGGCGCTGGCGAACAGGCCGAAGCACAGCACCTTCATCAGGAACACCGGGTAGAGCAGCCCGGGTGCCACGATGATCAGCGCCACCATTGCCACCAGCCCGACCGCCTGGGCCCGCGTGAAGCCGAAGCCCATCTCAGGCGGCCCTCCCGAACAGGCCGGCGGGTCGCAGCAGCAGCACGATGACCATGACGACGAACACCACGGTCGCCGAGCCTTCCGGGTAATAGACCTTTGTCAGACCTTCGACGATGCCCAGGCCGAAGCCGGTGACGATGGAGCCCAGAATAGAGCCCATGCCGCCGATGACGACGGTTGCGAACACCACGACGATCAGGTTGGACCCCATGTTCGGGTTGACCGAGTTCATCGGTGCGGCCAGCACGCCGGCGAATGCCGCGAGGCCGACGCCGGCGCCGTAGGTCAGCGTGACGAGGCGCGGCACGTTGACACCGAACGCCTGCACCAGCGGCGCGTTCTCGGTGGCGGCCCGCAGGGTGGCGCCGAGGCGCGTCTTCTCGATCAGCAGCCAGGTGACGAGGCACACGACGGCGGCCGCAACCACCACCCAGGCACGGTACAGCGGCAGCACCATAAATCCGAGATTGAGCGGTCCTCGCAGCGCCGAGGGAATCGCATACGGCACGCCGGAACTGCCGAACTCGTTGCGCATCAGCCCCTCGATCACCAGCGCGCAGCCAAACGTCAGCAACAGCCCGTACAGGTGGTCGAGCCCATGCAGCCGCTGGATCAGCAGTTTTTCCAGCACGACACCGAACGCGCCGACGATGATCGGCGCGATCACCAGCGCCGCCCAGTAACCGATGCCGAGATATTGCAACAACCCCCAGGTGACGAATGCGCCCAGCATGAACAGCGCGCCGTGCGCGAAGTTGATGACGTTGAGCAGGCCGAAGATCACCGCGAGGCCGAGCGACAACAGCGCGTAGAACGCGCCGTTGATCAGGCCCAGCGTGAGCTGCCCATACAGCAGGATCAGCGGCTTGCCGAAGATCATCACCATGCGGGTGCGCTCAGGTCTTGATGAAGGCGCAGCCGCCTTCGGCGAGCGGGCGCCACGCCTCGTCGGGTCCGTAGGAGGAGACCTGCTTGTAGAAATCCCACGGCCCCTTGCTCTCCGCCGGCGTCTTCACCTGGAACAGGTAGCTCGGGAACATGGCCATGCCGTCTTCGCGGATGCGGCCCTTGCCGAAGGCGTCGTCGTCCGTCGGCATCGCCTTCATCGCCGCGACCACCGCAGCACCGCTCTGCTTGGCGTTGGCAACGCCGATCTGCGTCACGGCCTTCAGGTAGTGCAGCGTGCTGGCATAGCAGCCGGCGTGGATCATGTTCGGCCAGTTGTTCGGCGTGCGCGGCTTGACGCGTTCGGTGAAGGCGCGGGTGCGGTCGTTGAGGTCCCAGTAGAAGCTTTCGGTCAGCGTCAGCCCCTGCGCGACATCGAGGCCGAGCGCGTGCACGTCGGTAATGAACATCAGCATCGCGGCGATGCGCGCCTGCAGCCCGAATTCCTTCGCCTGCTTGATGCTGTTGACGGTGTCGGCGCCGGCATTGCACAGGCCCAGCACTTTCGCACCGCTCGCCTGCGCCTGCAGCAGGAAGCTGGAGAAGTCGGTCGTGCCGGGGAACGGATAGGCGGAGGAACCGAGCACCTTGCCGCCGGCCGCGGTCACGAAACGCGTCGTCTGCTCCTGCAACTGATGGCCGAAGGCGTAGTCGGCGGTGATGAAGTACCAGGAATCGCCGCCCGAGCGAACGGTCGCGCCGCCGGTGGATTTCGCGAGCATGTAGGTGTCGTACGACCAGTGCACGATGCAGGGCGCGCACTGCTTGCCGGTCAGGTCGGCTGTCGCGGCACCGATGTTCAGGTAAGCCTTGTCCTTCTCACGCGCCACGCCGGCAATCGCCAGCGCGACGGATGAGGTCGGCACGTCGAGAATGACATCGACACCATCGCGGTCGTACCATTGCCGTGCGATCCCGGCGCCGATATCCGGCTTGTTCTGGTGATCGGCGATGATGACATCGACGGAGAATCCCTGCGCCTGGAACTCGGCCACGGCCTGCTGCGCGCAATAGTACGATGACCGGCCGCCGGTGTCGCGGTACGGGCCGGACTGGTCGTTGAGCACACCGATCTTGATCGTGGTCTTGTCTTGCGCGCGCACGCGCCGGACCGGCAGCGCGGCCGTGGCGGCGGCGGTGCCCAGCAGCAGGCGACGAGAAAGTTGCATGATCTTGTCTCCTCCCTTGGCCGCTTCAGGCTTTGATCAACGGGCAGCCGCCGTCCTTGAGCGGACGGAACGCTTCATCCGCCGGCACGGTGGCAAGCAGCTTGTAGTAGTCCCACGGCCCCTTGCTTTCGGCGGGCTTCTTCACCTGGAACAGATAGGCGGGATGGATCTTGCGCCCGTCCTCGCGGATCGATCCGTTGCCGAAGGCGTCGTCGTCCGTCGGCATCGCCTTCATGCGCGCGACCGTCGCCGCACCATCGGCCTTGGCCTGCGCGGCGCCCATGTCGACGACCGTCTTGAGGTAATGCAGCGATGCCGAGTAGTTGCCCGCGTGGCCCATGCCGGGCCGGACGTTCGGGACTTTCGCGTACAGCCGCTCGGAGAACGCGCGCTTGCGGTCGTCGAGGTCCCAGTAGAACGTCGAGGAAATCACCAGTCCCTGCGCGGTCTCCAGGCCGATGCCATGCACGTCGGAGATGAACACCAGCAGGCCGGCGAGCGTCTGGGTGATGCCGAATTCCTTGGCCTGCTTGATGCTGTTGATGGTGTCGGCGCCGGCGTTGGCGATGCCGATCACCTTCGCGCCACTCGCCTGCGCCTGCAGCAGGTAGCTGGAAAAGTCGTTGGTGCCCGGGAAGGGATAGGCCGAGGACCCGAGCACCTTGCCGCCCGCTGCGGTGACGAACTGCGTGGTGTCGCGCTGCAGGGCGTGGCCAAAGGCATAGTCGGCGGTGATGAAGTACCAGCTATCGCCGCCCGCCTTCACCAGCGCACCGCCGGTGGAGTGCGCCAGCATCCAGGTGTCGTAGACCCAGTGGATGGTGTTGGCGTTGCACTTGCTGCCGGTGAGGTCGGAGGTCGCAGCGTTGCAGACGAGGAAGATCTTGTTCTTTTCCTTCGCAACCCCGGAGACGGCGAGCGAGACGCCGGAATTCGGCACATCGAGAATGACATCGACGCCATCGCGGTCGAACCACTGCCGCGCGATACCGGCGCCGACATCCGGCTTGTTCTGGTGGTCCGCCTGCACCACCTCGACGTTCAGCCCGTGCGCAGCCGCGAACTCGGAGACCGCCAGCCGCGTGCAGTCGGTCGACAACGGGCCGCCAATGTCCTTGTACGGGCCGGACAGGTCCGTCAGCACCCCCAGCTTGATCGTCGGCGCCTGCGCGCGGGCGCGCCCGGCCGGCAACACGGCGGCGGCCGCGGCGGCGGCGGAACCCATCAGCTCACGACGTGTCAGGCGCATCGAACGTCTCCTCTGCTGCCGGCCGGGCCGGCTCGTTGATTTGCGGGCGAATCCGGTGCCCGGCGGTAAGTAGAAGCCTATCAGACGCCAAGGTATTCGTGCAGCTTATCCATGGACGTCGCGAGCTGAGCATTCGGGATCATGTCCACCACGTGGCCATGCTCCATCACGTAGTGACGATCGGCGACGGTCGCCGCGAAACGAAAATTCTGTTCGACCAGCAGCACGGTGAAGCCGCGTTGCTTGATCTCGCGGATGGTCCGGCCGATCTGCTGCACGATCACCGGCGCCAGCCCTTCGGTCGGCTCGTCCAGCAACAACAACCGCGCGCCGGTGCGCAGGATGCGGGCGATCGCCAGCATCTGCTGTTCCCCGCCCGAGAGCCGGGTGCCCTGGCTGCGCGCGCGCTCCTTCAGGTTGGGGAACAACGTGTACAGCGTTTCGACATCAAGGCCGCCGGGCGCGATGATCGGCGGCAGCAGCAGATTCTCGGACACCGACAGCGAGGCGAAGATGCCGCGCTCCTCCGGGCACAAGGCGATGCCGGCGCGGGCGATGAGATCGGAGCGCACGGCGATGGTCTCGGCGCCGCGGAACCGCACGCTGCCCGCGCGGCGGCCGACCAAGCCCATGATGGACTTCAACGTCGTGGTTTTGCCGGCGCCGTTGCGGCCCAACAGAGTCACCACCTCGCCCTCGCCGACATCGAAATCCACGCCTTGCAGCACGTGGCTCTCGCCGTACCAGGCGTTCAGGCCGCGCACCTCCAGAAGTGGGGCGTCAGCCATCGGCGCTGCCCAGGTAGGCGGTCACCACGTCCGGGTTGCGCGAGACGGCGGCGTAATCGCCTTCCGCCAGCACGCGGCCGCGGGTCAGCACCGTGATGGTGTCGCACAGCCCTTCCACCACCGAGAGGTTATGTTCCACCATCAGAATCGTCCGGCCCTGGCGGATGCGGCGGATCAGCGCGACGATCCGGTCGACATCGGCGTGCGTCATGCCGGCCGTGGGCTCGTCGAGCAGCATCACTTCGGGGTCGAGCGCCAGCGTGGTGGCGATTTCGAGCGCGCGCTTGCGTCCGTAGGCAAGCTGGCCGGCCGGCATGTCCGCGAAACCGCTCAGGCCGACATCCTGCAGCAGTTCGAGGGCGCGGGCGTTGTAGCGGTCCAGCGCATGCTCGGAGCGCCAGAAGTCGAAACTGCCGCCGCGCCCGCGCTGCAGCGCGACCCGGACGTTCTGCAACGCCGTGAGGTGGGCGAAC
>Ga0302314_10008607_pt1 | contig 18138 bp, 15 predicted proteins | sample III_Palsa_N2_3_FD_200533 | JGI IMG/M metagenome (GOLD analysis project Ga0302314, IMG submission 200533) | Peat permafrost microbial communities from Stordalen Mire near Abisko, Sweden - III_Palsa_N2_3 | ecosystem: Environmental > Terrestrial > Soil > Palsa > Peat permafrost | place: Sweden...
CCAGGTCTGCATGAAGTCGGCGATGTCTTCGGGGCGTCCTTCCGCGGTCAGGTGGCCCGAGAGTTTCGACGCCATCCGCTCGGCATAGGCGCCGACGGTCTCGCCGGGCACGATCTCCCGCACGAAGAGGGCGCGGTCGCCGCCGATCATGGGGCGATCCTCCAGCCCGTCCCGAATCTCGTCCATGGGGAAGGGCTGGCTCAGATCGACGTCGGTGAAGTCGATGTTGAACCGCTCGCCCAGCATGCCGCGCAGCAGCGCCGGATGGATCAGGTCGCGATAAAAGGCCTTCTTGTCCGCAAGCTCCGCCGCCGTCGATGCGATCACGGGCATGAAGCCCGGCAGCACCTTCACCGCGTCGGGCCTGCGGCCCTTGCCCTTGACCAGGGTGCGCAGGTTGGTGCGAAAGGCGCGCCCGCCCTCGACGTCCTTGAAGCCGGCGAAGATGGCCTCCCCGTAGCTCGACGCGAACTCCAGCCCCTGCGGCGACATCCCCGCCTGGATCAGCACCGGATGGCCCTGGGGCGAGGCGGGACCGGCGGCCCAGTGGGCCTTCACCTGTTCGGTCACCTCGTGGGCGAGGCCGTAGCGCGCCTGATGCTCGGGGTGGGCGCCCGAGCCGAAGTTCCGCCCCGCCGCGGCCCCGGAGGTGACCATGTTCCAGCCCGCCCGCCCGCCGCAGAGGTGGTCCACGGCGGCGAACTTGTCGGCGAGGGTACGGGGGCTGTGGTAGGTGGTGGAGAAGCTGGCGGCGAGGCCGATGTCGCGGGTCGCCCCCGCCAGAGCCGCGATCTGCACCAGGGGGTCGAGGGAGTTTATCGACGCCTCGCCGAACACGCCGCCGGTCCGCTCCCGCGCCGCCAGCGTGTCCTCGAAGAACACCATGTCGAACTTGCCCTTGGCGGCTAGGCGGGCGGTCTGCACGTAATAGTCGATGCCGAGGAGCTTTTCGGGCTCGGTCGCGGGATGGCGCCACGAGCCGATGTGGCCGCCCGAGGTGAGCATCCAGAAGCCGAGATGCAGCAGATCGCCCGGCGCTGAGGGATCGTCGCTCATGCCGTCGCATCCGCGCGCGTTGCGGAAAAGCGATTGACCGGCCTGCGAAGGCCAAGCCGAACGCGGAAGTCGCCCGGCGCATAGGCGCTCTGCAAAAGTCCCTCAGCCTGGAGGATGGGCGCGACGTCGCGGGCAAAGGTTTTGATATCATCGAGGGTGCGAGGCTGGAGCAGGAAGCCGGCGCAGCCCGTGTCCGAAAAGCGCTCGGTGAGCACCGCGCCTGTTTGGACCGCCGATCCCAAGGTTATTTGGTGGAAGGTCGGCGCGCCATTCGGCCCAGCTCTTTGATCGCCTCCCGTGCCAATCCACAGGTCTGCGCCGCGTGAGGCCGCGGCCGCCCTCTGCATCAGCACCGGATGGCCTTGCACAGGGCGCGGCGCGTTCAGGGGGCCGTCGACGGTGAAGTGGGCGCCGGCGTGGCGGATGCGGCGCACCTTGCTGCGGTCGGCGAAGACGGAGGCGGCCTTGTCGAACACCAGAGCGTCGTCGTCCCAACTGTTGAACAGCTTCTGCACCACGTCGAGGTGCTCGGCGTCGCGCTCCGCATCGGAAGGCTCGCCGGGGATCGGAACCCAGCCGCACCGTCCGCCGGAGAGGTGATCCATCGACGCCAGCGCCCGCGCCACGTTGAATGGCGCAGAATCCTGCGAGACCGTGGCCACGAGGCCGATTTCTCGCGTCCTCGTCATCAGGAAAGAGGCGATGGAGAGGGCGTCGCGGCCGACCGCTCCAACAGCCCCGCCATCCGGGTCGCCGGTGAGCACGAAGTCCAGCCGGGCGGCCTCCGCCAGCGCCGCCGCCTCGGCGATCTCCGCCAGGGGCAACCCGTCCAGCCGAAGGCCGAGGATCATCCGCCGCTCCGCCATGCTCAGGCTTCCGCCCGCGCCTTTAGATTGCGGAGCCAGAGCGCGTGACCCTCGAACATGCGCTTGGGCATGAACAGGGCCTGCGCGCGGGCGGCGAGGCCGTTCTGGTTCTCCTCGGTCAGCACCCAGCAGCCGCCGGGGCGGGGCTCGATCAGCCAGGCGTGATAGATGTCGAGCAGGGTTCCGGCGCCGCTCCAGGCGATGCGCTCGCAGGGCTCGAACTCCTGCACGGTCGAGCGCACGCCGACGCCGAAGGTGCGCCAGGAGAACTGCGCGCCGGGGGACAGGTCCTGCGCCCCGCCGTCGATCTTCACCGCGCTGCTGTTGGGATACCAGCTCGGCCAGTCCGCCGCGCGGATCAGGCAGGCCCAGACGACTTGCGGCGGTGCGGCGATGGCGATCTCGTTGCTGACCTCGGCCACGACGCGGCCCGGCGCATAGCGGTCCGGCCATCTGATCGGCATATGTCTTCCCCCGTTTACGTCTCGACCATACCGCGCGGGGGCGCGGGCGCTAGGGCTTCAGGGTGATGGAGACGCTCATCGTCTTCTCAAAGCCCGGAGCGACTTCGAACACGCCGGGCTTGGCGCGAAAATCGCCATCGAAGCCCACCGGGTCGGCGATGCCGTGCCAGGGCTCGACGCAGATGTAGCCGCCGCCGGGCTTGGTCCAGACGCCCAGGTAGGGCGTATCGGGGAAGACGATCTCCAGCGACGGCCCAGCCCCGGCGCCATAACGCAGGCGGTCGCTGTTCAGGGCGTCGAAGATCACGGCGTCATTGGTGAAGAGGTCGTCGCGCAGGGTCAGGGTCCTGCCCACCACCGGGGTCGGGAGCGCCTCCGGCAACACCACGCCCTCTGTGTTGATTCGCCGGATCGGCGCCGGCTCGTCGTGCTGGAACGTCAGCGCATGGTCGGCGCGGGGTTGGCCGTAGGGCAGAGGCCAGCGCAGGGCGGGATGGAAGCCAAAGCTGGCGGGCAGGGGCGTCTCGCCGGGGTTCTTCACCGTGGCCGCGAGGGTCAGGGTCGCGCCGTCGATGCTGAACCGCACGTCGAGCTCGAACCGGAAGGGATAGACCGCCCGCGTCGCTTCGCTGTCGCGCAGGCGGAACGTCGCGGACGCCGCCGACGCCTCCGCCACCTCGAACAGGCTGTGGCGGGCGAAGCCATGCTTGTCGAGCTCATAGGTCTTGCCGTCCAGGCGATAGTGGCTGCCTACCAGCATGCCGACGATAGGGAAAAGGATCGGCGCCCGCCCGGTCCAGACCGCGGGATCGCCGTCCCACTGCAGGTCCAGCCCCTCCGCGTCCTTCAGGGTGAAGAGCTGGGCGCCCTTCGGGTCGATCTCCGCGTTGAGATGGGCGGAGGCGATGCGGGTCAGGGCGGCGGCTTTGGTCATCGCTTCCAATAACGCCAAACCCGCCCGTGCGCTGCGTCGCGGCGGAATTTACTATCCTCCGCCCCAAGGCTTCGCTTGAATGGGGAGGCGCACTATATGTTGCTCGTCATATGATCCTGCCGCAGGAGCCCGCCATGTCCATCGATACCGCCCGTCCGCCCGTCTACATCGCGTCCGGCGTGCGCACCCCGTTCGACAAGGTGGGCGGGCCGCTGGCGAGCTACGACGCCATCTCCCTTTCCGTGCCGGTGGCCAGGGCGATGATGGCGCGGCTGGACGGCGCAAAGCCGGACTTCGTCACCTGGGGCACGGTGATCCCCAGCCTTACCTTCTCCAACATCGCGCGGGAGATCGTGATGGACGCGGGGCTCGACGCCTCCATCCCCGCCTTCTCCACGGTGATGGCCTGCTCCACCTCCATGATGGGGGCGTTCGAGGCGGCGGGCATGATGGACGGGCGCTCCCGCAACCTCGCCCTCGTCGGCGGGGTGGAGAGCATGAGCCGGGTGCAGATCGGCCTCTCCCCCAATCTGTCGGACTGGCTGCGCGGCTTCATGGCCGCCCGCACGATCCCCGAAAAGCTGCAACATCTCTCCAAACTCAATGCGAAGGACGCCCGCCTGTGGATTCCCAAGGTGGCCAACCGCACCTCGGGCCTCAGCATGGGCGAGCACACCGAGATCACCGCCAAGGAGTGGGCCATCACGCGCGAGGAGCAGGACCAGCTGGCCCTGAAGAGCCATCAGGGCGCGGTGCAGGGCTGGGAGAGCGGCTTCTTCGACGACCTCGTCATTCCGGTGGGCGACGCGGCGAAGGACAATATCCCGAGGAAAGACACCTCCTACGAGCGGCTCGCCAGGCTGAAGCCCGCGTTCGATAAGACCTCGGGCAAGGGCACGCTGACGGCCGGCAACTCATCGCCCCTCACCGACGGGGCGGCGGCGATCTGGGTGGGATCGGAGGCCGGCATGGCGCGCCTGCCCGCCGGCACGCCCAGGGCGCGGCTTGTCGACTACGAGGTCTCGGCGGTGGATTTTCGCAAGGAGGGCCTCCTGATGGCGCCGGCCTTCGCCGTGCCGCGCCTCCTCGCCCGACACGGCCTGACCTATGCCGACATCGACCTGTGGGAAATCCACGAGGCCTTCGCCGCCCAGCTGGCCTTCCACATGAAGGCGTGGGAGGACGCGGCCTTCCTGAAGGACCGGGTGGGGATCGAGCCGACCTTCGGCGCCTTCCCGCGGGACCGGGTCAACCCCAACGGCGGCTCGACGGCGCTCGGCCACCCCTTCGGCGCCACCGGCGCCCGCATCCTTTCCCAGGCCGTGAAGGAACTGGCCGCGATGCCGACGGGCGCGCGGGCGATCGTGAGCATCTGCGCGGACGGAGGGCTGGGGACGGTGGCGTTGCTGGAGAATGGGTAGGGAGGTGAACACCCTATGCCAGCGGAAATCGAGAATGTTGAATCAAGCATTACACCTATAGCGTTTGAAAAAAACATAGCTAAGCTTTGCCGCTAGGTGAAAATGGACAAGTCGAGATGGCTGACGCGACGGCGACACTAAAGCAAATAACAGCGAGTCTTGATCAGTTCGCAATGCAGACGATTGCCGCTCTCGGCCCTCATCAAGCAAGTTTCATGGAGCTTTGGGGCTGGAATATGCCCGGTCTCACTGGACAAGATTTAGCTGATTATATTAGATCCCCGATTAAAATCGTTAATCGCATTGATGCAACATCGTTCAATGATGCAGATGTCGGCCCGATTGACGGCCTTTCCAGTCAGAGTTCAGTATTTAATATTGAACGTTCTTCCTCAAATTCCCGGTGGAAATGCAGCTAATAGTTGGACTGCAATATCAGGCGTAATTATCGCACTAACACAGATATTGGAACGGTACGATGATGTTGCATCAACACCAGAAGAGCTCGCGCAGGTAAAAATATTACCGCGAGAACAGTTAACGGAGCTTCGAAAAATAGAGAAGCGAATTGCAAATCTTCACAACACAAGCGGTGAGCTTGATGTCAAAGTTGATCAGATTAATTCGGCATTTTCCGCTGCAGAAGGTCTACCTGAACAACTTCAAATGCTCGATGACGCCATCCAAAGTTATAGTGATGGAGAAGCAGAATTGGCCAAAACTAAGGTCAAAGTTGATAAAATTTTAGATGATGCCATCGGTCACGTTGCGTCGCTGCAAAACTGGGAACAGCAGGCTGAAGCAATCCTAGCAAAAGCTAACCGCGCATACAGCGCAGCCACCACGCAGGGGTTAGGAAGAGCATTCGCCGATAGAGCGTTGGTCTTAGCGCAAACTACTATGTGGCTTTGGGGCGGTTCTTGTCTTAACGTTGGGTGCAGGCGCTTGGATTACATATCAACGAGTAGATTTCGTTCATAAGTTGATGATGCAGCCAAAAATAAGTTATGGAATTTTGTGGTTAAACGTCACTTTCACAGCCCTCAGTGTATCGGGGCCTGTTTGGCTCGCTTGGCTCCTGACTCGTCAAATCGGACAACGATTCAGATTGGCAGAAGACTATGGTTATAAAGCTGCGGTGGCAAAAGCCTATGAAGGTTATAGGGCTGAGGCGGCAGAAATTGATCCACAACTCACCCAAAAGCTATTTTCTATTGCTCTAGACATGCTCTCAGAACCGCCATTGAGGCTTGTTGAAAGAGACAGCCCCGGTTCGCCCATGCACGACGCTCGAAGTGGAGTTACAAAGTTTTTCAGTCCAAATAAAAATGAAATGATGGGCGGCACCCCGCAGAAAAGCATTACAGCCCGCGAGGACGAGGCCATGTCAACGGAGTGATGCCCACCAAAGTTTTCGTAGGCTTGCAACCAACGTATTATGAAAGCATGACTGGCTTTTGTACGAGCTGGATGAGCCGCTTTCCATTGTCTAATTTGCGATGTCTAGCTCCAGTCACAGCAGACTTGGCCTCCACCCTAAATCCCATCTCAAACTAAATTACAACAGCCACGCTTGCGAGAACAAAAATAGAACGGTAGCGTCGGCGCATGGTCACCCTCACCCTGCGTCGGAAGCTGGAAATCCTGTCGGATGCGGCGAAGTATGATGCGTCCTGCGCGTCGAGCGGGGGGAAGTCGCGGGATTCCCGCAACGGCAAGGGGGTGGGGGCGGTCACCGGCGGGATGGGGGTCTGCCACGCCTATACGCCGGACGGGCGGTGCGTGAGCCTCCTGAAGATCCTGCTCACCAACTTCTGCGTCTACGACTGCGCCTATTGCGTCAATCGCGTCTCGTCCAACACGCCCCGCGCCCGCTTCTCGGTGGAGGAGGTGGTGGGGCTGACGCTGGATTTCTACAAGCGCAACTATATCGAGGGGCTGTTCCTGTCTTCCGGCGTGGTGAAGACCGCCGACTATACGCAGGAGGAGATGAACCGGGTGGCGCGCACCCTGCGCGAGGTTCACGACTTTCGCGGCTACATCCACCTGAAGCTGATCGCCGGGTGCAGCCCCGAGCTGGCGGCCGAGGCGGGGCTCTACGCCGACCGGTTATCCGTGAACATCGAGCTGCCCAAGGACGAGAGCCTGATCGCGCTGGCGCCCGAAAAGGCGCCCGCCACCATCCGCCGCGCCATGGGCCGGGTGCGGTTCGGCATCGAGACCGGCAAGGATCGCTCCCACAAGGGCACGGCGGCGCCGTCGTTCGCGCCCGCGGGCCAGTCGACGCAGATGATCGTCGGCGCCGACGCCGCCACCGACGCCGATATCCTGGTGCGGGCGGACGGGCTCTATGGCTCCTACGGCCTTCGGCGGGTCTACTATTCCGCCTTCTCGCCCATCCCCGACAGCTCCAGCGTCCTGCCGTCCCAGCGCCCGCACATGATGCGCGAGCACAGGCTCTATCAGGCCGACTGGCTGATGCGGTTCTACGGTTTCCAGCAGGGCGAGATCGTGGAGGGGCGGGGCGACGGCATGCTGGATCTGACGCTCGATCCCAAGCTGGCCTGGGCCCTGGCCAACCGCGCGGGCTTTCCGGTGGACGTGAACACCGCCGAGCGCGAGCGGCTGCTGCGCATCCCCGGCCTCGGCGTGAAATCGGTGGACCGGCTGATCGGCGTGCGCCGCTACAAGGCGATCCGGCTGGAGGACTTGGGGCGGCTGTCCGGCTCGGTGAAGCGGCTGCAGCCCTTCGTGATCTGCGCCGACTGGCGTCCGATGATGCTCGACGACGCCAATTTGGAGCAGCGGTTCAGGGCGGTGGCTGAAACGAAGCCCGTCCAGATGTCGCTGTTTTGATGAGGGTTGCTCATGATCAGCGTCCGCCTCGCTTCCCAGACCGACATCGCCGGATGGCGGGACGCCGCCCGGCGCCTGCGCCTCAGCGACGTCCCGCCCGATCACGTCCGCTGGGGCGTGGGCGATGACGCCGGCCTGTTCGCCGACAGCCCCATTCCCGAACCGCCGCCGGGGTTGAGCTTTGCCGCGCCCAAGGGCTTCCTCGACCTCGCCGCGTCGGTGCTGCTGAACCGCGCGGAGGACCGTTTCGACCTGATGTATCGCCTGCTCTGGCGGCTGAAGGACGAGCCGCAGCTTCTGAGCATCCTCACGGACGCCGAGGTGGATCACGCCCAGCGCTACAGGAAGGCGGTCTGGCAGGCCGAGCACAAGATGCACGCCTTCCTCCGCTTCCGCCGGGTCGATCCGCCCCATCCCGTCACCGGCGAGCCCGTGCCTGAGACCGAGGAATACGCCGCCTGGTTCGAGCCGCCGCACTACATCCTGGAGCCGTCCTGCGCCTTCTTCGTGCGCCGCATGGCCAATGTGAAGTTCTCGATCCTCACCCCCTACGCCAGCGCCTATTGGGACAAGGCGGTGCTGCGCTACGGCGACGGGGCTGACGCCTCGCAGGTCCCCGCCGAGGACGCCAAGGAGGGGGACTGGCTCACCTACTTCTCCTCCGTCTTCAACCCGGCGCGGCTGAACCCCAAGGTGATGGTGCAGCACATGGCCAAGCACTATTGGCGCAACCTTCCCGAAGCCGAGCTCATTCCGCAGATGATCGAAACTGCCGGAGCAAGAGCCGCCGCCATGGTCGCCGCCACCCCCACCGTCCCGTCCGAGCGCGCCATGAAGATCGCCGCACGCCGGAGCCGCGACGAGCCGGTCGACGGCGGCATCGCGCCGGAAACCCTCGATATGGTGGCGGCGGGCGTGCAGCACTGTCGCCGCTGCGACCTCTGGCGCGACGCCACGCAGGGGGTGACGGGGGAGGGGCCCGGCCATGCCGCCATCATGGTGGTGGGCGAGCAGCCGGGGGACATGGAGGACCTGCGCGGTCGCCCCTTCGTCGGACCGGCGGGAGAGCTTTTCAACCGGGCGCTGGCCGAGGCGGGGATCGCGCGGGAGACCCTCTACGTCACCAATGCGGTGAAACACTTCAAGCATGAGCTTCGCGGTAAGCGCCGCCTGCACAAGACCCCCGCCGCGGGGGAGGTGAAGGCCTGTCGCTGGTGGCTGAGCAACGAGCTGCGCCTGGTGAAGCCCAAGGTGATCGTGGCGCTGGGCTCCACGGCGGCGACGGCGGTGCTGAAACGCCCGGTGTCGGTGCTGAAGGAGCGGGGCGCGGCGGAGGCGCTGGAGCACGGCGGGCGCGGCTTCATCACCGTCCACCCCTCCTATCTGCTGCGCATCCCCGACGAGGCCGCCCGGCGCGAAGGCTTCAAGGATTTCGTGCGGGATCTGGCGGCCGCCAAGGCGCTGGCTTCAGCCTAGCATCAGGCGTCAGGCGGCCTCGCGCCGGGCGTTGTGGACCTCGGCGGTGATCTCGAAAGAGCGCACCCGCGCCGCGTGGTCGAAGATCTGCGCCGTCACCATGATCTCGTCCGCCTGCGTGCGGGCGATGAAGGCCTCAAGCCCGGCCTTCACCGTGGCGGGCGATCCCACCACGGAGCGCGACAGGGTCTGCTGCAGGAGGAAGTGGGCGGAGGGATCGATCAGCGCCTCGATGTCGTCCACCGGCGGGGGCAGGGGGCCGGGATTTCCGGTGCGCAGGTTGATGAAGGCCTGCTGCAGGGAGGTGAAGAGGCGCAGGGCCTCCGCATCCGTCTCCGCCGCCACCACGTTCAGGCCCAGCATCACATGCGGCTTGGCGAGGTGCTCGGAGGGCTTGAACTGGCTGCGATAGATGTTCAGCGCCGCCTCCATGTCCGCCGGGGCGAAGTGGGAGGCGAAGGCGTAGGGCAGGCCCAGCATGGCCGCCAGCTGGGCGCCATAGGTGCTGGAGCCGAGAATCCACACCGGCACGTCCTGGCCTGCGCCCGGCACCGCCTGCACCATCTGGTTCGGAACGGCGGGCTTGAAGTAGGCCATCAGCTCGATCACGTCCCGCGGGAAGGCGTCGATGTCGCCGTTGAGGTTGCGGCGGAGCGCGCGGGCGGTGTTCTGGTCGGTGCCGGGCGCGCGGCCGAGGCCGAGGTCGATCCGGCCGGGATAGAGGGCGTTCAGGGTGCCGAACTGTTCGGCGATCATCAGCGGCGCGTGGTTGGGCAGCATGATCCCGCCCGCGCCGACGCGGATGGTCGAGGTGCCGCCCGCCACATGCCCGATCACGACGGCGGTGGCGGCGCTGGCCACGCCGGTCATGTTGTGATGCTCCGCCAGCCAGAAGCGGCGATAGCCCAGCCGTTCGGCGTGCTGGGCGAGACTTCGGCTGTTGGCGAGGGCCTGGGAGGCGTCGCCGCCCCGGATGATCGGCGACAGGTCGAGGACGGAAAGAGCGGTCATGGACGAGATATAGGGAGCCCGGCGCGACAATCACTAGTCGCAGCGACTGCACATTTCATCGACCTGCATCCGCTTTATCTATTCGCGGTTCGGCGCGATGCGAGGTGGCGTTCGCGGCCGCCCTCGGCTTATGTGCGCTCGGCGCGCTGCTCGAAGCTATTCCAGAACCGATGAGGATCCCATGCCCGAACAACTGAAGGTCACGCTGAACGACGGCAAGGTGATGCCGCAGTTCGGGCTCGGGGTCTGGCAGACGCCGCAGGACGAGGCGGCCGTGGTGGTGAAGACCGCCCTGGACGCCGGATACCTCTCGTTGGACACGGCCGCCATCTACGGCAACGAGCGGGGGGTGGGCGAAGGGCTGAAGGCGGCCAAGGCGGATGGCGTGTTCGTCACCACCAAGCTCTGGAACGACCGCCAGGGTTTCGATTCGACGCTGCAGGCCTTCGACAAGAGCCTCGCGCGGCTGGAGATCGATGCGGTCGATCTCTACCTGATCCACTGGCCTGCACCGGCCAAGGATCTCTACCTCGACAGCTGGAAGGCGATGATCCAGCTGAAGGAAGAGGGCCGGGCGCGCTCCATCGGCGTCTCCAACTTCGCCCCCGAGCATCTGCAACGCCTGATCGACGAGACCGGCGTCACGCCCGCCGTCAACCAGATCGAGCTGCACCCGAGCTTCCAGCAGAAGACCCTGCGCGCCTTACACGAGAAACATGGCATCCACACCGAATCCTGGAGCCCGCTCGGCCAGGGCCGCCAGCTGGAAGACCCGGTGGTGGGCAAGATCGCCGCCAAACACGGCAAGAGCCCGGCCCAGATCGTGATCCGCTGGCATCTCGACAGTGGCCTGATCGTGATCCCCAAATCGGTCACGCCGTCGCGCATTCGCGAGAACATCGCGGTGTTCGACTTCCAGTTCGACGCCGAGGACATGGCGGCCATCGATGGGCTCGACCGGACGGACGGCCGTATCGGGCCCGACCCCATGACCGCCAATTTCTGAGCCTCGCGCCATGTCCGCCGCCCTCTCCGCCGCCCAGCTCGCCGAGCTGGATCCCTTCCTGATCGAGTTGAACCGGGTCTCCGGCGATGTGATCCTGCCCCTGTTTCGCGCCGAGAACGGGCTCGAGAACAAGGCGGGCGAGGGCCAGTTCGATCCGGTGACCCAGGCCGACAAGGGCGCCGAGGCCGTCATCCGCAAGACCATCGCCGCCCGCTATCCCCAGCATGGGGTGATCGGCGAGGAGTATGGCTCCGATCGTCCCGACGCCGAATTCGTCTGGGTGCTGGACCCCATCGACGGCACGCGCGCCTTCATCTCCGGTCTGCCGGTCTGGACCACCCTGATCGGGCTGCGGTTCCAGGGCGAGCCGGTGCTGGGCTCCATCGGCCAGCCCTATCTGGAAGAGGTGTTCATCGGGTCGGCGGCGGGGTCGCGGATGCTGCGGCGGGGCGAAAGCCGGCCCTTGAAAGTGCGGGCCTGCCCGTCGCTGGCTGAGGCCACTATCGCCACTACCGACAGCCACCTGTTCAAGGGCGATGATCACGCCGCCTGGGCGCGAGTAAGGGCCGGAGCACGGTTGGCGCGGATGGGCTGCGACGCCTACGCCTACGCGATGGTCGCCGCCGGGGTGATCGACCTCGTGCTGGAGTGCGGGCTGAAGAGCTGGGACGTGGAGGCCGCGGTGCCGGTGCTCGACGGCGCGGGCGGCGTGGTGGCGGACTGGACCGGCGCGCGGGTAGGCCGGGAAGGCGGCAAGATCGCCATAGCGGGGGATCAGGCCTGCCTGGATCAGGCGGTTGCCCTGCTGAACGGCGCGGGCGCCTAGACCGGCTTCTCGCCCGCCACGGTGACGCGGAAGCCCGAGCGGACGTCGGGGAAATAGTCCCAGATCGCCTGATGCCAGGTGCAGCGGTTGTCCCAGAAGGCCACGGACTTGGGCCGCCAGCGGAAGCGCACCTGGAAATCGGGATTGCCGCAGTGCTGGTAAAGGAAGTTCAGGATCGCCTGACTTTCCGGCTTGGGCACCCCCTCGATATGGGTGACGTAGGAGGGGTTGATGAAGATGCTCTTCCTGCCGCTCACCGGATGGGTGCGGATCACCGGGTGGGTGGAACAGTTGTACTTGCGGTCGATGTCGGGGAAGAGGGCGCGATAGACTGGATTGGCGTCGTGCACTGCATGCAGCCCTTCCAGATAGACCTTCATCCGGTCCGAAAGCTTGTCGTAGGCGGCGTACATGCTGGAAAACGCGGTGTCGCCGCCGTCTTCCGGTACGGTCTGCATATAAAGGATGCTGCCCATGGGCGGCTCGGGATCGCAGGTCAGGTCCGAATGCCAGGTCTCCCCCGCTACGAAGGTGGAGGTCTCGTCCGCATGGATGGCGACGATCTCGGGATGCTCCGGCAGGCCCGGCACGCCCGAATGGATGGCCAGATCGCCGAACAGCCGCCCGAACGCCTTGTGCGCCTCGTGGGTGATGTCCTGATCACGGAAGAAGATCACCTGATACTGGGTAATGGCCTGATGCAGCTCGTCCATCTGCCGGTTGGAGAGGGGCTTGCCGATGTCGACGCCGAAAATCTCGGCTCCGATCCGGCGGGTCATCGGCCTTACTTCAAGGGCGGAATACTCGTAGGCCATGTCAGGTCGCCGAAAAGGGGTTGTCGCCGTAAACGGGGGCGGCGCGATTCTGCGGCCCGCCGCTCTCCGCCTTGCCGCAGACGGCCAGGGCGGTGAGGGCGTAGATCAGGGCGCTGTCCACCATGTCCTTGGGCGTCGGTCGCCAGCGCTTGAAGCCGGTGGTGATGGCCGGCACCCGCTGCATGTTGAAGACGTTCTGGTCGCGCCACATGCTGGAATAGACCGGGGCCGCACGCTCCACGGGATGGCCCAGCGTCATGCGGGTGGCGATGTCCACCGCGCCGACCAGGGGCGCGACGGCGGCGGCGTCCGCCTCGAAGCCGTTTCGCACCACCACCGCCTCGATATCCACTTCGCCGAGATTCTTCTCCAGCATCAGCCGCTCCAGATCGTGCTGGATCGAGGCGACAGTCTGTTTGGGCGTCATGCCCACTTCCAGGTAGACGTTGACGATCTCGGTGCCCGCCCCGAAGGCGAAGGGCACCCCACCGCGGATCGATCCGATCTGCGTCTTGGGCACGGCGACGCCGCCTTCGGACTCGTAGCGGTTGATGACCTCGTAGCTGCGCCCCCACTCGTTCAGCGCCGCCATCAGGCCGCCGAGGCGATAGATGGGGTTGGGGTGATCTGCGGGGTCTTCGGGATGGGTCAGGAGCGGGGTGAAGATCGCCTCGCCCATCAGCCGGATGCGGAACACGGCGTAGCCGCAACCCACCCAGGTCAGGCCGAAGTCGCAGCCCTCCGCCGCGATGGCGTAGTCGGGGGCCACGCCGCCGTGGTGGTAGAGGTAGTGGGCGCCGATATCCTTGCCCATGTATTCGACGCCGCGGTGCTCCTCGATCGGCTCGGGACCGATCTCTCCCGGGCAGGCGGTCAGGTACATCTTGCCGGCCAGTTCGATGCCCGCCGCCTTCAACGCCTTGGCGGCGATCAGGAAGCAGCTCATGGGGCCGCGGTCGTTGGCGATGGGGTAGCCGCGCAACTCCCCATCCTCCAGCCAGCACTTGGTCCACTCGGGGTTTTCGAGGGTCTCGGGCCGGAACTTGTAGGGATCGAGGTCGGGGTTCCAGGTGGGCGCCTCGGTGTCGAGGTGGGCGGTGAACAGCAGGTTCTTGCCCGCGGTCTTCCCCGCGCCCTTCCCGCCGTAAGTGCCGATGATGTTGGAGCGATCCGGCGTCGCGCCGACACGGCGGGGGTTGAAGCCTTCGCGCTTCATCCAGTCGAACACATAGTCGCCGGACGCCTTCTCCTGGCCGGCGAAGCTCGGGATGTTGCCAAGTTCCAGCGCCAGATCGACCAGCTCGGTCTCGTGGATGGCGGCGGCCACCGCAGCGCGGTCGGCTTCGGACACCGCAAAGGGCGCTGCAGAGGGTAGGGGGGAGAAACCGTCAGCCACGCGAAACACTCTCAGTCCAGGCGCTTACCACATCGTCCGTCTTGACGATGATGGCGCAGTTCAGTTCCAGGCTCTTCAACGCGCCGGTGTGCAGATCGGGTTCATAGGCGGCGCAGGCGTCTTCGGGGATGAAGACATGATAGTCGAGATGGAAGGCGTCCCGCACGGTGCAGTCGATGCAGCATTCGGTGGTGAGGCCGCAGGTCACGATCGTGTCCACGTTCAGGCGCTTCAGGATCATGTCCAGCGGCGTGTCATAGAAGCCGCTGTAGCGGGTTTTGGGCACCACGGTCTCGCCCTGCGCCGGCTTGGGGCCATAGAAGTCGGAGCCCGGCTCGTTGACGCGGCAAAGCCCGCTGTCGCCCTCGGGGTCATGGCCCTGACGCCGCATCCGTTCGGTCCAGGCGGGGGAATCGGTCTTCGGAGACGTCATCAGGCCGACGAAGATCACCGGCACGCCGGCGGCGCGGGCGCCCTGGGCCAGCCGTTCGGCGGCGGCGAGGGCGGGCGGGACGGTCGACAGGTCCATGCCCCACTGGCCGATGGCGCCCTCGGGCGCGGCGAAGTCGACCTGCATGTCGATCATCAGCAGGGCGGTGCGGCCCGGCGCGATCCAGGCGGCGAGACCGTCGGTCCTGGCGGGGGCGATGCTCATGCCGTTCACGCGAACGCCGCCTGCAGACCGGGCAGCATCTCGGAGCCGAACATCTGCAGCCCCTCCACATAGTCGGGGAAGATCAGCATCAGGCCGTCCAGTTCACAGTAGGTGATGAATTCCTCCACCTGTTCGCGGCAGCTGGCGGGGGAGCCCACAACGGTCTGGGTCATGAAGGCGCCCTGCTGCTCGGCCACGGTGGAGAGCTTGTCGGGCGGCACGCCCCAGCTCTTCAGCATCTCGATCACCGCGCCCATGTCCACCCCGTCCTTGTAGTGGGTCACGAGGTCTTCGGCGCCCTGGTCGGTCTCGGCGTGGATGATGGTGCACATGGCGTAGGTCTTGATGGTCTTGCCGTATTCGGCGGCGATGGCCTTGGCCCGGCGGCTGGAGTCGCGGCGCTCCTCCGGGGTGCGGCCGCCGATGAAGCAGGCGTCGGCCTCGCGCACGGCGAAGCGCAGGCCGCGATCGGACATGCCGGCGCAGATCAGGTCCGGGTGCGGGCGGGACAGGGGTTTGGGGTCGGAGACGCAGTCGTCGAACTTGAAGAAGCGACCGTCGGCGCTGACGCTGTCCTCGCTCCACAGGCGCTTGACCAGCATGGTCCACTCCTCGGTGAGGGCGTAGCGGCCGTCGTGATCCAGCGTGTCGTCCCAGGCGCCCATCTGGGCGAACTCGGCGCGATAGGCGCCGGCCACGATGTTCAGTCCCGCCCGCCCGCCGGAGATATGGTCCAGGGTCGTGATCATCTTGGCGGTGACGGCGGGGTTCTGCAGCAGGGGGTGGACCGTGGCCCACACCTTGACCCGCTTGGTGGCCTCGGCGATGCCCGCCATCATGGTGAGGGACTCCAGCGAGGTGCCCCAATGGTTGGTCTCGCCGCCAAAGCCGCGCCACTTGCCCATGGACATGACGAAATCCATGCCCACCTCGTCGGCGGTGACGGCGGCGGCGCGGTTCTGCTTCCACAGGCCGTCGAGCGTCGGGGCGGTCTTGGAGATGATCCAGCCGCCGTTGGCGACGGGCAGGAATACGCCGAATTCTTTCTTCCGGCTGATTTTCTGGAACATGGTCTACTCCCTTACGCTGCTTCTTCGATCAGCTTTGCGGCTGATGTCTCGTTGGTCTCGGTATAGGCCGCCGCGCGGCGGATGGGCGGTCGCATGAAGAGGGCGGCGACGAGGATGATCCCGGTCATGGCGGCGAACAACTGGAAGGCCGGGGTGAAGTTGCCGAAATCGTCGCGGATCCAGCCGCCGATGGCGGGACCCAGCGCCGACAGGGCGCCGATCAGGCAGGTCATCGAGAAGATCTCGAGGTTATGCTCCCGCCCGAAGTAGTTGATCAGCAGCACCGTCACCGAGAGCGCCGCGATGCCGAAGCCGAGCCCGGTGCCGGCGGCGTAGAGCAGCATCATCGGATAGGTGTCGGCGACGCTGAGCGCCAGAGAGCCTGCCGTCATGGCCACGAGGGCGAAGATCAAAAGGTAGCGTGGATCGAGCCGGTCGCCGATCAGGCCCGCGCCCATCCGGCCGACGATGCCCATGAGGGACTCGAAGCTCAGCATGCTTCCAGCCACCGTCGCGGAGACGCCCCGCTGCACCAGGTGGGCGGGAGACAGGCCCGCCACGGTGATCCCGACCAGCAGGTGGCCGAAATAGGCGGCGAGAAGGATGTAGAACTGCGGCGTGCGGACGGCCTCGCGCACCGTCCAGCTCTCGCGGGAGCGATAGATGCGGACCTTGCCGGTCTGCGGCGCCTCGGCCTCGGCGGTGAGGGCGTCCTCGGTCCGGGCGGAGCTTTCGGCCAGCCACTTGGAGGAGCCGATCATGAAGGCGCAGAGCAGGCCGACGGCGATGGAGACGCCCATCTGGATCGACCAGTATTCGCGCCAGTGTTCGTGGGACGCCTTCATCAGGGCCAGCACCAGCAGCGGTCCCGCCACGCCGCCCAGCGACCCGAAGGTGAAGTAGAAACCGAACGCCATGGCCCGACGCTTGAACGCTGCGGCCAGCACGTGGGTGCCGGGGATCAGGGCCATCATCTGGTAGCCCACCCCGCACAGCGCCGCCCCGAGGAAGTAGAGCATCAGGCCATGGGTGATGCTGAGGCAGAAGAAGCCGCCCGCCATCACCGCCGTGCCGATCAGGAGGGTCGAGCGCACCCCGATCCGCCGGATCAGCAGCGCCGGCAGGAAAGAGGAGGCTCCGCAGCAGGCGCCCAGCAGGGTGAAGCCGAACCCGGCCTGGGTCCAGTTCCAGCCTTCCTCCGCCACCATGGACGGCAGCACCACGCCCAGCGCCGAGAAGGTCGAGGCGGTGATCAGGAACAGCAGCAGGCTGAAGCTGCAGAGGGCGAGCCAGGGCCGGTACTCGATCGTCTTCATCATCACACCCGATCGTCTTTACTGAGCGCCCCCGCCCCTAGAACTTCCGCTTCAAGGTCACCCGCCACTCGCGCCCGACGCCGGGAAGGGCCGCCACGTTCTCGTAGGTGGCGTCCTCGTCGGGGGTGAAGTAGCGCTTGTCGAAGAGATTATCGATGTTGGCGGAGACCGTGTACGGCCCGTACTGGTAGAAGCCCGAAAGGGTCGCCAGCCAGTAGTCGGGGTAGACCACGGGGTCCTGGATCACCATCGCGGTCTTGGAGACGTGGGTCATGCCGAAGGTCGCGCCGGCCCGGCCCCAGTCGTACATGTCAGACGTGTAGGTGCCGTAGATACTGTTCACCGAGTGGGGGATGATCAGATAGGCGTAGTCGCCGCCGCGGCCGGGCAATGCGTCGATATCGGTGGCATATGATCCCCCGTAGCCGTTCACGCCCGACACACCTTGGGATTGGGGCGAGACGTCCACAAAGCTGGAGTCGGGCCCCTTTACCTCGGTGTGCTGAATGTCGCCCGCATAGGTGAAGCTGATGTTCTTGGTGGCGAGCCAGCGCAGTTCAAACTCGACGCCCTTGGATAGAGTGCCCTCGATGGAGGCAGCCGCGCCGGGACCGCCCTGTACGAGCTGGGTGCGGGTCTGGCGATAAGCCGACACTGATCCGACCAAGGTGGAGTTGAATTCCGAGAACTTCACGCCCGCTTCGGAGAGGTAGGAGGCTGAGAGCCAGCTGCTGGCGCCCTTCGCGATTGTGCTCGGCTGCAGATCGCTGGCCTGGTCGAGCTCCAGCGCCGCCGCCTGATCGTAGGTATAGTAAGGGATGATCCCGTAAGGCAGCTTGTAGCTGACGCTGACGTTGTAGGTGCCCTTGGAGTGGTCCGAATGGGCGCGGGTGGCCGTCTCGTAAGACAGTACGCCGAGATCGTTGGAGGAGACGTTGTAGTTGTCCTCCCGCGCGCCGACGATCACGTC